>ENA-UONY01000315-UONY01000315.1-human-gut-metagenome-genome-assembly--contig:-CS9-NODE-315-length-65996-cov-24.340623_pt1 | contig 65996 bp, 56 predicted proteins | sample MGYA00242465_ERZ724012 | MGnify/ENA metagenome assembly ERZ724012 | reverse complement strand
GGCGCGTGAAAATAGGTAGTCGCCGACTTACATGAAACCCCTGAGGAAGAAATTCCTTGGGGGTTTGTTTTTTTGCACGGTACTTTCTTTCACTGGCGAAGGAATTGCCAAAAGTTTCTATTTCTGCCTGATTTTTTTCGTACGGTATGCTATCATAGGGTTGGAAATGCTTTTGGGAGAAACGCGTTCCAATGCAAAAAACAGTTGACAAAGGATCGGCCTGCTGTTTGACCACCACTTTTCGATCATGTGAGCATGAACTGGAAAGGAGCAGAAGAAAATGACAAATAAGAAATTCAAGTTGGCAGCAATGTCGCTGGCCACTGCGGTTGCAGTGAGCACGGTTGGCCCCAGTGCTTCTGCGGTGACGTATCAACTGGAGAACGGTGATGTGACTGTTGCGGAGAATGAGAACGGAGCATTTAGTTATCAGGGCGAAGATAAGGATGAAAACCGTACTTATGTGGACAAGGATACCGAGGACAATGGCCAAATCATCATCAAGCAGACAGAGGGTACAACAACGGACAATACTGTCACTGTGGAAGAAAATGTCACGAACAAGAATGGAGACCGTGACGTGGATATCATCATTGACGGCGTGAATGTAGATACCAGCGATACCAGCACCTCGACTGACACCCCGACTGAAGTAGCCACGGATACCGGGAACACAGGGGATAAAACCATCATCAAGGTGGGTGAGGGTGCAGATGTTGACCTGACAGTCAAGGATTCCAACCTGACCACCGGCGGCAACGGCATTGATATCGGTGTGAATCTGAAAGATGGTGATGATAACAAGGAAACCAACGTTGACCTGACGCTGGATAATACCAAAATCAATCTGACGGAAAATGCCACAGCGGGCATCAACGCACGGGATAATTCCGACGTGGATATCACCCTTAAAGGGGATAATACTATTGATGGTTCTGAAGCAATCGACAAAGTGACCGAGGGCGGAGGACACGATATCTCTAAGGATAACGTCAATATTGAGGGCATCCGTGTGGGCGGCGAAGGCGCAAGTGACAGCTCGGATGCCAGTGAGGGTGCAAATACCAAGCTGACCATCAGCGGCGGTGTAGAAAAGACCGAAACTGCGGAAACAGACACAGAAGAAACGGAAAGCCCCGCGGGCGGTTCGCTGACCATCAGTGATACCACAGGCGGTCTGGTAATGGCAGATGGCTCGGACGTGGAAATCACAGACGGGGCGAACGTGACCATTGAGGAAACAAAAACCTCTGGTTCTACGCAGGCTGGCCGTGGTGTGACCCAGCATGGTGATTTGACCATCTCCGGCGGCTCTTCCTTAACGATAGACGGTGTGGAAGACAATGCAAAGCAAGCGTCACATACCGGTATTGGCATTGCCAGCTGGGATGATATCACAGTCGAGGATGGCAGTACGCTGGAGATCAGTGATGCTACAACCGGTATTTACGGCCACCAAGGTTCGGATGCAAGCCTGACTGTGGAGGATAGCGCGCTGAATATTGCTGGCAGCAGCTTCGGCATTGACTATGAAGGTGCCGGAAAAGATAAAGAGGGAAATGTACTCAAATCTGCCGGGGATATCACGTTCGACAATGCAGAAGTCGATATCAATATTACCCCGGAAACCCCGAATGCCGCAGGCTATGGCATTGCCGCCCACGGTGACAGTAATATCACCTTTAAAAATGGCACAGAGGCCGAAATCAAAGTTACTTCTGAAAACCCGGATGCGGGAACCTGGGGCATTTATAATGAGCGTGGCGGGACCGGCAATCTGACGGTGAACGACAGCACGGTGGATATCGATGCAAACCGTGGAATTTACGCCGGTTTCCAGAAGGTTGAAATCGCAAACAACAGCGTTGTGACCTCCAAGAACACCCATCAGGCAATGTATGCTCTGGGCGGCAGTGATGGTAAAGGCCTGAAACTGCGTGTGACCGGAAACAGCCGATATCATCTGACAGGCGGTACGCGGGGTAACTGGGGGATTCAGGCAACCTCTGCCCGGGGACATGAAATTCTGGTTGATGACAATGGACAGCTAATTTCCGATATGGAGAATTCCTATACGGCAGTTGGTCTGGGCAAGAATGCTAAACTGGTCGTGGATAATGGTACTGTTCTTGTGAGGGGAAAATACGACAAGGCAGGACTGTTTGCTTACGGTGATAACAGCACCATCCACATCAAAAACAATTCCCATGTGGAAGCAACAACGATAACCCTTAACCCCTCGATAAAAAAGATACCAACTGTGGGCCAGAAGCTCATCGTTACCGGCGGCACGCTGACCTATGATTACAAGGCCGACAACACCCTGTGGCCGGTGAACGATCAGGGCGACAAGCTGACCAATTTCCTGCTGACCAAGGATGATGCCCACGCAAACTTCGATGCCCTTTCCTATAACGGCCAGACCTATACCTACCTCTCTGACCTGAACAAGGAGACCGGGAAGCAGTATCTCTCCGTGTGGGTGCCCGCCGCCGCATTGAACTATATGCTGGATGTGGACGGTTCCCATGACCCGGAGATCATCGGCAAGGTACTGGAAGAGCTGAAGCAGGCCGGATACAAATTCGACACTGCCTACCAGACCGCTGAGAATGGCGATCAGGTCGTTATTCTGCGGGATATGGTGGTGAACGGTAAGAGCCTGAACTTCACCAAGACCACTGATGCAGAGGGCAACACCAAGCTCATCTGGGGCAACTACGAAAAGCAGGCAGAGGGTGCCCCCAACGCTTATGACATGGTCTATGGTACCGAGTACGAGTATGAGGGCAAGACCTATACCATCGTCTGGGGCTATGAGAGCCAGAACAACCCCAACACCACCGCAGCAGCGGGCGTGCTGGATGCCTTTGGCCCGGATTCCAACGTGAAGGTCACCGGCGAGAACATCGATGGCACCGACTCCGCACGGTACACCGTGACCATTTACGGCGCTCTGCGGGAAGTGACCGACCCTGTGATCCCCACGAACCCGAAACCGGAAACGCCTGAGGATTCCGATCCGACTCCTCCGGCTCCCACTACGCCGACTACCCCGGCAGTGCAGGATGCACGGCCCACCACTCCCGCCGTGGAGCAGGCAGTCGCTAAGACCACGCCCGCCCCGGAGACCCCCGTGAACCCGCCGGTACAGGATGCCCGCCCGGAGAGCGGCAAGCTGATCCAGACCGGTACCACCAACTGGATGGCAGATGTTCTGGTGCGTGCAGGCGGTGTCCTGCTGGCTGCCGGTTATCTGCTGGAGCGTAAGCGCAAGAGCATGTTCCATAAGGCACAGCACTGAACACGTTCTTGTAGATGACGTAAAAAGGTAAAATATTAAACTGGCTTGGGGCCGCTGCACAAATTTTTGTGGGGCGGCCCCACTTTTTGCAGAAAAAGGCGCTCTCGTTCCGTATTAAGGGATGAAAGCGCTTTTGATTTTGCAAAAAGGGATGAGAACGAGAATGAAAACTTCACCGCGCCGTCGGAAGCACCGGCGCAGAGCCTTCCGGCGGCTGTTCTGGCTGCTGGTGCTGGCGACCCTGCTTCTGCTGCTGTGGCCCCGGCGGGTCACGCTGGATGGGCTGAACAGTCCCCATGCCATTTTACTGCGAGCCGACAGCGGAGAGGTGCTGGCCGAAAAGGATGCCGACAGCACGATCTATCCGGCTTCCATGACCAAGATGATGACGGCGTTGCTGGCCATAGAAGCAAACCCGGACCTCGACACGCCCGTGACCCTGCCCGAGGAGATCTTTCCGGCTCTGCAGGCCCAGAATGCCTCGCTGGCGGGGTTTCAGCCCGGGGAAACGGTCACGGTGCGGGATCTGCTGTACGGGGCCATGCTGCCCTCAGGGGCCGAGTGCTGCGAAGCGCTGGCCCGGGAGGTGAGCGGCAGCGAGGAAGCCTTTGTGGCCCGGATGAACCAGAAAGCGGCAGAGCTGGGGATGGCCGCCACGCATTTCTGCAACCCCACTGGTCTGCACGACCCGGAGCATGTTTCCACCGTGCGGGATATGGCCCGGCTGACAGAAGCAGCCCTGCAGAACGAGACCTTCCGCAAGCTGTTTACCACGGAGCGGTATACCGTTCCGGCCACCAACTGCCACCCGCAGGGGTTCACGATGCACAGCACCCTGCTGAGCCAGCTGGACGGCACAGAGCTGCACAGTGGCCGGATCCTGGGCGGTAAGACCGGTTACACCGGGGAGGCAGGGCTCTGCCTTGCCAGTCTGGCCGAGGTGAAGGGCAGGGAATACATTCTGGTCACGGCCGGGGCAGGGGGAAACCACAGCACCGCGCCCTACCACATCGAGGATGCCGTAACGGTCTACCGCCGTGTGAGCCGGGGGTCCTGAACAGGGGAGCGGATGCGCTCCCTTTTTCTGTGCCCGGCTTTGTGGTACAATGGTACAAAACCATTCACAGAACAGGAGAACCATCATGCTCAAGGATTCACAGGTCGATCTCTGCGGCCGCACCGATTTTACCCGCACCGCGCCCCTGCTTGCCCGGGACGAGGCGTTTTCGTTTGCCTGCGCGGGCTGCGGTGGCTGCTGCCGGGGGCGGGAGGATATCGTGCTGTCGGGCTTTGACCTGTGGCGCATCTCGGCCCGCCTGCGCCTGCCGCCACGCACCGTGGCCCGGGCGTTCTGCCGGGGAAGCATCGGGCGGGTCAGCCGCCTGCCGGTGCTGCGGCTGGCCCCGCTGAAGGAGGAACGCGGCAACTGCCCCTTCCTCACCGGGAACCACTGCGCCATCCACGATGCCGAGCCGCTGGTCTGCGCCCTTTACCCGCTGGCGCAGGAGATCACGAAGGACGGTCAGGTATCCTACTTTTTGCAGCCCACCCAGTGCGGCGGGCAGGTCATTGCGGCAAGGGTGGGGGATTATCTGGCCCGGTACGATGTGCCCACCCGGGAGGCCACCGATGTGCGCTGGGCGCAGGTGTGCATGGAGTTGGAGGATACCGTGGAGCGGCTGGAGGCTCTGTTTGAGCCGGTGTTTGCCAGGCGGATGCAGGAAAAGCTGTGGCAGGCGCTGTATTACCGGTACGACTTTGCAAAAGAGTACCGCCCCCAGCTGGAAGAAAATCTGCTCTGGCTGGACGGTGAGCTGAAAAAGCTCGAAGGAATGCAGATGCGGCACAGAACAATCGAAAAAAGTGATAGATAAAATTACTTTGATTGATAATTCGGGCTGTTTCCCGGTTGTTTTGGAGCGGAAAGTGTGATATACTTCACGAGTGTAAAGCGGTAGCGCGATGCGATTGGCCGCTTGAATACTGACTTTCATGCGGTGTCCTGCTGCCGCGAAAGTAGAATTGAGGGAGTAATATCATGCGTAAAATTTCTCGTCGTTCGTTCCTGTCTGCCGCCGCTGTCTGCGGCGCAGCTGCTGCCCTGACTGCCTGCGGCGGTTCCTCCAGCTCCACGGCTGCTTCTTCCACCGCTTCCTCTGCTGCGGCTTCTTCCGCAGCGGCTGACGGCCAGAAGTATACCGTTGGCATCTGCCAGCTGGTGGAGCACGCCGCTCTGGACGCTGCCACCCAGGGCTTTGAGGATGCTCTGACCGCACAGTTCGGCGAGAATGTCACCTTTGACTTCCAGAACGCCCAGAACGATTCCGCAACCTGCGCCACCATCGCCAACGGCTTTGTTTCCGCAGGCGTTGACCTGATCATGGCAAACGCTACCCCCGCCCTGCAGGCCGCACAGGCTGCCACCGACAGCATCCCTATTCTGGGCACCTCCGTCACCGAGTACGGTGTTGCTCTGGGCCTGACCGATTTCGATGGCACCGTGGGCGGCAATGTCTCCGGCACCTCTGATCTGGCTCCGCTGGATCAGCAGGCGGATATGATCGCCGAGTGGCTGCCCGAGGCCACCAAGGTGGGCCTGCTCTACTGCTCTGCCGAGGCAAACAGCCAGTATCAGGTGGACGAGGTCCAGAAGTACCTTGAGGCCAAGGGCGTTACCGCCACCCAGTACGCTTTCTCTGATTCCAACGATCTGGCCTCTGTCTGCCAGAAGGCTGCCGACGAGAACGACGCAGTGTATGTCCCCACCGACAACACCTGCGCTGCCAACACCGGCATCATCGACGGCATCTGCCGCCCGGCCAAGAAGCCCGTGTTCGCCGGTGAGGAGGGCATCTGCTCCGGCTGCGGCGTGGCGACCCTGTCCATCAGCTACTACGATCTGGGCTACACCACCGGTGAGATGGCTGCCAAGGTTCTGACCGGTGAGGCCGATATCTCCACCATGCCCGTTGAGTACACCAACGTGACCAAGAAGTACAACAAGACCATCTGCGATGACCTGGGCATGACCGTTCCCGAGGGTTACGAGGCCATTGAGGAATAACAAGCGCTCTGTCTGTTTTGCAGAAAGCTCCCCTGATAGGGGCGCTGGGTCTATGCTGCGGTGACAGTGAGACTTTACAATAAAATCAGCGGAGAAGAGTGAATTTTTGCTCTTCTCCGCTTTCCAGTATCAGAAAAAAGTGTAGTTACAGGAGGAAAACGTTTTGGATATTCTTGCAAGACTTGCTAACCTGCCCGGTGCCTTGCCCGGTGCCTGTGCGCAGGGCCTCATCTGGGGCATCATGGCCATTGGTGTGTACCTGACCTACCGCATCCTGGATGTGGCTGACCTGACCGTAGACGGTTCCTTTGGCACCGGCGGCGCGGTCTGCGTTATGTGCCTGCTCTCCGGCATGAACGTCTGGGCAGCGCTTTTCATCGCCCTGCTGGCCGGTCTGGCCACCGGCCTTGTCACCGGCCTGCTCCACACCTTTATGGGCATTCCGGCCATTCTGGCTGGTATTCTGACCCAGCTGGCCCTCTACTCCATCAACCTGAAGATCATGGGCAAGGCCAACCAGTCCATCAACGTGGACAAGTATGACCTGCTGATCTCCCTGCGCTGGGTCAAGGAGCTTGCCCTGCACAACCCCATCATCATGGTCATTCTGGTCAGCGCCGTGGTCATCGGCGTGCTGTACTGGTTCTTTGGCACCGAGCTGGGGTGCGGCATCCGCGCCACCGGTTCCAACCCCGCCATGAGCCGCGCCCAGGGCATCAACACCAGCTTCAATGTGGTGCTGGGTCTGGCGGTCTCCAACGGTCTGGTGGCCCTGTCCGGCGCACTGCTGAGCCAGTATCAGGGCTTTGCCGATGTCAGCATGGGCCGTGGTGCCATCGTCATCGGTCTGGCCGCTGTCATCATCGGCGAGGCCCTGTTCAGCCGCATTTTCCACAACTTTGCCCTCAAGCTGGTGTCCGTTTCGCTGGGTGCCATCATCTACTACATCGTCATCCAGCTGGTGCTGACCCTCGGCTTTGATGCAAACCTGCTCAAGCTGTTGAGCGCCTCCGTGGTGGCCGTGTTCCTGGCCGTGCCCTATTGGAAGAGCAAGTATTTCGCAAAGCCCGCGGCAAAGAAGGCACAGAAGGAGGATGCAAAAAATGCTTGAGATCCAGAATGTTTCCAAGACCTTCAACGCCGGTACCGTCAACGAGAAAACGGCCCTGAACGGTCTGAACCTGAAATTGAACGAAGGTGATTTTGTCACCGTCATCGGCGGCAACGGTGCGGGCAAATCCACCATGCTGAACGCTGTGGCCGGTGTGTGGCCCGTGGACAGCGGCAAGATCATCATTGACGGTACCGACGTGACCAAACTGGGGGAGCACCAGCGCGCCGCCTACATCGGCCGCGTGTTCCAGGACCCCATGACCGGCACCGCCGCCACCATGCAGATCGAGGAGAACCTTGCCTTGGCCGCCCGGCGCGGCAAGCGCCGCGGCCTGAGGATCGGCATTACCAAGGCTGAACGGGAGCGCTACCGTGAACTGCTCAAGAGCCTGGACCTGGGCTTGGAGGACCGCCTGACCGCCCGCGTGGGCCTGCTGTCCGGCGGTCAGCGTCAGGCACTGACCCTGCTCATGGCTACCATGAACAAGCCCAAGCTCCTGCTGCTGGATGAGCACACCGCCGCTCTGGACCCCAAGACGGCGCTCAAGGTGCTGACCCTCTCGGCCAAGATCGTGGAGGAGAACCACCTGACCACCATGATGATCACCCACAACATGAAGGATGCCATCAAGTACGGCAACCGCCTGATCATGATGCACGAGGGCCACATCATCTATGATGTCTCCGGGGAAGAGAAGAAGAACCTGCATGTCTCCGACCTGCTGGCCAAGTTCCAGATCGCGTCCGGCGGCGAGTTCGCCAACGACCGCATGATCCTTTCCTGATGCATTTCTGATATGGAAAATCCCCTCCGGTGTGCGCGTACCGGAGGGGATTTTTGCATCTTGTGCACCTTTGCAGGGTGTGCTACACTGAGAGAAAGAGGAGGTGTTTCTCGTGCGAAAAATCATCCGGCGGGCAGCTGCTGTGCTGTTGTCTGCGGCTCTGCTGCTGACGGGAACGGCTTCGGCAGCAGCCCAGATTGACCCGGTAGAGGAACGGCTTGCTGCCATGTCTCTGCGGGAAAAGGTGGGGCAGCTGTTCGTGGTGCGGGTCGAGGCACTGGACCCCAGTGGACAGTCTGATAGCACAAGGCTGACCTGGGCAGAACGGCAGGGGCTGAAAAAGTATCCGGTGGGCGGCATTGTGGTGTTTCGGCAGAATGTGAAAAGCCCGGAGCAGTTGAAAAAGCTTCTGGCAGATTTTCAGGCAGCATCCGGGACAGGTCTGTTGACCGCCGTGGACGAGGAGGGCGGCAGCGTGGCCCGGTTGGCCAATGCTTCCGGCTTTGATCTGCCCCAATACCAGAGTGCCCAGGCAGTAGGTACAACAGGGGATCCGGCCAATGCCCGTGCCATGGGGCAGATCATCGGAGGCTACCTCAAAACCTGCGGCCTGAATCTTGACTTTGCTCCAGTGGCAGATGTGAACACCAATCCGGCCAATACCGTGATCGGGAACCGAGCATTTTCGTCGGATCCGGCAGTGGCGGCACAGATGGTGGCCTCCGCTGTACAAGGGTTTCACGATGCGGGCATACTCTGCACACTCAAGCATTTCCCGGGCCACGGAGATACCGCAGAGGACAGCCACTACGGCACGGCCAGCAGCACCAAGACTTGGGCAGAGATGCGGGAGACGGAGCTGAAGCCTTTTGCGGCTGGAATCGCAGCTGGGGCCGACGTAGTAATGACCGCCCACATCACCACCCCCAATGCAACGCAGGACGGCCTGCCTGCGTCGCTCTCCTACACTATGCTGACCGAGCGTCTGCGGGGGGAGCTGGGCTTTACTGGAGTCATCTGCACCGATTCGCTGTCCATGCAAGCCATTCGTGACCACTATTCTGCAGCAGAAGCGGCTGTAGCGGCGCTGAACGCCGGGGCAGATCTTCTGCTGATGCCGCCCGACCTGCCGGAAGCCTTTGACGGTGTACTGGAGGCTGTGCAGAATGGAACCATCAGCGAGGAACGCCTCAACGAGAGCGTCCGCCGCATTCTGATGCTGAAACAGAAAGCCGGGTTGGAGCTTGACACCCGCACCCCGCTGGAAAAGATGCTGGATGTGTTTCTGTAAGATTGATAATAAGAAGATCCCCTCCGGTGTGCGCGTACCGGAGGGGATCTTTGCGTATAAAGGAATGTTACCGCTTGATGTCGTAGTTCATGTTCATCAGGTTGCGGATGGAGCTGACATCATCGGTGATGTTGGCATCGCCGTGGATGGTATGCTTGATGGCGCTGCTTGCCACGGCAAAGTTGACCATATCCATAGCCTTATAGTTGTGCAGCATGGCGTAGATCAGGCCGCTGGCAAAGGCATCGCCGCCGCCCACGCGGTCCAGAATATTAAAGGTGTAGAGCTTGCTCTCAAAGGTGTGGCCGTCGTACCACATAAAGGCCTTGAGGCTGTTCTCGCTGCCGCTGTGGGCATAGCGCACATGGCGGGCAATGCACTTGAGATTGGGATAGCGGGCAATGAAATGCTGGAAGATCTCGTCCTGCTGCTCATAGCTGGGCTGCAGGGGCACGCCGTCCTTCCAGTCGCCCTTGCTGTGATCGTTGTCGTCCTTCCACAGGTGGTAGGGCTCAATGCCCAGCAGAACGTCAACGTAAGGCAGGCACTCGGTGCAGAAATCGCGGGCTTCCTCCCAGCTCCACAGGGTAGAGCGGAAGTTGCCGTCAAAGCTGACGGTCAGGCCCTTCTTTTTGGCCACCTTGAGCATATCGATGATGAGGCCGCGGCAGTTGGGGCCCAGTGCCGGGGTAATGCCGCTCAGGTGCAGCCAGTCGTAGCCGTCCAGCAGAGCGTCCAGATCGACCTGGGAGAAGTCATACTCGGTAATGGCACTGTGCTTGCGGTCGTAGATGACCTTGGAAGCGCGGATGCCGTATCCGGTCTCCAGATAATAAGTACCCAGCCGATTGGAGGGGGTCTCGTTGGGCTCGGTCAGGATCATGGGGGTGCAATGCACATCGTTGGAGCGCAGCCAGCGCACCGCGCTCTTGCCCAGGCTGTTGTTGGGCACTACGCTGAAGAAGGTGCTGTCCACACCCAGGTTGGCCAGGGCCAGTGCAATGTTGGCCTCGCTGCCGCCGTAGCTGGCTTCAAAGCTGGATGCCATGCGGATCTTTTCGTAGTTCGGCGGGGTCAGACGGAGCATGATCTCGCCGCAGGTGATAAATTTCTGGCCGTTGGGCTCGCTGCCGAGGATGGGATTGTAGTGTTCCATAACGCTCCTCCTAAAAAGTCGTTTCTGGGATCCATTTCATGTGAGAACACATTGTTGTATCCATTATACCGCACAGCGCACCGGATAGCAAGCAAATGCTGTTTCGGCCGAGAGAAAAAGAAAAAGAAATTTTGGTTGTTTTGACGAAAGAATCCCGCAGGGATGACGGTGGGGTTCACACCCCCGTCAGGTCAAAGCTGGGCGTATACTCTTCCTTTGCACTGCTCTTCTGCTGCATATAGCCAGAACTGAGGCCCAGATCCATGGCGTAGTTGACCACCCGGCGGTATTCGTAGGTGGTGATGCGCCGCCCGATACCGTGGTCTGCCGCCTGATAGAAGGGGGTGTACTGGCTCATCACGCTGGGCAGGAAGCACCCGGGGTCGGCCTTGTTCCAAGCCGCCATCTGATCGAGCACGGCAAAGCTGTCGTCCACATGGCCGGGCAGGGCAAGGTGGCGCAGGATCACGCCCCGCTGCAGGATGCCCTCGCTGTCAAAAACAGGGTGCCCGGCCTGAGCCATCATGGCTTCAATGGCGGGCCTGGCCTGTGCAAAATAGTCCGGCGCGGCGGAAAGCTCTGCCGAAAGGGCAGGGGAAACATATTTCAGGTCGGCCAGCCAGATGTCGACGAAACCGCGCCAGGCGTGCACGCTCTCCACGGTCTCGTAGCCGCCGGTGTTGCAGACGATGGGCAGATGCAGCCCCTGCGCCCGGGCCAGGTCGAGGGCGGCGATGATCCAGGGCCGCCACTGCCCAGGCGTGACAAGGTTGATGTTGTGGGCTCCCTGCGCCTGCAGGTCCAGAAAGATCTCGGCCAGGCGCTCCACGGTGATCTCCCTGCCCAGCCCATCGGCGCTGATGGGGTAGTTCTGGCAGAAGCAGCACTTGAGGGTGCAGCCGGAGAAGAACACCGTGCCGCTGCCCCGGGTGCCGCTGATGCAGGGCTCCTCCCAGAAGTGCAGGGCAGCGCGGGCCGCTTTCAGGGTGCGGCCCGCCCCGCAGAAGCCCGTCTGCCCGGCGGCCCGGTCAGCTTTGCACTGCCGGGGGCAGAGAGTGCAGGCTTCCGGCACGGCAACAGAAATGGTTTTGGGCATAATATCCAAGTCCTTTGCAAAAGATTTGACAGAATTACTCTTGTTTATTATACCATTTATGACATGGAATGTGGTATACTATGATAGAATATTATATATCATGCAAAAATACTACATATCAGACGGAGGATATCATGCGCACCGAAAACGAGGAGATCCGGGATCATTTGAAATATCTCTCCCTGCTGGCACGGGATTACCCCTCGCAGGCGGCCGCTGCCAGTGAGATCATCAGCACTCAGGCCCTGCTCAAGCTGCCCAAGGGCACCGAACATTTTATGAGCGACCTGCACGGTGAAAACGAGGCCTTTGTCCACATCCTGAACTCGGCTTCGGGTGTCATCCGGGAAAAGGTGGATATCGTGCTGGGGGAGAGTGTGCCGGAACAGACCCGTGCCGAGCTGGCAACGCTCATCTATTACCCCAACGAGAAGCTGCCCCAGCTCAAAGCCGAGTGTACGGATGAAGAAGCGCTTGACCATTGGTACACGGAGACCCTGCTTCAGCTCATTGATATCTGCCGGTTGGTGTCCTCCAAGCATACCCGGGAGCATGTGCGCTCCTGCCTGCCGTCCAGCTGCGGGTATATTCTGGATGAGCTGCTCCATGCTCACTTTGAGGACCACGACAAGGACCTTTATTATGGGCAGATCGTGGGAAGTATCATCGAAAATGGCCGCGCCGACCGGTTCATTGTCCGGCTGTGTGAGCTCATCAAGCGGCTGGCTGTGGACAAGCTGCACATCGTGGGGGACCTGTTTGACCGCGGCCCCCGGCCTGATATCATACTGGACCGGCTCATGCGCCACCACCATGTGGATATCCAGTGGGGCAACCATGACGTGGTCTGGATGGGGGCCGCCGCCGGAAGTCCCATCTGCGTCTGCACTGTGCTCAAAACGACACTGGCCTACCACAACCATGCCATGCTCGAGGACTGCTACGGCATCAACCTGCGGCATCTGCAGCGGATGGCCGAGCAGTTCTACGGAAATGACGACCTGACCCTCTGGATGCCCCACACCGATGCGGCGCGCGGCCCTTACACCGAGGGCATGCTCCACCGCTGTGCCGTGATGCACAAGGCCGTGACCATTCTGATGCTCAAGATGGAGTGCAAGGTCATCGACCGCAACCCGGATTTCAAGATGCAGGGTCGGGATTTCCTGCGGTACATCGATTGGGAAAAGGGAACAGTGACCCTGAACGGGCAGGCATACCCCCTGCGGGACACCAGCTTTCCCACCGTGGATCCGGCAGACCCCGCCGCCCTGAATGATGATGAGCGGCTGGTGCTCCGCAAGCTGGTGGAATCCTTCCGGCAGAGCGAGCGCTTGCAGCAGCATGTGGAATTTTTGTATGCCAAGGGCAGCGTTTACCACATCGAGAACGGCAACCTGCTCTACCACGGCGTGGTGCCCATGACCAAAAACGGCAGCTTTGCCGTGGAGCGGTTCGAGGGACACAACTACTCGGGCCGCGGCTTGATGGACTACTGTGACGAGCGGGCACGCCGCGGCTACTTTGCTCCCGAGGGAAGCGCTGCCCGGCGGAGCGGTCAGGACTTTTTGTGGTATCTGTGGTGCGGCAAGCTGTCGCCGTTGTTCGGCCGCAGCGCCATGACCACCTTTGAGCGGCTGTATATTGCCGACCCCGCCACCCATGAGGAAGTCAAGGACCCCTATTATACATGGTACAATGAAGAGGCCGCCTGCCGCCGCATCCTGGCGGAATTCGGTCTGCCCGGCACCAGCCACATCGTCAACGGCCATGTGCCGGTGCGGGAGAAGAGCGGCGAGAGCCCCATCAAGGGCGGGGGCCGTCTGGTCGTCATTGACGGCGGGTTCTGCCGCGCCTACCATGAAAAGACCGGCATTGCAGGGTACACACTGGTGTACTCCAGCCGCACCATGTCCCTGCGGACCCATCAGCCCTTTGTCAGTGCTGAAAAGGCCGTGAACGAAAACATCGACATCGTGTCGCAGAAGAACATTCTGGAAACGGAGAACCACCGCATTCTGGTGGAAGAGACAGACGAGGGCGAGAACCTACGGGAGCGGGTACACGACCTGAAGCAGCTGGTCAAGGCCTATCAACTGGGCTGGATCAAGGAGACCTGCAGCGAGGATTGCGTCTGGTAAGGGGCGCTGATTGTAAAATTTTTGAAATAAGAAACAAAAATGTCGAATATCTCCGCAGATTCTGGGCAAAACAGAAAATAATCGGGCAGGGAAAAAGGGGGCTTTGCTTTTTGCCCGAAGTTGTGTATAATAAGATAGTTGTATCGTGAGGGTGTGTGCCCAGCGGTGCGCGGAGAGATCAAGCAAGAACCCTGAGTGGCCCTGCCGCTGGCGGGCCTGCGACAAGGAGATTATAAAATTGGAAAAGTTTGTTATTACGGGCGGCAAGCCCCTGCATGGCGAAGTTACCATTTCCGGTGCAAAAAATGCGGCTGTGGGCATTCTGCCTGCCACCATTCTGGCGGCAGATGTCTGTGTGATCGAAAACCTGCCGGACATCAGTGATGTGGCAGTCAGCCTGAAGATCCTGAGCACCCTGGGTGCCAGCATCAAGATGCTGAACCGCAATACCTACGAGATCGACACCACCCACCTGAACAGCACCAACGTCCCGGACGATCTGTCCCGCCAGATGCGTGCCAGCTACTACTTCCTGGGTGCACTGCTCTCCCGCTTTGGCAAGGCACAGGTGGCCATGCCCGGCGGCTGCAATCTGGGCCCCCGCCCCATCGACCAGCACCTTAAGGTGTTCAGCGCGCTGGGTGCAGAGGACAGCGTGGACTACGGCATGATCACCGTGCGGGCCAAGGAACTGAACGGTGCCCATATCTTCTTTGATAAGGTCAGCGTAGGCGCTACCATGAACGGTATGCTCTCCGCTGTGATGGCACAGGGCCAGACCATTCTGGAAAACTGCGCCAAGGAGCCCCATGTTGTTGATCTGGCAAACTTCCTGAATATGTGCGGCGCGGATGTGCGCGGTGCCGGCACCGATGTGATCAAGGTGCGTGGCGTGGAAAAGATGCACGGCTGCACTTACAGCATCATCCCTGACCAGATCGAGGCGGGCAGCTACATGGTTGCCGCTGCTGCCACCGGCGGCGACGTTCTGATCAAAAATGTCACCCCCAAGCATCTGGAACCCATCACGGCAAAGCTCCGCCGTGCCGGTGTGGATGTGGAGGAATTCGATGATTCCGTCCGCGTCTCCCGCAAAGGCGATATCCTGCCGCTGAAGATCAACACCATGCCTCACCCGGGCTTCCCCACCGATATGCAGCCCCTGATGGGTGTGCTGCTCAGCGTGGCAAAGGGTACCTCCACCATCACCGAGAGCGTGTGGGATAACCGCTTCCGCTATGTGGACGAGCTGCGCAAGATGGGTGCAGTGGTGCAGGTGGACGGTCAGGTGGCCGTGTTTGAGGGTGTGGACAAGCTGAACCCCGCTCCCCTGCGCGCTTCTGACCTGCGTGCCGGTGCGGCCATGGTCGTTGCTGCCCTGATGGCAGACGGCACCAGCGAGATCGAGGAGATCGGCCACATTGAGCGCGGCTATGAGAACATCGTGGAAAAGCTGCGCGGCCTGGGCGCTGAGATCAGCAAGGTGGAGCGGATGCCCGCTGCACTGGAATCGGCAATGTGATCATTCAGAACCTCTCAGTCTGCTTCACAAAAGTTCCCCTGACAGGGAGCTTTTGTGAAGCAATGACGGAGAGGTTCGTTTCTTGAGGTTTGAAATGTCTGAATTCATCTCGTTATACTCTGGTTCCTCCGGTAACTGCAGCGTGGTGCGCACGGGGGAGAAGTACATCATCATCGATATGGGAAAGGGCGTGCGCACCACCTCGGCGGCGCTCAAGGAGCTGGGCCTGAACATCAGCGATTGTGCAGGCATTCTGGTCACCCATGAGCACTCTGACCACGTCAAGGGGCTGGCCACCTTCCTCAAAAAGAATCCGCTGCCGGTATACGGTGCAGATGATACGCTGGATTTTCTGGATGCAAACGGTATCGTGCCCGCCAGCTGTGAGCTGCGCACCCTGTCCGGCGGGGAAGAGGATGTGGGAGATTTCGGCGTGACGATGTTCCCCACCAGCCACGACGTGCCCTGCGTGGGCTACCGCATCCACACCCCGGACAACAAGACTATGACCATTGCCACCGACCTGGGAGTCCTGACCCCGCCGGTGCATCAGGCCCTGAGCGGCTGTGACCTGGTGGCGCTGGAAAGCAACTACGACCTCCACATGCTCCGCAGCGGGCGGTATCCTTACTACCTGCGCTCCCGCATCGAGTCCAACCGGGGCCACCTCTCCAACGATGAGTGCTCGGCAAAGCTGCTGGAGCTGATCCAGGAGGGATGCAAGAAGTTTGCCCTCTGCCATCTCTCGCAGGAGAATAACACCCCGGCACTTGCCTTGCAGACCATGTTCAATACCCTGGGCGCGGCAGGTGTCGTGCCGGAAAAGGACTGCATCGTGCAGGCCCAGCGCCGCAATGAGATCAGCCCCACGCTTACATTTTAAGAAAAAAAGGCCCTCTCCATCATTGCTTTACAAAGCATGACGGAGAGGGCCTTTTTTGTTGTTATGCCAGATCCGGCAGGATATCGGGCCAGAGGGCCTGCTCCTGCCGCAGGTCGGTGAAAACGCAGTCCAGATAGATTTTGTTCACAGCCGAGATGATGGTGCTGCGCAGGAGCGTGCGTGCATCATCAACATCCGGCTCCAGCTCGGAAAAGCTTTTGCTCAGGCCGAACACATAGGGCAGGTAGTTCTCCAGCTCATCACAAAAGGTATCATACGCCTGCGCGGAGGTATAATGCGCCCGCTGCATCTTGAATAGACTGTCGATGTTTTCCATGGACAGGACATTTTTAGAAACTACGATGTAGATCAGGCAGGCCAGCTGATCCCGGGTATACTTCTTTTTAATGGGGTGGCTGATGATCCCTTTCTTAACGTAGTTGCTCACCATGGAAGCGGTGAGCTCCACCCCCTGAAATGTGCGGAAACACCCGTTGACAAACTGTACACTCTGATCCAGATAAAGCCCTACGGTGGGGAGTTCTGCATACCGGGGCAGGGCAAACCCTGCGGCGCAGGCCGCAACGCGGCGGTTTGATTCTAATTTCATGCGGACAGTATACCATGTTTTGGAAATGTGGTCAACAGGAAATTAAAAACTTTTGAAATAATTCAAGAAAACAGTTGACAGGTTTTTGAAAAACTGATATAGTGATTCAAACAACAGGAAAAACTGCGGCATCCTTTGCCGCCGGAATGGAGATAAATGCTTATGAACACCAAGATCGTTGTGGATTCCTCCGCCAGCCTGTACACCTTGCAGGGCGTGGATTTTGAATGCGTTCCCCTGAAGATCATCACCGACGATGCCGAATATCTGGACAACGGCACAATGGATGCCTTGGGCATGGCCCAGACCCTGCGCACCTATAAGGGCAAGACCTCGACTTCCTGCCCCAACGTCAGTGATTGGCTGGCCGCCTACGAGGGAGCCGACGAGGTGTATGCCATCACCATCACGGGCACTCTGTCCGGCAGCTACAATGCCGCCCAGCTGGCCGCCGAGGAATACCAGCAGGAGAACCCCGGCAAGCGGGTATTCGTGCTGGACAGCCTTTCCACCGGCCCGGAGCAGCGCCTGCTGGCCGAGCATCTGCGGGATCTGCTGGCTGAGGGGAAGGAGTTTGACGAGATCTGTGAAGAGATGCTCCGCTACCACAAGCACACCCATCTGCTCTTTTCGCTGGAGTCGCTGGCCAATCTGGCCCGCAATGGCCGCGTGAAGCCTGCCGTTGCTGCTGTGGCGCGGATGCTGGGCATCCGGGTCATCGGACAGGCAAGTGAGGCCGGAGAGCTGGATGTTCTCTGCAAGACCCGTGGTGAGCATGGTGCGCTGGAGCGCATCGTTCTGGAACTCAAAGAGCACGGCTACACCAACGGCAGGCTCCATATCTCTCACTGCGGCAATCCCGCCGCCGCCGAGCGCCTGAAGCACATGGTAAAGGCTGTGTTTGATGGAGCAAAGGTGGACATCAGCGAATGCGGCGGTCTGTGCAGCTATTATGCAGAGCTGGGTGGCCTGCTGGTTGGTTATGAGGACGCGGAAGCATAAGCGGACGGCCCTCGGAAAAATTCTGCCCACGATTGAATAGGCGCTCATAGCGGGGGAAGCCGTTGTGGGCGCTTTTTTGTTTGCAAAATCTTCCGCTCTGCGCTATACTAACAGCATCAAAAATCGCCGCGGGCGGCAGGGGAGGGATACCACATGTTCAGATTGCCTATCGTCAAGTTTTTCAACCGTATCTTCAACCGTGTCACGATCACGGTGGTGCTGGTGGCTTTACAGGTGCTCTGGCTGCTCTGGGCGTTCTGGTCGTTCACGGCGGGGCGGGTCTGGCTGAACGGTGCCCTGAAGGCGCTGAGCATCCTGATCGTGCTGTATCTGGTGCGCAAGGATGAAAACAGCGCTTATAAGATCGGCTGGATCGTTCTGATCGGTCTTTTGCCCCTGCTGGGCGGCGCGCTTTATCTGGCTTTTGGCAACAAGGCCCCCGCCAAGTATCTGCGGGAGCGGATGCAGAAGGTGGAACAGGCCCATCAGACTGAGCTTGCCCAGCCCGAGGGCCAGACCGATGCACTGGATATCTCCAGCCGGAACCTGAGCCACTATGTGGCAAAGTTCGGGCCGTATCCGGCCTGGAGGGATACCGCTGCTCACTACTTTTCCTGCGGGGAGGAGATGTATCCCCAGCTGCTGGCGGATCTGGACAAGGCGGAAAAATTTATCTTTCTGGAATTCTTTATCCTCCGCTCCGGCAAAATGTGGGACGGTGTGGAGCAGATCCTCCGCCGCAAGGCCGCTCAGGGCGTGGATGTGCGGCTGATCTACGATGATTTTGGCAGCCTGCTGGGCCTGCCCAGTGATTTTGTCATCCGCATGGAGAAGGCGCATATCCGCTGCATCCCTTTCAACCCGGTGGTGCCGCTGGTCTCGCTGGTGATGAACCACCGCGACCACCGCAAGATCGTGGTGGTTGACGGCAATGTGGCCTACACCGGTGGCGTGAATCTGGCGGATGAGTATATCAATGCAGAGCAGCGCTTTGGCTACTGGAAGGATGCGGCCATCCGGTTGGAAGGAGCTGCTGTCTGGAACTTTACCGTGATGTTCCTCAATGTATGGAACGCCTTCCGCCCGCAGGAGACCGATTACACCGCCTTTGCGCCCACCCGCCTGCCCGCAGTGCAGGATGGCGTGGTGCAGCCCTACGCGGACAGCCCACTGGATGAGGAACCGCTGGCCGAGACGGTCTATCTGGACATCCTCTCTCAGGCCCAGAGATATGTTTATATCTACACGCCCTACCTGGCCGTGGGCGAGGAGATGCTGGATGCTCTGAAAAGTGCGGCCAAGCGCGGGGTGGACGTGCGGCTCATCCTGCCCGGGATCCCGGATAAGAAGCTGGTGTTCCGGCTCAGCCGCTCCTACTATCTGCCCCTGCTCAGGGCGGGCGTACGCATTTATGAATTCACGCCCGGTTTCCTCCACGCCAAGTGCTATGTCAGCGATGACCGTGTGGCCGTGGTGGGCAGCATCAATATGGATTATCGGAGCCTGTTTCTCCATTTTGAGTGCGGAACACTGCTCTTCCATAACAGCCAGATCGCCGCTCTGCGGAAGGATGTGGAGCGCACCCTGCCGCAGTGCCGGGAGATCATGCGGTCCGACTGCCGCACCAATCTGCCGGGTACAGCACTGGACAGCGTGCTGCGGCTGCTGAGCCCGTTGATGTAAGCGGCTGCGCGCAGCACGCGGGGAGCTTTTCCACGCAAGTGAAACGGGCCATTCCATCGCCCGCCCTATTGCCTGTGGCAACAGGGTCCCACCCCAGCGGACACTTGCTTTGGAAAACTCCCGTCGGCTGCGTAATCTTACGCTCTTCTGGACATACTATGGGGCAAAGGCCCAACGGGCCGTGTGGAAAGGGAGCGTATCTATGAATCAGAACCATCGGGCTCTTTGGAGCTGTGCCATGGCGGCGGCGCTGCTGCTGACCGCCTGCGGCAAAACAAACGCCGGATCGGGCAGCTCCGGCAGCATGAGCGGAAGCAGCGGCACATCCTCCGCACAGACCCAGACAGCGGCATGGAAAACCGGTCTGGGTGTGGTGACAGAGGCCACCGATCAGGACAGGGCAGGTAAAATTGAACTGGCGGCGGCCGCTGTCCTGCTGGATGGCGAGGGGAAACTGGAGAGTGTTCTGCTGGACGAGCTGGAAGTGTCTGTTTCGGCGGACAGTACCGGCCATGTGACCCTGCCCACCGACTGGCGCACCAAGCGGCAGAAGGGGGATGATTACCCGCTGGCTGAGGTTTCTTCCCTGAAAAAGGGATGGGCGGAACAGGCGGATGCCTTTGCCAGTTACCTGATCGGCATGACCCCGGAACAGGTCTCCATGCTCAAAGTGGATAAGGATGGCAAGCCCACGGATGCCGACCTGCTGAGCGGTTGCACCATTGCAGTGGACCGTTACCGGGATGCTGTTACCCGGGCCTGCGCCAATGCCAGGGCACTGGGTGCCGCCAAGGGCGACAGGGCCGCGCTGGGCATCGAAGCGGTGAACGGGACTTCGGACATCACCGCCACCGATGACAAGGATGTGAATGCGCAGGTGGATGTGAGCATCGTGGCACTGACCACCGATGCGGACCGCCGTGTGACCAGCGCCATTGCAGATATGGCCGAGCCGGCCCTGACGGTGGTGTCAGACGGCGGTGTGACAGCTCCGGACCTCGTCAAGACCAAGCTGGAGCTGGGTGAGGACTACGGGATGCGCGGCGCATCGGCGCTGGGTAAGGAGTGGTATGAGCACAGCGAGGGCTTCTGTGATGCCCTCAAGGGCAAGACCCGCACCGAGATTGCCGGGCTTTCCGGCGGCGATGCCGACCTGAAGGCTCTGTGTACCATCGACATCACCGATCTGCAAAAGGCGGCGCTGGATGCCCTGAGCTGAGGAGGAAACCCTTTTCGGTCTCGCAATCGCGCACCGGCTCTCCCGGATAGGGGGGCGGTGGCATTCCGCTGCGTTTTCAGAGAGAAACCCTCTCGCCGCGTCTGGCAGCTGCCGACGCGGCGTTTTTGTTTTGTCAAAATGACCGCTTTGCCGTGGTAAAGCAGTAAAGATTTGAGCAAACTGCGAAAAATCAGGTTTCCCCCTTGCCAAATGGCAGAAAACGCGTTATTCTATAACCACAGTTTAGCAATTTAGCATGGTAAAGCAATAAAATAAAGCTGCTTGCCACTGAGGGAGGAACCGTATATGAAACGTCTTGTATCCGCATTTCTGGCCGGTGCCATGGCACTGAGCCTTGCCGCCTGCGGCGGTGCCGCTTCCACTTCCACTGCCGCATCTGCCTCGGCCTCTGCTTCCGGCAGTGCTGCCGCATCCCAGGCTGCAGGCAGCGACCTGGATTACATCAAGGGCAAGGGCAAGCTGGTCATTGGCTACACTGTTTACGAGCCCATGAACTACACCGATGCCGATGGCAACTTTACCGGTTTTGATACCGAGCTGGCCACTGCTGTCTGCGAAAAGCTGGGCGTGGAGCCGGAGTTTGTGGAGATCAACTGGGATACCAAGGTCGTGGAGCTGGATGCCAAGAGCATCGACTGCATCTGGAACGGTATGACCCTGACCGATGACATCATGCAGAACACCGCTACCACCAAGGCTTATGCAAAGAATGCACAGGTGGTCGTTGTGAAAGATGGCATCGATTATACCTCTACCGCTGACCTGGTGGGTAAGACCGTGGTCGCCGAGGCTGGTTCCGCCGGTGAGGCCGCCATTGAGGGAGACGAGAACCTGGCACAGGCTGATTACGTTTCCAAGAGCGTTCAGACCGACTGCCTGATGGAAGTTGCCGCAGGCACTGCCGATGCCGCTGTACTTGACCTGACCCTGGCCAACGCCATGATCGGTGAGGGCACTGACTATGCCGACCTGAAGATCGTGGACGAGCTGAACGCCGAGGAGTACGGCGTGGCATTCCGCAAGGGCAGTGATGCTGCCGCCGCTGTGGATGAGGCCTTTGATGCACTGAAGGCCGATGGTACTTTGCAGGCACTGGCCGATAAGTACGATCTGGCACTGGCTGACTGAATTTGTTGAAAAACTCCTTCCGTCATCGCGATGCGATGCAACCTCCCTCGGTGAGGGAGGCTTTTTGTTGCCGATGCGTGAAAGGCTCCCGAGCAGAGGGGACTTTCACCGGCTGTGATGGAAGGGGAATATGGATTCTGAATAAAAAAGGTGTGTTTTTGTGTCTGTGATTCTTATGCGCCTGTCCGGCGCGTTCCTGCTCAATTGTGAGCTCTTTGCCCTGACACTGTTGTTTGCACTGCCGCTGGGGCTGGTGGTCTCGTTTGGCTCCATGAGCCGCTGCAAGCCGCTGGCCGGGCTGGTCAAGACCTTTGTCTGGATCATCCGCGGCACCCCGCTGATGCTGCAGATTATTGTGATCTATCTGGGCCCCGGCCTGCTGGGCATGAACAACCCCTGGCCCTCCGGCTCCGGCGGACGGATGGTGGCGGCGGTGGTGGCTTTTGCCATCAACTATGCCTGTTATTTTTCTGAGATCTACCGCGGCGGCATTGAAGCAGTGCCCAAGGGGCAGACTGAGGCCGGGCAGGTGCTTGGCATGACCAAAACACAGATCTTTTTCAAGGTGACCTTGCTTCAGGTCGTCAAGCGCATCCTGCCCCCCATGGGCAACGAGATCATCACACTGGTCAAGGATACCTCGCTGGCAAACACCATTGCCAACAAGGAAATCATTATGATGGCCAAGGAGTACAGCGCAAAGGGCCTGATCTGGCCGCTGTTCTCCACTGCGCTCTTCTTCCTGGTGTTTGTGGGCGCACTGACCATCCTGTTCAACTGGGCTGAAAAAAAGCTCGATTATTTCCGCTGCTAAGGAGGCAGATAGATTATGGCGTTGCTCGAAGCTTCCGGTATCGGGAAAAATTTTGGCGAGACCCATGTGTTGAAGGACATCTCCCTGGATCTGGAGCAGGGGGAAGCGCTGGCGATCATCGGCTCGTCCGGTTCCGGCAAAACAACTCTGCTGCGCTGCCTGAACTTTCTGGAACGGCCTGACACGGGTGTGATCAAGGTGAACGGCGAGACCATGTGGGATGCCGCCGACCCTGCCACCCAGAAGGAAAGTGAGATCCGCAAAAAGCGGCTCCATTTCGGTCTGGTGTTCCAGAACTTCAACCTGTTCCCGCAGTACACGGCTTTACAGAACGTGATGCTGGCAGGAGAACTGCTGGCAAAGGAACGCCCGGAGTATCAGGCGAATAAAAAGGCCATCCACGCGGAGCTGGAACAGCAGGCGAGAGAACTGCTGGCGCAGATGGGCCTTTCGGAGCGGGCCGGCCACTACCCGCATCAGCTCTCCGGCGGCCAGCAGCAGCGTGTGGCCATTGCCCGCGCGCTGGCGCTTCACCCGGATATCCTTTGCTTTGATGAGCCCACCAGCGCCCTTGACCCGGAGCTGACCGGCGAGGTGCTGAAGGTCCTGCGCGACCTTGCCGACCGCAAGACCACGATGATCATTGTCACCCATGAGATGCACTTTGCCCGCGATGTGGCCGACCGCATCCTGTTCATGGATGGCGGCGTGGTCGTGGAAGAAGGCCCGGCCAAACAGCTCATCGACCACCCCCGGGAAGAGCGTACCAGACAGTTCCTCGCACATTATTCAGAATGACCCGAACCGCCCCGGCGTGCAGAAACGCACGCCGGGACGGTTTTGCTGTACAGAGCAGGTTTGGACTGCATAACTACATTGCATTTTGTGAACGGAAATCTGAAACTTTTTCACATCAGCGAAAAAATAACGCTTTGTGCAAAAATCAGTGATAATCATATTGGATTTTGTGCTATAATTGAAACACGAATCAGACCCATTCCCAATTGGAGGAGGCTTAACAAAAAATGAAGTTGAAATATGCATTCCAACGTGGTGTTGCATCAGCACTGATCGCAGGGGTTGTCCTTACGGCGGGTCTGCCCGCACTGGCTGCCGGTGGCGCAGAGGCTGCGGAAACCGAAAGTGTGGCAGTGGTTCAGGTGGTTTCCCCTTCGGATGAGGGGGCTGCTCAGGACGAATATGGTGTGGCTGCGGCGATCATCTCGGAGGATGATACGCCGTTGAGCATTCCGGATGAGGAGACCCCGCCTTCGGGCAATGCCGGAACAGGTTTCTGGAGCATTCTGTTCCAGCTGCTGAAGCATCTGGCCGGGAAGCACTGAAAAATTTGAAAAAACCTCTTGAAAATTCATCGCAACCTGATATAATACCCACATGAACAAAAACGTCCTGCCCATTGCGCGGCAGGGCGTTTTTGTCGGAAAAAATTCGTGTTATAAGGTCTGTGATGCTTTCCCAAGGAGGAACGTGCGTATGACGAAAGATATGACGCAGGGCAGCCCGCTCAAGCTGATCCTTGCTTTTGCGGTGCCGCTGATGCTGGGCAGCCTGTTCCAGCAGTTCTATAATCTGGCGGATACCATCATCGTGGGCCGCTTTGTGGGCGTGGAAGCCCTGGCGGCAGTCGGCAGTGTGGGTGGTCTGAACTATCTGGTGCTGGGCTTTGTCAATGGCATTGCCTGCGGTTTTTCCATCCCCATCTCATGGACATTCGGGGCGAAAGACTATGTGGAGATGCGCCGCTACACCGCCAATGCCGTCTGGCTGAGTGTCTTTTTTGCCGCAGTGCTTACCGTGGTCACGGTGGCAATGACCCGTTCCATTCTGGTCTGGACCAATACCCCGGACAACATCATTGATCTGGCGGACATCTACATCCGCACCATCTTTATCGGCATCCCCTTCACCCTGCTGTATAACATGACCAGCGCCCTGATGCGCGCTCTGGGCGACAGCAAGCGGCCCCTGTACTTCCTGCTGGTGGCAAGCTTTCTGAACATCGGGCTGGATCTGCTCTGCATCATCACCTTTAAGATGGGCGTGTTCGGTGCGGCGTTCGCCACCGTGTTCAGCCAGGCAGTGGCCGGTCTGGGCAGCCTGTGGTATATCCTCAAGCATTATAATGAGCTGCGCTGGAACAAAGAAGAAAGCCGCCTGAGCAGACAGCACTGTGTCAAGCTGTGCGGCATGGGCATCCCCATGGGTCTGCAGTGCAGCATCACGGCCATCGGTTCCGTTGTGCTGCAGGGTGCAGTCAATGGTCTGGGCAGTGACATCGTGGCAGCACAGACTGCAGGCGGCAAGGCGGCACAGTTCCTGTCCGTCCCGCTGGAGAGTATTGGCACGGCCATGACCACCTACGCCAGCCAGAACATGGGTGCCCACGACCTGAACCGTGTGAACAAGGGCGTGAACACTGCCCTGGGCATCGGCTGTGTGTACAGTGTGGCATCCTTCCTGATCCTGCGCGTGCTGGATAAGGCTTTGATCGGCCTGTTCCTTGAGAGCAGCCAGACCGAGATCATGGCCAACGCCCAGAGCTTCATCTTCTGGAACAGCGTGTTCTATATCCCGCTGGCGGTTCTTATCATTTACCGCTACACCATTCAGGGGCTGGGTTATTCCAGCCTGGCTATGTTTGCCGGTGTGGCAGAGATGATCGCCCGTGCTATGGTGGGCTTCCTGTTCGTGCCGCTGTGGGGCTATTTTGCCGCCTGCATTGCAAATCCGGTGGCCTGGTTCTTTGCCTGCTTCTTCCTGATCCCTGCATATATCGTTGTGTTCCGGAAGCTGAAACGGGAAAAAGCAAGACCGCACGCAAACTTGTAAAAATTGAGCCGCTCTTTTGCGAAACCGCAGAAGGGCGGCTCTTTTGTTGCCTAGTAGGGGAGGTTTTGGCAAAGAGGGAAAGCCTCACGCAACGCCAAAGCTGAGAGGCTGTATAGAACAGGGCCTGCCCAATTCCTTTACAAATAACACCAAAACGATTATACTATAAATAATTATGTCACAAGGGGGTGAGGAGCATGGAGCTGGAACAGATCGAGGGAACGGTGGAGGACATTATCTACGAGAACCCGGATAACGGCTACACGGTGTTTGAAATTTCCGGCGGCGGCACGGTCACTGTGGTGTGCGGGATCGTGGGCGAGCTCCATGCGGGCGAGAGCGTGGTCTGCCGCGGTAAATATGAGAACCACGCCACCTATGGCCGCCAGTTCCACGCCCAGGAGTGCGAGACCGATATGCCGAAGGATCTGGAAGCGGTGTACGCCTTCCTTGCCAGCGGCTCCCTGCCTTACATCGGGGCGCGCACGGCCAATAAGATCATCGACAAATTCGGCGCGGCGGCGCTGGAGGTGATCGCCAACGACCCCGCCCAGCTCACCCTGATCCCCGGCATCTCGGCAGACAAGGCCGACCGCATCCAGCAGGAGTTCAAGCGGATGTTCGGAATGCGGGAACTGATCGCCTATCTGGCTCAGTTCGAGATCAGCCCCCGCCGCGCCATGGAGGTGTTCCGCGTCTTTGGCCCCAGTGCCATGCAGGCCATCTCCCAGAACCCTTATCTGCTCTGTGGGGAACCCCTGCAGCTGGATTTCCGTCATGCGGACAGCATTGCACAGTATTACCACATGGAAGGGGACTGCACCCAGCGGCTGGAAGCAGCGCTTCTGCGCACCCTGCGCCATAACGCGGGCAACGGCCACACCTGCCTGCCCCGTGCGCAGCTGCTGGACACGGCATCCCACTTTATCCAGCAGCCGCCCGAAAAGCTGGCCCGTGCGCTGGATCACTGCATTGAGACCGGGCAGCTTGGCGTAAAGATGCTGGAGGCGGTGCCGTATATCTATCTGCCTGACCTGCTGGAAGCAGAACAGGCCATTGCCGACCGGCTGGCCCTGCTGGCGAAGCGGGAAAAGCAGACGGTGCGGGACCTTGATAAAGACATTCAGGTGCTGGAGCTGACCCAGGGCTTTGCCTATGCGCCCCTGCAGCGGGAAGCCATCCGCAAGGCCATGACCGAAAACTGCCTTGTGCTGACCGGCGGCCCCGGCACCGGTAAGACCACTACGGTCAACGCCATCCTGCAGCTGCTGGAACATCAGGCCGACCGGGTGGCGCTTTGTGCTCCCACGGGCCGTGCGGCCAAACGGCTGAGTGAACTGACCGGCCGCAAGGCCTCTACCATCCACCGCCTGCTGGAGGTGGACTACTCCGGCGGCGTGGTCAGCTTCATCCACAATGACAAGAACCTGCTCAAATGCGATGTGGTCATTCTGGATGAGATGAGTATGGTGGATGTGAAGCTGTTTCAGGCGCTCATTGCAGCCCTGCGGTACAGCTGCCGCATTATTATGGTGGGCGATGCCGACCAGCTGCCCAGCGTGGGGCCCGGCAATATTCTGGGCGAGGTCATCCGCTCCGGGCTGGTGCCCACCGTCTGCCTGAACGAGATCTTCCGGCAGGCCAGACGCAGCCTTATTGTGGAGAACGCCCACCACATCATCAGCAGTGAGCCGCTGCAGAAGGGCGGTAAGACAGACGATTTCTTCTTTCTGGAATCGGACGGCGATGCGGCGCAGAAACTGGTGTGCGATCTTGTTACCACCCGTCTGCCCCGGAGCTATGGTTTTGACCCTGTCCGGGATATTCAGGTGCTCTGCCCCACCAAGCTGGGACCCACCGGCACCCAGGCGCTGAATGTGGAGCTGCAGAACCTGCTCAACCCGGAGCAGAAGGGCAAGCCCCAGCTCCAGAGCGCCTCCCGGGTGTTCCGGGTGGGCGATAAGGTGATGCAGGTGCGGAACAACTACGAGATCGTCTGGAACCGCATTGGCGGGGAGCAGGGCGTGGGAGCCTATAACGGTGATATCGGCATTGTGGAATCCATCAACATGCGCGACCGCTCCATGGTGGTGCGGATGGACGACCGCCGCCTGCTCTACCCGGCGGAAAACCTGAACGAGCTGGAAATCGCCTACGCCATCACGGTGCACAAGAGCCAGGGCAGCGAGTTCCCGGCGGTGGTGCTGCCGGTGGCGCAGGTGCCGCCAAGGCTCTGCTACCGCAACCTCTTCTACACCGGCGTGACCCGCGCCCGCAAATTGTGCATCGTGGCCGGGCGGCGGGATGTGGTGAACCGGATGATGTCCAATGTCCGGCAGAACCTGCGGTACAGCGGCCTGTGCGAATTGCTGAAAGAGAATCTGCCGCCGGAACAGATGGCAGCAGAATAACCTCTCAGGCGCTTTGCGCCAGCTCTCCTACTAGGAGAGGTTTGGTCTATACTTTTTTACTGGCTTATGCTACAATATAAATTGATTTGATTTCCCGCCCGAACGGGCATTTACGATAGAAAACAGGGGAGCAGAGAAAGGAACGTTTCATTATGGCACAGAATGACATCGGCATCGATCTGGGCACAACGACCATTATCATTGCACAGGCAGGGCAGGGGGTCGTGCTCAACCAGCCCAGCGTGGTGGCAATGGATACTCGCAAGAACTCCGTGCTGGAGGTGGGCGACAAGGCCCTGGCCATGGTAGGCCGCACCCCCAACTATATTTCCGCCATTTTCCCGCTGAAGGACGGTGTCATCAGCGACCACACCATGACCCGGGAGCTGATCTGCCGGTTTGTGAATCAGGTGTACAGCTCCCACATGGTCAAGCCCCGGGTGGCTGTCTGCGTGCCCGCTGCCATTACCGGCATTGAGAGTGATGCCGTGGTGGAGGCCGTGATGGCCGCCGGTGCCCGTCAGGTCTACCTGATCGATGAGCCCATTGCCGCTGCACTGGGTTCCGGCATCGACATCACCCAGCCCGATGGCCGGATGATCATTGATATCGGCGGCGGCACCACCGATATCGCTGTCCTGTCTCTGGGCGGCAAGGTCAAGGCCACCAGTGTCCGTGTGGCGGGCAACCACTATGATGACGAGATCCTGAAGCATGTCCGCAACAAGTTCAGCATTGCCATCGGCCAGCGTACCGCAGAGCAGCTGAAAAAGAACGTCGCCTGCTGCCCCCAGAAGGCTGATTTTGACGAGACGATGGAGGTGAAGGGCCGCAGCCTGCTGACCGGCCTGCCCATCAAGGTGAATGTTTCCACCAGCGACCTCTACGAGCCTGTGATGATGCTGAGTGAGCAGATCGGCACTGCCGCCCATCAGGTGCTGGAAAAGACCCCGCCCGAGCTGGCAGGCGATATCTTCCGCAATGGTGTGGTGCTGACCGGCGGCGGCGCACAGCTGCACGGCCTGCCCGAATACCTGAGCCAGGAGCTCAAGGTGGATGTGACCGTCTCGCCCGATCCCGTGAACTGTGTGGCGCTGGGCACTGCCATGAGCCTGGGCCTGAACGATAAGCTGGAGACCGGCTTCCTGGATGCGACCCCTCGCATGGGCCGCCGTTAACCGGGGCCCTGACCCGGCTCGTTAAGAATTTGGAAAAGTTGCAACAAAATTTTGTTCATACTTGTTGAATCGGGTCGGGAAATATTGTATAATATTGTCAAATCGCTTTTTGCGCGCCGGGGCCTGCTCCGGAGTGCGGAGTAAATTATTATTAGGAGGAAGACCATGAATCTGGGTTCTGATGTGGTTATCACCATTACCGGTATCGTGCTGGTGTTTGCCATCCTCATCCTGCTGATGCTCATCATCACGCTGGAAGGCAAGATCTTCGACGGTATGGCCGCCAAGAAGAAGGCAGCCAAGGAGCCTACAGCTCCCAAGGCTGCCGCAAAGCCCGCCGCCCCCGTGCAGCAGGCTGCTCCCGCCCCTGTGGTGGAGGAAGGCATCCCCGGCGATGTGGTTGCCGCGATTATGGCAGCCATCCACGCCATGGGCAATGGCAAGTACACCCTGAAGGCCGTGCGCCGTGCTGCAAATGGCTGGAGCAAGGCTGGTGTCAACGACACCACCGCACCTTTTTAACACAGGAGGAAAAACATGACACAGTTTATCGATACTCTGGTCGGTATTTTCCAGAGTTCCGGCTTTGCACGGTTCGGTGAGCCGGGCGGCTACCTCTACGCGATCATGATCTGCGTGGGCTGCTTCCTGCTGTACCTGGCCATCGTGAAGGAATTTGAGCCCCTGATCCTGCTGCCCATGGCATTCGGCATGATCCTTGCCAACCTGCCCGGCAGCGGCATCATCCACATGCAGTACTTCGTTGGTGATGGTCTTGAGCACCCGATGTGGGTCGAGATCCTGAACAACGGCGGTCTGGCCGATATGCTTTACATGGGTGTCAAGCTGGGCATTTACCCCCCGCTGATCTTCCTGGGCATCGGCACCATGACCGACTTCGCACCCCTGATCTCCAACCCCAAGAGCCTGCTGCTGGGCGCTGCCGCTCAGTTCGGTATCTTTGGTACTTACATGGGCGCTCGTCTGCTGGCTGCTACCGGCATTGTGGACTTCACCCAGAAGCAGTCCGCTGCAATCTCCATCATCGGCGGTGCAGACGGCCCTACTGCCATCTTTGTTACCTCCCGTCTGGCACCTGAGCTGCTGGGCAGCATTGCCGTTGCGGCGTACAGCTACATGGCTCTGGTGCCCGTGATCCAGCCGCCCATTATGAAGGCGCTCACCACCAAGAAAGAGCGCACAGTCGTGATGAAGCAGCTGCGCACCGTGTCCAAGACCGAGAGGATCATCTTCCCCATCATGGTCACCATCATTGTTTCTCTGATCGTTCCCGATGCTGCCGTTCTGGTCGGTATGCTGATGCTGGGCAACCTGATGAAAGAGTCCGGTGTTGTGGATCGTATCCAGAAGACTGCCGGCAATGAACTGATGAACATCATCACCATTTTCCTGGCTCTGTCTGTTGGCTGCACCACCTCTGCAAACACCTTCCTGAACAGCCGCACCCTGTTCATCATTGTGCTGGGTCTGATCGCCTTCTCCTTTGGTACCGCTGCAGGCGTTCTGTGCGGCAAGGTGATGTACGCCCTGACCGGCGGTCAGGTCAACCCCCTGATCGGCTCTGCTGGTGTTTCCGCTGTTCCAATGGCCGCCCGTGTTTCTCAGAAGGTCGGCCAGAGCGAGAACCCCTCCAACTTCCTGCTGATGCACGCCATGGGCCCCAACGTCGCTGGCGTTATCGGCTCCGCTGTTGCTGCCGGTATCCTGATCAACATCTTCGGCTAAGCTTTATCTGAACACTGCCGCCCCTCCTGTGCTGTACAGGAAGGGCGGTTTTTTATGTACAACCCTCTTGAATTGTGATATACTTATAAAGTAAGTGATTTTATAGAAGAACAGGTGAAACAATGGCAGCAAGTCTCCAACAGGAATTCTGCGCTCTGCGCGATACCTATATTGAAAAGCAGTTTGGCCGCCTGAACGATATGCAGCGGCAGGCGGTATTTACCACCGACGGCCCGCTGCTCATTCTGGCCGGTGCAGGCAGCGGCAAGACCACTGTTCTGGTCAACCGCATCGCAAACCTGATCCGGTTTGGCTCGGCCCACGGTTCCAGCTGGACCCCCCGTGAGGTGACCGAGGATGATGTCAAGGCTCTGAAAACGGCAATTATGACCGGCACCGATGCGCCCGCCTGGCTGGACGGGATGCTGCGGCAGAACGCTGTCCGCAGCTGGAACGTGATGGCCATCACCTTTACCAACAAGGCGGCAGGGGAGCTCAAGGAGCGCCTGCGCAATATGCTGGGCGGCGAAGAGGGGGACGAGGTGTTTGCCTCCACCTTCCACTCGGCCTGTGTGCGCATCCTGCGCCGCTGGGCAGAATCCATCGGCTACCCCCGCAGCTTTACCATCTATGATACCGATGACTCCCAGCGCGTGATGAAGGCGGTCTATAAGGAACTGAGCATCGACGATAAGTTCTTCCCGATCAAGAGCGCCATCAACCAGATGAGCCGCTGGAAGGACCAGCTGGTCAGCCCGGAGGAGGCGCTGCGCACCCCGGCCCGGGACACCAAGGGAGCCATTGCCGCCAAAGTCTACGCCGCCTACGAGAAAAAGCTCAGGGAGGCAGGAGCCTTCGACTTCGACGACCTGATCTACCAGACCGTGCAGCTGCTGGCGGAGCACGAGGATGTGCGGGAGTTCTACCAGAACAAGTACCGCTACCTGCTGGTGGACGAGTATCAGGATACCAGCGTGGCCCAGTTCCGGCTGGTCAGCCTGCTCACCGGCCCGGAAAAGAATATCTGCGTTGTCGGTGACGATGACCAGAGCATCTACCGTTTCCGCGGTGCCACCATTGAGAACATTCTGAACTTTGAGCGCATCTTCCCCGGCACCAAGACCATCCGTCTGGAGCAGAATTACCGCTCCACCTCAAATATCCTGAATGCTGCCAACTGCGTCATCCAGCACAACACCGAGCGCAAGGGCAAGACCCTGTGGACCCGGAACGACGAGGGCGACAAGGTGCAGGTCTACACTGCAGAGAATGAGCAGGACGAAGCCATGCACATTGCAGATGTCATCGGTGAGCACCTGAAAGAGGGCGGGCATCTGGCGGACCATGCGGTGCTCTACCGCATGAATGCCCAGTCGGCCCCCATCGAAAGCTACTTTACCCGCGCGGGCATTCCCCATAAGATCGTGGGCGGCCAGCGCTTCAACGACCGCAAAGAGGTCAAGGACATTCACTCCTATATGTCCATCGTGGCGAACGCCCGGGATGATGTGCGCCTGCGCCGCATCATCAACGAGCCTGCCCGGAAGATCGGCAACACCACCGTCGATGTGATCGCTGACCTTGCCGCCCAGCAGGGAATCAGTATGCTGGAAGTCATCTCCCACGCGGATGCATACGCCAAACTCAGCCGCGCCATGATGCCGCTGCTGAAATTCTGGCAGATCTACGAAAAACTGCAGGAATCGCTGGAAACCAGGACACTGGACGAATTTGCCCAGGATGTCATTGAGGTGACCGGCTACAAGGCCATGCTGGAAGCCGATGCGGCCAAGGGCCACGAGGATGCGGCAGACCGCCTGCAGAACCTGAGCCAGCTGGTCAACAACGTCAAAAACTACTGCGACCAGCACGGCGAGGATGCCTCATTGGAAGGCTACCTGGAGGATATCGCCCTCATCAGCGACATTGACAGCTACAACGAGAGCGCCGATCAGGTGGTCCTGATGACCATCCATTCCGCTAAGGGTCTGGAATTCCCCTATGTGTTCCTCATCGGCATGGAGGAGGGGGTGTTCCCCAGCGAGATGAGCAAATACTCCGAGGCAGATCTGGAGGAAGAGCGCCGTCTGGCCTATGTCGGCATCACCCGCGCCAAGAAGGAGCTGTATATCTCCAACAGCGTCTCCCGGATGCTCTACGGCCGCACCCAGCGCAACGAACCCAGCCGCTTCCTGCGCGAGATCGAGCCTGAGTATATAGAAGAGACCCGCAGCCCGGCGTTGGAACGCCGTTCTTCCATGGGATGGGGCTCCGGTTACAGTGATACCGTTCCCGGCGGGGCCTCGGGCTACTCCGGCGCGTCCGGCTGGGGCCGCAATTCCAGCAGCTTCGGCGGCCGCACCGGCGGCAGCTACCTCAACCGGGAATACAATGCCTCTGAGCGCGGCGGTTTCGGCTCCGGTTATGCAGGCCGTGGCAGCAGTGCTTCCGGGTTTGGCAGCGGAAGCAGCGCCCCGCGCGCGTCCGGCTCCTCCGGTTTTGGTGTGGGCTATGGCCGCCCCGCGGCCCCCAAGGCAGCGTCCAAACTTGTGAGCTTTCCGGGGAGCCCGGCAGCTTCCCGCCCGGCATCCACTGGCCCAAAGCATTACGAGGTGGGCGACATTGTGGAGCACAAGGTCTTTGGCCGGGGCAGGGTGCTGGCGGTCAAGGCCGCTGCCGGAGACCAGATCGTGGAGATCAACTTTGAAAAGGTCGGCGTGAAGAAAACCATGGCAAATTTTGCGCCGCTGACGAAAATTACGGAGGAATGAGAAAACTATGATGACCGTTCGATTGATCGCACATACCCCGGAACCGGAAAAGGTGGTGGCGGCAGCGGCCAAGCTCTGCTACTCCGATGCCCATATCACCGACCTGCTGGACGGCCTGACTGAGGAGAAAACGGCCAAGTTCCTGACCATGCTCAGCGACCTGGGCCATGCCAGTCCCATTGAACATGCCAGCTTCACCTTTGGCATTGAGGGTGTGAGCCGCACCCTGCTGGCCCAGATCACCCGGCACCGTATCGCATCCTTCAGTGTCCAGAGCCAGCGGTATGTCCGGCTGGACGACTTCCACTATGTCATCCCGCCGGAGATCGAGGCCATCCCTGAGGCAAAGGCAGCCTTTCTTGAGAGCATGGATGAGGATGCGAAGCGCTACCTGGACCTTGCAAAAAAGCTGGAGGACGGCCACACTGCCCGCCTGATGGCGGAGGGGATGCCGGAAAAGCAGGCCCGCGCCAAGGCCTCCAAACAGGCCAATGAGGATGCCCGTTTTGTGCTGCCCAACGCCTGCGAGACGAAGATGGTCGTGACCATGAACGCCCGCAGTCTGCAGAATTTCTTCCATCTGCGCTGCTGCTCCCGTGCCCAGTGGGAGATCCGTCAGCTGGCCGAGGAAATGTTCCGGCTGGTCTACCCGGTGGCACCCCATATCTTTGCCAAGGCCGGCCCGGCCTGCGTCAGCGGCCCCTGCCCCGAAGGCAGGATGTGCTGCGGCAGAACTGCCGAAGTCCGCGCAAAATATGAGGCCATCAAGCAGGAGGCTGGTGTATGAGCAAGGGCAAGCTGATCGTTCTGGAAGGGCTGGACGGCAGCGGCAAGGGCACGCAGGCTAAGCTGCTGGCAAAGCACCTGACGGTGACGGATCATCTGGTAAGAGAGATCACCTTCCCGGATTATGACAGTGATTCCAGTGCGCTGGTCAAGATGTATCTGGCCGGGCAGTTTGGTGACAAGCCTGACGATGTCAACGCCTACGCGGCATCCAGTTTTTATGCGGTGGACCGCTACGCGGGGTATAAGTCAGACTGGGGCGAGTTCTACGAGGAAGGCGGCATCTTGATCGCTGACCGCTACACCACCTCCAATGCCGTGCATCAGTGCTCGAAGCTCCCGCCGGAGCAGTGGGACACATTCCTGCAGTGGCTTTTTGACTATGAATACCACCTGCTGGGCCTGCCTGCACCGGATAAGGTGATCTATCTGCAGGTTGACCCGGCGGTGAGCCAGCGGCTGATGACTGCCCGCTACCATGGCGACGAGACCAGGAAGGATGTCCATGAAAAGGACACCGAATATCTGGCCCGCAGCCGCCGGGCGGCAGAATACTGCGCCGCTCACCTCGGCTGGGATACCGTCCACTGCACGGCAGGGGAGAAAATGCGGAGCATTGAGGATATTCAGGAAGAGGTCAGAACTCTTGCTTTCGCTGTTATTTGAAACAAAAGGAGGCATCCTATATCATGTACCGTTTGATGCAGCCGTCCGATTGGGCGGAGGTGCTGGCCCTGTGGCAGGCCCAGCGCGGCGACACGGAGGAGTTTGTCCGTGGCGCTGTGGAACGCTTTGCCGGGGTGCAGAATGTCTACGTCGCGGAGGAAAACGACCACATTGAGGCTGTGGCACTGGCTGTGCCGGTGACCCTGCAGGGCCGCCCGGGCAGCTATCTGTTCGGTCTGTGCGGGCAGGGCAGCCTGCTCCTTGCGGGCCTGGTGGATACCCTGTGTGCCCAGCAGAAACTGCGGGGCGCAGGCTTTGTGGTGGCAGTGCCCGCCAGCCCGGAACAATCAACGCTGCTGCAGGATAAAGGCTTCCAGAAAGCCTTTGCCCTGCGCTGCCTGCCCCGGGAGGTGGAGCGCAACCTGTGGAGCCAGGCGGAATTCGATTCCGTGACGGCGAAAAAACTCTGCGAGCTGCGGGCAAAATACTGGCCCGACACCGTTCAGCTGCCGCCGGAGCAGATGGGGGAAGTTCTGCGGGACCTGTATTCCCGGGGCGCGACCATCGTATCCAGTGAGCAGGGCTACGGCATCTATTTCCGCAGGGAGGATACCCTTTACTTTGTGGAGATGATGGCGGAAAATGACCGTGCTGCCGAGGTGCTGATGGAAGCCGCCCGGGAGAAAGAGGTCATTGTGGAAAAGGCTGTCATCACGGTGGGGGCTGCCCAGAATCTGTTCCTGGGCGAGGGAACCCGGCAGGAGTATGGCCTCATCCGCTTTGAAGGAGAACCTTTTGATGTTTCGGAGAGCTACATGCGCCTGATGATGGACTGAAAGGAACGTGGATATGGCAGAGAAACACCAGAAAAAGAAAAAAGGCAGTGTGCTGAAGATCCTGTTGGTCGTGCTGTTGCTGCTGGTACTGACAGTCGGTGCAGCAGGTGTGTTTGCGTATAACGAGATCAACGGCAATGGAGGAAAGCCCGGTGCAGAGGTGACCGTCAGCATCCCCCAGGGCAGTGGCGTTGCTGCCATCGCAAAGGAGCTGAAGGAGGCTGGAGTGATCCGTTCGGCCTATCTGTTCCGCTGGTATGTGGGGCACAAGGGTGCCGCCGGAAAACTGCAGTACGGTGATTTTACGCTGCAAACAGGGGGATATTCCTACGATGGCCTGATCGCAGAGCTGTCCACGTATGCCAAGGCGGATTCGGTGCGGCTGACCTTCCCGGAGGGAACCACTGCCATTGCCATTGCCCGGAAAATGGAGGAAGCCGGTCTGTGTACTGCCGAGGAGTTTTTGGAAGAAGCCAACACCGGAGATTTCAGCGAGTACACCTTCTGGCAGTATGTCCCGGACGATGCCCCCGACCGCTTTATGAAGTGTGAGGGCTACCTCTTTCCGGACACCTATGAGTTTTTGACGGACGATACCGTGCATCATTACGTTGCAACGTTCTATGCACACTTCGATAAGCAGTTTACGGACGAGATGTACAGGGAACTGGAAAAGCAGGAGCTGACCCTGCCCGAGGTCATTACACTGGCCTCTTTTGTGCAAGAGGAAGCGGGCAACGATCAGGATTCCAATGTGGCGCAGGTGTTCCGCAACCGTCTGGCCGAGGGATCGCCCTACCCCAAGCTCCAGAGCAACACCTCCAGCTATGTCCAGAGCGATGAGGACAATAACTACCTCTGGAACTGGGTGGCTCCGTATTATGGCGGCTGGGAGGATATCCCCGAGAACATCCGGAATGCCTACGATACCTACACCTGCACCGGCCTGCCCGCCGGGCCCATCTCGAACCCGGGCCTTGCCGCGATCCAGGCTGCTCTGGCACCTCAGTGTGATGAGGAAGTCAGGGACTGCTATTTCTTTGTTACGGACCTTTCCGGTCACTACTATTACGCCAAGACCTATGCTGAACATCAGGACAACTGCCGGAAAGCGGCTGAAGTCAATCAGAGTTTGAAGAAGTAAGTCCCTCTCATTCCGCTATGCTGAAAGCTCTCCCAAGGGGCGAGCCAATTGCGGCTTCGGAGTCAGGTTTGCAGAAACCGATCCGGTGAGGCGGTATCGCGTCAGCGATGACAGAGAGGGTGTTAAAAAGAGAGGACGATTTTATGTTACAGATCCCGGAACTGCTGGCCCCGGCAGGCGACTTGGAGCGCCTGCGTTATGCCATTAACTATGGAGCAGACGCTGTTTATTGCAGCCTGCCGGAGTTCGGTATGCGGTCGGCACCTGCCAATTTTACACCGGAGCAGCTGGCCGAGGGTGTAATCTACGCCCATGCCCGCGGCCGCAAGGTCTATCTGACCATGAACACGCTGCCCACCAATGAGGAAGCTGACCGCCTGCCCGAAGCCATCAAGGCTGCTGCTGCCGCCGGTGTGGATGCCTTTATCGTGGCCGATCTGGGCGTGCTGGAAGCCTGTAAGCAGTTCGCCCCGGAGATCGATGTCCACATGTCCACCCAGACCGGCATCACCAACTGGGCCGCTGCGCGTGCCGCTTACAACATGGGTGCAAAGCGTGTGGTGCTGGCCCGTGAGATGAGCCTGCAGGATATCGCCACCCTGCGCGATAAGACCCCGCCGGAGCTGGAGATCGAGGCGTTTGTCCACGGAGCCATGTGCATGAGCATTTCGGGCCGGTGCCTGCTCTCCAATTACATGGCAGGCCGGGATGCAAACCGGGGTCAGTGCGCCCAGCCCTGCCGCTGGAAGTATTACCTCAGCGAGGAGACCCGCCCGGGCCAGCTGTATGAGATCGGCGAAAATGAGAACGGCAGCTATATCCTCAATGCAAACGATCTGTGCACCGCTCCCTTCATCGACCTCATCTGCAAGGCAGGTGTGGACAGCCTGAAGATCGAGGGCCGCGCCAAGACGTTCTACTATGTCGCCAGCGTCACGGCCGCCTACCGCAAGGCTCTGGATCAGTATCTGGCCGACCCGTTCAACGATAACTTTGAGCTGAGCGATGACGTTCTGGCCGAGCTGACCCGTACCAGCCACCGGCACTACTCCCCGGGCTTCTACTTTGGCCGCGAGCAGGCCCGTCAGGCAACCGACAGCGCTACTTATATCCGTGAGTGGGAGTTTGTGGGCACTGTGGAAAGCTGGGAGAATGGTGTTGCCTCCTGCCAGCAGCGCGGCAAATGGAGCCTTGGGGATACGTTGGAGGTGCTCTGCCCGGATGGGCGCAGCATCCCGCTGCACCCGGAGTGGATCAAAAACGAGGCAGGGGAGAGCGTGGAATCCACCCCCCACGCCATGGAAAAGTACACCATCCCCACCCCGGAGCTGCCCCCCATGAGCCTGCTTCGCCGGAAGGTAGAAACTCTTGACAAATGATTCCAGAAGCAGTAAAATAATAAAGTCAAAATGAACGATGTCCTCTGGCTCTAGTGGCCAGAGGACAGTTGAGGGCTCGTAGCTCAGTTGGGATGAGCGTTCGGTTCGCATCCGAAAGGTCGAGGGTTCGACTCCCTTCGAGTCCATACAGCAGAAAACCGCTCTGTCGTAGCGATACGGCAGAGCGGTTTTCTTGTTTGCAGTTCTATGAGACGGTGAAGATTGTTCTGGCAGATCTGGAGCCGGTTCAAAGGTGGAAAATTACTACTCTTCAAACCTTGAAAGTGCTAGAAATCAAGGTTTCATGCGGGTTAATGCCGTGATACACTCGCAATGGCTCGACACCTGCAAATTGATGTCATAATCGTACATTTTTCGGGTTCGTTCTTGGGAACAATGCGATGCAGGCGTGAGGGAAAGGGCAGGGGAGAGCAGAGAGGGCAGTCGTTCTGGGGAACAGAGCAATATTACACAGGGTCGTGGTTGATTACATAAACAGTGCTGCGAGAAGCACCTTCCTTATTCAACCAGCGGTCATCTACCATCTTGACTAAAAGGTTTCGTGCGCGACGCTGCCCGATGTTTAACAAAGTAGCAGCTTGGGTAGTTGTAATGGATGGATTTTCGAGGACATAATTGTAAATTTGCCGCTCTTGTTCATTTGTCGGCACTTTGTCGGCACTCACATTATGCTGAGAAATGTCCTGAGCAGCACTGGCAGCATTCAGTTGGTTACGATAGATATTGATACGTAAATCAACTTCACCGCCGAATTGAACCGCATCCCGTCAAGAAGACAATATGAAACAATACGTCTGTCGTATAGATCAAGGATGCTTGTGCTGCGGAATGACACCTCTGCCCAGAAAGACCGCATTGCGGAGCGGCTGCTGGTGCTTCAATAGGAACTGCTGAATCGTGACAACAACCGGGAAGCCTATGACGATATTACGGAGGAGATTTTCCTCCTGCGAGAGTTGCAGCAGCAGACGGATTCCGATGAAACTACCAAGGCCATCCAGATGGAGCGCATCAAGGAGTTGCAGGATTTTATCGGACAGCAGAGCAATGAGCTGACCGAGTTTGACGAAAAACTGGCCAAACGCTGGCTCCGACAAATCACGGTTTGGGATGACCACTACACCGTGGAGCGGAAGTCTGGACTGAGTATTGATTTACCTGCGTGAAAATGATGGGCGATAAGACGGCGAGAAGCAGAAGCCCTCCGAGTATATCCGTCGGAATGTAAAAGTTTACAGATGGCAGCTTGATAAAACGGCAGTCCTATGGTAGGATAAAAATGCAGAAGATGTAATGTGCCATCTGCGGAACAGGAGATAAGAACACATGAACAATATGGACGAACAAAAACGGGAATAGCGGCATCGGGAAGACCTTCAGCGGCTGCGTGGTTTCCGTCCAATTGATGATACCTTTATGCGTGGATTGTTCAAAGAGAACATTCCCTTGGCTGAGTTCGTACTGCGAATCATCACGGGAAAGCCTGATTTGGTGTTGATGAAATGTGAAACACAAGCAGATATGAAGCGTGTTACAGGTGCGCGGTCAATTTGTTTGGATGCTTATGCAACAGACAGTACAGGTAAGAAATACGATATTGAGGTGCAGCGTTCCGATATTGGAACAGACCCACACCGTGCAAGATACCATTCCAGCATGATGGATGTGGAAAATCTGGATGAAAAGCAGGAATACCGAGAATTGCCGGATACCTATGTCATATTCATCACGGAAAATGGCTATTATAAGGCTGGTAAGCCGGTATATGTTATCCAGAACATGAACCTGACGCTGGGCAAGCCATTCGACGATGGTTCACATATTTTGTATGTGAACGGTGAGTACCGGGATGATTCTGACATTGGCAGACTGATGCATGACTTCAACTGTACCTGTGCCGATGATACACCGAAAAGGACAGTACTTTTCCCTGCAAATCAAATAGATGTTCCCGATAGCCCTTGAAATCATGTACATAGAGACTTGAGAGTTTCATAAGAAATCCTCCTTGTAATGGTAACTCAATATTACCATGGGTAGGTGAAAAATTCAACCAAAAGAAGTAGAAGAACAACCATAAGGACTTTTGGCAGGTTGGCGTAGTATAGCATAGAAAAATAGGGGAGGCAACAAGATTTTGGAGAAAAAAGCACAATAGTACGTTTATATTACTCTACACCCAGTGCCTTGAACACCGCATCCTCTGCGCTACTATAGAAGATCAAAATAAAACTTCCTACCAATTCGGGAGGTACGGATCCAAGATCAGCGGCACTTGTAATCGGCAGCAGAACTTTCTTTGCTCCACTATCAAGACAGACCTGTAAGCTGTTTGCAAGCTCATCTACTTTTAGAATTGTACCGCTGATACTAATTTCACCTAGAACAGCAAGCGTACTGACTGTTGGCCGACCAAGCGCAATGCTGCACAGTGCAATCAGAGTGGGCAGTGCCAGCTTTCCTGTCATAGGACTATACGGCGGAAGATAAATGTATCGAATACCGGAACTGTCCAGTAGTTCTTTTACCGCCTTTGCATGGTACGACTTCATATTATCCATTGCGAGGACAGAATCATCGTTCAGATGAGGCGGCAAAATATCCTCCAAATATTGTCTGAAATGGTCTACTGTCGTTCCACCTGAGAAAGTCGTATAGTGTAGTGTTCCATTCAACTGGATGGATGACAGAATGGTCGTATTTTTCGGCTTGGAAAGTAGTGCAGAATTAACCGCTCTGCTTCCGCTAAGCGAATAGGCAAACCGCCTTGTCATATCGGTATTGAAGCCGCTTTCGTCCAGAAACATAAGGTCACTTGCCTTGAATCCAGACATAAGGCCGTTCCAGTCTTTTTTCTTCTGTGCCACATCGGGGACGCTCCTGTTCACTGGAGTGAAGAGACTTCATCTTGCGGTGATATCCTGCCCGCTGAAGAAAACGCCAGACAGTATCAATGCTGACAGGAAAATCCAGTGTTTCTATAATTTCCAGCAAGTGATATCCGGCTGTGTCTTCAAAAGAGAAAGAATCCTCTGGTAATCCGCATCGATCAATTTGGGTTTCTTTCCACGGAGATTCGTCTGAGTTTCATAGCTTCCTGTTTCATGTCGACGCTTCAGCAAACGGCAGATCGAACAGGTGTTTACAGAAAAACATTTTGCCAGTTCTTTTACGCTGACACCCTTGTCGTATGCTTCTAAGATCATTTTTCGAGCTTCATTGTGCAGCATGGCTCTCAACTTCCTTGCTTCTGTTATACCACTTTTTTTCAAAAGGTAAAGAGCTGTGCTATATTATTGAAAACTGCTATAAAAATCGAACTGTTTCCGCTTTCGCTTCGTCAGTCCGGTTAGCGCACACCCTACACAGGGTGCTTTTTATTCATGTCTATTAATTCTGGGGCGGTCACACTTCATTGCGGGGAAGCCTAGCATTTTTTTATAGCGCTATTTTACAACGGTCTCGCGATTTTTGCACTATTTTAGAACAGAAACTAATTTTGAGGCAAAAAATGAAGATTGCATTTCCTGGAAGGAAAAAATTGAGGATTGAGAGGAAAACAAAAATTTTGTATATTAAAGAAGTAAAGAGTAAGAAGACCTGTTCTTGGCAGGCAGAAGGAGAATGGGATGAAGATCGAAAAATGGGTGCAGGATTCAGCAGGTCGATTGGATGCTGTGGTTCTGCTGGACGCAGGGGAAAAACCCAGTACAGTGCAGGTGCTGGAGTTTGTGGATCGTCAGGCAGGAGCAGAAAAAATCTGGCTGTTGGGACGCGCAACACTCCAAAGAAAAGAAAACAGAGTTCTGGTCCGGACCTGTGTGCTACCTGCTATGGAGCTGCCGCAGCTGGAAGGTCGCACAGCCGAGTACCGTCTGAAACCGCCAACAGATGCGCAAGTAGAACAACAACTACAAGCCTTGGCCCGAACGAGGGTGGAGACATCGGAGGATGAAAAAACGGCCCGTGCAGGAGATCTTGCAACGCTAGACTTTGATGCGGTGCTGGAGGATGGAACACGATTTTCCGGTAGCATGGGCCGGGATGGTAGATACCATCTTGCTGTAGGTGAGGAGTTGCCGGAAGGAGTCTGGCAGGCCGTTGTAGGCAAAAAAGCAGGAGACGGATTCCAATGCAGAGTGCAGTTGCCCTATACCTACGAGGATAAACGTGCGGCCGGAAAGAATGCGGTATACATCGGCTGGGTGAAAAAAATTGTGCACCAGAGAATGCCCGAGCTGAATGATACCTTTGCTCAAAGCTTTGGACAAGAAAATATGTCAGCTCTTCGTGCAATAATTCGAGATAGCTTTCTGGAGCAAGAGGCGAGGGAGGCCAGGCGGATCATTTCTCAGCGGATGCTCCATGCCTTGAGTGATGAGACTATTGTGGAGCTGCCGCAGCTTGCTGTAGAGCTGGAAGCTGAATATCAGTGGAGGCAGCTGGAAAATCGACTGGAAAAGAGCGGTATTTCACTGGAAAGCCATCTGTGCCGCCTGCACAAAACGCGGGAGAAACTGGATGCAAGCATCCGAGTACATGCAGCAGAGGATATGAAACTTCGGGCAGTGTTTTTGGCTGTTGCCCGTCAAGAGGGACTGACCGTGTCTGATGCGGAGACGGAAGCCGCGGCCCGTGCTGCAACCCGGGGACTTGCCGGAGCACAGATCGATCGGATGCAGCTGCGCCAACGTCTGTGCGTGGAGAAAGGAATGCGATACGTCACAGAACGCATGGCCCTGAAACCAGCGAAGATATCTATAACATGAATGAATACGAAGAAATGAAAAGAGGATGAAACCGCATGAAAAAGCGAAGCGTTCTCTACACATGGGTCATTGAATTCTCAATTCTTCTGATCCTGATGGCAACCATGTGTGTTACGCTGACTCTTTCCGCCAGAAGAAAATTGCTGGACGAATACACAGAAATTACGATTCAGCAGCAGGAGAAAATTGAAACTGCGCTGAATAACAGTATGTCTCAGATCAAAACAGATGCCATCAATCTGGCGTGCAACAATGTGATCCGTAGTTTTTCGTTGCTCTCCACGCCGATGCCGTCTGATAATTACACATTCTACACCATTCAAAGTCTGTTGGCAGCTCCGGGAAGTACCCATAGTGCGGTGAGTGAGACCTATATTTATTTCAGAAATTTGAAAAAAGCGCTGACCTCCAAGACTGTCTATGAGAAGGAAACACTGGCTGCAATTCTGTTTGGTCCAGGCGGAGAGGTGGAAAAACGATTTGATTCTCTGCGCACGACTTCGTCTCTGTTCCGTGTAATAAGTGATTCCACTAACGGGAGGACGCAGGTCATGGCAGTAACCAGCATTCCAACGCAAGGCCGTTCCCCAACAGCACTCATCATTCAGGTGTTGGACCCGCAGGCGTTGGGTGAAATCGTTGCTGGACAGGCGACAATGGAGGGGACAACGACCTTGCTGATGGACAGCAGCGGTCAGCTTCTGTGCGAAAGTGGAAATCCAGCGCTTGCAGGGCAACTGGTGCAGATGGCAGCAGAAAAAAGGCTGGAAAGCCATGTGGAGCTGGGAAATAAAAGCTATTACCTGCTGCAGAAGCAGCTGGAAGAAGAAAACTGGACCCTCATCACGTTGGTGCCGGTCTCTGCCATTACCCGGAAGAGTAGTTGGGTCTGGCAGCAGTCGATGGTGTTTCTGATGGTGTTCTTGGCAGTGGGCATCGTTGCAGCGGCTTCTATGGTGCAGTTGAATTATCAACCCTTGCGGGAACTGACCCGCAGCCTGCCGACAAAGTCGGACTGTGTAGAAGACCAAAACGAATACCAACAAATCGATGGCGCATTCCAGGCATACCGAAGAGATTTGGAAAGGATGCGGATTTTCCAAGAAAATCAGCGCGTTTCCCTGCAAAAAGAGCTGATGCAGAACCTGTTGGAGCACGACATCGATGTATCGGCACTTTCTGGAGACATTGCTTCCTGGATCAGGATCGACAGCTGGGGTGAGTGGTTCGTTTTGCTGTTGCTCAAGGATGAAGGTTTGGATTTCTCTGAGCCGCTGACCGAAAAGGTGACATTGCTGCCGGTACAACCGCACGGCGTTCCGACCCTTTGTATGTTTGCTAGGGAAGAAACCAACCTGCGTCAGAGCCTTGGTATGATGGAGGCTTATCTCAAGGAAAATGGCGTGGACTACTTCGCGGGCAGTGTCCGCTGTGGATGGAAACAAATCCACCCGGCATTCCTTTCGCTATGTGAACGAAGTGAGATTGCACAGGAGCAGCCGGAACGGAGTGGAACCCCCACGCCGAGCCCTGCACAGCGCATCACAGTGGCACAGGGGTCGGAGATTACCCGTCTGACCTTTTCTGGCAATGCGGAGGAGGCTATCCGAGCTCTGCACCACACGTTGCAGACCAATTTTAGCAGTTCGCCGGATATGTTTTTGCTGAGGATGCTCCTGACCGATGTGTTGGTGACTATGTTCAACGCGGTTCCGTCTGGAGAACAGGGAACAGAGGTGCAACAGGCCATCGTTGCCACCTCCCGTGCACTGCAAAAAGCTATGACCCATGCAGAAGCCGAGGAGCAGATGGATACTCTGATCGGTGCCATGGCGGTAAAGTATACCAGCCCGGCAGAGACTGATCAGCCCGAGCTGCTGTCTCGTATTTTACAGTGTGTGCAGGATCACTTTTGCGAACACGATTTCAATGTTTCCCGTGCCGCCGATCTGCTGGGGCTGAGTGTGGCCTATCTCTCAAAGTACTTCAAGCAGCAAACTGGAGTCAACCTACTGAACTACCTGAACAGTCTGCGTATTGATTACGCTAAGAAGCTGATGGATGAGGAACAAATCACAGTAGCCGAAGCGGCAGATCGTGCGGGTTACGAAAGTGCCAACACGTTTATACGCTTGTTCAAAAAGTATGCTGGTGATACCCCGGGCAACTATAATAAACACTGATCTCTACAGAAAAAACTGCAAAGTCCTGCCTTTCTAACAAAAGGCGGGGCTTTGTGCATATTGCAATAAAACAATGTAACATGTATAGCAAAAGTGCACAGGATGTTGTATTCTTGACGAAAAATAGGGATAGAAACGGCCGGAATATAAAATTTTGAGGATGGTTTTTGCTCCAAAAACACAGTATGATAGAACCATCAAGGGCGCTTAGGAGAGCGCCGAATCGAATCCTCAGAAACACGAAGAAAAGGAGAAGAACAACATGAAAAAAATCTCTCGCCGCGATTTTCTGAAGGCAAGCGCCGCTACCTCCGGTGGTGCCCTGCTGACTGCTTGCGGCAGTTCTGGCAGTAGCACAGCTTCCACTGCAACATCAACTAGCTCTGCCGAGAGCGGCCCCCGTACTGTCAGTTACTGGATTGACTTGGCAAATACATCCGGTGCCGATGTCAAGAGCATGGGCGACCTGTACTGCTGGAAGGCTATTGAGGCCAACACTGGTATCAACGTAGAATTCCAGCATCCGGCCAGTGGTCAGGCTGCTGAGCAATTTAACTTGGTGGTTGCAGGAAACGAAATGCCAGACATCATGTATTACAGCTGGGCTACCAATTACTCCGGTGGTGCTGACGCAGCCATCGAAGATGGCAAGATCATTCCTCTGCAGGATTATATGGAAGAATATGCTCCCAATATGACCCATTACTTTGAGTTGCACCCGGATATGTTGGCCGATATTACCACCGACAGCGGCAATATCTACGGATTCCCCGCTATCTACACCTCCACTGCAGAGGGTAGCAAGGAGTGGCAGGGGGTGTTTGATCGTGAACCTTTTGCTGAAAGCTTCATCGGTCTGGTCATTCGTACTGATTACCTCGAGCAGGTGGGAATGGATGTTCCGGTGACCTACGATGACTGGTATAATGTGCTGAAGGCATTTAAGGAAAAACTTGGCCTGAAGTATCCTATGTGTTTTGTGCAGATGTTTGAACAGATGTCCGTTGCTATCAGCGCAGGTTTTGGTGTTTGTGTTCCTGTTTCTGGTTTCTCTGCAGCCTACGGCTACGGCATCAATGAGGAAAATAAGGTCGAATTTGGCCCTGTTAAGGACGGCTACAAGGACTATCTGGCCTTCTTGAACAAGTTGTACAGCGAGGGTTTACTAGATAATGACTACATGGTTCTGGATCGTACCAGTGTTCAGGCAAAAATCCTGCAGGGCGATGTGGGTGCTTGGATCGAGATGATGCCCACTGGTCTGGGCAATCTGAAGAGCCAGATCCTTAAGGATGATCCCAATAATACGTTTTCTGCCGTGGGTGTCCATGAAATGGTCAAGACGGCTGGTACTGAGAATTGGTATCATCAGGCAAACCAGCCGTTCACCGGTTCTGTGGGTGCCATTACCGGAAGTTGCAAGGATGTAAAGACTGCGATGGAGCTGCTTGACTATGGCTGGGGCGAAGAAGGTAACATGCTTTTGAACTGGGGCATTGAAGGCGAGAGCTATGAGATGGTCGATGGCTGGCCTCAGTTCACCGATGCTATCATACACAACAAGGAAGGCAAGGCTCCTTCTACTGCTCACTCTATGTATCGCCAGCTGAACGGTCCCTTCCCCGAAGACCACTGGCAGCGTCTGGTCTCCAAGACCGATTATTCTCTTGCTGAAGGAGAAATCGACCAGAATATTGCGTCTTTGAATACCTGGAGCTACGAGAACGGCAAGCACTACAATGGTTTGCCTGCCACCACATTGTTGGATTCTGAGCAGGCTGCTTACAGCGGAGCTTTCAACGAAATTGGCACGTATGTGGGCGAGATGACCGCAAAGTTCATTACTGGTACCGAGAGCCTGGATAACTTTGATGATTATGTCAAAAATGTCTACAGCATGGGGATGCAGAACTGCCTGGATATCCAGCAGGAAGCTTTGGACCGCTACAATGCCCGCGTAAAGTAAATCTGGATCTTTGAGATCCGTGCCGCAGGGCGGGGTGCCCTGCGGCATTTTTTGAAGTCGGAGGAAAACGCTTATGTCCAAACAGTCCCGTCAGGCAAAAGCTGTGGCAGAGAAATATGGAATCGATACCCGGCTGACCTGGGATAAGATCAAAAAGAACTTTTATCAATATCGCGGCATTTACCTGATGCTGATTCCGGTGCTTGCATTCTATATTGTTTTTAACTATGCGCCGCTACAGGGCTTGCAGATCGCATTCCGCAACTATCGCCCCGGTCGAGGCATCTGGGGCAGCGCATGGATCGGTTTGGCGAATTTCAGGCAGTTCTTCACCGGCCCATATTTTTGGCGTGTTTTGCGCAATACCCTGTATATCAGCTTTTATACTATCGTTATCTGCTTCCCAGCCCCTATTTTGTTTGCACTGATGCTGAATGAACTGCGGCTCAAAAAATTGAAAAGTGCGATTCAGACTGTGAGTTATTTGCCGCACTTCATTTCCCTGGTTGTGGTCTGCGGTATCATCAAGGAATTTGTCTCCTCTACTGGACTGATCAGCAATCTGCTCGTAGCAGGGGGCATGGCCTCCAATCTGCTAATGGATCCCTCCAAGTTCCGTGCAATCTATGTGGTTAGTGAGCTGTGGCAGACCATAGGTTGGAACAGCATCATTTATCTGGCCGCCCTGGCTGGCATCAATCAGGAACTCTACGATGCCGCTGCTGTAGACGGAGCGGGTCGCTTCCGCCGCATCCTCAGTATTACCATCCCCTGTCTGATGCCCACCATTATTATCATGTTCATCATGCGCATCGGTCAGTTCATGAGTGTGGGCTACGACAAGATCATTCTGCTGTACAATGAGAATATTTATGAAACGGCGGATATCATCGGTTCCTTTGTCTACCGAAAGGGTCTGATTGAATCCAATTACAGTTACAGTATGGCAGTCAGCCTTGTGAACTCGTTGGTCAATTTCCTGCTGGTAGTGGTGGTGAACAAAATCAGCGCTAAGGTCAGCGAGACGAGCCTGTGGTAAGGAGGAAAACGCACTATGGTTGAAAAGAAAACTGGACTTGACTGGGTGCTGGACATTCTAAACACGGCACTGTTGATTCTGATTGGTTTGGCCTGTCTGTATCCGTTTTGGTATGTTGTCTGTGCTTCCTTCAGTGATGCCAATGAATTTCTGCGGCATGATTTTGTCCTGCTGCTTAAACCCTTGAAATTCAGCTTGGAGGCTTACCAGTACTGCATTACAGATCGCATTTTGGTGGGCTACCGCAACACTCTATTCTATGTAGTGGCCGGTACTGCCATCAGCATGTTCCTGACCTTCCTGGGGGCCTACGCCTTGAGCCGTAAGGGCTGGATGGGCAAGCGCTTGGTAACATTGATGATCATGTTTACTATGTATTTCAGCGGTGGTATCATTGCCATTTACCTGTGGGTGCAGCAGCTCCACATGATTGATACGGTCTGGGCAATTCTGCTGCCCACTGCCCTGAGCACCTATAACCTCATTGTTATGCGTACAGCCTTTGCCAATGTACCGGAAAGTTTGATCGAAGCGGCACGGCTTGATGGTGCCAGTGAGTTTACCTGCTTATTCCGCATTGTTATCCCGCTGAGTCAGGCAACGATTGCTGTTGTACTGCTGTTCTACGCTGTGTCTCGCTGGAATGATTGGATGAGCGCAACCATCTTCCTGCGCACGGCTGACCTGTATCCTTTGCAGATCTTCCTGCGCGAGATCCTGCTGACCAGCAGTGCAGACAACATTATCAGCACTTCTGGCGGCAGTACCAACACCGTGGCTTTGGCCGAGACCATCAAGTATGCCACCATCGTCATCTCTACAGCTCCCATCCTCTGCATCTATCCCTTCATCCAGCGTTATTTTGTTACCGGAGTTATGATTGGAGGCGTGAAAGAATAATGAATAAATATAATTTTTCTCCCAAAAGTGAGCTGAAAGCCATCCATGAGCTACCGGATCCTTTCCTTAAACCTGATGGTACCCGTGTTCAGACTAGGGAGGAATGGCCGGAGCAGCGGGAATACCTTAAGGCGATGCTGACCCATTACCTCTATGGCACTATGCCACCGCCGCCGGGCAATACCCGCGGTAAAGTGACCTTCAGCCGTAAGGTCTACAATGGCCGTGCCATTGCCGAGACTGTACACATTACCTGCGGGCCGAAGGATGCCGTGCAGTTCGACTGTGAGCTCATTCGCCCGGCAAAAGAAGGAAAGGTACCGGTTATTACTTGGAACCAGTTCAAGGGCCGTCATGGCAGCCCCGATGAAGAAGATGCTGTGCTGAATCACGGCTATGCCATTATCGAGTTTGAAAAGGAGCAACTGGCAGCGGACAGTGCTGATGCCATCCATGGTCCGCTGGCTACGACCTATCCCGGTTATACTTGGGGTGCCATTGCCATGTGGGCTTGGGCTCAGAGCCGTGTGGTGGATTATCTTGCGACCACAGATTATGCGGATATGAATCGAATCGTTGCCACCGGCCACAGCCGGGGCGGCAAAGTAGCCCTGTGCGCCGCCATCTACGATGAGCGATTTGCCCTGTGCGCTGCCAGCGGAAGCGGCTGCGGCGGTGCTGGCTGCCTGCGCTACCTAGGCGGCCGCATGGGCGAAGGGATCGGCATCTGCGAGACCGCCGGAAGCATCGAGGATGTGTTCCCCTTCTGGTGGAGCGACAACTTTGGCGAGTTCGGCAAGCGGGTGGCCACCTACACCCGGAGCAACGCCCCGCTGTTTGAGGATTTCCAGCAGGCAGCCGGGATGCTGCAGTCCCAGGTTCTTGGCAAGACCCAGGACGAAGACCGTCTGCCCTTTGACCTGCATTTCCTGCGGGCCTGCATCGCTCCCCGGCCGGTCATCACCACCGAGGGGCTCAGCGATACCTGGGCCAACCCTTACGGCAGCCAGCTCACCTGGCGTGCTGCCGACGAGGTGTACCAGTTCCTGGGTGCTGCCGGGAAAAACGCCCTTGCCATGCGTGACGGCCCCCACGAATATCAGAAGTTGGACTGGATACATGTGATCGCATTTTGTGATACAATGTTCTATGGAAAGGCACCCCACAAGAACATCCAGCGCCGGACCCCGGATGCCCGGACTCAGATGGACGGGATCCCCGGAGTGGACTGGAGAGAGTTCTGCCCCCATTTCTCGTGGCGGATGCCGAAAACGGAGACCTGACCCAAGACCTGGGCGGGACATGGTGCAGAGAGGGAGGCGACCCCCATGGGTGGTTTATTTGATTATGACAGCAAGCTGTTCCAGTTATTGCTGCGAGTCTCGGAAGTGGTGGCATTGAGCCTTTTGTGGCTCTTGTGCAGCCTGCCCATCCTCACCCTGGGGGCATCCACCTCAGCTTTGTACTACACCGCCATGAAATTGGTGCGACAGCGGGGCGACAGTGCTATCTCCATGTTCTTCCACGCGTTCAAGGAGAACCTCTGTGCCTCCCTGCCGGTGACCCTAATCCTTCTGGCGGTGGGCTATGCACTGGTGGTGGATTACAGCCTGCTGGCCGAAAAAATAGGGAGTAGCCCGGTCTTTCACGGGCTGTGCATCGTAGTGCTGGCGTTCTACGTCGCTTTTGCAAGCCTGCTGTTCCCGGTGCTGGCAAAATTTCGCTGCACCCTGAAACAGCTCCTGCGCAATGTTCTGCTGTTGATGGTGCAGCATCCTCTGACCACGGTGGCGGTCACCGCCATGCACCTGATCCCGGTGTGGCTGATCTATGACCACCTGGAATGGATCGAACGGCTGGAATGGTTCCTGCTGCTGTTTGGCCCGGGCAGCATTGCCTATGCCAACGCACTGATGTTGGTTCCTGTGTTTCGCAGTTATATCCCGGAGGAACAGCAAGAGGCATAAAATTGAGAAAAGAGGTCCATGCAATGAAAAATATAGATATCGCGCGACTCACCCCAGAGACATGGCCTGCCCGGCGCGAAGCATTGGTCAAGCTGTTTGGGCAGGAGGAATACGGCGTGGTCCCCGCGGGCTGGACGAGCAGCTTTGTCTGGGAAAAGGAACTGGAGAAGGACGGGCTGCACGGTAGATTAGGCTGTGTTACGGTGGAATACAAGGGCCGGAGCATGAGCTTTCCTTTTGCACTCTGGCTGCCTGAGAAGACCAGTGAACCCGTGCCCTGCGCGATTCAGATCAGCTGTCATGATCCTGTGGTCCACGACCAGATGAAGGGCATTGACCCGGCCATGCGGGAGAAGTTTATGGGTATGATGAAGGAGCTCATTGGAAACGAAGATCATTTCAACGTTATGATCGACGATATGATGGCTCCGAAGGAACCAAACACACTGGATATCACTTGCGATGTGGAAAAAGGTTACTGGCCGGTGCGCCAACTGCTGGCCGACGGCTATGCTGCTGCCGCTATCTATGCATCCAGTTTGGCTCCCGATGAGGGGGATAGCTGGAAGCAGGAGGGACTGTATCCGCTGTTTTATGGGGCGGGAGAACGCCCGGCAGATGGCTTTGGCTGCCTGGCGGCCTGGGCCTTTGGTGCTCAGCGGGTGCTGGACGCCCTGCTGACCTGCCCGGAGATCGACCCCAGCCGGATATCAGTGGCAGGACATTCCCGTGCCGGAAAAGCCGCCCTGTGGGCAGCGGTGCAGGATCAGCGCTTTGAGACCGTTCTGGTGAACAATTCCGGCTGCTGCGGTGCCGCCCAGAACGAGGGCAAATTGGGCGAGCGGGTCAGCAGCATGTGCCAGATGATGCCTCGTTGGTTCTGCCCCAATTTCCTGAGCTACGGCCAGATGCCGGTGGAGCAGATGCCCTTTGACCAGGACGAACTCCTTGCCGCCATGGCTCCCCGGCCTGTGTTCGTAACCTCCGGCAGCCGGGACTATTGGAGTGATCCGGAGGCGGAGTTTCGTAGTGTTATTTCGGTTGGGCGTGTCTACGCCGCGCTGGGCAAAACACCCTGCACCCAGACTGAGTATCCAGCACCGCAGACTGCCTGCTGCACCGGTGATGTGGGCTATGCCCTGCGCGAGGGTCCCCACGATATGACTGCGTGGGATTGGAAACAGTTCTGCAATTTTGAGGCGGCGCAGGCTGCAAAGGACTGAGTTCTGCGCACAAAAACAGTGTTTTCTCTCTTAAAAATCTCCCATACAAAAGCCGCTGACCGGAGTGCTTCTGCCAGAGAGCGCCGGACAGCGGCTTTTTAGGGTCTTTTTTACATCATTTTTTGTGGTATAGGTCAGATCCAGCACCGGGCCAAAGGGGTCAAAGATGATGTTCCGGATGTCGGGTGCAATCAGCAGGCGCTTCTGCTGGGTAAACAGAGGGGCCGCCACGGCATCGTTGAGCAGCTGGCGCTCACAATCGCCCAGCAGGCGGCAGCGGGAGCTTCCGGTGGCCTGGGTGCTGGCCTGCAGCTGGGTGGCATACAGGGAATCTGCATAGGCTGATACAAACATCAATTACACCATAAGAATTGCACGAGATTTTGTTGAAGCCGTCCAGCCGCCATGGTATACTCTGATACAAAGGGGGCATCAGGATGTACGAAAAGCGGGGAACACCGCCGTGCGGCGCGCTGAATTCTTACATATGGAACAATTGCACCGGTGAAATTGCAGAAGAATCTGAAAATAGCAGTCAGCAAAGAGAGAACAGTTGGATGCGCAAAAAAGTTAGCAACCCCTTCCACTTGACAGAAATCAATGGTTGTGCTATTCTAACCATGCTGTGACTGGATTGAAAAACGAGTCACAAGGAGGAAGCACATGCCAATTGCATTTACTGCGGAGGAACGCACAGTTCTGACCGGACAATTGTTGGAAAGCGCTCGCCGCTTTGTCAAAGAGCAGAGCGCGCGCAAGGTCACGGTCGAACAGCTGACGGACAGCGTCGGCATTTCCAAAGGAGCGTTCTACCTGTTTTATCCGTCCAAGGAACACCTGTTTTATGCGCTGCTGCGCCAGATGCATACCGAATTGTACGGCCCGGCCATGGAGCTGCTGGAACAGCCTAAGGGCACGCCAGCACAGCAGCTGACTTGCGCCATTCTGGAAGGCTGCCGTGCGCTGGATGAAAGCGGACTGTGCCGTTTCTGGGAGCAGGATGCGCCGGAAATTCTGTGCGCCATCCCGTCAGAAGAACGCAGGGCGCAACAGGAGCAGGAATATGCGGTGTTCCACCGGTTCCTGGCGCAGAACAAAGCGTCGGATATCCCGGAGGAACAGGCCATGAACGCCCTGCGCAGCCTGATTTTGACCGTACCCATGCGTAAAAAGCTGGGCGAGGATTATCCGCAGATACTGCTATGGATGGCCCAGGGCATCTGTGCACAGATTTTTGGTTGAAGTGTGCCATGAGGAATCATGGCATTTTTATGCACCTGAAAGTTAGAAACAGCTAACAATAAACGGAGGTACTCTATGAACCTGAATTCCAAAAAACTGACCATCCCGGATCTGATTTCTGTTGGTGTGTTCACCGCCATCTATTTTGTGCTGGTGACTATTGCCACCTTCAGCTGTGCGCTGCTGCCGGGTGTTGGCAACATTTTGCTGCCGGCAGTGGCGGCGTTGATCTCCGGCAGCGTGTATATGCTGCTGGCCGCCAAGCTGCAGAAGTTTGGCGGCATCAGCATCATGGGTCTTGTCATGGGCCTGTTCTTTTTTGTGTCTGGTCACTTTGTGTTGTCCTTTGCCGCCAACATCGTTTGCGGCGTGCTGGCAGACTGGGTGGCAAGCCGCAGCCAGTACCGCAGCAAAAAGGTGCTGCTGGCCAGCTATGTCATCTTTTCGTATGGTCTCACCGGCCCGATCCTGCCGCTGTGGTTCATGAAGGATGCCTACATTGCTAACCTGACCGCCCGCGGCAAGGATGCCGCCTACATCGATACGCTGTTCGCGCCCATCAACAACGGCAGTTTCGTTGCGGCTATAGCGGCGATTTTGGTCTGCGCCGTGCTGGGCGGGCTGTTCGGCCAGCGCATGATGAAAAAGCACTTTCAGAAAGCGGGGATCGTGGCATGAGATTCCGCATGGACCCACGTGCCAAGCTGTATTTGCTGCTGCTGGCCAACCTGATGCTCTTTTTCCATGTTGGGACTGGGGCCGAGGCAGTAGCGACCGGGTTGTTCCTGCTGCTGTTTTTCCTCTCCGGGCACACTCGCACCGGCATCCGGTTGAGTGTGGTCTACTTTGGCCTGCTGGCCATTGATCTGTTTGTGGTGCCGCTGGCAGGGGAGGGCGTGCTTCTGAACCTGCTGTCGCTGGTTTCGGTCGGCGTGCGGATGATGCTGCCCTGCATTATCACCGGTGCGTATGCGTTCTCGACCACGACCATCGGCGAGCTGACCGCCGCCCTGCGCCGGATGCATGTGCCGGAAAGCGTCATCATCCCGTGCGCCGTTGTGGTGCGGTTCTTCCCTACTGTACAGGAGGACTACCACCAGATTCACAACGCCATGGCCCTGCGCGGCATCGCTGAGGGCAAGGGGGCTCTGTTGCTGCACCCGATGCAGTCATTGGAATACATCCTCATGCCGCTGCTGATGAACGGCAACAATGTCGCGCAGGACCTCTCGGTAGCGGCACTGACTAAAGGCATCGGCCTGCCGGGCACCCATACCTGCATGACCGAGCTGCACCTGACTGTGTGGGATTTCATCTACCCGGCACTGTGTACGCTGCCGCTGCTGTGGAAGGGGGGTATACTGCTGTGAGAACACTGGTGGAAAGCAACAATGTTTCCTTTGCTTATCAGAACAGCACAGAACCGGCGTTGCAGGATATCTCACTGCGGATTCGGCCCGGTGAGTGCGTGTTGTTCTGTGGTCGAAGCGGCTGCGGTAAAACGACCTTTTCCCGCCTGCTGAATGGCCTTGCCCCGATGTTTTATCCCGGAGAACTGACCGGCAGCTGTACGGTGAGCGATTTGCTGGCAGGGAGCGCAGCCATTGAGCAGTATGTACCACTGGTGGGCAGCGTGTTTCAGAACCCCAAAACGCAGTATTTCAATGTGGACACCACAGCAGAATTGGCCTTCCCCTGTGAAAACAGCGGGATGCCGCCCACAGCCATCCGTCAGAGAGTACAGGAAGTGGTGGCACAGTTCCATCTGGAAGCTCTCATGGATCGCAGTGTGTTCAAGATCTCCGGCGGCGAAAAGCAGCGGGTGGCCTTTGCAGCGGCCTGTATGCTTGGTCCGAAGCTGTTGGTGCTGGACGAACCCACCAGCAATTTGGATGCCGGGGCCATCCGGCAGCTGCACGATATGATCGCCGCAATGAAGCAGGTGGGCATGACCATTGTGCTGGCCGAACACCGGTTGGCCTGGGTGCAGGATGTGGTGGACCGCTACTTCTTTTTTGAGGCGGGGCAGCTGACAGCCGTCTGGACGGCTGCGGACTTTGCCGCCTTGCCGGAAACGACCTTGCAGAACGCAGGTCTGCGCGCCCGGGACCTGACTGCGTGTCGGGAGAAGTTGCGGCAAAAAACGACGATGCAATGCACTGGGGTGCCGATACTGGAAGTGCAGAACCTGACCCTTGGTTACCACAGGCGCAGCCTCATCCGGGCGCTTCCAGATATGAGTTTTGCTGCCGGGGAGATCGTGGGCCTGATGGGGCATAACGGCATTGGTAAAAGCACCCTGGCCAAAACTCTCTGCGGCCTGATGGAGCCGCTGGGCGGGCAGATTCTGTGGGAGGGCAAGACGGCCAACGCAAGGACCCGCCTGCACAAAAGCTTTCTGGTCATGCAGGATGTGAACTACCAGCTGTTCAGTGACAGCGTGCGAGAAGAAATTCTGCTGGGAGCAGCCCACCCGAAACTGGTGGATACCGTGATGCAGGCGCTGGGTCTGAACGGCCTTGCCGACCGCCACCCCATGAGCCTTTCCGGCGGGCAGAAGCAGCGGGTCGTAGTGGCAGCAGCCATGCTGAGCGACAAACCACTCATTCTGCTGGACGAACCAACCAGCGGTCTGGACCGTGGCAATATGGAACAGGTCGGGCGGCTATTGCAGCAACTCAAAACACAGGGCAAGACCATTGTGGTCATTACACACGATGAAGAACTGGCCGCCGACTGGTGCGACCGTATTATAGCCCTGCAGGATTGATGGCAAGTTGGCTTTTTCGTGCAACGGCAATAACGCTGAATTGCATGTCGCAAAGATGTTGTTTGAATGCTGCACTATTTTTTGATTTGCGATATAAAGGAGAATGGAAAATGGAATACCATGCAAATGACTGGCTGGGCCGGTGGCAGAATTTTGAAGCCTATCTCACGAGCAGTGATCCGTATCTGACCCGTGCATGGCAGGATGCCGAGACAGCTGCCGCAGCAATGCCCATGTTCTGCGGCGGAGTAAAGGTCTTCTGGCAGAGAGCCTGCGTGACCACTAGTCCGGAAAATCCGCACACCCTCGGCGGTTGGAACATCACTCTGGCGGTAGGGGAGAAACTTTGCATCGAGTGGCTGGACGAAGATGGCGCAAGTCTGGGCAAGGCGGTGTATCATCTGGAAAGCGTGTTGGAAAAAGGTCTGGAAGGCAAGGAAAACGCTCTGTTTGTGGCGGAAGATATGCCGGAAAACTGGCCCTTCCGCTGCCTGTTGGCCATGGAACCCATGCCGCCCCGCACGGCCCGCCAGACCGGCGGCCTGCTGAGCCACCTGCACTTCCAGTATGCCAGCCAGCGAAACCTGCTTGTGGATCCGGAGACCCAGAAACTGCACAACCCCATGTGGTATGCCACCGTCTGCGATGGAGATGGTACTTTGCTGGAAAAGTGCAATATTGTGCGTGCGCTGCACCATCTGCCGGTGTGGGATGCACTGCCGGAACTCTAAACCAACGGTTTGTATGGCGCAATGCTGCTATAGCAGATGGCGGATGTAGGGCGGTGGTGGCAGCGGTCAAAAGTATAAATGAAATTCAGTAATATCAAGCTCCCTCAAAAATACAAAGGGCGTAGCGAAACACGATATCCTTTGTTAGATTTTCTCTGTAGTGTTATCTTGCGGAATCTTTTATGCCTTGACTTACGTTTGATGAAGTCGGCAGTTGGGTTTATCTGAAATATGGTTGTTGGGATAGTAGTGTGAATAATCGCATAAATGGAGAAAATGGCTTATATTGGAGAAAAAGCGCATTGCATCGTAAGTGAATCGGTGCTATAATATAAACTGTCAAAAGCTGAATATAAGCAGACGAACAGCCGGTAGGTCGAAAGCCTATCGGCTTTTTTTCATGCTATCTCACAGGCTACTATACATAATAAAAGACAGACTAGATTGGTACGGATAGGATCAGAAATGTGATGCTTTTGTGAAATAATGACGAAAAGTACCTGTTTTTTGCCCGATTTCGGTGTACATAGTGAAGGCTTTTATTTCTGCGCCAGATGAAAGGAGAGGTAGGAGTCAGGAAATTGTTGCAGTTCAGAGAAGACTGCGGCTGACCATTATCTACATGCGGTAGAACACTGAGCAGCATAATCCAGTGACCAGTGAAACATAGCAGGCGGCTTTTGCAGATGCCGAACCCGTGGGCAACTGCAAAGGTTGCCGGCTTTGTAGTTCACATAAAAGCAATTGAAATGACTGCAAATGTGAGAAGTGTGTGAAAGAATCAGCAAAAATAGTCAACTTTTGCCAGAAAATCGTTCGCTTTATGAAGGCCCTTAATTTTTGGCAGTGGAAAGGGGGATGTGAACTCCAGGAGTTCAGTGGTTTTGAATGCAAAATAATAGAATGGAGGTACGGATATGTAGAGGAAAAGTTTATTGTATACACAAGCTGAAATCATGCAGAAAGAGCAGCTGATAAATCTGGCGGCATGAATACACCACAAGAAAAGAAGGAGGACGTCTATGAGTTTGTCGACCATCACGCTGCAGTACAGCAGTGTAAGAGGGAAAGAAAAGAACACTAGCTATCCGTTCAAGGCTGAGGTCAAAACGGTGGATGACTTGGAAAAGATCGCGCAGTTCGACCATGTCTGTGGCGAGTATGCGGATGGAACCAACACTCGCAAAAATGCAATTAAGGGATACCGCAGCAAAAAGACTTTCCGAAAAGCTGACTGCCTGCCCGTGGACTGCGACAACACGAATCCGGATCCGCTTGCAGAAGACATTCCGGCGAGCGAGTGGAAAACACCGGCAGATGTTCGGGCGGCGTTTCCGGATGTTCCGTTTTATGTGGTCTATTCTCGTAACCACATGAAGGAAAAGAACGGAAAGACCGCTCGGCCGAAGTTCCATGTGTATTCCATTATCAACGATATGACGAGTGAAAAGCGGCTTGCAAAGCTGAAAAAGGATGTTCAGAAGTATTTCCCGGCTTTCGACCCGGCGGCTCTTGATATGGCACGATTCCTTTATGGCGTAGAGAACCCCAAGGTGGAGTTTTATGACGGAGATACACCGTTGGATACCTTCATGGAGCAGCGAACCGTCTTGCCAGAGACGATTCCAACTGGTGAGCGGAACAGTACGCTTTCCAAGTATGCTGCAAAAATTCTGAAGCGGCATGGAGATACGGCAGAGGCGGAAGCACTCTTTTACAAAGCATCGGAACGCTGCGAAGATTCGCTGGAAGATGACGAGTTGAAAACGATTCTGGGCAGTGCGAGGGCTTTCTACCATGGCACGATTGAAAAATCAGCGGACTATCTGAGCCCGGATGAGTATGAAGAAGCAGATGACGCAGGAAAGAAGCCTGTTACCAGCGATACCATCAAACAGATTTTGCAAAAGATGAGCGTTTGTGTACGGCTGAATCAGATCACCGGAAAGGTGGAAATCGAGGGCATGCCGCCGCAGCACTCTAAGGGAAATGCTGCAAATGTGCTGCCGGTACTGGTCAACGATTATCTGACAAAGCGGCGGATGCCCTGCGCTAAGCAGACACTGGATGACTGTCTGGTGCTGATCGAGGATGAAAACCGTTATAATCCGGTCGAGAAGATGTTCGAGTCCACCCAATATGATGGAATCGACCGCCTTAAAGAACTGGCAGAGATTCTGGGCGTCGAAGGAAACAAGACGTATGTCCTGTATCTGAGAAAATGGCTGCATCAGTGTGTTGCAATGGCACTGAATGATGAAATGAGCCCTTACGGTGCAGATGGTGTTCTGGTCATTCGTGGGCCGCAGGGCGCAGGCAAAACGCTGTTCTGCTCCAGAATCGCGATGAAGGCAGAGTGGTTCGCAGAGGGTGTCAGCATCGACCTTGACAAAAAGGACACAGTGATCCAGGCAACCAGCGTTTGGATCGCGGAGATGGGTGAGCTGGACAGCACCTTGAAGCGTGAACAGCTTGCGTTGAAAGCGTTTGTTACGGCATGCTGCGATACCTACCGCCAGCCTTATGCCCGTGTTGCTACTACCAAGCCACGCCGTACCAGTTTTTGTGCAACGGTCAATCCGCAGGAGTTTCTGAACGATGAAACTGGCAGCAGACGCTGGTGGGTAGTTGAGCCGACAAAAATCGATTGCCAGAAGCTGAAAGAACTCCCGGAATGCTGGTTCCAGCAGATGTGGGCACAGGTGTACACGGAACTGTATCTGCCGAATCCGCAGGGATTCCAGCTGACGGAAGAGGAACGCACTAAGCTACAGGCAGACAATGAAAAGTACAATAAGCCGCTGCCGGGTGAAACGGAGATCCTTGATAAGCTGGCGTGGGATAGTCCGGTGTGCCAGTGGGATTGGTATACAGTAACTGAAGTGCGAGATAACCTTATGCTGAAGCCGATTACAACATCGCAAATCGGAAAGGTGCTTAAGAAACTGGCCGAAAGAGATGAGCGGATCATGACCAAAAAGCCCAGCAACAAGAGTTGTTATTATCTGCCACCGATGGATAAGAACGTGAGATTTTATCGCCATGTCGATAATTTCAGGCCGGCCTTGGCAGATGTGGACACGCTGGAAGACGCCAGTGCGCCGAAGGCGAGTTAAGAGAGTATTAGGTTATATTAGGTTGAAAATCTATATAGCAGAAAAAGCTGATAAAGTAGTGGTACTACTATACTATAAGAAATATAGAAAGAATAGGAAACTACTCTAACATTCCCCTAACGGGCAAGCCCTGATGGAAAATCGGAGAATACAGTGTTGGCCAGTAAAGGCAGAAAGGAAAATGCGATGAGAAGTGCAAAAGAATATCTGGAGCAGGTCAGAAAGCAGACAGATCGTGTGGAAGACCTGAAGCAGGATGTCCAATATCTTGACGACGGCATGGCCAGCATTGGGAGTACGTCATTTTGCAAGACAGATGGACATTCCGGAAGTCCACAGGCAGGGTTTGTGCTCCTTGTGGAACGGAAAGATGCAAAGCAGCAGAAGCTGGATTTTGAGAAGAATCATCTTGCCGAGCTGATTGCACATGCAGATGCTGCAATCGATACAGTGCCAGATCCGAAAATGCGCCGAGTGCTGAAGCTGTATTATCTTGAAAACCTCAGTACGAAAGAAGTTGCTGAGAAGATGAATTACACAGTTCAGCATGTCAATCGTCTCATGAATAAAGGTCTTGAGATGGTACAACTTCCGGAGGACGAGGTGATTCCAGCCTAAATATTGCGGAGAAACACAGCGAAGACCAGTGAACCGGCAACAAAGCAGCAACATAAATATGATGATAGAACGATTAAAAATGAACTGTTGCCAATGTTGCCAGTCAATACCCTATCTTTTATATACTATTTACTTTTTAGTAGCAACAATAGCAACGAGAAGAAATAGATGGATATGAAAAGAGGGAAAATCATCGAATTGCAAATGGACTTCTGGATTGTTTCCGATTGCTCCGTGAGAAACTAACTGGCAACACACCAGCAACAAGAAAATAGAGCAAAAAGGAAACGGGATGTGGGGATTTAATGTTCTGAGGGTAATGTGCAACGATTGAGCTTTCTCAAAAAGTGGAGAGCAGATATTCACGAATGTTCAACGATGTTACGACTGAAATGGTTGCACAAGCGTTTTCGGCGTGGTATTATTATACTGGACAAAGAGAAAAGAACAGTCCACAAAAACAGAACACAACAACGAAGCCTTTGCAGGGTAAAACCTGTGAGGGCTTTTCTATTGCCCGGAAGTATGTGAGCATAGGAGAGGTGAGAGGTATGCCCAGAAAAACGTTAAAGCCCTGCAAGTATCCCGGCTGCCCAAACCTGACGGATAGCCAATTCTGCCCGGAGCACCGGAAGAAAGCAGACAGGGACTACAACCGTTTCTACCGTGACCCTGCGCACAAGGAGCGGTACCATACCGCCGCATGGCATACGATCCGTGCGGTGCAGCTGGTGCGGTATCCGCTCTGTGAGATGTGCATGGCAGAAGGCCGGTATGTCAAAGCAACGCTGGTGCATCATCGTGTGCCGCTGGCGGAAGGTGGCACGAATGCGCCAGAGAACCTGTGCAACCTTTGTGCATCCCATCATACTGCGCTGCACAACAAAATGCGGCGAGATGCTGGTGGGAACGGTGCAGCAGAATGAAAGTTTTGAATTCGTTTGATTGATTTGAATCTTTTGAAATCCTTTGATTTTCTTTGAAAAACCGTCTCTTTTCAAACGTCAGTTTTACCCAAGGGGGAGTGCAAATCTCTACGTGGGTACGATTGAAAAACGGCGGTCCAGTCACGCACACAAAAATTGGATTTCAAAAAGTCCGGGAATGATTCAAAAACGGAACTGAAAATGCTATAAAGCCGCGCAGGTATGCGTAAAAACTGGCGTTTGATTTTTGCAAATTGTTTGATTTCCTGCCCGAAAAAATCAATCAAAATCAAAGAAATTAAACAGGAATGAGGGTGAGAAGATGCCAGACCGAAACGGTGCTAACCGTGGCGGTGCCCGACCGGGTGCAGGCCGCAAGAAGAAACCGCTGTCTGAGCGCATTGAAGCCGGGCAGAAGGCAACGGTGCTGAAAATACCGGAAGTGGAAACAGCGCAGATGCCGAAGATAAAGGATTATTTCAAGGCCGAGCAGCGGATGGGAGAGCTGTATGCCGCTGAAATTTACGAAGAAACGTGGCAATGGTTAAATGAGCGCAGCTGTGCATCCCTCATCAACCCGATGCTGCTGGAGCAGTACGCCATGAGCGCATCCCGGTGGGTGCAGCTGGAAGGTATCAACTCACAGTACGGTTTCATTACCAAGACTGCGCAGGGTGTTGTAACAGCATCGCCCTTTGTGGCACAGGCACAGGCTTATATGAAGCAGACCAACCAGCTGTGGTATCAGATTTATCAGATCGTCAAGGAGAACTGCTCCACGACTTTTGACGGTACGCCGCAGGATGACCTGATGGAGCGCCTGCTGAAGGCACGGGACGGAGATACAGGAAGGTGATAAGTTTTGCAGAATTATACCCTGACACCCCTAATGGCACAAACCTCGCATTACGATGAGCGGAAAGCTGACTATGCGGTCAGTTTTATCGAATGCCTGAAACACACAAAAGGCAGCTTCTATAACGCGCCATTCAAGCTGCTGGGCTGGCAGGAGCGCATCATCCGGGATCTGTTTGGTATTATAAAGCCAAACGGTTATCGGCAGTTCAATACAGCGTATATCGAATGTCCGAAGAAGCAGGGAAAAACCGAACTGGCTGCTGCGGTAGCTCTACTCATGACCTGCGGAGATGGTGAGCAGCGTGCAGAGGTGTTCAGCGCCGCCGCAGACCGCCAGCAGGCCAGTATCATCTTCATGGTGGCGGCAGATATGGTAAAGCTGTGCCCTGCATTGGATGCACGGTGTAAGATTCTTTATTCCCAGAAAAGAATCATTTACAAGCCAACGAACAGCTTCTATCAGGTACTGTCCGCAGATGCGCCGACCAAGCACGGCTTTTCCATCCACTGCCTGTGCTTTGATGAGTTGCACAATCAGCCGAACGATAAGTTATTCAATGTCCTGACAAAAGGCTCTGGTGATGCCCGGAAACAGCCACTGATGTTCATCATCACGACTGCCGGAAATGACATCCATTCGGTCTGCTACCAGCAGCACCAGAAAGCACAGGATATTCTGGATGGCCGTCAGCATGACCCGACTTTTTATCCAGTTATCTACGGTGCACCCATGGATGCTGACTGGACAGACCCGGAAGTCTGGAAGAAAGCGAATCCATCGCTGGGTGTCACCATTGACATCGAAAAGCTGGAAGCCGCCTGCAACTCGGCAAAGCAGAATCCGGCAGAGGAGAATGTATTCCGGCAGCTGCGCCTGTGCCAGTGGACGAAGCAGACTGTGCGGTGGATGCCCATGGAAAAGTGGGACGCCTGCGCAGTACCCGTAGATGAAAGGGCGTTGGAAGGTCGTCCCTGCTATGCAGGACTGGACTTGTCCAGTACAACCGACTTGACCTCGCTGGTGCTGGTATTTCCTCCGCAGGAAGATGATGAGCCGTATCAGGTGCTGCCGTACTTCTGGGTGCCGGATGAAACGCTGGATCTCCGTGTGCGCCGGGATCATGTGAACTATGACCTCTGGGCACGGCAGGACTTTATCAAAACCACAGAGGGCAATGTGGTGGATTACGATGCGATAATCCGGTTCATGAGTGACTTGTCCGAAAAGTACGATATCCGGGAAGTAGCATATGACCGCTGGAATTCCTCCATGATGGTATCCCATCTGACAGACCTTGGCTTCACAATGGTTCCCTTTGGACAGGGCTTCGGCAGCATGAGCGAGCCGACCAAGCAGCTGATGCGGTTGGTGCTGAGCGGCGAACTGGCGCATGGTGAGCATCCGGTGCTGCGCTGGTGCATGGACAATGTGGTGGTGCGCACAGACCCAGCTGGCAACATCAAGATGGACAAGTCCCGTGCGGTAGAGCGCATCGATGGCGCAGTCGCTCTGGTCATGGCTCTTGACCGTGCTCTGCGCTGCGGCGGCACCAGTACAACTTCTATCTATGAAGACCGTGGATTGCTGTATTTGTAAAAAAGGGGGGGGGGGGGAGAGAATATGAGTTTTTGGAATCGGCTGTTCAAGCCGAAAGTTGAAGATTATTCCATCAGCAGCCGGTATCGGTTTCTGATGGGTCCTACCGCTGCAGGAAAGACCGTAAACGAGCGTTCTGCCATGCAGTTGACCGCTGTGTATGCCTGCGTGCGCATCCTTGCAGAGGGCATTGCAGGAGTGCCGCTGCATCTGTACAAATGCGGTAAAAACGGCAGCAGGGAAAAGGCGTTAGACCATCCGCTGTACTTCCTGCTGCATAGTGAGCCGAACTCGGAGATGACCAGTTTTGTTTTCCGGGAAACGCTTATGACGCACTTGCTGTTGTATGGCAACTGTTACTGCCAGATCATCCGTGATGGCCGAGGGCAGGTAACAGCGTTATATCCCCTGATGCCAAATCAGATATCGGTCGACCGAGATGAAAAAGGCCAACTTTACTAAACTTATCTGCGCAGCGGCGAAGAAGCCGACACTATGAAAAAAGGCACTGTTTATCTACTGCCGGAGGATGTACTGCACATTCCGGCCCTCGGATTTGATGGGCTTGTCGGATACAGCCCCATCGCCATGGCAAAAAACAGCATCGGTGTAGGGCTTGCTTGTGAAGAATACGGTGCAAAGTTTTTCGCAAACGGTGCAGCACCCAGCGGTGTGCTGGAGCATCCCGGTACCATCAAAGATATCACCCGGCTGCGAGAAAGCTGGAACGCTATCTATGGTGGCAGTAAAAACGCTGGAAAAGTTGCAATTTTGGAAGAGGGTATGCACTATTCTCCGATTTCCATCTCTCCAAATGAGGCACAGTTCCTTGAAACGAGAAAGTTCCAGGTAGACGAGATCGCTCGTATCTTCCATGTGCCGCCGCACATGATCGGCGACCTGGAGCGCAGCACCTTCAGCAACATCGAGCAGCAGTCACTGGAATTTGTGAAGTACACTCTGAACCCGTGGGTCTGCCGCTGGGAACAGGCTTTGACGAGATCGTTGCTCAGCCCAAAGGAAAAACTGGAATACAGCATCAAGTTCAATGTGGACGGCCTGCTGCGCGGCGATTACCAGAGCCGGATGAACGGCTATGCGGTTGGGCGGCAGAATGGATTCCTCTCGGCGAACGACGTGCGTGAACTTGAAAATATGGAAAAAATTTCTGCTGAACAGGGCGGCAACCTTTATCTGGTCAATGGCAACATGATCAAGATGACGGATGCCGTCACGAACCCCAGAGAAAAGGACAGTGCGTAAGTGCTGACTTTATAGTACACCTTTTGAATCAAAATATCTACACCATAAGGAGATTTTTATGACAGTCAATGAACTTCGGGAAAAAAGAAACACTGCGTGGGAGAATGCTAAAGACTTTCTGGAAACCCACCGCATATCGACATGGTGCTGACAAAATCCATCAGTCGGTTTGCCCGGAATACGCTGGATTGCCTGAAATACATCCGTA
>ENA-UONY01000310-UONY01000310.1-human-gut-metagenome-genome-assembly--contig:-CS9-NODE-310-length-66500-cov-7.189269_pt1 | contig 66500 bp, 72 predicted proteins | sample MGYA00242465_ERZ724012 | MGnify/ENA metagenome assembly ERZ724012 | reverse complement strand
CTGCAGGATCTTAAGAAGATCGCGATGCTCAGATCTCAGATCGAAAGCAAGACGGTCGAAGATATAATGGACACCGAATATCCGAGCATTGGGCCGGACGAGAAACTCAACGACGCCCTTTTGCTCATGAAGGACACGGGTTATCAAGACATACCCGTCGTCGATGATGGCGAATATATCGGAACGATATGCTACGGCTCTATTCTGAAGAAGAAGAGCATTGCATTGGATTCCAGGGTGAGGAACCTCATCAACACGCCGCCTGTCATCACCAAGGATATGGGGCTCACGAAGGTTGCCGAGATCATGATACTCAACAACCTCAGACAAGTGCCTGTAGTGAATTCGAACAAGAAGAAGATCATAGGATGCATCGGCAGGATGCAGATGATCGACCTTGTCATAGGCATCAAAGCCTTCAAGGACGTCAAGGTCTTCGAGATAATGAACACCCCAGTGGAGAGTGTGAAGGACAATCAGCTCCTCGATGATGCACTCGAGATCATGAGGGAATTAGATATCAGGACAGTTCCTGTCACTGACAACGGCAACCGCATCGTCGGTATCGTCGGAATGAAAGAGGTCATCGAGAACAACTGGAAGTCCACGAGCAAGACTGTTGGAGACATCTCTGGAAAGAGCAAGAAGGTATCCACGACGATCGAATCAGTTTGCATGTCAGCGGTAAAGTCCGTGAAGTGGAATGACGACATAGAAATGGCTGTTGAGTTGATGTCCGATAACGGGATATCGACCGTCCCTGTCACGGAGGATGACAAACTCGTCGGAATAATAACCCAATACGATATCATAGAGCTCATTTCCGCGTGCAGGGAGAGACAATACCTCTTCATACAACTCAGTGGATTGGATGACGAGGACAAAGCGCTTGCACCATCGATATACGACACCATCAAGGATGAAGTAGAGAAGATAAACAAGATGGTCTTGCCTGAATCACTCTCAATCAACGTGGCGAGATATAACGAGAAGGGAGACAAGAACAAATACAGTGTCACTGGAAGACTCATCGCGAGCGGACGTGCATTCAGCGCCAAGCAGGTGGATTGGGACCTTGTCAAGACTGTTGATGATCTCATGAAGAAGATCGTCGACATGGTCATCGATGACAAAGACTCCACGACGACACTCCGCAGAAGGAAGAGATGAATGAAGGGGGCATCCGCCCCCTTACAAACCATTTTTGAAAAACATAATAAGATTGTATCCAATCCATGTGACATGAACATCGATGTCCAGAAGATGATGTTTAAATCACGTGATGAGGCATATGCCGCATTCTCATCTAAACTGATCCCTGGCAGAGATGATCTTCTAGGCGTAAGGATACCAATACTCAGAAAATTGGCGAAGATGATCATCGATGAAGATGAGTGGAACGAGTATCTCGACACATGGGAGCCGCATCATCTTGAGGATTATCTTCTAAGAGCATTTGTGATATCCTACGTCAAAGTGGATGTTGATGAAAGACTATCCCTATTCAAGGACTTCATACCACTAATTGATAACTGGTCCGTATGTGATTCGTTCTCAAATACATGGAAACCGAAGGAAAATGAGAAGGAGAAACTGTGGGAATTCATCCTACCATATCTTGAAAGCGATGATGAATTCCGCATGCGTTATGCAGCCACGATAATGGCATTCCATTTTGTCGATGAACAACATGTGAATGACATCATAAGATCATTGGATACACATCATAACGATGGTTACTACTACAAGATGGGTGCAGCATGGACTCTATCCGTATGCTTCGCTAAATTTCCGGACATCACATACGACTACATGAGGAACGAGAATCATCTTGACGACGAGACATTCAACATGCTGATCGGCAAGATCAGAGATTCATATCGCGTTACCGATGATATGAAGTCGAAGGTCAAACTTCTGAAGAGATGATCAATCCACCATTCTTTTGATCTCTTCTACAATAGCATCGGCATTCTCTTTGCCGACACGCGCCCCCACTCTAGGATAATAGGACCATCCGCGTGCGATACAGTCATCCTTGAATTTCTCGTTCGTGACAGCAATCACTCTCTCGGCAGGGAGTACGGGCATGATCATCTCGAACATGTCCTTAGGCACACATACGACGATCTTATCGAACGGCTGCACCAATAAACGGATCTCCCCGACGAAATCCTTCTCTTCTTGGAGTCTCTCATAATCCGCTTTGCATGAAGGGACAAAATCGTATTTCATGACCACATAATTCGATGGAATGAAACCAAATCTGCCAGAGATGATTCCGAATGAAGTACTTGTGATGTTCGTGAGTCTGTCGTAGAGATTCTTTACCTCTGTGCATCTTCCTCCGAACATATCGTATGCACTGACAAAACCGTCACTCAAGAACACTGTCGAATCGTTCGTTATCACCAATACATTCTTCTGCACACCGTTCATCACATCCGGCCTCAACAGACCGCCTACGCCTGCGACACCCATGATTACAACCTCTTGCTTCCCAAACGGTATGCTATATTACAATTGCCTTCTGCCGATACCATGCACGGACCTGACGGACTTGTAGGCTTACAGACCTTACCGAACATCGGACACTCCTCAGAACGTATTATCCCTCTCAGGACCTCACCACATCTGCAGCCTTTCGCTTCAGGCTCCACGAACGGGGTCTTCGCCAATATATCCTCGTGGATCTTAGTGGCGTCATGATCCTCATATTTCTTCTTGAGCGCCAATGCACTCTTCTTTATGACAGGGAATCCTCTCCATGTCCTGTCCACAGGATCGAATGTCTCTTCCATCAATCTCATCGCCTTAGGATTCCCTTCGGGTCTGACGAGTCTTGTGTATTCGTTCTCAACTTCGCATCTGCCCTCGTTCAACTGTTTGCAGAGCATGTACACCGACATCAATATGTCCAAAGGCTCGAAACCTGCCACCACCTGTGGCATCTTGTATTTGGTAACGAATGGTTCAAACATCTTCGTACCTGTGATGACAGCTACATGCCCAGGATCGATAAGGCCCTGTACCTTGGTCTCGCCCATTTCGAATATGGCCTCCAACACAGGTGGGCAGATCCTATGACAACTGTATATGCTGAAGTTATCTGGCACATCCTTCTGCAGTGGAACGCATGTGGATGGTGCTGTGGTCTCGAAACCCACTGCGACGAATACCAATGGCTTCGTCTGTTCCTTGGCCATCCTGACCGCATCCTCAATGGAATAGACGATCCTGACATCACATCCTTCTGATTTCGTATCGTTGAGCGTACCTATGGTCGTCGGTACTCTCATCATATCTCCAAATGCACAGACAGTAACTCCATTCCTTGCCAATGTGATAGCATCCGCGATCTCACTGCTCGTAGTGACACAAACAGGGCATCCTGGTCCTTGACGGATCTCCACACCGACATCCTTGAGCAGTTCCTCAAGTCCGAAACGTACGATGGTGTCCTGATGCGTACCACAAACATGCATGAATGTGTAGTCTATATCCATATCACGTATCTTGTCCAAGATCTTCTTGGCCGTCGCCTCATCCCTGTATTTGAACATCGTCACGCCTCCACTATCCTAAGATTCTTGACACTGCATGTCTGACCTGCTGTGACCTTCACCCTTCCGCCACATTTAGGACATGACAGTATCGGGATGTAATGATCGTCGTAATCGCTCTGTATGTTGTTCACAGGGCCCTCGTATCCACAATCCAGACAAAGCGCTCTGACCGCTTCCTTCTCGATGACCAATTTAGAACCTTCGAGTTTCGTACCTTTGGTGACTATCTCGTAGGCGAATGACATCTGCTCTTCGCCTAAACTTGTCATATCCCCTATGACCAATGTCACTTCCTCAACACTCTGGGCGTTATATTTCTCCAATTCCCTGAGTATGGCTGAAACAAGATCCGATACGACCGATACCTCATGCATCAGGGTAGACAATAGTATTGCTGTTAATAAGGTATCGTGCATGAATCGCACATGGATCTGACCGAACACTTGGAGCAATTATGCTTATTGGGAAGACAGACGACCTGGCCGTGGCGTACGATGTAACGATTGATATCATTCCACCTATCCTTTGGAGTTATCCTCATCAATTCGAATTCGGTCTCTGTTGGATCCTTCGTATGCACCAACCCCATAAGATTCGCGATCCTGTGCACATGCGTATCCACACATACTGAAGGTATATCCATCGCATACGATCTCACACATGCGGCCGTCTTCCTGCCGACCATCGGAAGTTTCAAGAGTTCCTCTGTATCGGAAGGCACGATGCCATCGAATTCATCACGAAGCATCTGACAGCACTCTATGATCGCACTTCCCTTCTGCTTCGGGAATCCTGCCGGCCTTACAGCATCCACCACTTTATCTATATCAGCATCTGCCAATTCGTCTATGGAATCATAAAGATGGAATAGATTGTCTGATGCTCTCCTCGTATTGTCATCACGTGTCCTCTGAGAGAGTATGGTCGCTATCAGCACATGGAATGGATCCGCTGGCCATTCCGGATTAAGACCTTCGGACGAACGTCCGGGGTATGCTCCGCCCACATATTCCTTAGCGAGTATATCTAATATCCAACAGATGTCCTTCTCAACCATCTCATCGCCCCCTCGGCCATGAATAACGAACCTGTGATGAGTACATTACCGTCATCACGCTCCGATATCGCGGTATCTATCGCCATATCAATATCCTCTATGAATTTGACGTCGCTGTTGTATCTCCTCATCGCATCCATCACGACGTCACGTTGTGCTGCCCTATCGGAATGAGGCAATGTCACTATCACCTTGGACGCTATCTTTGACAGATTGGAGGATATCGTCTCGATATCTTTGTCTCCAAGTATACCGAATACCACCGTGACATTCCCATAGATCTCCTTGACAGCATCGAATGATACTCTGCTACCTGCTGCAGTGTGCGATACATCGACTATGATCGGCAAATCATCCATCTTCTCCAACCTGCATGGCCAATGGACCTTCCTCAAGCCTTCTGTGACATTCACTTTCAATCCTAAGGAAGATACGGCATCTATCGCCAATGCGGCATTCTTCGCTTGATGCCTACCAGCAAGATTGATCTCATATTCCTGCCCCTTGTACACAGCACGTGTGACATCCTCTCCGACATATGTAATGGATATATCATCGATGACCTCAACGTCTGTAGATACGGAAGAGGCTACATCCATGATCACATCCAATGCCGTCCCTTCGTTAGATGTTATGACAGGAACCCCATCTTTGATTATACCAGCCTTCTCGTATGCGATCTTCTCCAAGGTGTCTCCGAGATATTCCGTGTGCTCCATGCTTATGTTGGTTATCACAGAAACATCAGGGTGCAATATGTTGGTGGCATCATATCTGCCACCCATCCCTACTTCCACTACTGCATATTCAACGCCCTTATCTCTGAAGAACTCGAACGCTATGGCGGTCGTGACCTCGAAGAACGTACATTGCATCCCGTTCGAATGCATATCTTCAACATGGGGTCTTATCTCGGTGATGTATCTCTCCAACTCATCATCGCTTATCGATTGTCCGGAGACCCTCATCCTCTCATTAAAATCCAATATGTGGGGGGATGTATACAACCCCGTCCTGATCCCAGAACATCTCAGTATTGATTCGATCATAGCGCATGTGGAACCTTTACCGTCAGTACCTGCGACATGTATCGATCTGAATGAGTTCTGAGGATCATCTAATCTATTCAACAACTCCGTTATGTTCCTCAGCCCTAGTTTGATGCCGTGGACACTGAGGCCATAGAGCCATGATGTCATCTCGTCCTTATTCATCGGACCAACCTGCGATCATCTCATTGACGGTCATATCCTTCCTCTTAGCGACCTTTCTAAGGAGATTCATAGCTCCAGAACCGTATTGTGCAGCCTTCTTCTTCTTAGCAGCGACCTCTGGTTGACCTATTGCTTCCGCGACATCCCTGAGGGTCTTCTTACGTACTTCGCCGGGAATTATGTCCTTGATATCCATTCTCTCGACTATCGCCCTGACGCGTTCATCGAGATATGGGTACAGTATCTCCTTTCCGAAATGATCGGCCACCATCGATTCATGTTTCAAGGTCTTCGTTAACAGAGAGGCCATATCGGCCTCTCTTTGATCCTTGAACTCATCCTCGGACAGCCCCATGTATTTCGAATAACCTGCGAACAGTTCATCCGCACCCTGCCCTCCGATTATCATACGTTCAGGAACATTCTTCGATACGTAATACAAAGGGATCTCGAACGATAGCGTGATCGGATTGACAGTCCCTGTTATCAAGATCATCTCTCTAACATTGTCCTCGATGTCATCCTCGGATATCCTTATGTGATCCCATTCGAGATCGAGTATCTCCGACACATTACGTGATTCGTTGACATCGTATGCATCATCGACGCCTGCCGTGTAAAGATGTATGGAATTAGCATAATCCTTGGCGATGGATGCCACGATACCGCAATCCAGCCCTCCTGAGAAGGCGACCGCTACATCCTTGCCTTCCACCATCTCTCTTATTACCTCTTTCAGGACATCTGTCAATTCAGATGATGCACACATGAATTGAAGATATGGATGTTGGATATACAACTATCCGTACCATCCATCGATTATATCGATTGATACCTATCAGAAATATGAAGCGATACACTCAATCATTATCGAAACCTATCACTATAGTAGATGCTTCTTTGGAAAGATCGAACCCGGCCTTACTCTTTATCATCATATCGGACGTAGTGCATGGATGGGCCACGATCGCACCAGCACAATGAGGGATGGAATCCAATAATGTCGTATGAGTCGCGGGGATGATGAATCTCTCAGCACCATCGAATACAGAATCTACGAACACTATGAAATCCTTCGACACCCAAACGATATCCTCTCTCGTCCTGTATCCATCCATCTCCTCTGGTTTCAGGGATCTTCCGACGACATCCCCTTTCGAATTCACCATGAGAACGGTCGCATAATCCTTCATCTTGGAATCGAATACCCTGTTATCGACGATCAACGCGAGTTTGTTCTCCTTCTCCATGACCTCGTCATATGATCTATTGATGACATCCATCCCTGTGGCGGATTTCGTATTCAATTCCTCCCTGTGTATCACTTCTGAGAAATCACTGTCCATGATGATGACACGCAACACGCCGTCGATACCGTTGAGATGATCGATGACATCGTTAGGAACGACCATGACTGGGGGTATGCATAATCGTCATAATAAAATATCACAGACCATCCCCCATGGAATGACGTACAGTCCAGACATGATGATTCTAGCCATGTTATTATTTATAATTGTAAGATAAATAACGAGGCGATGAAGAAACTTGTGATCACTGAGAAAGCAAATGCCGCAAGGAGGATATCCACGATACTGTCCGACGGCAAATCACATTCCAAAAGCAATGGAGGAGTGACCGTAATCTCGTTCACCAATAATGGCGACGAATATGATGTCGTCAGTCTCAGAGGTCACATCATCGAACTCGATTACCCGGAGCAATACAACGACTGGAGCGCGAGCTCACCTGTAGATCTCGTATATGCGCCGCAGGTGAAGACAATACGCGTAAAGAGCATTGTGAACACCATCAAGAACCTCATGGATTCTGCTGATGAGATAATCATCGCTACTGACTTTGATAGGGAAGGAGAGCTCATCGGCATGGAGACCATCACTGCCGTGGGCGCAGATATGTCGAAGGTGAAGAGGGCCAAATTCAGCGCCCTCACCAAGATGGAGGTGGAGAATGCATTCGCCAACCTCGTACTTCCGGATGAGAGACTTGCTAATGCAGCAGAGGCGAGACAGATCGTCGATCTCTCATGGGGTGCTGTGCTCACAAGACTGATATCATTGTCCGCAGGACAGGTCGGGAAGAACTTCATGTCCGTAGGGAGAGTTCAGAGTCCTACACTCAAATTACTTGTGGACAGGAATGAGGAGATCACCAAATTCGTACCGACGCCATATTGGAAGATCGTCGGAAAATTCGGAATGCTTGCATTCAAAGGAGTGCATGAGGAGGACCCATTCTGGGAGAAGGAGAAGGCCGATGCCGTCCTCGAGAAATGCAAGAACGTGAAATCAGGTACGGTGAAATCCTTCGACCGTTCGATGAAGGAGGAATTCAGACCTGCACCATTCGATACTACCGCTATGCAGGTCGAAGCCAACAAGATAGGCATACCTCCTGCCACAGCTATGAAACTTGCAGAGGATCTGTACACCGGTGGATACATCTCATATCCGCGTACAGAGAACACGGAATATCCGAAGAGCCTTGGTATCAGAAGTGTACTAGAGAAGCTCAAAGAGTCTGATTTCAAGGATGAGGTAAATGAGATCCTGTCGCAGGAGACAATCATCCCTTCAAGAGGAAAGAGAAGAACCACGGACCACCCGCCTATCTATCCTACCGCTGCGGCGACATCCGATAAGATGAAGGGGGACAAATGGAAGCTCTATGAACTCATTGTGAGGAGATTTCTTGCTACTCTCGGACCGAATGCTGAGGCGGAGATCACGAAGTGCTCCATAGATGTCAACGGAGAGACATTCAACGCAGACGGATACGTTCTCAAGAAAGAAGGATGGAAGAAGTATTGGAAAAAATACATGACCATCGCTAACACTCACATCCCGCCGTTGAATGTCGGTGATGACATAGATGTCAGGTCCATGTCCATGGACGAGGGGGAGACGAAACCTCCATACAGATACAACCAGGGTTCACTCATCCAAGAGATGGATAAGCTCGGACTCGGTACGAAATCAACGAGACATGACATAATCGGCAAACTCTATTCCAGAAACTATGTACAAGGCAATTATATGACGCCGACAGCGAGCGGAATAGCCTTGACCAAATCCTTGGAAAAGCATGGCGGAGGTATTGCTGAACCTGATATGACCGCTAAACTCGAAGCGGATATGCTCAAGATCAGCAGCGGAGAGAAGATGTTATCCGATGTTGTCGAAGAATCGCAAAGGATGCTCCATGCCGCTGCCGTAACGATAGATGAACAGAAGGTTGCGATAGGTGATGAGATCAAAAATGCACTCAAATCCCAACAGTTCATCGGCATCTGTCCAAATTGTGGCAACAATATGACGATCAAGAAATCCAGGAATGGTAACTTCATTGGATGTGATGGCTACCCTGATTGCAAATGTGCGTACCCATTGCCAAGAAGTGCGTTGATACAGACCTTGGAGACGAAATGCGAAGTCTGCGGTCTGCCTCAGCTCAAGGTCATAAGGAAGGGCATGCCGCCTCAGACCATTTGTATCGATCCGAAATGTGAGAGCAACACATTGAAGACACATCTTGGAAAATGCCCAACATGTGGAAAAGGTACGATCAGGATAATGTACTCAAAAGCGGGAAAACGCTTTGCAGGATGCTCATCATGGCCCGAATGCACTCAAACATATCCACTTAGGCCGAAAGGGACCGTGACAGCCACAGGTAAATCGTGTGAACTATGCGGCGCACCAATAATTGCGATGGGCGATTATGAAGAATGTATAAACGCGACCTGCCCCAGCAGATCTAAGAAATGAGATTCAGAATGTATCGCACTCTTCGGCTTCTATGCCATTGAAGTGCATCTCTATCTCGTCGATATCCTTGGAGATACGAGCATTGCGGCATTTAGGACACTCTAGCTCCTTGCCTAGAGATAGCTTCACATTGACCTGTGCAGAGTCCACTCTGATGATGCTACCGCACTTACAATAGATCGACTTCATTCTGCCGATTCCAGGTACTGTGAATATTGTGGATGTATCACCAGAAAGTTGACGAAACGTTCTTTTTTTATCCACGATACACACCTGTTTTCAACGCATAGTACAGACTGATTTGAATCAATCAGACAAGCATCTCCCTCAATCAATAGACAGGATATAAGGGTATCCATAACGGCCTTAATAACCCCAGTTAAAATAACATCGTTAATAGAAAAATCGATGATTAACGACGTTATTTGTTTATAAATGAATGAAAAATCCTAAGAAAATGACCATTTTGTGGTAAAATTACAATATTTTGGCGAATGCTATTTTTTCACATCAAATATTTGATAATGATATCAAAATCTCGATGGAACAACTTCATAACACTACATATCCTAGTGTTTCGATATGAGTCGATCTCCAGTGGAAATGTAGGGGTTTAGAACAATCAGATGATGATGAAAAATGAGGGGGCTAAATCCCCGCTCATGATCAGAGGGTAAATGCTTTCTTTCCGAGGAACACGGCCTTCGAACCGAGTTCTTCCTCGATCCTAAGGAGTTGGTTGTACTTTGACGTACGCTCTCCACGGGCAGGGGCGCCGGTCTTGATCTGACCTGATCCCCATCCGACAGCGAGATCCGCGATACTTACATCCTCGGACTCACCGGAGCGGTGCGATACAACAACGGAATAACCATTATCGAAACTCATCTGTGCTGCATCTCCGGCCTCGGTGACCGTACCGATCTGATTGACCTTGAGAAGGAGTGCGTTCGCCGCACCGACATCTATTCCCTTGGACAATCTCTTGGTGTTCGTCACGAAGAGATCGTCACCGACGATCTGAACATTCGAACCGATCTTCTTGGTCAATTCGGCAGTGGTCTCGAAATCATCCTCGAAGAATGGATCCTCGATGCTGATCAGAGGATACGTCTCTGTGAGTTTCTTGTAATGATCCGCAAGCTCGCCTGCTGAGAGTTTCATTCCATCTACGTCATAGACACCATCATTATAGAACTCACTCGATGCTGCATCCAATGCAAGGAACACATCCTTCCCTGGCGCATAACCTGCATCAGAGACTGCGGAGAGGATCGTCTCCATCGCTTCAGCCGATGTGTCGAGAGGAGGTGCGAATCCACCCTCATCACCGAGATTGATGGCCCCTACACCATATTTCTTCTTGAGGAGTAATTTGAGTGACATGTATACCTCGGATGACATCCTAAGACACTCCGAGAACGATTTTGCACCAGCAGGTATGATCATGAATTCCTGTATCTTCAGATTGCCGCCTGCGTGTTTGCCACCGTTGATGATGTTAAGCATCGGAACGGGGAGGGTCACTCCATTGTCTCCGATGTGCTGGTAGAGCGGTACTCCGTCAACCATAGAACCTGCCTTTGCAACTGCCAAGGATGTTGCTATTATCGCATTGGCACCAAGCCTCTTCTTGTTATCAGTACCGTCCAATTCGATCATCGCCTCATCGACAGCACGTTGGTCCGCAGGATCCATTCCTACGATTGCTTTTGCGATCTCCGTACGGACGTTGTTCACAGCATTCAATACGCCTTTTCCGCCGAATCTTGCATCGCCATCACGGAGTTCATGCACTTCCCAAGAACCGGTGGACGCCCCAGAAGGAGCTATGGCCCTTACCTTGTGGCCTGCGACCGTGATCTCTGCTTCAACCGTAGGATTCCCTCTAGAATCCAATACCTCTCTCGCCCATACTGCTTCAATCTTCATTTGATTCACTCCAGAACATATTGTTCCATCATACTGCTTAGAACGTCGACATCCTTTTCAGATAGATAATTCTCTTCAATCGACACGATGAGTGTTACCTTGGATGAGGAGATGATCTGATGCAACATCGTCATGACTGTATTGGCCCCATTGACACCGATTAATTGTACGATGCTATCTATGATGACGACGGGCCTATCATTCTCCTCGATGAAACTCATCACCATATTCATCAATGTCCCTAACTTGGACATCTCAAGATACCCCACCTTCGCTTTGGTGGATAGGCCAATGACCTTTGTATCATAACCTTTGAATCTGTCGTTCACCGCCTTCGTCCTTCCAGCGGTGATGATCATCAATCTACAGGTCTTGAGCAAGGACATACCCAATTCATAGACCATATCGGGCTCTTCTTCGATGACATAGTAAGAATGACCGAATTTGACATCATGTTCGAACGGCGCATCTCCAGCATCGTTCGATTGTTGATTATTTCCGAAGAATCTGTGGATCATCCCTTTGGCATTCTTATCGGAATCCACAAGATCGGATTCACGTATGCATGAAAGTATATCAGAACTCTTGAATGGTTTGGTGACCACGCCTATGACGTTCGGATTATCGTCAGGGATGGTCTCCTTACTCCGGGATATGATTATCACACGGACCTTGTTGCCGTCCTCCATCTCATCCAATATCCTGAATGAATTCAGCCCATTGACCTTGGAATCCAGTATCAACAGATCCGGTCTGAACGATTCCAATTTGGATATGGCATCGTCCACATCACCTGTCTGTTCAGTGGTCCAGCCTTCAGATACCAGGATCTCTGACAGAATCTCCTGGATAGCTATATTGTCATCAACTATCAGTGCCTTCATCCTGTTCTCCCTCCGGGATGAATAGTGGTCCATCTAACCTATCATGTCGAAGTATAAAACATAACCCAAAGCAATGCTACCACAGGCCGTTACATAATCAACTATTGCGGCATTAACACCGCATTAGCTGATCGATTAAGAACAGGCCATATGGCCAAAGAAAACAATGGGAAGCTCACTGCTTCCTGCTCTCTTTTGCTTTAGGCCTGAGGTTGCTGTATCCGCATTTACGACATTTGGTCGCATTTTTAGGGTTAGTGGCGTAGCAGCTCATACAGACAGACTTGTCCAACAATCTGCTCTCAGCCTCTTTGAAGCGTGCCATTTGATTTCCTCTGGGCAACCCAATATTGCTCATATATTTAAGTGTTCGTTCTTCTATACAATAAAGAAAATAAGATGCGTCATCCGCCCCATACCAGTGGATCCCACACGGCAGTTCCATCCTTGCAAGGAATCGTTTTTATTAACTCATGGGTCGATTTGATGCGCATGGAATTCGAAGAAGCGCAACAGCTCTATTCAGAAGGCTATGACTGTGCACAATCCATCGTCCATGTATTCATGGATAGATTCGAGGACATCGATGAAGCAGATGTTATGAGATGCACATCGTTGATGAGCATGGGGCTCTTCGAAGGCAGCATATGCGGTGCACTCCTCGGTGCTTTCGTTGTCATTGGCCTGAAGTATGGAGGATCCACCCCGAAGATGTCGGATAAGGGGATGGCCATCATCAAGAGGGAACAGTTCATGATGAAGTTCAGGAAACTCTACAAAGGGACCACATGCCCCGAATTGACAGGATTCGACGTCCGTATCGACGAGGAGAATCTCAAAGCATACGAGAGCGGGATCTACACAGAATTCTGTCCACGTCTGTGCATGAATGTCGTGAACATACTCGAGAAGATACTTTAAAAGGAAAAGAGGGGTGCTGTTTGACAGCACCACGATTAGTTTTTCTTCAGATATATTGCGCCTGCGATCAACATGGAGCATAGAAGGAGTACTGCGTATTGCAGACCGTCTCTGACCTTGTCGATGTCTGCCAGCAATCCGAATATGAGTGCCACAACGCCTACGACCAATATCGCAACAACCAACAATATGAGTTGGATGACAATAAAGGTGATTGCATTGTCTTTATCCATCGCCATCTGTTTACACCTCGATACACATACGAATAGACTCAGATATAATCCTTCTTGAAAAGTGAGCGTTGTATGTTGTAATCAGAGACGCGCTCCAGTGGATCCACTGCACCCATCTCATGGTTTACGAACTCGGGTGAGATCCGCTCCACGAATCCTACTATGGATGGATCCGTGAACGGACGGTGTTGATCCAATTCACAGATGAAACGATATGCGGCGGAATAACGCCCCATATGGCCAAGTTCACAGAAATCATCTGGTGCAACGAATGATCTCGCGAATAATCTTGATGTGTTGTTGTGAAGATGCGTCACACGTATCCTGTCCAGAACATCCTTCTGATATCCATCTACGATATGATTCAACAACTCGATCGATTCGGATTCTGAATCCGATCCGCCTGCAACGATAAGGAGATGGCCCGTATCAAGACATATCGACCAGTTATCGAACTCCAGATGACTCTCCAAAAATCTGTAACAGGATGTATCCACCATCCTCATCCCTGGCCACCAAAGATTTTCCAATGCCAATTCGAACGGCATATCACCGCCGAATGATGATGCAACCTCATTCATCATCTCAGCGAAAGCGGACAATATCTTAGAATCGCTATCGGAATACGTTCTACACAACAATTCGTCAAAATTGGCATTGCATGCATGCAATACGCCATATTGAGGTTTGAGAGGCTGTGCTATTTGTATCGCCTCAATCATGTTCTGTACGATCTCATCCTTGTCGGAACCGTAGTACATGAAAGGTATCGAGGCATCATCGACATCATCGGTGATCCTCCTTTCTCCTGACCACACTCCATACCAATCCGTTGAGTATGGCAGATGTACGGATTCCACTCTTTCAAGATCATATCCTGATACAGGAGAATACCCTGTCAATAATTCGACATGGTCCGTCTCCCGTATCAGTGATGGGATGACCACATCATTCGAATAGACCGAATCACATATCAGGTGCTTCATCAGAATAACTCGAATGCAGCGGTAAGTGCGGCCATCATCGCAGTACGTTGGTCGTTACCACTGCCCACGATGATGGCGTCCTTATCCGTTATGCCCGTCGCACGTACATTCTTGGCGATCTCTGGGCGCTCTACATCCATGTTCCAATCAGGAGGTATGATAAGATTGCCATCACGTATCACCAATGTCGTACATCCGGTCGCGCCTACCCTTATGCCCGCATCCCTCTGTTGCATCCCATTCTGTATCTTGTCAGCAACATTGAATACGAGCACGGATTGGCTGTAGTCACCTACGATCGAATCGCCGAGGTCCACATCGATGACTTTGAGTGGGATCTCGGAAAGGAAACCCAATCCTGAACGGGTTATGGTGATTCCAGACTGTTTGATCTGTATCATCTCCCATTCACGAAGAGTCTCCAATATGCGCCTCATGCTGCCTTCTCCGACGCCTATCTCATCTGCCAACCTTTTGCGCCCCATGCGTTTTCCGCTGGAAAGTATATGGAGTGCCCAGTAGACATTTGCATCAGTGAAACGGAACATTGGCCCGTATTGAGGTGACTCGATGATCTTCATTAGAATGTCCTAACCTTTCCATTGATTATAAGGTCTGTGACCTTGTCGACATTGTCAAGCCACTCGTATGCGATCGATTCGGCTTCCTGTTTCCATTGTCCGATCTTCTTATCCTCTGTGGCTGAAACGAGCTGTATGTTACAGTTGAGAGGTTCAGAGACAGGCTTTCCGATCTGTGAGAGGATCCTTACCCTTACCTCGACCTCGGGTGAGACCTTCTTAGCGACGTCCTCAGCGATGAGCTTGGACATCACGTTGTAGATCTTTCCGATGTGTGTGATCGGATTCTTACCTGACGTAGCTTCCATGGACATGGGCCTGTAAGGTGTGATAAGGCCGTTGCATCTGTTACCTCTTCCGACGGAACCGTCGTCACCCATCTCTTGAGAGAGACCGGTACATGTGAGATAGATCACGCCTTTGTCGTAATCGTCACCCGTGTTGATATCCAATTTGAAATTGATCTTCTCATCACCGATGATGTCTAGTGCGTGCTGGTTCACTTTGTCATACATCTGCTCGACCACGGATTTGTAGTGTTCGAGATCGTCGATGTACTTGTCGACCATCGCACAAGCCACTGTCATCGTGATGTCGTTTCCGACCCTTGATGCCATCACTTTGACATCCTGTCCCGTCTCGGGGAGGATGTCCTTCATCTTGCCGTTGATGTATTCCTCGGTCGTGAGTACCAAACGGTCAGTTATCGAATATGGTGCATAACCGACACCGAATGATGTGTCGTTAGCGAGGATCTTGGATGATTTGTAAACTCCTCTGAGATCATCGGAACCCTGTCCAAGCCTTGCATCGAGAACGACCTCCGAATCCACATCGAGGTTGGGGAACGTCTTCTTCAAGTAATTCCTGGCTGCAGCGAGTGCGGTCGGTTTGCATGGAAGACAGCGTATGTCCTTCGTCTTGACGTCTGTGATGTTTGTGGTCGCACGGCCCACGAGAAGAATGTATGATGGGTCGATGATGTGTCCACCGCCGAACTTCGGGCTTGCCTGTCCGGCTGCGATCTGTGTCTCATCAGTGTTGTGGTGAAGTACAGTTCCGAATTCTTTCTTATACATCTTGCAGAGTGCTTTGCTGACTTCCTCTGCCAATGCATCAGCAACCGAATCGGGGTGTCCAATACCTTTCCTCTCAACCAATTCGATCTTTCTCATAGGCACAGGCATCTCACAGATACCTTCGACATAGATGTTCTTATTTGCCATATATTCGGGCTCCCTTTGGGAATAATTATTTTTTCGATATTCTCCTTACATATAAATGAATGTGACATAAATATTCTTATACGAATATTAATCTTCTTATGATATGAAGTTCCCACCCATATCAGATATCCGCAAGATGAGGAAGACCCTCGACATCACCCAATCACAATTGTCTGTGGAATCTGGTATAAGCCAAAGTACGATAGCTAAGATAGAGAGGGAATCCATATCTGCAAGCTATGCGACCGTTGTGAAACTGTTCGAAACACTGGAAAGGATGGGGAATGACGACAAGAAGGAACTTCTAGCGAAGGATATCTCATCCAAGGATGTTGCTACCGTGCAGAGTGATATGGCTGTACATGAGGCATCCGAACTTCTGAAATCGACCGGTTATTCGCAATTACCTGTGTTGAAAGGCGAAACGCCTGTCGGCAGCATATCGGAACGTACGATATCCAAGCTCCTGATGAAAGGTGCCACGATGGACGATCTTGTGAATATGCCAGTCTACAAGGTCATGAATGATTCCTACCCTGTGATACCAGAGAACATCTCGATGAGTACAGTGACCAAGATGATGAATGATTGCGATGCTGTACTCGTTCACAAGAATGGGAAGATAGTCGGGATCATAACGACGTCGGATCTTCTGAAACTAATCTAACTCCTCCGTCACACACCATGTATATGTCCTGATCCTTGGGGATGATTGAGCCTTCGAAATACGTACTGGCCTCTATGCTCGGTCCCGATTCTTCGCCATAACGATTGCTAACATGGACGATCATCAATTGGCGGACCCCGGCTTCTTTGGCCATCTTCGCGACATCCTTGATCGTGGAATGGAAATGCGCAACAGCCAATTCAGAATCCTTCTCCAGATACGTCCCCTCATGTATGAGCACGTCCACCCCACGTATCGCTTCGGATACGGAATCACATATGAGTGTATCACCAGGATATGCCAAGGAAAGACCCGGTCTTTTTTCGCCTATAATCATCTCCGGAGATATTCCGCGTACCTCCTCGCCTCTTTGTATTGCTGAGAAATCAGGTCCGGGTTTGAGGCCGAATCTCATCGCCTTCTCCTTATCGAATGAACCTGAACGGTCATCCTCCTTGTACAGATATCCCAACGATGGGCAATTATGCTCGGTCCTGAATGCAGATACCGAGAAACCGTTGAATCTCTCCACATCACCTGGTTCCATCTCATGAACGATCAGTTCGAATTCCAATTCCCCCTCGCAGGCATCCAACATGGAGTTTATGGTCAGTGAGATGCCCTTCGGACCGAACAATTGGACAGGTTCACGTCTCCCGGACAATCCCATCGTCAACAGCAATCCAGGAAGCCCAAGTACATGATCACCATGCATGTGAGTTATGAATATCCTGTCCACGCGCATGAATGAGAATCTAGATACCATCAGCTGACGCTGAGATCCCTCTCCACAATCGAATAAGGTCAATGACCTACCCTGTTTGATCGCGATACAAGGGAGGGATCTGCTTCTGGAAGGGATGGATGCACCAGTTCCTGCGAACAGTATCTCGAACATGCCCTAGTTCATCCTAAGTAATCGGGGATGTCGCCCTTGGTCTCCTTCTTCAGGATCTTGTAATGATCCTTGCAAAGGTGAACGCTCCTTGCGTCAGGATTCTTGAGGATCAGCGACGTTTCGCTGACCTTCTTGATATTGAGTGATCTCTCTGCGACCTTGTCGCATCCGTCAACATCACAAATCTCCTCTTTGGTCACGTGTGACATACATCGTCTATCGTACAAGGATGATATTAACTTAAGGTCGCGATCATCGGATTCGCCATCATTCTGATGTCGTATGATAGCTTTACAGAAAGCACTAATATATCGGGCAATCCATCCTGTGGACCATGGTGAAAGTATCCCCATCCATGCTATCGGCCAATTTCTCTAAATTCGGTGAAGAGATCGAAAGAGTTGAAAGGTCTGGTGCGGATTGGATACATTTGGATGTCATGGACGGGATGTTCGTCCCGAACATAACGATAGGAGCACCGATAATAAAAGCGGTGAGGAAGAATTCCGAACTACCATTCGATGTACACCTGATGATCGAGGACCCCATACGTTACATCGATGATTTCACGAAAGCCGGTGCGGACATATTGACGGTACACACCGAAGCCAAAGGGGACATAATGGGTGCCATCGATAAGATCCATGAGAATGGTCTCAAAGCAGGCATATCATTGAATCCCGGGACGCCCGTATCGGATATCACAATATACCTGAACAAGGTGGATCTCGTACTTGTCATGACCGTACAGCCTGGATTCGGAGGACAATCATTCCGCGAAGAAGGCATCCCTAAGATTGAATTCCTAAGAAGATATGCCGATGAGAATGGACTCAGATATGACATCTCCGTGGATGGAGGTATAAACCGCAACACGGGGAAGAGATGTGCGGATGCAGGCGCCACAGTACTTGCAGCAGGATCATATCTGTTCAAGATGGATGATATGTCCCCAGAGATCAAACTGTGGCATGGATTCTGAGGTGTATTCATGGGAGTGAACCTTTCCGATCTGACTGAACCAAGATACATAGAATTGAGTGAACTCAATGGCAAACACATTGCAATTGATGCATACAACACGATCTATCAATTCCTATCAATAATAAGACAGCCCGATGGACATCCTCTCGAGGATAGAAAGGGCAGGGTCACATCCCATCTGTCCGGATTATTGTACAGGACCGCTAACCTCATCGAGGCAGGAATAGAACCATCATTCATATTCGATGGGAAGCCGCATGAACTGAAGATGGGGACACTCAACGAACGTAAAGAAAGAAGAGAGAAGGCGGAGAAGGAATGGGAGCAGGCTGTGAGGGAGGGGGATACCAAGAAGGCATTCTCCAAGGCTCAACAGACTTCGAGGATGACTCCCGATATTCTTGAATCATCCAAAGAATTGCTCGGATACCTCGGCCTTCCCGTCGTATATGCTCCAAGCGATGGAGAGGCACAAGGCGCCTACATGTGTGCGAAAGGAGATGTATTCGCTTCCGCATCACAGGATTTCGACTCATTGCTCTTCGGTGCACCGACATTGGTGAGGAACATGACCATAACCGGTAGGAGGAAGATACCTGGTAAGGACATGTACAAGGATGTGAAGACAGAGATCATCGATTCGTCCGAATTCCTATCAGCATTGGATATCAGCAGAGAACAATTGGTCGACGTATGCATATTGATGGGAACTGATTTCAACAACGGGATATCCGGTATCGGCCCGAAGAAGGGACTCAAACTCATCAAGGACTATGGCGACATAGAAGGAGCCTTGGAACACCTCGGGAAGGAGATCCCCGAATATCAGGAGATCAGAGACATATTCCTCAGAGGCACATATTCCAATGATTATGACCTATCACCTAAGGAGATAGACAAGGATGCTACGATAGAATTCCTTGTCGATCACGATTTCTCCAAAGAACGTGTGACGTCTGCTATCACCAAGATCGAGACTGCAAGGAAGAATAACAAGGCCAAGAGACAACAAAGGTCCCTTGACGCTTGGTTCTAGATCATCTGGTAAGGTTTGAGACCATCTCTATTGTGAGATCCACCAGATCCAATCCTTTCATCTCATCCGGTGTCACAAGTCTATACTCTGTGTTCTCACCGTTAAGGATCGGTCTCTGTTCCCCTGCATCGAAGAGGAATGGATACACTTCCCAGATGATGTTGTTCTCCCTAACGTACACCGGAGGCAACGATGATATCGGCTCGGAAACCTTGATCTGCGTCTCTTCGAATATCTCCCTTCTCGCGGTATCCACCATCTGTTCCCCATCCTCCCTCTTACCGGATACGAGTGACCAACGTCCAGGATATGATCTGGCAGTAGCTGGGCGATGAAGCATCAATATCTTCCCATCGACCATGACGACGGATGATGCTACGGTCTTCTTGACCACATCCGGGAGTTCTACGGTCCCGCTATCGGCATCTACCACTGCTCTATCGCCATCCTTGATCAGATCGACATCGATACCATCGATCATCGGGATTGATGATATCACGGCACCGGTGGCGACGATCGTCTCCGCTGACGAATTAATGATCGCAAGCGGTGACTTCCCGTGTGCTTTGAGATCATACATCACAAAGGATCCGACTGTACTCCCCTTGCCTCTTGGGAACACCAATATCCTATCTGCGACGTTTCCTCCGTTCTCCACCTTGATCTCACCAGTGGATGCTTCCACGCCACCGAGGAAACTGAGGGCATTCTGTAATTTCAAAACCCTCCCTTCAGCCTTGCCTCTATAGATCGAGCGTCCTTTCAACATCACTCTACCACCTTCAACAGTTCAGCGATATCTTTGCACATGACCTTCTGAGAACATAATGTGGGCAGATAGTTGCCTGCTTTGCATGAGTTGGTAGCAGTCCTCGAGAACGTTCCTTCGATAGGCGATACCACCATGCACGTATCCGCCAACACCGGTCCGAACTCCTCCATTATCCTGACATCCTCAGGACATTTGGATCTCACTCTCTCCGACGTGCAGAACCATATCTCTACATCTGTCCTCCTCTTCTTCTTGCCTTTGAGTAAGGAAGCTATCTCGTGCATCTCCTTCTCTGTCAGATGAGGGCATCCGATAGCTATCAATTGGACATCGTCGGCAGTGTTCAATTTGTCGTATGCATCATCGAGTTCTTTCTTCCCTATGTGCACCACTTCAAGCTCTGAAACATCGAAATCCTTCCATTCAGGTGTTACGCCTTCCACATGGAACATTGCAACGGCACCTGCCGCGGCCATGGCAGCAGCCATCGTCTTCCCTTCCTCCATCCCAGGCTTTATGCCCCTATAGTAAGGTATCCCTCCGCCGATGACCGAACCTACGGCCTGTCCGAGAAGCGAATGCGAGAACAAAGTATCAGGGATATCGGCATCGATCACAACGGTGGGCGCCCTGTTCTCTTTCAGATGTAATCCATAATTAGCGGTCTTTCCAAGTATCGCCGCCGCAAGTGCACCTGGGCCGCCCTCCCTATTGGTCCGTGCACCGATGAATGAATTCACGTATGATAACGCAGATGATTCTGCCCATGCCACATGATCGCCCAGTTTAGGGACGTTTACACCATCATAGGGTGTGCATGAGCATGTCGTTTGGATCCCCATCTTTCCATAGAGATCTATGATACGGATCTGTTTCTCAGCGAAATCATCCTTTATATGCATCTCATTCCATCTCTTCCTGTCCATGCCGACAGGATTCAATGTCGATGGAACGGTGACCTTGGCACCGCCATTCACCATATCCTCGAGATAGAGCAATCCGCCATCGCCGATGGTCTTATAGGACGCACCCGACAGATGCGCCGACGTTATATCGACGAGACCGTCCGCACCATAAATCTTCCCTAGTGCCACGATCAACTCGATGGCTTTCTGTGCACCCTCCCCGAATTCGCCATCGAGGATGGACTGCTCTTCCTTTGTGAGATCCATAATGCGAAGTATGGGGTCATGATAGATAGGGTTACTGCTCAGACCTTCCCATTATGTATGTCCTCATACAACGATACGGTCCTGCGCATCTCATCCTCGGTCAATACGCCGGAGACATACATCGAATCGAAGGGTGCATCGTCAGAGATGAGTGTTATGTCTGGATTCACACAACCGTTCCTCTCATAGAATCTTTGACGCCTGACCCTCATCTCATAATCATCTGATGTCACATCCATCGGCTCAACGACAAGGAATATCCTCTTTCCAGGATGTGTCTCTCTCACCATATCGATCAATTTGGAACCGTATCCTTTCCCACGTACCTCTGGAATCGTCGCCAAGTATATCCAAAAGGTACATTCCCCTGATGTGAATGTCAAGGTGAAACCGATGAATCTGCCATCATCGCGGTACTCTATCAGTTTCCCGCCCCTTCCTATGGTCCTAAGGATGTTCTCTTCCGGAACCTTCTCTATCTCAGTGAAAGCCGACGAATAGAGTTCAGACATCTCTTTCGTGAACCCTTCTACGACATCATATGTGAGCATAGCCCGCCTTATAGCTCGCAATGTAGATAAACCTCAGCCATGTGTACCGTTAACACTGAAACATTATGTGAATTCCATCGTCAAAGGATGGATATTGCACTATAGATTCATTGATCCATCCATTCGATGTTCCTTACGCAGAATGGGAGTTTGTTCCTCTTCTCCCTGTGGAATGTTACACATTCGCAACACTTACCGTGCCTAGGGCATTCAGCGTTAGGACAATTGCATGAATCTGTGATCGAATTGTATTCACACATGAACATACATCTATTCGACAGGTTATAATCATTACAATTCGACGACGAGCTCCTCCAATGATTTCCTCTTGCTATGCATAGGTCCCGGCACAGAATCCGTCGCAGGATATCCGATAGGGAGGAGATGCTTGATCTCGATACCTTCAGGGATGTCGAATTCCTTGGAGATGAGCTTCGGATCGAAATAACCGACCCAACATGTACCTAATCCCAAAGCCTGTGCTTGGAGCATCATATGATCCGTTACGATCGATGTGTCGATGTAAGAATAATCCTTGCCGCTGAAAGGACTCTGACAGCATTCATCGAATACTGCGCCGACCATGATCACGACCGGTGCATCGAATGCCATCGGCGTTATCGCCCTCAATCTCTCGATGGCGTCCTTGCTCTTGACCACATATATCCTAAAAGGTTGTGTATCCTTCGCGGTCGGCGCCACCCTTGCAGCCTCGAGGACCGTCCTGAGTTTATCATCTTCAACAGGTCTGCTGTCGTATTTCCTCACAGAATACCTCTGTCTGATCATCTCTGAGAAATCCATTCCACACATGATGTCGAAATAGCATTCGATGATGATAATCTCTACCATATGGCTAGAACTCTCTGAGTGACAATGTTCAATAGTTCTCTTTTTCCAGGAATTCCACGAGCGAACAACAGATTATCCCTGTATCGGTGACTCCACGGTAAGCCCCTGGTTCCATCATGACCACATATTTCGGAAAACTGTCCGGGATTTTGGCAAGATTTCCGAATTCCCTGTCGAAGGTCTTTTGACTGTCGATCGACGAACAAGCCTGGATGTAGAGCCTCGATCCATCCTTGATGGCCACGAGATCTATCTCCTTACCGTTATAATTGCCGACGTAGACCTCATATCCTCTGTACATCAATTCGATGAAAAGAATATTCTCCATATGCCCGGAGATATCCTCTGGTCTGTATCCCAATAACGAATGTTTCAGCCCCAGGTCCGTGGCATAGTATTTGTGTTTGTTCTCAAGGGTCCTCCTACCCTTGAGATCGAACACATTAGCACGTATTATCAGGTTCGCCGCTTCGAGATGCCCGATATATTCGTTCACCGTATCTACAGTTGTCTTCGAACCCGTCGATCTAATGGTGGAATAGATATTATTGGAAGAAACATAACTACCGATAGTGGACAGTATCGTACAGTAGATATCCCTCAAGAGTACATGATTACGTATGTTGAACCTCTGTTCAATATCCTTCGAAAGGATCACCTCTGTGATATCCCTCACGGTCTGCATGCACGATCTCTCAGGCACATCCGAGATCCACAGGATTGGGAATCCACCAACACGCATGTATCTGTCCAATACATCCTTTTTCGACAGGAAGCGTTCCGCAAAAACCTTGCATTCCTCATACGACAAGGGGAGCATGCGTATGCGGTTGAATCTGCCTCCGAGATGGGTTGAATATTCAGACGAGAGCAGATTTGCATTCGATCCTGTCAGGTAGATATCGAACATTTTCCTGGCAATAAGATCACATATGATCAGTTCCCATTTCTCTATGTTCTGGATCTCGTCCACTATCAGAACATTATCGATACCCTGGCGGTATTCCGATTCGATATAAGAGAGGAGTTTTTCCCAATCGCCAAGGCTAGAAAATTCGTGGAGTTCTGTATTTATGTAGACAACATTGGCATCGGTCAAACGGTGGCGGTATATCTCCAACAATGTCGATTTTCCGCAGCGACGTATGCCAGTTATCACTTTAGCATTGCCATTGCCGACATACGGTTCAATCTCAGCGAAATACCTGTCACGTGATACCAAAGAATCTTCCATGAGGTACCATCTCTTATTGATTATTAGATAATTACGATTTTATCATTTCATACAATGATAAAGTATGATATAATTTAATTTTTATCATTCTTTGTAATGATAAATTATATTATTTTTCAATTTTATCCTTTCATAGAAGCATAGATTTACCGCCCATCTTTTTTCGATAAAGAATTGCATTTATGCGAGTGAAGTGCATAAAAGCCCGAATGGACAAATATTCGGTTTTCAGTATGCTCCCAATATACTGTGGCATCAGACCATTTCGATAACTAGGAGGGCCCGCTGGGAACCGCTTAAAGCATTAGCCAGACATCAGAAATCGTGATAACTTATACCCTTTATAAAGGCATAAGTTCGGAACTTATCTGATGAAAAAAAACTTGGCCAACTGACGAATTTAGTCGTATATGTTGGATCTGTGCCCTATCTCGACCAGCAGGATCACAAGTTTTCCTTTGTCGATCTTGCTAATGAGCCTATAGTTCCCCACTCTGTATCTCCACAATCCAACCTTATCGCCAGTCAGTGCTTTTCCTGAAGCGAAAGGGTTGTCAGTACCATCAAGATGCTTGGAGATCCAATTGAGGATCATCGTTCTCGTGAAACGATCCATCTTCCTCAGCTGCTTGATAGTATCGTCGGTATATTCGACGAAATAGCTCACTCTTCATCACCGAACATCTTGAGGACTTCTGCATGAGAATAGGTCTTCGGATTATCGAGGTATCTCCTATATGCCGCTTCGCCCACAGCGATGTCATATTCATCCTCGATCTTCTCGAAAAGGGCCTGTTTGAAGGCCTCTCCCATAGAGACACCCATCAGCGCCGCATATCTTCTGGCAAGAATTTCTTCATCTTCAGTGAGTCTTATCGAGAATGCCATTTGATCACTGATGATATGTAGTACATTGTACTATTTAAATGTCAACGTAGGATTCGAACTCGAATCTGATGCGGACCCGCCGGGATCCGCCCTATACATAGGCCAGACATGAAAAAATCAGATACGGCATGGTATCGTGTAGAGTATATTGGTACGTACCGTTGATTAATAGCCTTCATTTATCATTAACATCAGAAACGATCAATCACGCAGTAACTGATGCCGATCCCATATCCTTTGTCGATAACGTCATAAAAACAGAAACCCCATAATTATCAAAATTACTCCAGCAACCAATCCAAAACATTCCTAATCAGTATCCCGTTCTCGTTCCCAAGACCGAAGCGGTCCAGAGTCAAGACAGTCTTAACATAATTGTCCTTCGGCCTCGTCAGAGGTTTGATCTCCCGTTCCCTGGTGTCGTCCGACATCATAGTCTGACATACCTGGATGTACTCCATGGTGTCGTATCTCACGGCGATGAAATCCACCTCAGAATCCCTGTAACATCCGACCCTGACGTTATACCCTCTGCGTAGCAGTTCAACGTATACGAGATTCTCCAAAGGTTTGCTTATGTCGGTGCCTGCGGCGATATTCAGAACGGCTTTCCTCATCCCCAGATCGGTGACATAATATTTCCCGATGGTCGAAAACAATTTCTTTCCTACCATATCGTAACGGTCGCATGGGAGTATGAGGAACGCATCCTCCATGGCCTTCATATATATCCCCACAGTGGACTCGGGGATTCCTGTGCCCTCCGCTACGGAAGACTTGCTAGTGATGTTGCCTATATTTGCATATAGGAACCTCGCAATCGCCTCCACCTTCATGGGGTCGCTAACGTTGACGTGCCTCAGTACGTCCTTGACGACGATGGTGTTGTATACGCCCTGGAGATAGTCCTGCCTGTACCTTTGATCCCTCGAAGGGTCTACTCCCGGTAACCCCCCACATTCAAGATATTCGATGAATGCCTTCTCCCTATCGGTGTATCCATGCATCTCCATGTATTCAGAGAAGGACAAAGGAAATACCTCGACCTCCGTGTGACGGCCGGATATACGGGTGGCTAGCTGTGATGAAAGCATATCTGAGTTGGAACCAGTAACATAAATATCACAGTTCTTCTCTGCATTAAGTGCCGAAAGGGATAGTTCCCAATCCTTCACATCCTGTATCTCGTCCAACAGAACGTACATTATGCGGTTCGGATCGATCCTCTGATGAAGATAATCATTCAGCTGTTCGCTGGTCTTTATCTTCTGGAACTCAAACTTCTCGAAATTGATGAAGATTATGTCCTCCTCGGAAATGCCGGACTGTCTGAGCTCTTCCGCATATAATTCAAGAATGACTGATTTTCCGCAACGTCTCATTCCCGTTATGACCTTGATAACCCCTGTGTCATCACGACCCGCACGAATCTTACTGAGGTATTGCTCACGTACCAGATACTTCCCCATGTTTTAGACATGGCATAGCATGTATATATCTTTTATTAATCGTGGATTTATGTAATAAGTTTATAATAATTTGATAAATCGTAGATTTGTGCAATATTCACAAAGACTTTCGAAAAATCTAGAAAAATTGTATATCCAGAAATCACAGGTTAATCTACAATATGGATTCGAACCTGAATCTGAAGCGGACCTGCCGGGATTTGAACCCGGGTCGAGAGCTCCGGAGGCTCCAATGCTATCCAAGCTATACTACAGGTCCAATCAAATTAATGTAGAAGAATTGGGAAGGGTAAGAGGTTTGAAACCCGTCGATGAACCGGGGATCCTGAGTCTCCGCTTGAGAGGGAGGAGACCGAATGAAGATTTTTCCTTCCTTACTCTTTCTTCGTGAACTCTGTATATCCGCATTTTCCGCATGATACACGGTCACCGTGTGTTGCCATGAACACACCAGGTCCACACTTGGGGCAGACAGGCTTTGTCCTCTGTCCATCCTTGTATGCGTCACCTTTCTTGACTGATTTCTTAGCTTCTGCTTTAGCTGCCATCTAAATCACTGTCCCTCTGTGGCCTCAGGTGCCTTGTACTCGGGCTTCTGGATTCCGTTCCTCTTGAGGATGTATTCGGGCTCGATAGCCTGTGCGTCCTCTTTCGTTACGTATACCTTTGCGTAACCCTTGGAGAGTCCGCTTCCGTAGACTGTATCGATGTTGTTGAGGACGATTGCATCCCTCTTTGCATCCAGTTTCTTTGCAAGCTCGTCAACGACAGCGCCTTTGCTGGGTGTTGACTCGCCTTTGTGGTCGATTGTGAAACGTACCTCAGTCCTTTTGAGGATGACGTTCTCTTTCTTCTCGTTGATTTCCATCTTCATTCAAAGTCCTCCATCATATTCCAGAGTTCTTTTACTCTTTTGCGGATGTGTTCGTCCGTGGTGACGCACATCATCCCTTTTCCTGGCCAACCATAGATGATATCGTAGCCATCAGGCGCGTTCAGGATACACGGCATCACTGCCAGATCCTCCTCGCCTTCGACACGTATTATCCCTGTCTCACCAGTAATCGCGTTTCTTATGGCATCTTCAAGCTCACAGGTTACCGTACCTGCAGGATTGACGATGACCTTCTCTTCCAACCCATGACTTTCGACATAGGTGGCGAACCCGGTCATCTCATGCCTCTCCGTATATCCATCATAGATGGACAGGAGCGGCGTCATGCCGTTCCTCCTCACCGTCAGAGATACCACATCCCCGACAGTGATCATCTTTGCAGCGTTATGTTGTTTGAGTTCAGTTTCATCCAAATCTGTGCCCAGCGGTTCCTTGAAGAAATCTCTTCTCCCCTCAGGGATCCTTCTGCCGGACATTTGGATCAGCGCACCCTCAGGGCATATTTCCCATTGGATGAGATGCCCATCTGTTTAGCTATGTCGGATTTCTCATAGTCTATGACCACGAGGTAGCCCTGCCATTCTCTGGATGTCTGTCCTCCGCAGCGGGGGCATGTGTCCTCTTCAGAGATGAAGCTGCACTGTTTGCATGCTTTGTAAACAGGTCCGACCATCAGGCATCAGCCTCCTGTTTCCTCTTGTCTTCCTCGATCCATTCGAGTCTTCCCAGACCGGGCTGGCGCATCGTTAATCCGATCTTACTATCCTGGGGATTCTTCTCGTTGAGGTCGATACTGACGATCCTTGCCCTGACGATGTCTCCGATGTTGAGGGTCCTTCCAGTGTCCTTTCCGATGAGCCTCTGATTCTCTGCATCGATATCGACACGGTCATCCAACACCTGACTCACGTGAAGGAGTCCGTCCAACGGACCGAATCTGATGAAAGCACCGAATTTGACTATCTCTACGACCTCACCCTCGATGATCTCGTTCTCTTTCGGTTTGAATACGAGCTGATTGAATTTGACCGTCTGATAGACCGCTCCGTCTCCATGAACGATACGTCCAGGTCCAATGGTCTCGACATCCTGTACAAGGATAGTTATCTCCTTGTTAGGTCCGATCTGTCCTTCGAATGAATCCCATGTGAGGGCATCGATGACTTTGTCTATGTCTTCACCAAGATCTGCTGGAGGTATGCGCACTACCCTCTCGGCCTGTGTTATCATGTACATAGGATATCCTCTTGAATGGCTGGAGATTAAAGCCCTCTTATATAAAGCTGATTACACGCATACGCGTATAAGAATATAGTATAGAAATGAAGGGAGGGATTACCTCCCTTAAACTTGTTTAGAGATACAGGACTGCTGTGACCAAACAGATGGTCGAGAGCAGTTTGACCAGAACGTGGATCGAAGGTCCTGCAGTGTCCTTGAACGGATCACCGATGGTATCACCGACAACAGCTGCTGCGTGTGCAGGTGACTTCTTTCCTCCGTGTGCACCGGTCTCGATGTATTTCTTTGCGTTATCCCATGCTCCTCCACCGTTGTTGAGGAAGTTAGCCATGAGGATACCGACGATGGTAGCTACCATGATGAGTCCGCCGACCGCATAGGGTGCGAGTACCTGGAACTCTGTAGGCAGAGCGTACCTGTAAAGGAGTCCGAAGACGACAGGTACGAGGATGGGCAGGAGTGCGGGAACGACCATCTGCCTGAGGGCGGATTTCGTTGCGATATCGACACACCTTCCGTATTCAGGCTGTTTCTCTCCAGCCATGATCTTTCCATCCTTGAACTGCTCACGGACCTCCTGGACCATCTCACCGGCAGCCGTTCCGACTGCACGGATAGCGAGTGATGCGAAGAAGAACACGAGTGCTGCTCCGATGAGTCCTCCGACGAAGATCAGGGGATTTCCAAGAACGACCTGGTTCATCTCAGCGATGATCGTTGTTCCGTTGTGCTCGGCAACGATCTCGAAGAATGCTGCGAACAGAAGGAATGCTGCGAGTGCAGCGGATGACATTGCGTATCCTTTCGTGAGTGCTTTTGTTGTGTTACCGACGGAATCGAGCTTATCTGTCCTGTCCCTTACCTCTTCAGGCTGGTTGGACATCTCCGCGATACCGCCTGCGTTATCCGTGATCGGTCCGAACGTATCCTCTGCGAGGATGAATGCGGATGATGCGAGCATAGAAACGGTTGCGATCGCTGTTCCGTAAAGTCCCATCGTCATCTTGTATGTGGAGTCGACGAATGCTCCATCGATGGCGAAGTAACCAAGGAGGAATGTTGCGATAATTGCGATACCGATGCAGACCACAGGAATGACTGTGGACTCCATACCGACCGAGAGACCCATGATGACGTTCGTTGCAGGTCCTGATTCGGACTGTTCCGCGATCGTCTTGACTGGTTTGTGGTCGCCTGTGTAGTACTGTGTGACATAGACGACGACGAGTCCAAGTGCGATACCGACGATTCCAGCGATTGCGAACATCCACCAGTTGACCGTCACTGACAATCCACCGATCTGTGTGAGGCCGTTGTCGCCATTGAGAAGCCAATAGCATGAGAATATCATCGTAACGATGACGAGGGCCATAGTCACATAGTAACCGAGGTTGAGTGACTTGATGACGTCTGCATCCTCATCCTTGAGACGTACACAGAAGATTCCGACCAAGGATGCGATGAGTCCGAATGCCATGATGACAAGCGGAAGGTAGATGAAGTTGTTATTGAAGATCCCAACTGTTGAGAGCTTGACGACTGCAAGACCAATGACCATCGAACCGATGATCTCAGCGGCTGTGGATTCGAAGATATCTGCTCCACGTCCTGCACAGTCACCGACGTTGTCTCCGACGAGATCTGCGATGACAGCGGGGTTCCTGGGGTCATCCTCGGGAATACCTGCCTCGACCTTTCCGACGAGATCCGCTCCGACATCTGCGGCTTTAGTGTAGATACCTCCTCCGAGCTGTGCGAAGAGAGCTGCCATAGATGCACCGAATGCGTAACCTACGACCGAGTGGAGTGTAGCGGTCATATCGCCGTCACACCAGATGTCGTAGAGGAAGAACACAGCGAAGAGTCCTGCGAGTGAGAGGACGGACACTGCGATTCCTGAGATCGCTCCTCCGCGGAATGATGTCTTGAATGCCTCATCGAGCGAGCGTGTTGCTGCAGCCGATGTCCTGATGTTGGAATTGACAGAGACCTTCATTCCGATGTAACCGGAGAGGATCGAGCATCCTGCACCGATGAGGAACGCTACTGCGACCTTTCCGTTCAAGTAGTCTTTGAAATCCTCGCAGAATCCTACTGCGAAGATGATGATAGCAACAACAAGTGCGATGATAGCGATAGTCTTGTACTGCCTTGCGAGGTAAGCCATAGCTCCTTCCTCGATCTTATCGGAGATTGCCTGCATCTCGGGGGTTCCTTTGTCCTTCGAGAATATCTGTTTGAAGAAAACAGCGGCAACCACCAAGGCGATAACTGCAGCGACAGGTACCATCCACAACAAGTTGTCCATGGTGAACTCAATCATTATAGTTAACTCCTAATGTTGCTGAGCCCCCAACATTCGTTGTTGTATAAAAAGGATAGGTAAATAATTTATATAAACTCAGAACGGAGATGATTTCGATGATAACGTAGAACCATCAGGAAGACGAGGTATCCCGTCATCATCGAGATATCCGTAACCGATGGTGATGATGGGGTTCATGACATCCTTGCCGGTCACGCGAGAAATGTTATCGGCACCCATGTTGCATGACAGAGCCAGTATGACATCCGAACCATCGATCCCAGAATCGTCCGACGTGGATCTGACCTTACTCATTATGCATGCTGCACCGGTCATGATGATGCCTTTCACATCTATCCCATCGGATGTCAGCCTATCAGACAATGATTCCGCCGATGCTTTGCTGCCTATGCCATTGCATAATGATGCGCATATGGAGCACGACCATATCAGTACCGATCTCCCTCTCAACGATTCGAGTAGTTCGGGATAATCACAGCATCTCTCCATCAACATCATGCTGTATGACATGATTACTTCATGTAATAAAGACACCTATGGACGCAGATAATCAAATTAAACCATGCGGACATACAGAGTTCCATGGGAATACTGAAATCTTATTGCCCTGCGACCACCGAAGAGATAGGTTCTGTTGAAACGATAGACGTGTCGGAAATCGACTCTATAATCGAAAGGAGTGATAAGGCACAGAGGGAATGGGCTAAGATACCTCCAAAGAGAAGGAGCGAGTATTTCAGAAGATTGAGTAAGATCATCGCCGATGATGTGGAAGAACTCGGACTCACTGTGCATAAGGAAACGGGTAAACCGAAAGCGGAATGCATCAACACGGAATTCTTTGTATCATCAGCGCATGCAAAGTACTGTGCCGATTGGCTCAATAGATTCAAATTCGAGATACGCAGGAAGATAGAACCCATGGACATGATGATGCGTGCCATGGGGCGCAGATCCTACATCAGATACAAACCCGCGGGTATCACCGCTTGCATATCGCCATACAACTTCCCGATCTGCATCCCGTTCACAGAATGCATGTCATCCGTTGCCGTCGGGAATTCAGTCATACTCAAACCTTCATCCGAGACGCCTCTCTGCGGAGAGTTGATATCATCACTATTCAAAAAAGCAGGATTCCCTGATGATCTCGTCATCTGCATCCATGGTTCGGGGATAGGCAATGCATTGGTGCAATCCCCCTCGGTGAGAAGGATCATGTTCACGGGTGGGACTGATACGGGCATGAGCATAATGCGTTCAGCCGCGGATAACCTCACTCCTGTATCCCTTGAACTCGGAGGATGCGATCCTATGATCATCCTGAAGGATGCTGACATCAATAGAGCGATCAAAGCTGCCGTCTGGGGATCCTATGTGAACTCTGGGCAAGTATGTGTCGGAGTGCAGAGGATCATGGTCCACAGTTCGATCTATGATGATTTCGTATCAAAATTCGTAGAGAGAGTGAAAGGGCTGAAGATAGGATATGACTACAACGATCCGACGATATCCATCGGACCTGTCATCAATGAGAGGGCGATGCATGACGTACTGGATGCTGTTGAAAGAGCGAAGGAACTCGGTGCAAATGTCGTATATGGAGGCAAGAGAGTGGAAGGACTCGAGGGATGGTTCCTCGAACCTGCCGTGATCACCGATATACCTGTTGGCAGCGAACTGTACACGACCGAAGTGTTCGGGCCATTCACAACGATAGTTCCATTCGATGATGACGATGAAGCTATAGAACTCAACAACAGTTGTCCGTATGCCCTTGGCGGTTCGGTATGGACTGAGGATATCCAATACGGACATGAATTGGCAGGAAGGATGAATTCGGGCATGGTCAACGTGAACAACCTGCTGTACAACTATGGTATGCCTTCGCTCCCATGGGGCGGGACACACATGAGCGGATTCGGGAAGAGCCATGGCGAGGAAGGATTCCTGAGTCTGATGGAGATACAGCATCTGCATGAGGATAAGGGTGCTTGGAGCAATGATCCGTGGTGGACACCGTACACGAAAGAGGGTACGGACATACAGACCGAGATGACGCAAAGTCTCTTCGGAAGTAAGAGAGGACTCATCCGTTTCTTCTTGCATGCATTACCGTTACTCAGGAAGAAGGATTGAATTCGATCCTTCTTTGGTCAATTGATAAACTTAATTAATAAGAGGCCGTAACCACCGCATAACGGAAGTTAGTATCATGGTAGCAACTTTTGATAACAAGAAACTCGTTGCAGTCAAGGATATCAAGATCAAGAAAGGGATGACGGCCAATGATCTCGTCAAGATGATGGGAAAATCAGGCGGATTCACAGCACAGAAACTCTCAGATGCCGCTGACATCGTAGAGAAGATGTTCAAGAAGAAGGATTGTCTTCGCATCCTGTCATTCCCTGCATGCATCATGGCGACAGGTACGCGCGGTGTCATCGTCGACATGGTGAAGAAAGGATTCATCGATGTCATAATCACAACATGCGGAACATTGGACCACGACCTTTCAAGGACATGGGCCTCATACTACAAAGGCGACTTCTTGATGGATGATGCGAAACTCAGGGATAATGGTATCAGCAGGCTCGGTAACGTCCTCGTACCCGACGACTGCTATGGTATCGTTCTTGAGGATAACCTCCTCCCTATGTTCGATGACATCTTCAAGGACACCACATCATTGTCCACACACGAGATCATAGATCAGGTCGGTGCGAGACTCGATGATGAGGACTCACTTCTGTATCAATGTCATAAACACAACGTACCCATAGTCGTCCCTGGTATCACGGACGGTTCATTCGGATGTCAGCTCTGGATGTACTACCAGATGCACAGAAAGCTCAGGATCGATCTCTTTGCTGATGAGCAGATGCTCAGCGAGATGACGGATGAGGCGAAGAACACGGGTGCGATCATCATCGGCGGAGGTATCTCGAAACACCACGTCATCTGGTGGAATCAGTTCCGCGGAGGATTGGATTATGCGATCTACCTCACGACAGCACAGGAATACGACGGTTCACTCTCCGGTGCACAGATCAGAGAGGCCGTCTCATGGGGTAAGGTCAAGGCCAATGCCAAGAAGATGACCGTGGAAGGAGATGCTACGATCAACCTCCCGCTCATCATGGCAGCCGTTGAGGATAGGCTCTGATGAAGAAGATCGCGGTGCTCTCAGGTGACGGCGTAGGTCCTGAAGTGACAACTGCCGCAGTATCGGTGCTCAAGGCACTGACCGGAGATATCGACATGATCTCCGCTGACTGCGGCTACGAATGCTACAAAAGGACTGGGGAATCACTCCCTGTATCGACACTTGAGATCATCGACGAATGTGATGCCGTCCTGATGGGCGGCATCACCATCCCTACCAATGACAGATCCTTCAGGAATCCTATAACGGAGATCGAAAGAAGGATGAGATTGGAATTGAATATAAGACGCATAGAATCTATAATCCCTGAGTTGAGTTCGATCGACATCGATGCCACGTTCATAAGGAACGCTTCTGATGATGTCAACGTAACAGAGATCAACGACATAGATAGCGTCGATGTCACCAGATCATATCTGTATTCAGAGATGGACAGGACATTCATCGCATCGAGGGAATATGCTGAAAGGAATGATTCCAAAACGATCCTCTTTGCGCATGAGGGCGATCCTGCGAGTGAGATGGAGTCGATGTCCATCGAATCATTCCACAGGTGCATGGATGGTACTTCTATATCATCCGATGATGTGAGCATCCCTGAGTTGGCTTCCAGGATCCTGACCAAACCCAACACGATCGATACGGTGATCTCATACAATCCATTCTCCGATGTGCTATCGGAGATGGTAGCGAAGCTGACAGGCGGCACATATCTCGTACCGTGTGCGACGATCAATAGGACGAGAGGATTGTTCAGACCGCTCCATGGATCCAATCCTGACCTTGCAGGATATAACGCGACGAATCCGACGGCATCCCTGAGATGCGCAGCCATGATGCTTGATTTCCTTGGATACAAGGATGAAGGCAATAAACTGTGGGAAGCCATACGTTCTGCATACAAGAGGGGATTCCGTACGCCTGATGTCGGCGGCGGAACGGGTACGTATGGATTCATAGAACAGATAGTGAAGATCTGCGAGAATCCGAACTAACGTTTACCTATCCTCTCGAACAACCTCTTTATCGATTTCTCATATCCGCTATCGGATGGCTCATAGAACTTGCGATCCTTGACAGCATCTGGAAGATATTGTTGCTCCACGTAGTGATCAGGATAGTTGTGAGGATACTTGTACGTCAATCCACGGCCCAACTCCTTCGCACCGCTGTAATGTGCATCCTTCAGATATGGCGGGATCTGCCCCATGGGCTCATTCTTGACCGAGTTCATGGCAGCATCTATCGCTGTGATGGATGAGTTGCTCTTCGGGGCGCATGCGACGTATATCGCGGCCTGTGCTAGGATTATCCGGGCCTCAGGCATACCTATCCGCTCGACGGCCTGTGAGGCTGCCGTAGCGATGATGATAGCTTGGGGATCGGCATTGGATACGTCCTCGGAGGCACATATCATTATGCGCCTTGCAATGAACTTCACATCCTCCCCTGCATACAACATCCTAGCCAGATAATACACGGTGGCATCTGGATCAGAGCCGCGCATGCTCTTTATGAAAGCAGAGATCGTGTCGTAGTGATTGTCCCCGTCCTTGTCGTATCCGAGTATGCGTTTCTGTATGCATGATGATGCGACATCCACGTCTATATGGATGGAACCATCAGCATCACGATCTGTAGTGAGGAATGCTATCTCCAATGCATTCAATGCGGATCTAGCATCACCGTTGCACATATCGGCCAAGAATACCAACGCATCATCATCGATGGATATCTTCTCCTTCCCCAATCCGTTATCTGCATCGGAGATCGCATGTTGCAATATCGTGATTATATCCTCACGATCCAACGGTTTGAGTTCCAATACCATCGAGCGTGATATCAATGCGCGATTCACCTCGAAATATGGGTTCTCTGTCGTAGCGCCGATGAGTATTATGGTGCCGTTCTCGACGAATGGTAACAGGTAATCCTGCTGACCCTTGTTGAAACGATGAATCTCGTCGATGAATAGTATCGTCCTTCTCCCGTTCATGCCCAGTATGTCCTGCGCATGCTTGACCGCATCCTCCATGTCCTTCTTTCCAGCACATGTGGCGTTCATCTCTCTGAAATCCGCCTTTGTCGTATTGGCTATGACCTGTGCTAAGGTCGTCTTCCCAGTACCTGGAGGGCCATAGAATATCAAAGAACTGATCCTATCGGCCTTGATCGAACGATACAAAAGTTTGTCCTTTCCAAGGATGTGTTCCTGTCCGACCACGTCCTCGATGGTCTTTGGCCTCATACGATTCGCAAGGGGCGCTTCCCTGGCCAATATCTCCTTCCTCGTAGTATCGAACAGATCCATGTCACACCATATCTGTAGGATGCGATTATAACCTATCGTTCGACGGTACAGAGAACGGATATAAATCCATGTTATCACATACCATCAACCAATGAAGCTGAACCCGAAATACAAAGCCGTCTGTTTTGATATGGATGGAACATTGCTCAATACGAAAGTCGATTATGTCAAGATGGCGAATGTTGCATTCGATGAGATGGTCAGACTCGGGGTTCCGGAGACTGCGATCGATCGCAGCGAGAGTTTCAAATTCAACATAGATTCCGGCATTGAATACCTTAAGAAGCACAACAAGGTCGAGGACATCTACAAGATAGGGGCCAACATATCCAAGATGGCACGTGACATCGAGATGGAGAGGGTGGATGAGGCTAGACCGTTCGATGGAACGAATCCATTGTTGGATCTGATCCATTCTTTCGGCCTATCCACTGGTGTATTGACCAGAGGATGCAGGGAATATGCCGAAGCCGTATTGAAGAAGTGTGATTCACTGAAGAGGGTAGATTGTCTCATCGCAAGGGATGATTACCCAGAGGAGGAATCGAAACCTTCGCCTATTGCGATGCAGCACATGGCAGATAGATTGAATGTGAAGACGAATGAGATACTCTATTTCGGTGACCATGGTATGGACTACAGATGCGCCAAGGATGCGGGCACCGATTTCATAGCGGTCACCACTGGTGCATTCAGATCGGATGATTGGATGAAAGAGGGCGTGAAGGTCGAATTCGATTCGATCACCGATTTCTACAGATCATTGATGGCATGAATGTGAAGTAGCAGATTCCAAATCAACACTGATGTAATACTTCAGATGGACCCTTCTCGTTAAACTTCATCTCTGATTCACACTGATGACCCGATCGACATCAACGATAGTAGAATGATCATTATCGGTATCCAGACCAATATTCCTAATATGCTCCAAACGAGTGCGTGAGTTGTCGGATTCTTCGTATATGGGCCATCGTTACCGTTGTAGACCAGTACTGCGACTATGACTCCGATGAGTCCAAGGAACATCCCTAGCAAGAATGGACCCAAAGTCGATGGTTCTTTCGGCATCCGATTGTAGACGGGATACGGTGAAGCGTACGTTGAGGGCACAAGACCGACCTTGCTTCCGCAATCAGGGCAGTATGCCGCACCATCCGGAATCTCTCTTCCGCAATACTGACAGTACATAATCTCAGATGCTTCTGCATTCTCATAAAGTTTTCTTGAACATAGCTATCCATTACCGTGGACTTAGAAAACAACATGATCCCAGGATTGCAACCTCATAGCTCACGCTATCAGGATTCATTGTCGAGCGCTCAAGCTCTTGTGGTAATAGGATGATTAAGTGGTGCAAGGGACGAGATTTGAACTCGCGGACCACTAAGGACTAGCCCCTCAAGCTAGCGTCGTTGGCCATGCTTGACTACCCTTGCAAGCATACCCCCGATTAGAACGTAATTAATAAGCTTTTGGTTTTAACAACGTTCAATCGAGGATGTTTTCCACATTATTTCCAACTCATGCCAATTTTTCAGCCAGATCGGATAATTCCACCATCTGTTCATCCTTCATTGCTGACCTTATTGTTATCCTCGGACGTACGAGTCTCACACCTTCCATCGATGAGAATATCCTCTCTATCTCCGCACCTGCTGCAGGAGCCCATGATCCGTTCTCGATCACTCCCACATCACGGGATGAGTATCTCTTGTCCTTCAATTCCAAGAGGAAATTGGCCATCACAGGGAATATCCCTGCTTCGTATGTGGTCGTTGCGACCACCATCTTGCTGTAGAAGAATGCCTTCTCTATGAGATATGATACGTCAGTACGGGCAACATCGATGATCTCGGCCTCGACACCTTTCTTCTTCAGAATATCGAGTAGATCGTATGCAGCCTTCCTCGTGTTACCGTATACGGATGTGTATGCGATCAAGACCCCGTTCGATTCTGCCTTGTAATTGGCCCATTTGACGTAATAGTCGACATAGGTTCCAAGATCCTCATTGAGCACAGGGCCATGCAGAGGGCATATCGATCTCACATCCAATGAAGCTACCTTCTCCAGTGCCTTAGCTGCCTGAGGGCCGTATTTCCCGACTATGTTGTAATAATAACGCCTTGCGCCGAGGACCCAATCATAATTCGGATCGGATGGTCCGAATCTTCCGAACGCGTCGGCGGTGAAGAGGATCTTCTCCGATGCCTCATACGACATCATAACCTCCGGCCAATGGACCATCGGCGTTGTTATGAACTTCAATGAATGTTTCCCAAGCTCCAGGACATATCCATCCTCCACGATCAATCTCCTGTCTTCGAATCCCTTCCCGAAGAACTGTTCGATCATCTTGAACGTCCTCTCGTTACCGACGATCTTCATCTTCGGATGCTTGGATGAGAATTCCCCTATGCAAGCGGCATGATCGGGCTCCATGTGGTGTACCACAAGGTAATCGGGCTCACTACCGTCCAAGATCGCGGATATATCCTGTTCCCATGCTTGCGATCTGCGTGCGTCCATCGTATCCAAAACAGCGATCTTCTCATCGGATATCACGTACGAATTGTACGTTACACCATCTGGTATGGGGTATCTGCATTCAAAGAGGTCTAGATCATCATCCTCTTCTGTGATCATCTGTATCGAATCCGACAACTTGGCAATCATGAGGTCGGTATCGCACAGTGATGATTTAATCATGATGTCGTTGCGTTACTGTAAAATATCTACATCCGATAACCCGTGATGTCAGGAGAGGGAGAGCGGCCGACGGTAGGACTGGATCCAGCTGAGGAAGTTCCCTCCTCCAAGGGCAAGATGGACAGGCGTAAGCCTGTACGGCGAGAGTCGTGGCAAGGGCTCAGAAACGACACAGTTCCGGCCATAGGATGATCCACCTGGTGGTGACATTTCCGGAGATTTGGTGAAACGGCGACTCCCCATCGGAGCAAGTTCATACAACGGGGAAGACCTGCCCGGGACCCGTGGGTAGAATGCGAAGTTGAATGCCGCTTTAAACAGAAGGGGGGCTACTACCCTCACCTGACACTTATATCCTCCTATGCACATTGACCGATCATGTTCAAAGCCATCGGATTCGATATGGATGGAACCTTGATCGACAGTGATATCGACTATGCTAGACTGGGGATGGTCGAACATGATGTATTGACATCCTTGGGTGTACCGAGCAAGGTCTTCGCCCATATGATGTCCGAGAAGGATATGTTGGTCGCAGGTATCGATTATCTGCATTCGATCGGGAAAGATATCAGCTCTGATGAATTGGAACGCATGGTCAATGAGGAATCCACGAGGATAGAGACGTCGAACATCTCTAGTTCGAAACCGTTCCCGATGGTGAGAGAGCTCCTTGACGAGATATCATCGAAAGGATACAAGATAGGGCTTCTTTCGAGAGGCCACAGAGGGTATGTCCTCAAGACCATGGATAGATTTGACCTTACAGGATATTTCGATGCGATAGAGGCGTACGATGACCATCCTGTCGGTGAACAGAAACCGAACCCTGTGGCCATGGAGTATCTTGCGAAGGGATTGGGCGTAAGAACCGATGAGATGATCTATGTCGGAGATGCTGTGACGGATTATCTCTGTGCTAGGGATTCAGGAGCGGCATTCATCGGATTGGCCCAAAATGAGCACAGCCGCACCATGTGGGAATCATACGATCATAGACCAGAGATTCTCAATAACATATCCGAACTCATCGGACGTTTTTAAAATCAGATAAAGATTGGAAGAGGGAGTTGAACTCCCTCGATTCCATTGTTTTACTCGGTTCCCTTTCCGTATGTGACCTCAAGGGACTCCATCTTCTCTTCCTCGAGCTGGTTGTAGTAGAACCTTCCGAGGTTGGATTCGAATCTTGAGTCCTTGGGTAACAACTTCTTGACACCGACCATGAGCTTCGATGCGACGCCCATGATGTTCTTGTCGAGGTTGATTCCAAACCTTGTCTTTCCGCAGACGAGGTGTCCGGGGTTGACGATGTCGTGGGGATCCATCAATGTCTTGATGTCCCTCATCACTGCAGGTTCATCACCGGGGTGGACAACATCGAGGTTCGATGCGAAGAAGACGCCAAATCCGAGTGAACGACCGCCGTAGAGCATTGCCTTGTCGCCCATGTAGAAGTTGTATGCGAATGCGAGCATTCCGAGCATGCTCTCATCATCCTTGAAGTAGTAAGGCATGAACATCGCTGTGCTGCGGTCAGAGATCATTCCGACGATTCCTCCGGGCTCCATCTTCATTGCTTCGAATCCCTTGTAACACTCGTCGACGAACTCTCCCCAGTGTTGTACTTCCACAACGACCTCTGCGGGGATCGATCCGATACCTGCCTTGCGGCACCTGTACTCGTAGCATCTCTCTTCCCACTCGTGCTCGCAGATCTCGCTTGAGACCTTCCTTCCGCCTGCTTCCTCTACGATAGCATCGATCGTCTTCTCTTCGAGGTCAAGGAACTCGGGTGCTCCCTGAAGTGTGACGAGGAAGAGGTTGGACACATCAGGTGCGTGAAGTCCTGCTTTCCTCTGGTTGTCGAAGTGGTAACTGTCAGACCATGCGATGTGGAGCGGCTTTACGCTGGGGTGGTTGACGATCTTCTGGATAGGTCCGTGCATGTCCTTCAGTTTGTCGAAGTCGTAGCCGAGGTACCTGAGTTCACCCTTAGGGTATACCCTGAGTGTGACTGTGCCTATGAATCCGAGTGTACCCTCTGCACCTGCGAAGAGCTGGTTGAGGTTGTATCCGGACATGTTGTTACCGATGCTGTCGTAACCTGTGTTGATGACCATACCATCCGAGAGGACGACCTCAAGGTTCATGATGTTCTCCCTTGCTCCTCCGTATTTGTATCCGCCGATTCCGATTCCACCGGTGGAGACCCATCCGCCGAGCGTTGCTGAGGGGAATGATGAAGGTGTGGATCCAACGAAGAGACCCTCTGCATCACATGCATCCATGATCTGCTTCCATGTGCATCCTGCCTGTGCTTTGACTGTCATGTTGACCTTGTCCACAGCGATGACCTTGTTCATCTTGGCGGACATGTCGAGAAGGATACCTCCCTCAACGGGCATGGATCCTCCAAGACCCCATGAGGATGCTCCCCTGGGTGTCACTGCGACGCCTGTCTTGAATGCGAGTGCTGCGATCTTGGAGAGTTCCTGTACGGACTCGGGCCTGACGACTACATCAGGAATGTGTTTGAACGCAATACCTGCTTCCTTTGGCAAAGGTGCAAGATCGTGAGCGTAAAGGAGTCTATCCATCTCACCTGTGTTGACATCGTCCTTTCCACAGATCTCAATCAATTTGTTGATGACTTCGGGAGTCACTTTGCGTGATAAGTTTTCTACGCCTTTCATATTCTGTCCCTCACTTTACAGTGTGACTTGATAGTGCTGTAAAATAGATTAGTGTTTATAACCCTTCCTTCCTGAGTATATAAACTAAAAACCTCATGTTTCGAATATAATAAGTTTATTCAATTTTTAGTACGAATTTCGTAAGACCATTTTTTACTAGGATACTTTCCAAAAATGCTGGTTCAGCACGGAAAAGATGCGTTGCACAATTACAATCAGAACATCCGAATCCCTCGACCGCCGGGGTGGAACCATTGTCGGACAACAATTTCGCCAAATCACATTCCGGGATACAGTCTCCGCTGGATTCGAATGCATATACGTCATCGGATGCCATTGTCAGATAATCGATGTGCCACCGCAATCTCTTCTCTTTGGAGATATGCCTATTGATACGCTGGTCCAACCCGCCCATCGCACTGCCCACATAGCAGTAATATCCTTCTTGGAATGGGATTGGACCGATTGAACCTACGTTGACAATGGTATCACATGGGATGTGGAGGAAGAGGACATATGTCCCCTTACGGATCATATGCCCTTCCTGCGATCCTCGTCATCGACCTCTGACTTCGTCTTTATCCTTATGATCGTACTACTGTCATCGATCTTGGACTCTGAGATCCTAGCTATGTCCGTCAGTTTCCTACCATAGACGGTCAGATTATCGAAATAATCCTTGTGTTCGCTATATGGTATCTTGACCCTAAGGCCGTCCAGGTGAAGGACGATGGGTGCAGGTCTGAGACTCATGTCTATCGGCTCATATGTCTCCAACAACTGTTTCAATTCAGCAGGATGGACGAACAGAGGATCCTCCTCGAACATCGCCCTTCTTTTCCTGATGACTTGATCAACGACGTCGGCGATCTCAGTAAGTTTCTTCCTCTCATCCGTGGTCCTCATCCTCTCTGCCTTACGGCCGACACCGGACACGATAGCCTCACAATCCTCATCGAGACCGTCAGGCTGTGGACCACATACTAGGATCACAGGGATATCAATGTCATCGAACAATGCCTTCTTGGATTCGATGCATTGTTTGAAATTACCAAGCATGAACACCGCTGCATCGTATTCCTCGATTATACCCTTCTCTTTGGCTGATATCTGGGAGGTGCTCTTACCTCTGCCTCTTGCAAGGCCCATGACAACAGATATGCCCCCGTATTGTCTGATCTCCTCGGCTATGTCGCATATCGGGTGCGGCATGTGGTGTCTTCCTAACGTACATCCGACCACTGCGATCTCTGTACCTGCGAGGGGAACATTCTTCACTTCGCCTCCGATCTCCCTGCATTTCTCCGACAGCATCTCCTTGTCCTCACCTGGGATGGACATGGTGACAGTGAGAAGCTGTGCGCTCCTCGTCCTCTGCAATACGACGCCGCCAACATCCTCTATCGCTTCGAACAACTCATCCGAACGATAGATGCCTCCATCATACATCATGACCTCGAACATCAGGCAACCTCCTTCATCGACTTGTGCACGCTCACACCCTCATCTATCATCTCTGGATGCATCAGCTCCTCCGTGGCGACTATCGTTATCACGTTGCCATCGGACATGTTGTGTCTGTTCTTGATGCCCTCAGGCATGACCCTCCAGAGTGCACCGATGATCTCTTTCTTTGCTTCCTCTCCAGATGATATCTGGTAATTCGATATGGCCTTCTCATCCCCGCCGTATACGGTGAGATCGAATCTTGTCTGTTGTTCGACCTTATCCCTGCCATAATTCTTCCAGAGTGATGCTATGATCTCGGGAGCATATCTCTCATCGGAGATGGAGACGTGTGTGTCGGATCCTTCCTGCCTCAGATCCGCGGCATCGGAAACGACTTTGTTCGTCGGCTCATTGATCAATCTGACGCTGAATATGAACAGAGGGACCTCTGGTTTGAGCACCAACTTAGCACAATCTATCATCGTTGCCTTGCCGACATCGTTCATGATGTCCTCGAAGAGCTTCTTGTATGCTTCGCATGCATATTCTTCCGTACCGGTCACATCGATAAGCATATGGACACCTCACAGGAATCCTGAACTCAGAAGTGCTCCTCCGACGGCTCCGATGTACTGTGAGTTCGGAGGCACGATAGGTGCCTCTCCAAGGACCTCGCCGACGGCTTTGACAAGTCCGGCATTGAGCGATGTACCTCCGACCTGGATGATCGGATGCCTCACATCGACCTCCTGAAGCTGTTGCTCATAGACCTGTTCGGCCACTGAATGACATGCTGCGGCTGCGACATCCTCGAATGATTTCCCTTCACCGAGTGTCGTGACAAGGTCCTGTATACCGAAGACTGAACAGTATGAGTTCATCTTAGCATTCCTCCAGTCCCCTTTCACTGCATATTTTCCAAGGTCAGCTACATCGATCTTGAGCCTTCTGGCGGTCATCTCCATGAAACGACCGGATGCACCTGCACAGACACCACCCATGGTGAAGTTATCAGGGACACCATCACGGACGGTTATCGCTTTGTTATCCATCCCGCCTATATCGATGATGGTCGCCTCTCCCCTCTGTCTGTCAGCCAACCATACGGCTCCTTTGGAGTTGACCGTCAATTCCTCTTGGACCAATTTGGCGTTGAAATGTTTACCGAGAGTGAAACGTCCGTATCCTGTCGTGCCTATCGCCTCAATATCAGACAATTTCACGCCAGCTTGTTTCAGTGCATCCTCAAGGACGGATGTGGCGGATTCCACCACATTACCTGTGGGCATCCATGCCTTCCCTATGATCTTGTTATCCCTCATGATGACAGCCTTGGTCGTGGATGAACCCGAATCCAATCCTGCGGTCAATCCGGATTGCTTCTCTCTGGCAAGGAGTTCCTTCCTTGCCACTATGGTGACCAATGCCTCCATCCTTGTGAGGAGCTGCGATGCCTTGAGCCTCTCTGTGAACGAGTATGTGACCACAGGGAGTCTTGTGTTCTCTTGGATGAATCTTCTGAGTTCATTCCTCACGAGTGCGGCCTCGGCACATCTGAAGCATGTTGCGATGAACACTGCATCAGCATCGTAGAGTCCATCAGCCAATTGGACGGCACGTGCAATCATCAATTTGAGCTGCGGAGACCTTGGGTTGAAACCGAATCTCTGCACCGCATCATCCACATCTGCAGCGGATACGTCAGGATATACTATCTTGGCACCGACACTGCGTGCGGCCTTCTCTATCTCATACTGAACGCTACTGTATTCGGTTCCGCATGACAACTGTGCAATCTTGATCAACTCGGACATCAATCCACCTCCCTCTTATCATTGAGCTTGTCCAAGAATTCCTTTATCTTGGCAACCACGAGTTTACCTTCTTCCTCATTCTCGGGATAATTGACAGTGACCACGGGTATCCCGCGCCTCTGCAACAGATACTTGACCATGATGTTGGAACGTTCACAGCCGACACATCCGAAGGCGAACGGTGCCCCTTCCATGACGACAGCGGCATCCGCTTCCTCGATTAGGGGACCCCATATCGCAAGTCTTCCTCTGATACCTGACGGTACCTCTATACCTGCATATTTGAGTCCTTTGATGACGTCATCCAATGTCACATTCATCGGAGGCATATCTATCTCTATATTGTCCACCCTCTCTTGGAGTGCTGCCATTGTACTGAGGGGCTCATGTCCGAACCTCTCTATCAAATCGAATAAAATCATACTGTTTGGGGGGTCGATGAACACCTTCATTGGTTCGCCTCACATATTTTCTTAAATTCCATTACTGAAAGTTGTTTCTTAGGAGTGGGTTCCTTGATCTCCTCTCCTCTATCCAATGCATCGAGTCCAGCCTCTATATTGGTAAGGGCCTTCCATTCCATCTCCAATTGGGAATAACCAGGCCTGGTACCATGCTGTGCACGGCATCTTCTTGGGTCGCTCGCGGGATATGCTCTGATCTTCGAGAATATGGCGTTACGATCCATCTCTCTAGCCCTGTCACGTACACGCCTCACGACCTCACTAGGCCCTTCGATGAGACATCCGTAGCAGGTCTCCTTCACTGTAATCCTCTCGCCCATGGAGTGGATCGTACGCGAGAGCTGATCCGGTGTTATATTGGATGTGGGCGATATCATGAGAAGTCTTGTTTCTCTCTCTTCACTCATAATCTCTCCTCCGTGACATAGATAACCTCCTCATCATCAGTCTTCTTTAAGAATTCATCAAGGTCATCCTCGAATTTTCCGAAGATGTTCGTACCATATCCCTCCTCACCGGTAGGTCCGTACTCCTTGCTGTCCTCCAACCTTATGCCTATTAGGCCTGCATTGGGTCTTGCCTGATTCGTTACACCGATGTCTCCGCGTTTACACTTCTTGAACGGTTCATCGGGATAGAGCATATGCGCTCTGCTCGGATCGCCTTCGAACTGCACCATGGGCATCCCATCGAACATGAAGAACACCTTCAACGAACCTATGGGCTTATGACTCAAGCCTGTGACCTTCTCGAAATAATGGACGCTCAATGGAGATTTCTTCCTGTCCAAGGATATCCTGTAGATCCTGTCCTTTTTCACAGCGAATGTCTTGACCTTTCCAGCCTTCAATGCATCGATAGTCCTTTCAGGTATCTGTTCGACAACAATCGCATCATCATCGACGTCACCTACCCTTTCCTGCTTCACGCCTCTGGAATCGAGGAATTCCGATGCTTTCTTCTGCGTCATACCGACAGTCAACAAACGAAGAGGTTCTGTCACAACACTGATGCTGCTATCGCCCTTGGCCATCTTGACTATGGGCATACCGCTTATCACGGTACCTGCGTAATTGTGCACCTCTGATAACTGCCTCTTCTCCTTGTAGATGAATATCCTTCCTAATCCGACACCCTGATTCCTCACGGTGACCGAACCTATGTCCCTCACCCTTCTGTCCTCGATCTCCATCGAGATATCCTGATCCTCACTACAGGCCGCATAGCTTCCAGATGTGTCCGATATGTGCATATGACCTTTGTCCGACAGGATCAATACATGCTCCGCACTCTCCGGTGATGATTCGTCGAGCTTTATCCTCACGTGCGTGTCGACGGAATATCCGTCCTCGAGCTTGAATGAGAGATCGGTCGTGACTATGACGTTCTCCGTACTCTCTTCGGATATCAAAGGCTTGACCTCTATGATCCTGTCTCCCTCTTGGAATATGTCCAGGATGTGCCTCCCTTTCGTGATGTGTCCTATGCGACCGCTACCAGCACCATATGATCTCTTATGGTCCTTCCTCGCGATCATCATGTATGTCGTGGAATTATCATTCCCTCCCAATGAGAAGAAACAATCGAAACGCTTGTAGATCCCTTCCGTCTGATCGAACTCTATATCTGTAGAGAATGAACCGAAGGCATCGAGCCTCTCTGTCCTCCATCTCAGGAAGAGTTCGGACATATCACTTACCTTCGATCTCCAGATCTTCGCATCCGGAGTATCGTCAAGATGGATCACCATGCTACCCCTCTCTGTGACGATCTCGAAATCATCGGATTCCTTGACCAACTTCTCGGTCGAGAGGTGGATCGATACAAGCGTATCCTTAACGTAATGCTCGCCGGTCAATGCCGATTTGAGTGTTGCTTTCGATGGCAACTCCTTCTCCTTGCCGTTGACGAATACCTTCATCTCGACTCCTCCTGTTTAGGGAGCATGCTCTGTACCTTCGAAACGATCTCATCCAACTTATCCTGAGGGCATGAGATCCCCCTTATGACTCCGTTGACAATCTCTATTATGGTCCCTTTGGTGTTCACCTTATCATCGGGTGGCATGACATCCTTCGTCTTCACACCGATGGCGGCGAAATCCTCGAAATCCACAGGACATTGACATACCACTATCGCAGGGATGTCGACATTCCTGAGGATGAGTCTCGCTTTCCATATTATGTGGCTGCGGACATTCCCGAGGTGTATCAATGCCACTTTGAATTGTTGTATCCTCTCCACTTCGATCGGATCCAATCCCATACACTGTCCATGGGAGACATCCTCTGCATCCGCAGGCACACCTGCACCCGCGTTAAGGACCAAGACCGACGTGTCGATACCTTCTTCCCTGAGTGCGTACGTGATCTCGCACACAGGTTTCGTGATGTGTCTTCTTCCAGGGCCCATGGCGATGGCGACAACATCCCTGCCGCTTTCCGAGATGGTCGCTCTCTGCGCCAAGCCTCCGCCCTGACCCATCCCCATGGATTCACGGCACTCAACGAAACTGAGATGCCTTCCAATCTTCTGTTTCACTGTTGTTCACCATTTTCCAATTCTTTTTCTATCTTGTCGAAACCGTTGACGATCTCTTCCGGCTTTCCTTCCTCGATGACCTTTCCGTTCTTGAAGAGAACGGCACGGTCGCAACAATTGAGGATGAAATCCATGTCGTGACTGACGACGACGAACGTCTCACCGAGGTTGTCCCTCGCATTCAACACGGCTTTGGCGACAGTGACCTTTGTTATCGGATCCATCGTTCCCGTAGGTTCATCCAAGATGACGATACGGGGTTCTTTGATGAGGACCTGTGCGAATGCGACCCTCTGTTGCTCACCGACAGACAATGCATCGGGGTATGAGTACAGGACCTTCTCGATATCCTTCCTTGGGAATCCTACGCTCTGAAGGACCTGTATCGCCTTCACTTTGGCGATCTCGGCAGGCATCGTCATCCCTATGCAGACTGTGAGGTTCTTGAGGATGGTATCGAACGGATACAATGTGTATTCCTGGTGGAGGACACCGATGTATGGTGTCGCCCTTCCCTTGCCCATGAATCCTGATTCGCTCATATCCACCCAATCGTCACCGATCTTGATCTTGACGACACCAGATGTTACTGGAGTCATACCTGCGATCATACGGGATGTTGTGGTCTTACCTGCACCAGAGATACCGACCATCGCGAATATCTCATTCTCCCTTATGGTGAATGATACTCCATCCACAGCCTTCACGACACCTCTCACGACGGAGAAGTAATGTTTCTTCACGTTCTCGAGAACGATGAGAGGCTCTCCGAGCTTGGTATCCTTCCTTCTCTCGAAGTGGTATTCCTCCATGAATTTGGATGTGACGGTCTTAGGATCGCCACTCATGACGACGTTACCTGAGTCGAGCCATATCGCCTCATCCGCCATCTTGTTGATGGCCTCCGGCCAATGTGATGCGAATACCATACAGATGTTGTTCTCGCGCACATATTTAACCAACCTCTCGTGAACGATGTTGGCAGTATACGGATCGAGAGTACCTGTTGGTTCGTCAGCGAGGAATATCAACGGGTTCTTCGCAAGCTGTCTTGCCATGACGACACGCTGTTTCTCTCCTCCTGAAAGGTCACGCGCGATGTGCGTTATCCTGTGAGTCATGTTGACGAATTCCAAGAGCTCGATGGTCTTCTCGATCTTCTCCTTCTCAGAGACCTTGTCTCCGATGGCTTCGAATATGTTCTCCATCACCGTACTGTCTCCGAAGAGAGCGAACGTCCTCTGCAACATGATGGAGATACGTTGTTTGAGCTCCTGTCTGACAGGATCGCGTTCGGGGAGTGCCCAGTAGTCCACCCATTCTGTCTTCGGTTCAGCACCGCATTTCGTACATACGTGACCTGAATACGGAAGGTCAAGGTTTCCACACTTGGGGCATATGTTGACATGATAGAGCACCCTGCCTGAAGTGGGTGCGTAATCATCAGAACCTCTGATCATATGGATCAGAACACTTTTTCCAGCTGCGCTCTTTCCGATAAGACCGAGGATCTTACCGCTTGACAAAGTAGCACTGACATTGTTGAGCACAGTCCTTCCGTCATAAACTTTCGAGACATTCTCTAATTTTAAAAGTTCGACAGATTCATTTGACATAAACAGCGTTATCACTTTTAAATAGATAAAGCGTGCCTTTATCGTGTGTAAAGATTAGTCGCGTTAATATTGGCTACGACTGACAACACCAGAATTGTTATATCCGAACAGAACACTGGATGTATGATGCATCCATCATCCAACGTCAGGATCTGTGGGCCTGCCCCGAAATTCAATGATTATCACATATGGAAATCGATCATGTCCATGGATGTCGATGAACCGATCGGAAGGAAGAAACTATCATCGGTACTTGGCATCGGAGAAGGCAGCACAAGGACGATCCTGAATATCCTCCTCGAGAACAAATACATAGAGATCGGAAAGAGTGGGATCACACTGACAAAGGAAGGGGATGAATACAGAGGATTGATATTCCTGGATGCGAAACCGATCGTCCTACATGACCTCACCATCGGCATGTACAACTGTGCCGTACTGATCAGACATGCCTCCAGAAGGATCTCATTCGGTTGTGAGGAGAGGGATTCGGCAATCATATCGGGTGCGAAGGGTGCTACGACATTGATATGTTCCAACAACCGCCTCATCTTCCCTGGTTCAGATTACCCCGTGGACAAGGATACCGAGAAGATCATCAGAGACATATTCGCGGTAAGGAACGATGATGCGGTGATCATCGGTACGGCAGATTCCTACGAACTCGCGGAATGCGGTGCGATATCGGCCGCATTGAATACGATGGGCGGCCTAAGATTACAGAAAGGCATCAAGGACATCCTATCATCGAGATCATCCACCGGAGAGATATTGTCACTCGCGTTCGCGATACACGAATTGGTAGGTGGACTTCCCGTCTGTGCGAAGAGCAGGGATGACCTTGGTGTGAGAATCGAGAATGGGGTCGTCATCGACAATGCATACACCGGAGAGGTCCTAGAGGATGTCATCCGCACGAAAACGTGCATAAGGAAGATCGCTACAAGTGGACCATATAAAGGTATCAAAGTCGTCGTCACTCCGATCGATCTCGATGGGAAAGCGATCGCAGCCATCGGTGTCGTCGACATAAAGGAGATACTGACGTCCAAAGGGCCTATCGTAACGAAACTTTCCGAGGATAAGGTATTTTAGAACAAGTAAACATACGAGTGAACATGTGTGAAGATGACCAGCATATCAAACTGCTGAAAGGACTCAGAGGTGTCATCGACGCCTTCTACCTCGATGACAAGATCAAAGCAGAGGTACAGGCCGAGGAGAATACCGTGAAGGCCTGCGGAGGAATCACAGTTTGTAATCTAGGTTATATGGAAGCTCTGAAAAGGGAGAAAGTCATCTGTATCGTCAAGGATCCCAGGTTCAGGCCACCGCCAAAACCCACTGTAATCCTGCTTTCAAGTGATGGGAAACTCCTAGGTACCGAAGTCTTCCCCGAGACATCTGCGGAATACAGGAACAGAGACGACGTACTCTGGTTGTCGGATGGTTTCGTCATATTTCCCTATGTTGAGATACCACCAGGAGGTAGCGAATCATTCATCATGCCGCCTGTTCCATTCCCTGAGTTGAATGAGAGCAACGGATGCTTCGATGTCATATCATGCAGTCCTGCGCCTACATGTGACAAGATGATTAGGAAATGGCACGGGATGGAAGATAATGGAAAATACGCATCCATCCTCGTAGCATTCAATACGGTCAAAGGATGATCATCTGACCCCTTATACTGTCAGTATCAAGGGATAATATCACGGAATCCCTTATGCCGTCTATCTGCGACATGAGGATCCCCGATATCTTCTTACCGAATAGGATCTTCTTGACACCTAGAGCTTGATGTGCAGCCTTGTCCAACTTTACTTGCATCGAGATCAATTTCCATTTGGAATAATCTACTTCGATGGAATCAATCGTTCCGACCAACAATCCGTCAGAGGCATATACACTCATACCGATCATCGAATTGATCGAAAGGTAATCCGACCTATCCGCAGTGATCTTAGATCTGACTTCCTCTATTGTGTCATCCAAAAGCACAACATCATTTATCGTGAAATCATCTGGCTGAAGCAAAATCATGGATTTGCCGCTACCGATGTTCAATAACGGCGCCACATTATTGCCACTCTTCACCCTAAGACCCATGATGCTCCAGGATACGGTCTCACAAGAGTAATCTTGTATCTCCCCTAACTTGTACGCATCCTTGGTGATGACATCCTTTCCGATCAGATAATCATTCTCAGCCATCATTCAGTTCACAATCCCTGTCAATATTGAATTAATATTTATCAATACCCGCACTCGATCATTTATTGTAGATGCCTTTTAACGCCATGAGGATCAGAGCTGCCTGCCCATAAGTCATCTCGAATTTAGCATCATCGATATCGATCGTGATAGTGAATTCATCCCTATCTATATGACAATTGGTGACCTTTCCGCCACCTTTGTTATTCCTAAGAAGATCTTTCTCGAAATCTCTGATAGATTTCACTGGAGATTTCCTCCTAACGTTCACTTTACTCTTCCTTCTAAACATATCATCATCTCGATCGATTGTTGTCATGTGGCATAGGTGTAGAAAAAATTAAGATGTTTGTTTCTTGGCCTTTTATTTCATCAGAATAACGCGATAACGCCACCGACTATGATGTTGATCACGATGCCGATAACAATACCGACGAGTGCACCGATCAATGCGGGCACAACGTTCTTCTTGTTGGTGAAATAATAGAACAGCACAACAACGATAAGGATAATCAATCCCAACACGCCGAAGAGCACTGTTGCAAGAAGTCCCAAGATGAAACCAACGAAAGTCGCCGGATCCTTGAGATTGAACGATGTCTTTGCCATCAAATCCCTCCCCTTATTTTATCGCATATTGCGACGACTTCGTAATAAACAGTTCATTGTAAAAATAAGTGTGGGTGGTAAAACATAGAATGTTAAAAAACACGTTCGTTTTTACAAAAAGTAAAAAAAAGGTAAAAAGTGTAAAAGGTTTGGTTTGGTTGAGCGTTCATCCGCCGCCACTGGGTGTAAAGTCAGATATGTCGACGTCCTGAATCTCCTTCGCCAGTTCCTCAACGGACCTAACGCTGGAATCGAAGGACCTCTCTCTGTATTTGAACGAGATCTCCTTATATTCACTTACATCCGCAGGAGTGAGCTTTGAAACATCGTACCAAAGGCCAGTGAAATCGAGCAAAGCCCAAGTCTTACCGTCCTTCTCACGAATATCCACCACTTTCCCAACAGTCGATGTTGGCATGTATTTGTAGATCTCACCCAGTTGCATGTGTTTCACGCTTATGCCTTAATGATTGCGGTCCTCTCACCTGCAGGCTTGAATTCACGAAGTCCGCCACGTCCGATCTCTTTTGTGACGTTCGCGAAGTCGAACACAAGGCTCGGGTCTGCGAATGCGATACGGATGAATGGGTTGGCTGTGAATGCGTCTCCGCGTGCTGCGTGAGCTGCCTTCGGGATACCTGTGTATCCAGAGAGGTGACCGACGTTCATTGCGTAGTTGGGGTAGTTCGGACCCCTCAATTCCATGGGCAGACCCTCATCGGACCTGTATGCGAATGAGTTGGCTGAACCACACTGATCCTGAAGGTCGTATCCGTAGAATCCGAGCCTTCCTGTCCTCTCCTTGTGCTGGAGCATTGAGAGGTACCAGAGGTTGAGACCGCAGTCTGCGACACCGGTAGCCATTGAACCTGCGATACCGGTTGCTGCTGCTGCAACTGTTGCCCTCTGTGATCCACCGAAGTGTGCCTCCATGATTGCGGGGTACTTCTCGTAGGACTCGAGTGCGTATGAGTTGATGTCATCTCCGAGCTGGATCAGCTTGTCGAAGTCTTCGGGGTTGAGTTTTCCGAAGCCACCGAACTTGTCCTTGATGTAGTCGATTGCATAGTATGTGTAATCCTCAAGGATGTTGTCAGTGTATGCTGCTGATGCGTACTGTGTGAATCCTACTCCACCAGACATGTATCCACCGAGGTAGATCTGGTCGAAGACGATTGCACCAAGTGCGACTGCTTCAAGAGCTGCACGTCCGGGGTCGTCCGGGTGTACACGGTCTGACTGTGCGATATCTGCCATGAATCCGAAGGGAATTCCTCCAGGCTCGTTGGGTCCTCTTGCACGCCTTGCGGGCATCATGGTACCCATGTTGATACACTGGTGTTTTGCAGAGTATGCGAAGTCGGCAATTGCTGCCTCTCCTGCTGCGAGTTTGTATGATGTGATGAAAGCCATCGAGATCTGCATAGCTGCGTGCCTCGAGATTGTACCTCCATCCATGACACGTCCGACGATTGTCGGGACACGGACTGCCTGCATGAGTGTGTTTCCAATTGCTGCTTTGAGCTGTTTTGCGTGGTCCTTTGAGAACTGCTTGTTGATATCGATGAGGAACCTCTTGTCGATCTCGTCTGCGAGCTCGTCGTTTCCGGTGAAGACCTTGACGTATGAGTCGTATGCGAGTGCAGGGTTGATCTCAGCCATGTGTTCCTGAACAACAGCTCCTCCGGGCATTGTGTGGTTAACTGCCTCGAGGTACTCGTTGATTGTCTCAGGTGTGACTTCTTTTCCAAGCCTTCTCTCGATTGTGTTGTGGGGTGAGTCGAGACCAACGAGGACTGTCCTCCTGATGTCGTCCCATGCCTGCTGAATTGCAGCATTGTTGATGCAGTGAAGATCATCCGGCTCTACGAAGATATCTGTGTGTGAGAGCTGGTAGGGCATCCAGGACCTCTGTCCGAGCGGAACTCCGATGTCCTGGTTCATCATGGGTATGCCACGCTGCTTTGCGATCTTGTTTGCTGCTTCTACGAACTCGACCTTTCTCTTTGACTGTTTCCATCCGCCGTAGCAGTAGAACTTTGTCTCGATGCTGGTTGGGTCCTCTTTGAATTTCTTCTTACAGGCGTCAATAAACAACCTTTCTTTTGCTGCCATCTTAATCAGATCCCCTTAACTTTGTAGGGCTGGTAACCACCGAGTGTCCTCAGTTTGTGGATCCTGAGACCGTACATGGTAACCTCTTTGTCGTCTCTCATGTCTACACCGTCTGCTCTGAAGATTGTTGTCCTCTTCTTGAGGTCATCCATCTTTGCGGGCTTTCCAACGGAGATTCTCCTGTCAAGGGGAAGTGCAACCTGATCCTTGACGTATACGACTTCTTTCTTCTTGTCGTCCCAGACATACCTCTGCCATGCATCGAACATGAGTCCGTGCTCATCGAGACGGCATGCGTGTCCGTGAACTGTTGCACCCCTGATTCCAGTGAGTGCAGGGTCGAATGTCTCGTTGTCGATCATTTCTTTTGCGATCTTCTCGAGATCCCTCTCACGCATCTCAATGATCTGCCTTCCGGACAGTGTACCTGTATCGATACCTCTGTACCTGGAGAGGTACATCCATGCCCTCTGGTAGGGCGAGATGGGTGCGAAGTAGACTGAATCCGTGAACTGGATGTACCTTACACGGTCTCCGTGCTTTGCTCCCTCGATCGGTTTAACGAGTGCCCTGATAGGACAGTCGGGCTCCTTTCCCTCCTCGATCGGGGGGTGGATCGACTTGTATTCCTCTCCAGGGTTCCTGTGTCCCATGATCCTGACGACATCATCCATTGCGATGTCTCTCAGTTTCTTAAGGTTCTGTTTGGGGTCCATGTATCTTCTCCTGTTCTTTGCAGGAATGGACTCACCAGGGTAGAATTGTCTCTTATATGCCATAATTAAACACCTTATCTATAATCGTGCATTGATGCTCTGTACTTGGAGTACCTTCCGACCTGAACACTGTAACCGAAAGGCATAGTGTCCTTGACAGCTTCCTCGATCTCCTTCACTTTCTCATTCAGCTCATCCTCATTGTTGACGGAAAGCTCAATGTAGAAATCACCTACCAGATGTTTGAGTTCAACATCCTTTCCGCAGAAATTGATCATCCTGCGTTCGGTGTGATTGTTGGGCAAGCCTTTGTTAGGGCCACTGTTGATGGTGGCGGGGAGACTTTCGCCCTTGAGGTTGATCTGCCTGATCTTCTCCACACCCTCCAATGCTTTCAACACTTCCTCTGTACTATCTGCTCCAAGCAGACGCTGACTTTGAATCCATACCTCAGGAAGAGGTACTCCGGCATAATTGGGGTCTGAATTATTGGTACTCTCTGACATTTTACATCACAGCTTCTTTGCGACTTTCTTTGCCTCCGCGGCGACAATCTGCATCGGTGTCTTGAACTCAGGAACGTCTCCGAAGACTTCTTTGAACAATCCTGATGTTGCCTCTGCTGAGAAGGTCTGTGTTCCACCATCAAGACAGTTACCTGCTGTGACAGCGGGGATCAGAACTCCCTTAGAGTGCTTTGTAACGACGTGGTTTCCGTGGAACAGTCCAGGTCCTCCTCCACCGTAGATCGAGTGTGAGAAGAATGACATTCCAACACAAACTCCCATTGAACGTCCGTAGTCTGTTGAAGGCAGGCCTGTCTCGTGCTCAAGGAGATCGTTGTAGTAGAGGATTGTTGAGGGAACACCCTGTGCTGCCCTTGCTGCTCCAACGTTGACCATGACTGCTGCGACCTGACCGACTGCTGCGTATGCGTTCCAGAGCATGAGATCATCGGTTGTGTAGACCTTGTATCCGCTGGGGAGTGTCTCTTTCACCTTGATGACTCCGTCTTCGATTGCCCTCTCCATGAGTGTCTCGATAACGGTACCGACTGTTCCGGTCTTTCCGTTCTTCTTGACGATTGAGTAGAGCATGTTGTTTGCGTTAAGTCCCTCATATGCGAGTGCGAGGAGGTGTCCTCTCTCGAACGGACCGATTGCGTCACCCATCTCGAATGATGCTGTCTGCTCGAAGATTGCTGAAAGTGCAACACCCTGCATTGCGTTCCTGCCTACAAGTGCAACGACGTGGTTTGCCATGATGTTCCTGAGTGCGTAACCTGCACCTTCGTTGTTCTGAGGAACCTCAAGGATTGACTTTACGTTTGAACCGGTGAAGGTCATTGTCTGGGGGTATCTTCCCCATACTGCTCCCTTGACCATGTTTGCCTTGTACATCGGGATCTTGAATTCGTCGATGATTGCCTGTACTGTTGCTGCTGCGACACATGTGAATCCAGTTGTGTACTCGATTCCTGCGCGCATCCTTGCCTCAGGTACGACAACGACGAGACTCTTTCCGTCAGCTTTCACGTTGACGATTGTGTCGTCGCCCTCTTCTACCTGGACCATTTCTTTTACTGCTTTTGCAATCTTGTCTGCATTCTTCACGAGGGGGATGTCAATTTCTTTTCCCTTGATGATTGCACCGTCTCCACCCATTGAACCGGTCTTGAGAGCTTTCTCGATTCCGGCGAGGTTGACTGCGATCGTCCTCTCGGTCATTGCTGCAATTCTCTTGATTGCATTGTTGCGCAACGGACTGATTGCCTCCAGAGGAATCTGTTTAGCGATACGCTTTCCTCTGTCGTCATACAGATCTATTACGTCATTGTATTTTGGCATTTCATACCTCCGTTTATTCATAAATCAGCAAAAGGGCTAACCTTTTTGCCTCCCCTTGTAGTTCTTCCGTATGCCATTTTAGCATATAAAGTAAAGCATTTCTAACAATTATCGATTGTTAAGATAAAAAAGACCATTTTTTGGCCATTTATAAATGAAGTTTGAATCGACAAAAACCGCCTGCTTTTTGATATTTAATGGTTGTTTTTTATTGAACCTATTACTCGTTCTTTCACCGTTTTGGCCATCTTCCCCAGAGTCTTGGGCCTTCGCGTTCCGAATCCATCGTGGATACCTCCATTCCGGGGATGATCATCCTTACTGTAGGTATGTTCACATCATCTCTTGTAAGGTCCGCTACCACTGCACGTTCGAATCCATGCTCCACCAGGCTTCCGAGTACCACTTCGATATCATCCCTCACATAGGGTGTTGAGAGATTCTGCATCTCCGACAATCTTATCTTCTTGTCGTTGTCGGAATACCAGAGTCTGTTCACAGCCTTGATCCTCTCATAGCCCATCTCTTTGGTCACTTTGACAAGATTCGCATTGACCTTCAATCCATGTTTGTGAGTGGTCCTGCTCTGTGCTACCTCTGTCAATGCTCTGGTTGCAGCGATGACAGGATCGAGATGTGTCCCTACGCCTATGTTCAAAAGCTCGGGATCCTTCGTGGAAACATCATCGGATGATGCTCCGATCGTAGGTATGCCAAGATCACTGGTCAGATCCTTGAGGTGTATCTCCACTCCATTATCTCTGAACTGTTTGAGGAGTTTTCCAGGCACGGAACCCTCATCATCTATCACTATGTCGGCATTCGTCCTGTCGAATGCTTCCGCTATCGACCATGCATCCCTCTCTATGACTTCAAACATACCATGCAGTATCGCTTCTTCGATGGTATTCCCTGATGCTATGCCGTTCGTGTGGAATCTGAACAATTGCAGATCCCCATCGGGATAGTATGGATAGTACACTGCACATGCCGGGACCCATACCTCTTGGCCTTGGATGAGGTCATATCCTGTTGTCCATGCGACATCTGCCGCTTCGAGATTGTACATAACACGCGCAGGAAGGATCAGATCATCCGGTTCTATCATCGGACCGTTGTCCCTTACCTGTTGTATCGTACCAAGTACTATCTCATCGTCATCATGTAATTCAGCACTGTATCTTTCGATGGCTTCCATCGCGGCTGATGCCATCGCCTGTTCGGGTGTGGCGCCTTTACCATTGTAATTACCGAACGTTCCCTTCGCAGTCTTCTTCCTGTACACGGAATAGACTGGAATGCCTATGTTGTCCTTATCGGTGATATCCTCTAGCGGCTCCATCCCTGCCTTATCCAAGAGGGGGATCACTCTCTTGAGCGTCTCTTCTGGCGGAACGACCCTTATCCCTGTATCTGCAGACACCTTCGGACAACGATTGAGTATGATCCCAGCCATGATGTCACTCCTTCAATCCTTTCTCATAGAGTTTGAGGTCTGCATTCTCATTGAGAGTCTCCTCCCCTATGAGGACATCTACCTCCACGTTCCTGACGCTTGGCATCTTCAACAATTTGGATTGGATCATCTCGTATATCTCATCCACATTCTTCGTGTATATCTCACATATGATATTGTGATCGCCGAATGTCTTGTAGATGCCGCCGATCTCCTCATAATCCCTGAGCTGATCTATGATCACTGCCGTGGGGGTACCTACGACCTGTATCATCACCAATGATTTCATGATGCCCATACTGGTAAGGTCCACATCCATGGAATATTTGCGGATGATGTTCTCATCCTCCATCCTTGCCACACGACGGCTCACGGTTGCCTTGGATATGTTCAATTTGTTCCCTATGCTACCCATAGGGGTTCTAGAATCCACCTTCAACCGTTTCAGGATCTCAACATCTTTCCTGTCGATCAGCTCTGCCATGCAACGACGTTACGCAATCATCGTATTTAATCTATCTAAACAATAGTTAAATCCACAGACCATGTGGTTAAAGAAGAAATTGGTCCCGCCATTCGACATAGGCGGGACCGTTCGGACATCAGTCCCTCTTTGCTTTGAGGAAGACGCCGTCCTTGTAGATGTCGAGATCGGATACCATCTCTGCGATCAAGCTGTAGGGAACACCGATGGCCATCTCGTCAGCCTTCATATCCGTCCTCTTCCTGCAACCGAAACAACCGATCGAGATGTTCGGCTTGCCTGATACGATGGGTATCGCAGTGACATCCTCACATGCGCATTGGAACGGTGCTGTGGTATATGTTACGCGCCCTCCGACCTTACGTGTGAGGAATGCCTCGAACCAATAGATCCTCTCGGGTATGTCGACGAAGACTACAACATCAGGTATGAAATTCGCATCCTTCAGTGGGCATACGACCTCGCCCTGTGTCTCGAAGGGAACGTCAACGGCAGCAGCGATCATCGCTTTGGCCGCATCAGGCGACTCATGGATACCTATATTCGCATGGAACTCGCCGCTGATGACCTTCTCAGGCTTCGGGATCATTCCCAAAGTGGATGCACCGACGTTGCATGACTGCATAGCTGCAGGCATCTTGTATGAATTTCCATTCTTCGCTCCCATCACGGCTTGACAGTGAGTCATCTGCTCGGAAGGTGCGTCATAACCTGCTGGATACTCCTCATCCTTCTTTACCAATTTTACAGCCACAGGCTCGTGTCTGAGCTTGAGAATCGTCTTGAACTTCTCTGCGAATACGCTGTTGTCCGACATGCCTTAAGGATGTTAATACTACATATAAAATGTATCTAAGAAAGAGAATAGGGGTGTGGCCCCCATCTGAATCAGAGTTTGTATTGCACTTTGAGATCTGTGAAAGAATAGACCTTCTCTGGGCAATTGAATTCACATGCCTTACATGCGGTACCGAGACAGAGGTCGGAACGTACGTTTATCATGTGCGCTCCGTCGGGCGTATCGGTCACGGTCAATGCTTTCTCAGGGCATCCGCGCTGACATTTCCTGCATCCGGTGCATCCGTCGAATATACCTGTCATGATCATACCGACAGGATCCAAAGTGTGTATTCCTGCACCGACCTCAGGTATGTCCGATTTCACGATCCTCTTGCATATCTTCGGATTTACGATCTCAGGGAGCGGCGGGAATCCAGATGCTACCATCAATTCGTTGTACATGTCGTATGGCATACCCTCATCCCAATATGCGAGCTCGAGGACGTACATGTCTTCGAACTTCTGATTCCCTGCGAACATTATGTGGTTCGCAGAGATCGAATTCGCAACATCCTGCATCATATCGAGAGCACCATCGGATTTGAGCAGATCGTGAGCCATCATCAATGATGTGTTACCGAGCTGATACACCTCATCCAATACGCGAGGTATCATTCCGCAATACTGTGCTTTTATAGGATCAACATATGTTCCTGAAGCACCAGCCATGTACATGGTCTTCACATCAGCATCGGAGAGACCTACCTCATACATCAGAGTCCTGTGACCTGCACGGATTGCACCCATGGCCTTCCCTGCTTCGTGTACATCGTTGGCGGATATCGTTACACCGTCCACGAGATGGATCTTGTTATCTGGGGTCTTTATTCCGGGAAGTGTGATCACGCCTGATCTGAGACCTTCGGATATGCATGATACGGTACCTGTTCCTGTGATCCCTTTCGCCTTGTAGTCCAGGATCCTGACTGTATTTCCGGTCACAGGATCCACCTTAGCGGTCGTCACAGGGATCAGATGATCGTCAAGTACGACGTTCTCCCATGTACCGTCATCTGCGATATTGACATCCGAGATCGCACGCGGTGATGCGAGGACACCCTGTTCAATGGATTGACCTTCCATCGCTGGACCGGCAGCAGCGGAACCTGAATACAATTCACCGTCCAGGTAGAGTCCCATCTCTGCATTCGTACCATAATCGGTGACCATGCAGACCTCTTTCTTGTCAAGCATACCGGATTTTATTATCATGGCCAATGCATCAGCACCGATCTCGTGCCTTATCGCAGGGGGCATGAGCACCTCCACCTCGGGATTGATGCCTAACAGCCCGATATCACCAGCAGTGGTTATGTGTGCCTTCCTTGATGGAGGGGTCACACCGAGGTTCTTGATCTTGTTCTCACCAGCGAATGCCAAATCCCTTATCTCGATGTCCTCGAACAATGACAACTGGATGGGATTACCGCAGACTGATATCTTCTTCACCTCAGAGAGTTTCTCCTTTCCATAGAGGCTTATGAGATCGTACACCGTCTGCGCGATGATGTTATGCGTGATCGCCCTTCCTGAAGTCATCCAGAAGTGCATATGATCCATTATGTTCGCACCCGGAAGCGGGTGTCTGACCGTTATCGCCGTATCAATAATCTTGGCACCTTTGTCAAGATCGACAAGGTGGGATCTGAACCCGCTCGTACCGAGATCGAGTGCTATTCCGTATGCCATAGTAAATCCTCTTCCAGTGCATTGGAATGTTGAGTATAAAATGACCTTGCAACGAAAACGTATCGAAGTATATGTAGAAGTGGGGGCTGATGCCCCCTTGATTAATTCGTTTGTGATTCTGCAATCAGAGTGATTTGACAGAGTCGACGAGTGCTTTGAGGTTTGCACCGGGGATAAGAGCTGAAAGTCCGCATCCAGGTGAGATTACGTTGAATCCTGCCTCTGCGATCCTCTTTCCTGCTGCTGCACAGTCCTCAGGTGTTCCCTGGAGCAAGGGTGAGACGACACCGACGTTTCCGACGAGTGCTGCACGTCCACCGACGATCTTGACTGCCTCTGCGGAGTCGACTTTCTCCTCGATTGAGAGACCTGTTACGCCTGTCTCGATCATGTGGTCGAGGATAGGTGCTGTGTCTCCACAGATGTGAAGAACTGTGTCTGCTCCCTTTGTTGCTGCGAGTGATGCCTTGACGTATGATCCTGCATACTCTGTGAACATGTCGGGTGAAAGAAGGTCTGTTGATGCTGAAGGCTCTGACATCTGGATGATGTCTGCTCCTGCGTCTGAAAGTGCCTGGCAGTATGCTTTAACGATGGGGTTGACTGCATCTACCCACTCTTTGACCTTGTCGGGCTCCATCATGATTCCGAAAACGAGGTTCTCTGTTGAAACGAGGTGACCTGCGAGTGTGAAAGGTCCAGTGTTACCTGCGATGACTGCGTAGTCCTTTCCGTATTTCTCTTTCATGAGTTTTGTTGCCTCGAGAATGACTGCGGGCCTTCCTGTCTTGAGGAACTCCTCAGGGGACATGAGGTTAGGCTCGTCGTATTCACCGGACATGGGGTCGAATTTGAAGGGGTGTGCTTTGAGCATAGGTGTCCTGTCTTTCTTTCCAGGATCCACTTTGCATCCGAGTGCCTCTGCTTCTGCTGTGAGACAGAATGAGGACCTGACTGCTTCGAATCCGAAGACGGTTGCCTGTGCTGCTCCGAGCTCGCACATCATCTTTGCATCTGAGTGTGCTTCGGGCCAGTAGATGTTTAATGCATCCATCTGGTCGATGGTTGCTGACTGTGTGAAGACTGCGACTGGGGGTCTGTCCAGCTTCTCCTGTTTCATTGCTGCGAGTACTCTCTCTCTTGGTGTCATTGCCATGATAAGTCTCCTCTATCGGGAGGATATGATTACAGTTATAAAAAGGAAAGGGAGGGGTAAAAGTGTTTAGCGGAAATTGTTTGAAACGTGCGACTCAATCCCTTTCAGGTGGATCTCCTATCGCTCTTGATATTATCTCAACATAGTTCACAGTACCCGATAATCCCTCATCGGTGTAATCCCCTATGCCTCCTTCAGAAGCCATATATGTCTTTATCTTGGACGATGTCATAACATTCCTAGCACCCATCGCCTTCAGCTTGTTCTCGAGATATGACTCCAGACTGCGTTTGGCGGATGATATCGCCGTATCCAAGTGGACATGGTATGATGAGCCTATGAACGGGACCGTCGTCAAGAATTTGTAGTCGGGCGTAGGGATCACGTTCCCTGACAGCGATTCGCTTATCTTACTGCACACAGCACCTACTGCATTACCGACATCGTTGTTATCGGGGAAGACCACCTCGGCACCCAATCTCTCGCTGAGGTCGGACATCATGTATTTAGATGGTGCTCCCACTCCGATGACAGGTATGCTGAAGCTTGGTTTCATATTCATCGCGGTATCGCCGTGATGCAATGTCAACATCCTTCTCAGCAGGAGCTCTGAACCTCTGTCCCTCCATTCCAGCATCTGATCGTCGAGCATCTTGCTCATGACCGCCTCTGCGATCTTCTCCTTCACCTCATCGAAGACTATGCGTGATGCTTGCCTCTCGGTCATACCGAGCTTCTCGCCCACCGCATGGACACCTGCTCTCGCTCCGTCCTTCGATCCCAATTTAAATGAACCGTCGTAGACCATTATATCCGTAGGCGTGAGTGATGACAGGATCATCGCACCCTTCGTGACCAATGAGGATAATTCATCATCGATCATCCAGAGGCCTTCCACCTCATTCTTCACTTCCATGTTCGAAAGAGGTCCTTTTCCTATTATCGAGTCGTACACCCTCTGTTCCTTCTCGGTGAGTACCTGAAGGTTGTAATCATCGACCGCCTCGTAGTAGTCGTAGACGTTGGAGTGCATGATCTTGCCGACCACATCAGGGTGCTTCTCGGCCAATCTGCATAATGGTTGTACCCTCTCAGGACCTATCGTGATGCTGTGTCCATCCACTCTTATCCTCGAATCCCCGCCCAATGCGACCGTGTACATATCGACAGCCTTCACACGGGTCCTCCATTTTCCAACCGATGCACCGTTGAATTGGATCTGAGGGAATCCAGAATCCATTATCGCGATATCTGTGGATGTGCCTCCGATATCCACTATCACACAGTCCTCGAGGCCTGAAAGTATCTTTCCGCCCATGGAACTGGCTGCGGGTCCGGAAAGTATGGTCTCGACAGGATACAACCTTGCCTGTTCCAATGTCATGACGGAACCGTCTCCCTTGTATGCCATTATCGGTGCTTCTATGCCCTTCTTCCTGAATGTCGCCTCCACATCATCGAAGAACTTACTGACGACAGGGATCAGTTTAGCATTCAACACAGCCGTCTCTGCCCTTGTATCGATACCGAGAACGGCAGAGAGCTCATGTCCTGCAACGGTTGGAAGCCCTGTATAGGATGCTGCCAATTCCTTCACCTTCTTCTCCTGTGACGGATTCATACTGGCGAACAATCCCGAGATAGCGATCGCATCCACCTCTCCCTTCATGCTGTCCAATGCTGCGATGACCTCATCCTTACTCATGGAGGCTATCTGTCTGCCCTTGCTATCGCAACCGCCCTTGATGATCACCTGCTTCTTCTCACCGAAATTGACAGGTTCCATCGGATTCCATCCTATGAGGATGAGTCCTACCTCTCCGCCACTGCCTTCCAGGATTGAATTCGTGGCCAATGTAGTGGATATTCCTACGAGCGATATGTCCGATGGTCTGATATCCGTAGATCTGAAGACCGCATCCACTGCATTGTACAATCCTATCGACAGATCGTGATGCGTCGTGGGCGATTTCTTCTTGACCACGACGGAATAATCGTCAAGGTCGACGATGACCGCATCCGTGAACGTACCTCCGGTGTCGATTCCGAGACCATACCTTGCAACAGATGACTTCTCATCATCCTCAGAATATGTGTCGGGTTCGATCAGTCCCTCTCCTTCGACCAATTTGCCCAGATATCCGGATACTTTCTCTCTCTTCTTCGTCTCGGCATTATATCTTGTCGATTGGAAATAGACGTAGTAGTTGTTACCGGATTTCTTAACTTCGAAGCATTTCCTGCCTGCTTCCTTCTCTCTTTTGATCCAATCCTGGACCCATTGATCGAATTCCGACTGTTTCATAGATTACGTATCGACGCATACCGTATAATAGTGAGCAGTACCACAGAACATACCGTATAACGTTCCATGAAGAAGGGGAATGATGAAGAATATGTGAAAAACCTCAAGGGGGGCAGGACATCCCCCCATGAGGGAAAAAGTTGAGGGAAAAAGTATGAATTTGCTTCTACGTGCTTACAGCCCAAGGAATGTTGATGCAACGTGTGAAGCCTCGACTGCGTCGTAGGACCAGCCGTCTGCTCCAATCTGGTCTGCGAACTCTTTCGAGGTTGCTCCACCACCGATCATTGTCTTGATCTTTCCTTTGAGTCCTTCCTCTGCGAGCATCTTCTCGCACTCTTTCATACCTGCGAGTGTAGGTGTCATGAGTGTGGACTCTGCAATGATCTGTGCTCCCTCTGTCTTTGCCTTCTCGACGATGTCTTTGATCGGGACATCCTTACCCATGTCGTAGATTGTGAGTCCGAGACCGGTAAGCATGGCTTTCACGATGTTCTTTCCAATGTCGTGGACATCTCCCTCGACGACTGCAAGAACGACCTTACCTTTTGTCTCTCCGCCTTCTCCTGTGAGCATAGGGAGAACAAGGTTGAGACCCATGTAGAGTGTGTTTGCCGAGAGAAGAACCTGGGGAAGGAAGTACTGCTTTGCTGCGTACTTGTCTCCGACGATCGACATTGCTTTTGAAAGTCCGTTGAAGATGATGTCCTTTGCATCGTGTCCTGCATCGAGGCATCTCTGTGTTGCGTCCTTTCCTTCTTTAATCTTACCCTTTACGACAATGTCGATGAGTTCATCCATTTCTGCGCTCATTTCTATTCCTCCGTCTTGTCAAAAGACGATGGAACATAATTCGCCTCAACCGATATAAAGGGTTTTATGGATGGATTATATATCCACATACTATATTACGCGCGTATATTAAA
>ENA-UONY01000298-UONY01000298.1-human-gut-metagenome-genome-assembly--contig:-CS9-NODE-298-length-67970-cov-16.638637_pt1 | contig 67970 bp, 58 predicted proteins | sample MGYA00242465_ERZ724012 | MGnify/ENA metagenome assembly ERZ724012 | reverse complement strand
ACCTTCCGTCGGTCCGGTTCTGTACCGGCTGTGCGGAAGGAGAAACGTATGTATTACGATCAGCATGTATGTGGAGCAAGAATTCAGGAGCTGCGCAAATCAAAAGGGTATACGCAGGAGGCTCTGGCTGAGGCGATTGATATTGATGCAAAACGCATTTCAAAAATTGAGCGCGGAGCAATATCGGCATCTTATAACGACATGATTCTGTTTTCGGAATTCTTTGGAGTAACGCTGGATTATCTGATTATTGGCAAGAGACAGGATGTGGATGCGTTGAAAAAGAGAGTGCAGGATGCCATTACGCAGCTTCAGGAAGCACTGATGTGAACTCGCAAAATTAGGTGGGCAAAGTCGCAGTTTCCGGCGTGTTATGTAAAACCGCATTCTTTTATACTTACTTTACAGCTAAGGCAACAAGGCTGATGAACTATGAAAATTGAATACTCATTCTCCAAGTACATTACTGACAGAACGAGCCTTCGACTGCACGCCATGATGCCCAACAGGGGCGAAGCGGAATCGCAGCAGCAAATGTCGGATTGCAACCGACGGTGGTGTAAAAGCCTGTCAGGGACAATGATACTTCCGTAATTCGCGGTCCGGCCATAAAGAAGGCGGGATGGTTAAATTCCAATGGAGCAGTGAAGCACACTGCCGCTTGTGAGAAATCCCCGATCTCTGGGGTACAAAGAAAAAGTACAGAGAAACCATATTTTAAGAAAAGCTGTCAGAATAAAGCAGTTGTATTATTTTCTGTCAGCTTTTATCCATAGATGATTATGAGATTGGAGGCAACCAGATGAAAGAAAACTGGGTTTACCGGCGAGGAGATATTTACCTTGCCAATCTTGGTGTTCCGATAGGATCAAAGCAGGGCGGTGTTCGTCCGGTAGTGGTTCTTCAGAACGATGTCGGCAACTTTTATTCGCCGACGATTACGGTTGCTCCTCTGACAACGAAGATTCAAAAGAAAAGAAGCCAGCCAACACATTATTTCCTTCGGAAGGCAAAAGGGCTGGCAAGATCTTCGATGGTATTGGCGGAGCAGCTTGATACATGTGATAAGACCTGTGTGATTCGGTATCTCGGCAAGGTAAGTAAGGGACAGATGCGCGGAATTGATGAAGCTGTGAAAGTGCAGCTTGGATATTATATTCCGGAACAGGCAGAGAAAAGAAGACAAGGCAAATGCCGAAAGGAAGTGAATTTTGATGGTGGATAAATTGATTAAGCGTAAAGAAGCCGCTGAGATGTTGGGAATTAGCCTGGACACCTTGGATCATGCAAGAATGGAAGGGCTGATCACTTACGTTCAGTATGTTGAGAATGGCTGTGTTTATTTTACTGAAGTTGGACTTCAGGAGTATATTGCAAGGTCTACACACCGTGCAAGGCCGAAGGATAACAATCCGACTTTCCGAAAGAAGAGAACGGCCAGGAGCGAAATTCGACATCGTTGAGTATTGGCAGGTTATTCGCAATAATGAATATATCAGCTAAAAGTTTGGAGGTGTCGAAGATGGCAAGAAAAAGATATGCGATTCCTCAGTACGGAACCGTCATCATGGCGGGTAAGGAATATTACCGGACTCGAATTGAGGATGCTGATGGAAAGCGGGTGGCGTTGTATGGCAGAACCCGTGAAGAATTATATGATAAGGTGCTCGAAGCGAGAGAGCAGATTGAGGATAATACATTTCGCAGATCATCCCCCACAGTAAAGGAGTATTGCGAAAAGTGGCTATTGTTACAATCCGCACAGGTAAGAGCCACTACGTTGACGGATTACACATCGAAGGTAAAACGGCATATTATAAAGCCGCTGGGTCATATGAATATAGCAGATGTTACAGCAGATGATATTCGTCTGGCACTGGTTCCGGTATCAAAAAAATCAGCATCTGTGTACAAATCGGTTAATATCCTTTATAAGAGCATTTTTGCGGCAGCAAAAGAAAGCAAAGTGATTCAGGACAATCCTACAATTTATTTGTCTGGAAAGAACGGAGGCGTTCCTCAAAAAGAGAAAACCCCTTTGACGGATGATCAGGTGGAGAGGTTGCTGGATGCGATAAAAGGATTGCCACCGTATGTATTTGTGATGCTTGGTTTGTATGCGGGGCTTCGGCGAGAAGAAATTCTTGCATTGCAGTGGGATTCAGTTTTTCTGGATGAAGCAGCACCGTATTTGACAGTGTGCAGAGCTTGGCATACAGAGCACAATCGACCGGTAATAATGTCTGAACTGAAAACAAAGGCTGCTCATCGAGATATACCGCTTCCTGATTGCCTGACGAAATGCCTGAGAGAAGCAAAGGAGACTTCCACATCAGACTATGTTGTTGCGAACAGCGAGGGTGAACCGCTTTCATATACGCAGTTTAAGAGGCTCTGGCAGTATATTGTGACCAGAACTGTAAAGGAACGGAGCTACTACCGTTATGAGAATGGAAAACGAGTGAAGCATACGGTGAAACCGGTGCTGGGCGAAAGAGCTGCGCATAATGGAAAGGTGGTTTATAGCTTAGACTTTGAAGTGACGCCACATTTGCTGCGGCATACTTATATTACAAATCTTATTCACGCATCGGTTGATCCTAAAACAGTTCAGTATCTTGCCGGTCATGAGAACAGCAAGATAACGATGGACATTTATGCAAAGGCAAAGTATAACCGACCGGATGAACTGGCGGGCATATTAGAGGATACCTTTACACTGTGGGATGCAGAATAGGCCAGACAGTTTCATGAATGAGATCAAAAAGAGTAGGGATAATCCCTGCTCTTTTTACATATAGCCGACATCCTTGAGAACCGGAGCAGCATTCTGGATAATTAAAGAGCAAAGATCAATTTGGATATATCAAGAAAATGGAGGAAGCAATAATGGCAAGAAAAAAAGTAGTGCCGGAATATGGAACAATTATGAAGAGGGGCGTTCAATATTACAGAACACGAATGCAGGATGCGGATGGAAAATGGATTTCGCTATATGCACAGACTCCTGAAGAGCTGTACGATAAATCCATTGAGATGAAGCGCAGTATTGAGGATGAAATATTCCGGAAGAATAATCCGACAGTAGCTGAGTATTGCGAAAAATGGTTGAAGATGCGCTCGGCGAGTGTGCGAGAAAACACATTGAGTGGATATGAGCGCACGATAAGAAAATACATTATTGGAGCTATTGGAGATATGTATATGGACGAAGTGACGACCGATGACCTTCGCTTGCTGCTGGTGCCAATCTCCAAGCAATCAGCTTCCCTGTACAGCAAAATGAATATGCTGATCAAATGTGTTTTCTATTCAGCAGAAGAAAGCAAAATCATCAGTTATAATCCGGCTGCGTCGCTTTCTGCAAAAGGCGGAACACCAAAGCAGGAAAAGAAGGCATTGACGGATGAGCAGGTGAAAATTCTTCTGGATACAATCAGGGGATTACCACCGTATGTTTTCGTAATGATTGGGTTGTACGCAGGGTTGAGGCGGGAAGAAATTCTTGCACTGCGATGGGATTGTGTTTTCCTGGATGGTGCCACCCCATATATATCGGTAAGGCGAGCATGGCGTTCTGTAAATAATCGTCCGGTAATTTCAACAGAATTAAAAACGCCAGCAGCCAAAAGGGACATTCCCATTCCGGGCAAGTTGGTGGAATGTTTGAAAGAGGCAAAAGAAAAGTCAAAATCGGAATATGTGATCTCGGACAGGAATGGTAACGCTCTGGCTGAATCTCAGTTCGTGAGGGTGTGGAAGTACATAGCAGTTCGTTCTACGGAAGAACGCTGCTATTACACCTATGTGAATGGGCAGAAGATTAAGCATGTGGTAAAGCCGAAGCTTGGTGAGCATCAGCCGAACAATCTGAAGTTGGTATATACGATGGATTTTCAAGTGACACCGCATCAATTGCGTCACACTTATATCACGAACCTGATTTATGCTTCGGTTGATCCTAAAACCGTACAGTATCTTGCCGGACACGAAAACAGCAAGGTGACTATGGACATTTACGCTAAAGTCAAGTATAATAAACCTGCCCAATTACATGGGGTGATCAACAGAGCAATCGACACATCAAAAAAAGATTAGGGTTAAAATCCGACAAGGGCCTACAAAATCGTGGGTTTAAGAACTGGTGGACGAAGAGCAAAAAGCTTGAAAAACCGCGTAAAATCAAGCAAAATCGAGCTTCGGTTTCGTGAAATACGGTCTGAAGGCTGCACGTCGTGCTCCCCAGTTCAGCAAGCGCTGATTATATCGCAGTATGCACTTTTACGGCTCTGCTTCGGCAGAGCCGTTTTTGTTTTAAGGGGGGATATGCCGCAAAAAGGTGCATTCCCTCTTTTTTTGCGCGGCAGACTGTGCTATACTATAATTGCATTGGTGCGTGCCGCAAGGGCAGCAAACCGGTGCGTTTTACCCAAGGTAGCGTATCCCGGGCAAGGTGCACGGAAAAGGCTGTCTTTTGAAAAAAGGATAAAGAGGTCATTTATTATGCTTACTGCAATTACGGGTATCAACTGGGGCGATGAGGGCAAGGGCCGCATGGTCGACCTGATCAGCCAGGAGTACGACATCGTTGCACGGTATCAGGGCGGCAACAACGCAGGCCATACCGTTAAAAACGAGCGCGGCAAGTTCGTGCTGAACCTGCTGCCCTCCGGCATCCTGCGCCCCAACGTCGTCTGCGTTATGGGCAACGGCATGGTCATCGACCCGCATCATCTGGACGGCGAGATCAATAAACTGCGCGAGCAGGGCATTAAGATCACCCCGGAAAACCTGAAGATCTCCGACCGCGCAACCATCACCATGCCCTACCATGTGGAGCAGGATGGTCTGGAGGAGGCACGCCTGTCCAAGACCGGCGCACAGTTCGGCTCTACCAAGCGCGGCATTGCCTACGCTTACGGCGACAAGTACATGAAAAAGACCCTGCGCATGGGCGACCTGCTGCATCTGGACGACGCCGTGAAAAAGCGTCTGGTCACCATGGTGGATTCCAAGAATCTGGTCATGGAGGGCAGCTACAACGCTTCCCCCATCAGCGTGGACGAGATGTGGAACTGGCTCGAAAAGTATGCCGCCATCTTCAAGGACTACATCTGCGATGTGGGTCAGTATCTGGCCGATGCCGATGCCGCCGGCAAGAAGGTGCTGTTTGAGGCACAGCTGGGCGCACTGCGCGATATCGACTTTGGCATCTACCCCTACACCACTTCCTCCAACGTCATCGGTGCTTATGCACCCATCGGTGCCGGCATCCCCGGCCACAAGCTGCACAACTCCATCGGCGTCATGAAGGCCTACTCCTCCTGCGTGGGCGACGGCCCCTTCGCCGCCGAGCTGGCCATGACCGAGGAAGAGAAGCACGCTCTGCGTGAGGCCGGCCACGAGTACGGCGCAGCCACCGGCCGTCCCCGCCGCGTGGGCCCCATCGATCTGGTGGCAAGCCGCTACGGCGTGTTCTGCCAGGGCTGCGACGAGGTCGCTCTGACCCTGCTGGACGTGCTGGACTACATGGAAAAGATCCCCATGGTCACCGCCTACAAGCTGACCGACGGCACCACTACCACCCGCTTCCCCATGGGTGAGGCACTGGATACCGCACAGCCCGTGGTGGAGTACCTGCCCGGCTGGCACTGCGATATCACCGCAGCCCGCAAGTGGGAGGACCTGCCCCAGCAGGCCCGCGATTATGTGGAGTATCTGGAAAAGGCTGTGGGCTGCAAGATCACCTATATCTCGGTGGGCGCAGAGCGCGAGGCCTACATCCACCGCGTCTGAGCTGTCGCCAAAAGCAGCCCCTGAGTTTCAGAAAAGGAAGCGTCACAGATGTTTGATATCATTACCGACAGCGCCTGCGACCTGACGCTGGACACCGCCAAGCAGCTTGGCATCGAGGTCGTGCCCTTTTATGTATCGCTGGACGGCGAGCATTACCGCAAGGAAGGGGTGGAGATTCCCGTGCGGGACTTCTATCAGTTCATGGTAGATAATCCGGCGGCCTATCCCAAGACCAGTCTGGCCTCCATCGAGGACTTTGAAAAGACCTTCCGCGCACACGCCGAGACGGGTCGGGATGTACTGTGTCTGGTGTTCACCGGCAAAATGAGCGGCTGCGTGGGCAGCGCCCGCAACGCCCGGGATCTGGTGCTGGAGGACTACCCCGATGCCCGCATCGAGGTCATCGACTCTGCCGCCGCCACCGTGACCGAATCCACCATGGTGGAAAATGCCGTAGCCATGCGGGACGCAGGCTGCACCTTGGACGAGACTGTGACTTGGCTGGAAGCCGAAAAATCCACCAACCAGATCTTCTTCACCGTGGGTGATCTGGATTACCTCATCAAGGGCGGGCGCATCGGCAAGGTGACCGGCCGCGCCGCCAATATGCTGGGACTGAAGCCCATGATCCTGTTCAAGGACGGCGAGATCTTCTCCGGCGGCGTAGCCCGCGGCCGGCAGAAGAGCTTTGAAAAGGCGCTGGAACAGCTGATGAACTATCTGGATGCCCACGGCGGCACCCCGGATGACTACCGCATTACGGTGGGCTACGGCTACGATGCCGACGAGGGCAAGCGTTTGTGGATGCAGACCCGCGCCGCCCTGCGCGCCAAGTACCCCGGCGCACAGTGCGAGGTAGGGCTTTTGCAGATCGGCTGCACCATCGCGGTGCACACCGGCCCCTATGCCTTGGGCATGGGCGTCATGCGCCGCTGGAAAAAGCAGGGCTGATAGAAAACAGAAGAAAACGGATAAAAATGAGATAGACTTTCTCGGAAGGGGAGGTCTATCTCTTTTTTTTGTTGCAGGCTGAAACTGTAACGAATCGGATACAGTAAGAACTGCTTTTTCAGGCAGGGGGAGCCCGCTGCCCTTATAACTTTTTCTAATGCGCCTTACTTGCCGTTCTGTTGGCAAAATTGGTAAAAAATGCTTGCATCTAGGCAATTTTGATGATAAAATCATACTGTTATAGTACGCCCAAAAGCGGGGCGCACAGGAAGGTAAAGTTTGACATTGCGGCAATAGAGTGTACCATGTGCTTCCGGGGTGCGGTGCGCGGAGAAAGGGGCAGGGAAGGTAAAATGGAAACAGACGAGACAACAAAAGAAGAGCTTCTGCGGCTGGAACGCTATGCACAGAATATACCGGGCGGCTTTCACTGCTGCGCAGAGGATCCTGAAAACGGCTATCCGTTTACCTATATCAGCGACCGCTTTCTGGAGATACTGGGCTGGGGGCGGGCAGAGTTTGCGGCAAGGTTCGATAACCGCTACACCGCGCTGGTGCACCCGGATGATCTGGCGACCGGGCTGCGCTACCGGAACGCGGAAAACAGCGCGACTTACGCCAAGAATGGCGACAACATCTTTCGGCTGTTGGGCAAAAACGGCTACCGCTGGGTCTCCAGCGCCGCCAATAGAATCGTATGGCACGGTGATGGCTACATCGTGGCCACCGTCACGGATATTACCCCCTATATGGAACTGCGGGAAAAGCTGGAACAGCAGAACCGTACCCAGCGGGAAGCGCTGGAAAGCGCCAACCATAACCTGCTGCGGATGATGCAGCAGATGGAGAAGCAAAAAGCGCAGTTTGCCCAGACCGCCGCCCGGAATATGGAAAAAGAAAAGCACTACCGGCAGCGACTGAACCGTGACGCCCTGACCGGCACCTACAACCGCCGCTATTACGAGGAAGTGGTGCGCAATAACATCGGCCCGTCGTGCATTGCTCTGATGGATATCGACGATTTCAAGATCTGCAACGATACCTACGGCCACCACGCCGGAGATCTGGCGCTGGAAACCGTTGCAAAGGCTGTCCGCGGCTGCATCCGGGAAACAGATCTGCTGATCCGCTACGGCGGCGATGAGTTTTTGCTGGTGCTGCCCGGCATCCCGGCGGATTACCTCAGGACAAAGCTGGAGCAGATCCGCGCCGCAGTGCAAAAGGCGGTGGTGCCGGGCTACCCTCACTTCCGGCTTTCGCTGAGCATCGGCGGCGCGATGCAGACCCTTGCCGACCCCATGGAGAACGTGGTGCGCCGGGCAGACCTTTTGATGTATCAGGCCAAGAACCACAAGGACGCGGTAGCGGTGGACACACAGGACAGCCGGTTGGCGGCTCAGGAGCAAGTTTTGGAGGAAAAGCCCGTCATCCTGCTGGTGGACGATTCCATGATGAACCGCATGATGCTGACCAGCATTCTGGGCGGGGACTACCGCATTCTGGAAGCCGAGAACGGCAAACGTTGTCTGGAGCTGCTGCAGACAAAAGCAGGGCAGATCTCGCTGGTGCTGCTGGATATCAACATGCCGGTCATGGATGGCTTTGAGGTGCTGCGCACCATGAACACCAACCATACCATCGAGGATGTGCCGGTGATCATGATCTCCAGCGACGACTCGGAAGAAGCCATCCGCGAAGCGTATGAGCTGGGCGCCAGTGACTATGTAAACCGCCCCTTTGATGCCAAGATCGTCTACCGCCGGGTGTCCAACACCATCAAGCTGTACGCCAAGCAGCGGCGGCTGGTGCAGATGGTGTCCGACCAGATCCGCGCGCGGGAAAAGAACACCGATGTGCTGGTAGGCGTGCTGAGCCAGATCGTGGAGTTCCGCAACGGCGAGTCCGGCTCTCATGTACGGCACATCCGCATCATCACCGAGACGCTGCTGCACCGGCTGATGGAACTGACCAGCCGCTACGACCTGACCCCCGAGCAGCAGGATAACATCCCGCTGGCGTCGGCGCTGCACGATATCGGCAAGATCGGCATTGACGAAGCCATCCTGAACAAGCCCGGCAAGCTGACCGCAGAAGAATTTGCGGTGATCAAGACCCACAGTATGCTGGGCGCAGAGATGCTGCACAAGACCGAAAACTTTGCCGAGCAGCCGCTTTTGCAGACCGCCTACGAGATCGCCCGCTGGCACCACGAGCGCTGGGACGGCAGGGGATACCCGGACGGGCTGAAGGGCGATGACATCCCCATCAGCGCGCAGCTGGTCTCCATGGCAGATGTGTATGACGCGCTGACCAGTGAGCGGTGCTATAAAAAGGCTTTCCCGCACGAAACGGCTGTCCAGATGATCACGAACGGCGCGTGCGGGGCATTCAACCCGCTGCTGATCCAGTGCCTGCTGGACGTGCAGGGGGAACTGAAACAGGAAATTTTACAATGGTAATGTGAGGAAAACTACGCGTGACAAAACAGCGATCCAACCATAAAATACCCCGCCGTACCTTTTTAAAGGTATGCGCGGCGGCTGCTGCGGTCGGGCTGACCGCCTGCGGCAAAATGCAGACGGCGGCAGCGCTGCCCGAGCTCACGGTGGGCAGCGATAACTACCCGCCGTTTATCTACATGAATAATGACAGCACCCCCACCGGCATTGATGTGGACATTGCCACCGAGGCCTTTGCCCGCATGGGGTATGCGGTGCGGCTGGAGATCATTGACTGGGAGCAGAAAACAAAGCTGGTGGAAAGCGGTGCCATCGACTGCATCTGGGGCTGCTTTTCCATGGACGGGCGGGAGCAGCTGTACCGCTGGGTAGGCCCCTATATGGTCAGCCGTCAGGTGGTGGCGGTCAATGCGGACAGCAGCATTGAAACGCTGGCCGACCTTGCGGGCAAGACCATGATGGTGCAAAGCACCACCAAGCCGGAAGAGATTTTCCTCGCCGGCACCGACCCCCGCATCCCGCAGTTTGGTGAACTGCTGAGCACCGAGGACCGCAGCATACAGTACGCCATGCTGAACTGCGGCTATGTGGATGCCATTGCCGCCCACGAGACCGCCATTTTGCAGTATATGCAGGACTGCAATGCCAACTTCCGCATTCTGGAAGAGCCGCTGCTGGTCACCGGCATCGGCGTAGCCTTTGCGCTGAACGACACCCGCGGGCTGGACGAAAAGCTGACCGAGACCCTTGCCGCCATGCGCGCCGACGGCACGCTGAAGCGGATCGTAGGCAAGTATCTGCCGGACCCAGAAAAGTATCTGGAGGTGGACGTCCTTGAACCGTAACAAGAAAACGTTCACGCCCGGTATGCGGGTGGCGGCGCTCTATCTGCTGATGGGCGTGCTGCTTTTGCTGGCAGTTACCCTCTTCTCCGGGCGGGAGTCCATCCGCGCTACCGAGGAATACTTTGACCGCACCATCAACTTTGTAAAGGTGCAGTCCACCAGCTATGAAAAATACAATGACACCATCACCGCAAAGTCGCTGCGCCGGATGGCAGTGTCGGTGCGGCAGCTGGCGGAAAATGACGCTTTGGATCTTTACGACCCCGAAAGTCTCCGGGCAGAAACGGAGTCCCTCTGGCTTACCGGCATTGCCGTGCTGAACGAAAATGGAGAATTGCTATGCGAATATACAGACGGTGATGTTGGCTATGCGCAGTTTGCGGAATCTCTGCGGGAGCAAGCCGCGCTGAACGTGCTGCAAAACCCGCAAAAGACCTACCTCAAGCGCATTCTGTTACAGGGTGGTACAGCGGTGGATATTGCCACCCGCTGCGCCGCAGCAGGGGACGCCGTGCTGCTGGCTTACCGGGTGACCCCGCCGGAGTTTGTGGAGGGCGCAGCCCTGTCCATCCAAAGCGTGCTGGACGGCTACCCGAAGAACATCAGCGGCACCATCTTTATCGTGCAGGACAACAAGGTGATCGCCGCAAACGACCCGAGCCTCATCGGACTGTACACCACGAACAGCCCGCTGGTGCAGGGCATCCGCAAGGCCGGTGCGCCCGACATTCTGACCCACACCCGCGACTGGGCAAATTCCGGCTGCTATTTCGGCATGTACAGCAACGGACAGAATTTTGACCTGTATCTCTATATCGACGAAAAATCGGTGTTCCGCAATTCCAGCAGCGCACTGCTGACAGCACTGATCTTCTATCTGATTTGTGTGGCGGTGCTGCAAACGCTGCGCCGCCGCTCAATGGCGGCTGCGGAGCAGCAGCGGAAAGAGCAGGAGCAGAAGTACCACGCTCAGCTGGAGGAACAGAACCGCAAGCTGGAGCTTGCCGTCCGGCACGAGGCAGCGGCAAACCGCGCCAAGCGGGAGTTCCTGTTCAACATGAGCCACGACATCCGCACCCCGATGAACGCCATTATCGGCTTCACCTCGCTGGCGGCGACCCATATTGAGAATAAGGAGCAGGTGTTGGACTACCTGAAAAAGATCTCCACTTCCAGCCAGCACCTGCTCTCCCTCATCAACGATGTGCTGGATATGAGCCGCATCGAGAGCGGCAAAGTAAAGATCGAGGAAAAGGCAGTGCATCTGCCGGATCTTGTGCACGATGTGCGCTCCATCATCCAGCCCAACATCAGTTCCAAGCGCTTAGCACTGTTCATCGACACCATGGACGTGGTGGACGAGGACATCATCACCGACCCGCTGCGGCTGAATCAGGTGCTGCTGAACATCCTTTCCAATGCCATCAAGTTCACCCCCACCGGCGGCATGGTGAGCATCCGCATTGCCCAGAAGCCCGGTGCGCCCAAGGGCTGCGGCAATTACGAGTTCCGCATCAAGGATAACGGCATCGGCATCAACAAGGAGTTCCAGAAGCACATCTTTGAAGAGTTCACCCGGGAAGAAAGCTCTACCGTCAGCGGCATTCAGGGTACGGGTCTGGGTCTCTCCATCACCAAGAACATCGTAGATCTGATGGGCGGCACCATCGCCCTTGAAAGCGAGCCGGGCAAGGGCAGCGAGTTTATCGTGAACCTTTGCTTCCCCCTCAGCGGGCAGAAGGCGGAAATAAGGCAGCTGCCCCAGCTGGAAGGGCTGCGGGCACTGGTGGCGGACGACGACACCAACACCTGCCTGAGCGTCAGCACCATGCTTTCCAAAATCGGCATGCGCCCGGAGTGGACCATCTCCGGCAAGGAGGCGGTCATCCGCACCAAGTACGCCGTGGAGCAGGGCGATGCCTTCAGTGTGTATATCATCGACTGGCTCATCCCGGATATGAACGGCATTGAGATCGTGCGGCAGATCCGCAAGGTCATCGGGGACAGCTGCCCCATCATCATCCTGACCGCCTACGACTGGGCAGATATCGAGGAGGAGGCGCGCGCCGCCGGTGTGACCGCCTTCTGCGAAAAGCCGCTCTTCCTCTCGGAGCTGCGCAAGGTGCTGGCAGAGCCCTTCCGGGTGCAGCCGGAGCAGACGCCTGCCCTGCCGCCAAAGGCAAGCTTTGACGGCAAGCGCCTGCTGCTGGTGGAGGATAACGCCCTGAACCGGGAGATCGCCGTGGAGATCTTAAAGGAAGCAGGCTTCCTTGTGGACACCGCCGAGGACGGCGTTGAAGCGGTGGAAAAGATGGAGCAGTCCGCGCCCGGGCAGTACGACCTGATCTTGATGGACATCCAGATGCCTCGGATGGACGGCTACGAAGCTACCCGGCGCATCCGCGCCCTGCCCGACCCCCGCAAGGCGGGCATCCCCATTTTTGCCATGACCGCCAACGCCTTTGAGGAGGACAGGCAAAACGCCCTGAATGCGGGCATGAACGGCCACATCGCAAAGCCGCTGGATATCCCGCACTTGCTGAAGGTGCTGAAAGAAGCGCTGCAATAAGAACCCGCTCACGCATCGCTACGCGATGCCAGCTCCCCCTCGGGGGAGCTTTTTTGTTTCTGCCGGTCAGCGCTTAAGAGCGTTCAGCCCGGCGGGGCATTCCAGACCGTCCCGCGCAGCAAAAAAGCCGCCGCACAAAAAGTGCAGCGGCTTTGCGGGGTGTCACCTCACAGCCAGCGCTCAGAGATGATCCACCACATACCGGGCAGGTTGATCCGACCCAGCAGATGCTCCAATACGATCAGCATGGTATTCTCCTTTCAGACCGTCCGTTTCAGCCGAACAGCCCCTTCAGTAAAAACAGAAGCAGCTTCGTCAAGCTGCCGCCGCCCAAAAGGTTGAGCAGCGGCCCAAGGCCTTGAAACATGGAAGGGTTGCTCCTTTCGTTTCATTCCGTCCCGGCGGCTGCCGGGTGCCGGTCTGCCTTATATACGAACCAGCCCGCCGCAGGATTGCAAATGCCGTGATGGTAAATGATGGAAAGAAAACCCTCTCAGGCTCACATTCGTTCGCCAGCTCCCCCGAAGGGGGAGCTTTTTGCCCTCTGCCGGTCAGCATAAATAAAGCTCCCCCTTTCGGGGGAGCTGGCATCGCGCAGCGATGACTGAGAGGGTTCAGCGGCTGCCGCCGTTTCCCGTGAAAAAATTGCTCAAAACGCTTCCATGCCGGGGTAGATGGCGCTTTCGCCCAGCTGCTCCTCAATGCGCAGCAGCTGATTGTACTTTGCCACACGCTCGGTGCGGCTGGGTGCACCGGTCTTGATCTGGCAGGTGTTCAGCGCCACAGCCAAGTCCGCAATGGTGGTGTCCTCGGTCTCGCCGGAGCGGTGGGAGCTGATGGCGTTGTAACCGGCCTTGTGTGCCATCTTGATGGCTTCCAAGGTCTCGGAGACAGAGCCGATCTGGTTCAGTTTAATCAGGATAGCGTTGCCCGCACCCAGCTGGATGCCCTTTGCCAGACGCTCGGTGTTGGTCACAAACAGGTCGTCGCCCACCAGCTGCACCTTGCCGCCCAGCTCGCGGGTCATCTGCTGCCAGCCCTCCCAGTCCTCTTCGTCCAGACCGTCCTCGATGGAGATGATGGGGTACTTTTCCACAAGGCTCTTCCAGTGTGCGATCAGCTCGGCAGAGGTGAACTCGGTGCCCGCCTTGGGCAGCTTGTAAAAGCCCTTGCCCTTGGGGCTCTTCCACTCGGAGGCGGCGGCGTCCATTGCCAGCATAAAGTCCTTGCCCGGCAGATAGCCCGCCTTTTCGATGGCCGCCAGAATGGTCTCGATGGTCTCCTCGTCGCTGGAAAGGTTGGGCGCAAAGCCGCCCTCGTCGCCCACGGAGGTAGCCAGCCCCTTGGACTTCAGGATGGCAGCCAGCGCATGGAACACCTCGGCGCACCAGCGCAGCGCTTCTTTAAAGGAGGGAGCACCCACCGGCATGATCATGAACTCCTGCGTGTCCACGGTGTTGGCGGCGTGTGCGCCGCCGTTCAGGATGTTCATCATGGGCACGGGCAGGCGGTTGCCGTTTACGCCGCCCAGAAAACGGTACAGCGGCATTTCCAGCGAAGCGGCTGCTGCGCGGCAGGCTGCAATGGACACCGCCAGAATGGCGTTTGCGCCCAGATTGGACTTGTCCTTGGTGCCGTCTGCCTTGATCATGGCGGCGTCGATGGCGTAGATGTCGGAAGCATCCATGCCCACCACTACGTCCGCAATGACCGTGTTGATGTTCTCCACCGCCTTGGTTACGCCCTTGCCCAAGTAGCGGCTCTTGTCGCCGTCCCGCAGCTCCAGCGCCTCAAACTCGCCGGTGGATGCACCGGAAGGGGCACAGCCGCGCGCCACAGTGCCGTCCGCCAGCGTGATCTCGGCTTCCACGGTGGGGTTTCCGCGGGAGTCTAAGATCTCGCGGCCTACAACAGATTCAATTTCCAGATAATTCATCTTGAAACCCTCCTGAATATCATTTTCTCTCCCACACTGCCCGGGCGGGCAAATGGGGAACTGCTCTATTTAGATAGTTATATATAACTAACCATCAATATCCTACCACGCTTTGCGCCCCGGTGCAAGAGCCGGTGCGTATGTTTGCAGACCTAAATTTTTAACAGGGGCGCAAACCGCCGTGGAAAACCCGTTTACAGTCTGCCCCCTTGCGGCAGCGGGGATACGTTATGCTTACCATGCGTTTTTTATATGGCAGATATGCCAAAAATTCTCTTTACTTTTTGGCAGTTCGGCTCTATACTGGTTGCGGCGTTTACGCTTTTTTCCCAGTTATAGTCGTTATAGAGGAGGATTTTTGCAATGAATAAGGATCTGACGGTGGGCAAGCCGTCACAGGTATTGTGGCAATTCTGTCTGCCCATGTTCGGCAGCATCATTTTCCAGCAGTTGTACAACATCGCCGACAGTCTGGTGGCGGGCAAGTTCATCGGTGAGAATGCGCTGGCTGCGGTGGGCAACAGCTACGAGATCACTCTGATCTTCATCGCCTTTGCCTTTGGCTGCAACATTGGCTGCTCGGTCATCGTGTCCCGCTACTTTGGCGCAAAGGACTACGATGAGATGAAGACTTCGGTCTACACTTCCCTGATCGGCTCTGCCGTGCTGTGCGCCGTGCTGATGCTGATCGGCCTTGTGGGCTGCCACAGCCTGCTGGAGCTCATCAACACCCCGGAGGAGATCCTTGCGGATTCTTCGCTGTATCTGGATATCTACGTGCTGGGCCTGCCCTTCATGTTCTTCTACAACATCGCCACCGGCATCTTCTCCGCGCTGGGCGACAGCAAGACCCCCTTCTACTTCCTGGCCGTCTCGTCCCTGTCCAACATCGGCGTGGACATTCTGTTCGTGGCCGGTTTCAAGATGGGCGTGGCCGGTGTGGCCTGGGCCACCTTCCTGTGCCAGGGCGTCAGCTGTGTGCTGGCCATGGTGGTGGTGTTCCGCCGCATCAGCGCCTTCAAATCCAAGAACAAGGTCGTGCTGTTCTCCTGGAACATGCTGGGCAAGGTGGCTGTGGTGGCTATCCCCAGCATCCTGCAGCAGAGCTTCGTCTCGGTGGGCAACATCATCCTGCAAAGCGTCATCAACACCTTTGGTGCCAGCGTCATCGCGGGCTACTCAGCAGCCGTCAAGCTGAACAACATGGTCATCACTTCCTTTACCACGCTGGGCAACGGCATCTCCAACTACACCTCCCAGAACATGGGCGCAGGCAAAATGGACCGTGTGCACAAGGGCTTTGGCGCAGGCCGCAATCTGGTGTGGATCATCTGCGTGCCCATCGTGCTCCTGTACTTCTTCTTCGGCCGCTTCCTGCTGCTGCTGTTCATGAATGACCCGCAGGGTCCGGCCATCGACACCGGTATGCTGTTCCTGCGCATCCTGTCTCCCTTCTATTTTGTGGTGTCGCTCAAGCTGGTCACTGACGGCATCCTGCGCGGCTGCGGCATGATGGTGCGCTTTATGATCGCTACCTTCTCCGACCTGATCCTGCGCGTGGGCATCGCCATTGTGCTGAGCAGCACTGCTCTGGGCAGCACGGGCATCTGGATGGCATGGCCCGTGGGCTGGTGCATCGGCACCGGCCTGTCGCTGGTGTTCTACTTCACCGCCATCCGCAAGGTCCTTGCAGAGTCTCCGGCCAAAGCGGAAGCAGAGGGCGAAGCTGCCGAGGCACGTGCAGAGGCCGAGTTCGCCGCAGATGCCGAAATGGAGACCCTGTAACCCTTTTGCAACTTGTGAATTGTGTTCATCTGACACACAAATAAAATGAAGCAGTTGAAATAGTGCACAAAACAGACCCATTGCTTTTGGCTATTTTGGCGACAAAGTCCACAAAATGCCCCTGAAAGTATGGACGGTTTGTGAATTGCGGATTTTGGCTCACAGGTCTATAATATTGATAACGAAGCAAGGTCGCTTTGAGGGAAAGAGGGCCTTGCTTCCGTTTTTATACTGAAGCACGAATGCTCCTAAGGAGGATATTCACTATGAAAAAGATGATTTCTCGTCGTAATTTCCTGGCCGCTGCAGGTGTTGTTGCTGCAGCCGGCGTTCTGACTGCATGCGGCGGTTCTTCCAACAGCACTGCTGCTTCCGCCTCTACCGCAGCTTCTGGTGCCGCTGCTTCCGGCGACACCATCAAGGTGGGCGTTCTTGGACCTCTGACCGGTGATGTTTCCGTTTACGGTCAGGCCGTTGTCAACGGCGCTACCCTGTACCTGAAGCAGGTCAACGAAAAGGGCGGCATCAACGGCAAGCAGCTGGAGATCATCGCCATGGATGAGCAGGGCGATGCAACGCAGGCTGTTACCTGCTTCACCAAGATGTGCGATCAGGGCATCACCGCTCTGGTGGGCGACGTTACCACCACCCCGACTCTGGCAGTTGCTGCCGAGAGCGCAGACTACAACATGCCCATGGTCACCGCTTCCGCTACCGCTGAGGCTGTCACCTACGATGCCGAGACCGACACCGTGAACGAGAATGTGTTCCGCGCAACCTTCACCGACCCGTTCCAGGGCATCAAGATGGCTGACTACGCTTACCAGCGGTTGGGCTACACCAAGGCAGCCGTCATCTTCCAGAAGGGCGCTGACTACAACGAGGGTCTGGCAGAGAACTTCGTCAACGAGTTCGAGAGCCTGGGCGGCACCATCGTCGATCAGGAGACCTACTCTGAGGGCGATGTGGACTACAAGACCCAGCTGACCACCATTCTGGGCAAGGCTCCCGAAGTGGTGTTCTGCCCCAACTACTATCAGGAAGTCGGTCAGATCCTGGCTCAGGCTGAGAGCATCGGTCTGGCAGTTCCCTTCCTGGGCGGCGACGGCTGGGATGGTCTGGAAGGCTACGCAACTGCCGACCAGCTGAAGGATGCCTACTTCTGCGCAAACTACGCAAAGGGCTCCAACCCCGACTTTGAGAACGCCTACAAGGCTGAGTACGGTGAGGAGTACCCCAACGGCTTCGCTCCTCTGGGCTACGATGCTGCCATGACCGTTGTCTACGGCATTCAGGCTGCTGAGGATGCCGGTCTGGCTGCTGGCGATGACGACTACAAGCAGGCCGTCATCGACGCCATCGCAGGCGGCACCATCAATGGCATCACCGGCACCTTCACCTTCGATGAGCACCACAACCCCGTCAAGCAGACCGCTATCCTGTGCTTCGACGGTGCAACCCCCGTTCTGAAGGAAATGTTCTGATCTGCTTTGATCCTGCGCACCGGTGTGCGGCATGAAGGCAGTACTCAGAAATAAATGACCCATTGCGGAGACCGCCGGAACAGGTTTTGCTCGGCTGTCTCCGCTTTTTTGGTAAAAAAGTGTATCCCAAAAGGCGTGCAAACGCCGCAAAGAAAGGAAGTATCAGTCCATGACAGTGTTTTTTAGCCAGCTGATCAACGGCTTGTCCCTTGGCAGCATCTATGCACTGATCGCACTGGGCTACAGCATGGTGTACGGCATTATCCTGCTGCTGAACTTTGCCCACGGCGATGTCATCATGGTGGGTGCATACATGTCCTGGTTCGTTATGAACCAGCTGGGCCTTGGCCCGGTGACGGCTGTGTGCGCCACCATTATTACCTGCACTCTGCTGGGTGTGGTGATCGAAAAGGTCGCCTACACCCCGCTGCGCAACGCGCCCCGCATCTCCCTGCTGATCACGGCCATTGGTGTCTCCTTCTTCCTGGAGTACACCGCTGAGCTGGTGATGGGTTCCGGCGCAAAGGTCATCCCTTCCTACTACGGCAACAAGACCTTTATGATCGGCAGTGTGCCTCTGGGCCTGACCTCCGTGATCACACTGGTGGTCACCGTGCTGTCCATGCTGGTGCTGACCTTTCTGGTGCAGAAGACCAAGCTGGGCAAGGCCATGCGCGCTGTCTCTGAGGATATGGACGCTGCCCGCCTGATGGGCATCAATGTCAACAGCACCATCTCCTTTACCTTTGCAGTGGGCTCCGCTCTGGCCGGTATCGGCTCGGTGCTGTACTGCTGCTCCTACCCGCAGGCTACCCCCACCATGGGCTCCATGCTGGGTCTGAAAGCCTTCGTTGCCGCCGTGCTGGGCGGCATCGGTTCCATTCCCGGTGCCATGATCGGCGGCATTGCCATCGGCCTGTGCGAGTGCTTTGTTTCCGCCATCGGCCTTTCCGCTTGGAAGGACGCTGTTACGTTTGCAATTCTGATCATCGTGCTGCTGGTCAAGCCCACGGGCTTCCTTGGCCGCAAGGTGCAGGAAAAGGTGTAAGGGGGCATAACGATGAAAACCAACCGTAAAACCATCAAAATGCCCGTGCGCTACCTGATGAACGCTGTGCTGGTGGCGCTGCTGTTTGTGGGGCTTTCCTTCCTCACCCAGAATGTGCTGTCCACCTACCAGAACAAGGTGCTGCTGACCGTGGGCATCAACATCATTCTGGCGGTCTCCCTGAACGTTGCCACCGGCTATCTGGGCCAGCTGCCGCTGGGCCACGCCGGTTTCATGGCCGTGGGTGCTTACACCTGTGCCCTGTTCACGAAATACAGCAATCTGCCCTCCGGTGTCGCTTTTGTGGTGGGGCTGGTGCTGGCCTGCATCGTGGCGGGCCTGTTCGGCGTGCTGATCGGCATTCCCGCCCTGCGTCTGACCGGTGACTATCTGGCTATCCTGACCCTGGGCTTTGGCGAGATCATCCGCATCACCCTGAACAACATCGATGATGTGCTGGGCTTCAAGCTGTTCTACGGTGCCAAGGGCCTGAAGAACATCCCCAAGTATTCCAACTTCACCAATGTGTTCATCTGCGTGGTCATTACCTGCTTTGCCATCCACGCCATGATGAAGAGCCGCCACGGCCGTGCCGTGCTGGCCATCCGCGATAACGAGATCGCTGCCGAGAGCTGCGGCATCCAGACTACTTATTATAAGGTCATGGCCTTTGCATTCTCTGCCGCCTTTGCCGGTCTGGCCGGTGGTCTGTACGCCTGCTACATCGGCGTTCTGAACCCCTCCACCTTCGGCTTCATGAAGTCCATCGAGATCCTGGTCATGGTGGTTCTGGGCGGCATGGGCTCCATGCTGGGCTCCATCCTCTCTGCGACCGTGCTTACCATCCTGCCCGAGGCGACCCGCAGCTTTGACAGCTACCGCATGGTAGTCTACTCTCTGGTGCTGATCCTCATGATGATCTTCCGTCCGGGCGGCCTGCTTGGCAGCTACGACTTCTCCATGAGCCGCATTGTGGAAAAGATCATGAACGGCGAGCTGTTCCGCAAGAAAGCAAAGGAGGGTGCAGACCATGAGTGAGTTCCAGACCAAGTTACACAGTGTGCCCTCCGGCGGCTTCCTGACCGACCGCGACAAGGACAAAAAGCCCATTCTGGACGTGCGTGAGCTGGGCATCGACTTCGGCGGTCTGACCGCCGTGGATGGCTTCAACCTGATGATCGGCCGCAACGAGATCACCGGCCTGATCGGCCCCAACGGCGCAGGCAAGACCACCGTGTTCAACCTGCTCACCAACGTCTACCAGCCCACCCGCGGCTCCATCCTGATCGATGGGATGCCCACCGCCGGGAAAAAGACCTATCAGGTCAACCGCATGGGCGTGGCGCGTACCTTCCAGAACATCCGTCTGTTCAAAGAGCTGAGCGTCATCGACAACATCAAGGTGGGTCTGCACGAGTCCATGAAGTATAATCTGGCTTCCTCCCTGCTGCGGATGCCGAACTACTGGAAAGAGGAAAAAAAGTGCACCGAGCGTGCGCTGGAACTGCTGGATATCTTCCACATGGCAGACCTTGCCAACGCGCAGGCCGGCAGCCTGCCCTACGGCGCACAGCGACGGCTAGAGATCATGCGCGCACTGGCTACCGGCCCGAAGCTTTTGCTGCTGGACGAGCCTGCCGCCGGTATGAACCCCTCCGAGACGGCCGAGCTGACCGAGACCATCCGCCGCATCCGCGACGAGTTCAACATTGCCGTGCTGCTGATCGAGCATGACATGAGCCTGGTCATGGGCATCTGCGAGGGCATTGCGGTGCTGAACTTTGGCCGCATCATCGCCAAGGGCACCCCGGACGAGATCCGCGATAACCCGCAGGTCATCGAGGCCTATCTGGGCAAAAAGGAGGGCTGAGCCATGGCTGATACATTACTGAAGGTGGACGGCATCAACGTCTACTACGGCAACATCCACGCCGTAAAGGATATCTCTTTCACCGTCAACGCGGGCGAGATCGTCACCCTGATCGGTGCCAACGGCGCGGGCAAATCCACCACCCTGAAAACCATTTCCGGCCTTTTGAAGCCCCGCACCGGCGATGTGCTGTATAAGGGTAAAAGCATCAAGGGCGTGCGCGCCCACAAGATCGTGGAAAGCGGCCTTGCACAGGTACCGGAGGGACGCCATGTGTTTTTGCACATGACGGTGGACGAGAACCTTGATATGGGTGCTTATACCCAGCCTGCTTCCACCATCGCCGCCAACAAGGAAAAGGTGTTCACCCTGTTCCCCCGCCTGAAGGAGCGCCGCAAGCAGCTGGCGGGCACCATGTCCGGCGGCGAGCAGCAGATGCTGGCCATGGGGCGTGCGCTCATGAGCAACGCCTCTATGCTGATGCTGGACGAGCCTTCCATGGGTCTTTCGCCGCTGCTGGTGCAGGAGATCTTTGACATCATCCGCGACATCCACAAGGAGGGCATGACCATCCTGCTGGTGGAGCAGAACGCGCAGATGGCGCTTTCGGTGGCCGACCGCGCCTATGTGCTGGAGACCGGCCGCATAGTCATGGACGGCACCGGTGCCGAGCTGCTGACCAACGAGCGCGTCCGCAGCGCCTATCTGGGCGGGTAAACGGAAAAATAGTTTGATTTGCAGTTCCGAAACGCCCTTAGGCGTTTCGGAACTGCTTTTTCCTGCTATCACTTTACTTTCGTAAAAAATTGTGCCATAATGGGTGCAGTATTCCGGCTTTGCAAAAGCCACGCCCCGGCTAGGGAAAGCGGGGCGCAAACCACACAGAATGAGGGGTAAACGTTATGAGCAAGATCATCATCCCGGCAAACTACAAACCCGCGCTGAACCTGTACGACACCCAGCGCGCCATCGGCACGGTGAAGCGGCTGTTCGCCGATACCCTGTGCGCTACGCTGAACCTGTACCGCGTGTCCGCACCGCTGTTTCTGGAGGCTTCCACCGGCCTGAACGACGACCTGAACGGCGTGGAGCGCAAGGTGACCTTTGACATCAAGGACAGCGGCACCGAAGCACAGGTGGTGCAGTCGCTGGCAAAGTGGAAGCGGCAGGCGCTGAAGGACTACGATTTCCGCGTGGGCAAGGGTCTGTACTGCGACATGAACGCTATCCGCCGGGACGAGGAGCTGGATAACCTCCACTCGGTCTATGTGGACCAGTGGGACTGGGAAAAGATCATCACGGTGGAGGACCGCAACGAGACCTACCTGAAAAACGTGGTGCGCTGCATCGTGTCTGCGGTGTGCGCCACCGAGATGAACCTGCACGCCATGTTCCCCCAGCTGCAGGATCTGCCCCTGCACACCCCCAACGTGACCTTTGTCACCTCACAGGAGCTGGAGGATAAGTACCCCGATCTGACCCCGAAGGAGCGGGAAAACGCCTTTGTCAAGGAGAACGGCACCACCTTCCTGATGAAGATCGGTGCACCCCTGCGCAGCGGCAAGCCCCATGACGGCCGTGCCCCGGACTATGACGACTGGGATCTGAACGGTGATCTGCTGTTCTGGAACGACCCGCTGCAGTGCAGCTACGAGCTGAGCAGCATGGGCATCCGCGTCAGCCCGGAGAGCATGGACAGGCAGCTGACCATGGCGGGCTGCGACGACCGCCGCACCCTGCCTTTCCACAAGGCAGTGCTGGCTGGCGAGCTGCCCTATACCATCGGCGGCGGCATCGGCCAGAGCCGCCTGTGCATGCTGCTGCTGGGCAGCGTCCACATCGGTGAAGTGCAGGCCAGCGTCTGGGACAAGGCCACCCGCGAAGCCTGCGCTAAGGCTGGCATCCCGCTGCTGTAAGTGGAACGTTTTTCAGCGGAAAATATTTTTGATTTGAATACAGCCAAGCCTGCGGGCTTGGCTGTATTTTGTTTTCATGGGAGGTTCAGATACATCCTAAAATAAAAAGCATGGTTTTGCGTCTATTCTGCAAACTTTTTGTGAACCCTATTGACAAAGTGGGTGGACAGGAGTATATTTTTAGCAGTCGAACAGATAGAGTGCTAAAAACAAAACGGACTGCTCCGCAGGAGGTGTGCAAAACCATGAAAAAGAACATCGATATAATCAACTCACGGCTCTGCTGCCACCGGACGCGAAGCTGTTAGCACAGAACATATCCGTCCGCTAAAATAAACCTTCCGGTATGAATGGAGGCTTGACTTTATGAATACCAATCAATATACCCAAAAGACCCTTGAGGCTTTGCAGGCAGCCCAGCAGCTGGCTGTGGAGTACCAGCACAATGCGCTGGAGCCCGCCCACCTGCTGCACGCACTGGCTGCGCAGGAGAACGGCCTGATCCCTCAGCTGCTGCAAAAGCTGAACGTTGACCCCGGCAGCTTTGCTGCCGCTGTGGCGGAAAAGCTGTCCGCGCTGCCCCGGGTATCCGGTTCCGGCCGTGACCCCGATAAGGTCTATATCTCGCAGGCCACCGATAAGGTACTCAGCGCCGCCGCCCGCGAAGCCAAGGCCATGAAGGACGACTTCATCAGCGTGGAGCACCTGTTCCTTGGCCTGCTGGACGAGCAGGACCAGACCACCAGTGAGCTGTTCCGCGCCTTCAACCTGAAAAAGGATGCCTTTTTGCAGCAGCTTACCGCCGTGCGCGGCAACCAGCGGGTGACCACCGATAACCCGGAGGACACCTACAACGCACTGCAGAAGTACGGTCAGGATCTGGTAGAACTTGCCCGCAAGCAGAAGCTGGACCCCGTCATTGGCCGCGATCAGGAGATCCGCAATGTGATCCGTATCCTGTCCCGTAAGACCAAAAACAACCCCTGCCTCATCGGTGAGCCCGGCGTTGGTAAAACTGCCATTGCCGAGGGTCTGGCGCAGCGCATCGTGCGCGGCGATGTGCCCGAAAACCTGAAGAATCGCACCGTGTTCAGCCTGGACATGGGCGCTCTGGTGGCCGGTGCAAAGTACCGCGGCGAGTTCGAGGAACGCTTAAAGAGCGTGCTGAACGAGGTGAAGAAGAGCGAGGGCAAGATCATCCTCTTCATCGATGAGCTGCACACCATTGTGGGTGCCGGCAAGACCGATGGCGCCATGGACGCAGGCAATCTGCTCAAGCCCATGCTGGCCCGGGGCGAGCTGCACTGCATCGGCGCGACTACGCTGGACGAGTACCGTCAGTATATCGAAAAAGACCCCGCACTGGAGCGCCGGTTCCAGCCGGTGCAGGTTGATGAGCCTACCGTGGAGGATACCATCTCCATTCTGCGCGGCTTGAAGGAGCGGTATGAGGTGTTCCACGGCGTAAAGATCAACGACAACGCCCTGATCGCCGCTGCTACCCTTTCCGACCGCTATATCACCGACCGCTTCCTGCCGGATAAGGCCATCGACCTTGTGGATGAAGCCTGCGCCATGATCAAGACCGAGATGGACAGCATGCCCAGCGAGATGGACGATCTGGCACACCGCATCACCCAGCTGCAGATCGAGCAGGTGAGCCTGAAAAAGGAGACTGACGCCCTGAGCCAGAGCCGCTTGAAGGATCTGGAAAAGGAGCTTGCCGAGTTGCAGGATAAGTTCCGCAGCATGAAGGCAAAGTGGGAGAACGAGAAGAACGCCATTGGCAAGGTGCAGACCCTGCGTGAGCAGATCGAGCAGACCAATGCCGCCATCGAGAAAGCCCAGCGCGAGTACGACCTGAACAAGGCCGCCGAGCTGAAGTACGGCAAGCTGCCCCAGCTGCAAAAGCAGCTGGCCGAAGAGGAAAAGGTGGCTGCCGCCAAGAAGGAGGACAGCCTGCTGCGTGACCGCGTGACCGACGAGGAGATCGCCCGCATCGTGGCACGCTGGACCGGCATCCCGGTAGAGAAGCTGGTGGAAGGTGAGCGCGAGAAGCTGCTGCATCTGGACGATGTGCTGCACCAGCGGGTCATCGGGCAGGACGAGGCTGTGACCAAGGTAAGCGAAGCCATTCTGCGCAGCCGCGCCGGCATTGCAAACCCCAACCGCCCCATCGGCAGCTTCCTGTTCCTTGGCCCTACCGGCGTGGGCAAGACCGAGCTGGCTAAGGCACTGGCACAGGCCCTGTTTGACGACGAGCGCAACATGGTGCGTATCGATATGACCGAATATATGGAGAAGTTCAGCGTCAGCCGCCTGATCGGCGCGCCTCCGGGATATGTCGGTTACGAAGAGGGCGGCCAGCTGACCGAGGCTGTGCGCCGCAAGCCCTACAGCGTGGTGCTGTTCGATGAGGTGGAAAAAGCCCACCCCGATGTGTTCAACATTCTGCTGCAGGTGCTGGACGATGGCCGCATCACGGATAGTCAGGGTCGTACCGTGGACTTCAAGAACACGGTCATCATCCTGACCTCCAATCTGGGCAGCGATATCATCCTGAACGATCTGGAGCAGCGCCGTGCGCAGGGCTCCAACGAGCTGAGCGAGGATGCAAAGCACCAGATCGACCTGCTGCTCAAGAGCAAGTTCCGTCCTGAATTCCTGAACCGTCTGGACGAGATCGTCTACTACAAGAGCCTGACCAAGGACGAAATGCGCAAGATCGTGGATCTGCAATTGCAGGATCTGCGCAACCGCATGGAGGAGGGCAAGCACCTCAAGCTGGAGGTCACCACCGCCGCCAAGGACTTCATCATTGATTCTGCCTACGACAGCGTTTATGGTGCACGTCCCATCAAGCGCTTCATCCAGAGCCGCGTAGAGACCCTGATCGCCAAGGCCATCATCAAGGGCAGTTATGCCGAGGGCGACACCCTGACGGTGGATTATGACGGCAGTGCACTGGTTTTACGCTAAATTTTACAGCTTTTGTACGCGGATAACAGGCCAAAAGCTTGCACCCGTGTGCAGAATATGCTATTATAAAAAGTAACATTGATGTGCTTTTCATCGCGGAAACGGCAACGATGGAAAGCACATTTTTGTATACGGAATAGCCCGCGTGGCACTGTTGAAGCACAACGGAAACACAGTGGGTAAATAAAACTAAATTTAAAACAGAAAGTTGAGTGTGATTTCCCTTTTTATGGACGATGGCAGTATGACGCTCTGGGTAGCGCTGGTAGTATTGGTGGCACTCTCTGCCTTTTTCTCCGCCTCCGAGACCGCATTTTCTTCCCTGAATCAGATCCGCCTGAAAAGCCGCGCCGAGGACGGCGATACCTCTGCCGCCCGGGTGCTGGCAATGGCTGAAAAATACGATAAGCTGCTTTCCACCATCCTCATCGGCAACAATATCGTAAACATTGCCGCAGCTTCGATCGGCACCATCATTTTCACCAAGATGCTGGGTGCAGAGCGGGGCGCTACGGTGTCCACCATGGTGCTGACCGTGGTGGTGCTGATTTTTGGCGAGGTGACCCCCAAGAGCCTTGCCAAGGAGATGCCGGAAACGGTTGCCACCGCAGTTGCACCGGTGCTCAGCCTGCTGATGCTGGTATTTACCCCGCTGACGTGGCTGTTCAGCCAGTGGAAGCGCTTTCTGGGGCACTTTGTCCACAGCACTGAGGAGGACACCATCACCGAGGGTGAACTGATGACCATGGTCAGCGAAGCCGAGAACGACGGCGAGCTGACCGACCGGGAAAGCGAGCTGATCCGCAGCGCCATCGAGTTTGATGACGTGGAGGTGGAAGAGATCCTGACCCCCCGCGTGGATGTGATCGCGGTGGAGGACGATCTGCCGCTGGAAGAGGTGGCACAGACCTTTGCGGAGTCCGGCTACTCCCGTCTGCCGGTGTACCACGACACTATTGATAACATCATTGGCGTGGTACATGAAAAGGACTTCTACATGGCACGCCTGAAAAAGGAGACCAAGCTGGAGGATCTGGTCAAGCCTACCCTCTACACCACCGGCTCCACTCAGATCTCCCAGCTGCTGCGCACCCTGCGCGAGCAGCACCATCACATGGCTGTGGTGGTGGACGAGTACGGCGGCACCGAGGGTATCATCACGCTGGAGGACATTCTGGAGGAGCTGGTAGGCGAGATTTGGGATGAACACGACGAGGTGACCGAGGACTTCCGCAAGCAGTCGGACGGCAGCTGGATCGTACTGGGCAGCGCCGGCGTGGACGACCTGTACGAGCGGCTGGGACTGCCGGAGGACGAGGACATCGACTCCAACACGGTGAACGGTCTGGTGCAGGAAAAGACCTGCCGTCTGCCCAAGGTGGGCGACCGCTTTACGCTGGGCAGCTACGACGGCGTGGTCACCCGCACCGCCAAGCGCCGCGTGACCGAGGTGCGTCTGACCCCCGCAGAAAAGCCCGACTCCAAAAAGGACGAAGAGGAAAAAGGCCACTTTGGCAGAATGACCTCTAAATAAAACATTATAAAACACAACACCCCCGGCACTGCAAAAGCAGCGCCGGGGGGATTTTTTTCAGGATTTACTTAGGCTGGCGGCCGATATAAGCCAGAATGCCGCCGTCGGCGTAGAGGATCTGGCCGTTCACGAAGTCGGACGCGTGGCTGGCAAGGAACACGCAGGGGCCAACCATGTCCTCTGGGTCACCCCAGCGGCCTGCGGGAGTCTTGGCAACGATGAAGCTGTCAAAGGGATGACGGCTGCCGTCCGGCTGGATCTCGCGCAGGGGCGCGGTCTGGGCGGTGGCAATGTAGCCGGGGCCCATGCCGTTGCACTGGATGTTGTACTCGCCGTACTCGGAAGCGATGTTCTTGGTGAGCATCTTCAGTGCACCCTTGGCGGCGGCGTAGGCAGAGACGGTCTCGCGGCCCAGCTCGCTCATCATGGAGCAGATGTTGATGATCTTGCCCTCGCGCTTTTCCATCATGTCGGGCAGCACGGCCTTGGAGCAGTTGAAGGCACCGCCCACATGGACGTCGATCACCCGCATAAAGTCGGCGTGGCTCATCTCAATCATGGGCACGCGCTTCATCAGACCGGCGTTGTTCACCAGAATGTCCACAGAGCCGACCTCGGCCTTGATCTTTGCCACCATGGCGTTCACGGCAGCTTCGTCGGAAACGTCTGCCACATAGCCGTGGGCGTCGATGCCGGCAGCCTTGTAGGCAGCCATGCCCTTTTCTAAGCTGGCCTCAGAGGAGCAGTTGAAGCAGATGACGGCGCCGCACTTGGCCATGCCCTCTGCAATGGAAAAACCGATGCCGTGGGCACCGCCGGTGATCAGGGCAACCTTGCCCTGCAGGTTGAATGCAGACAGATCCATGATGTTCTCCTTTTTTACAGTATCCAAGTTAATTTTTTAGCAAAACGCCCCGTACCGGCAACCCGGTACGGGGCGTTTGATTGGTGCTTTTTAGCGCAGGTCAGTGGTAGCGATGTTGTCCATGTCGTCAAACTCCATGTTCTCGCCGCCCATTGCCCAGATAAACGTATAGTTCGAGGTGCCTACGCCGCTGTGGATGCTCCAGGAGGGGCTGATGACAGCATCCTCGTTGTGCATCACGATGTGGCGGGTCTGGGTAGGCTCGCCGCACATGTGGAACACCACCTGCCCCTCGGGCAGTTCAAAGTAGGTATAAATTTCCATGCGCCGCTCGTGGGTGTGGCTGGGCATCGTGTTCCAGTTGGAACCGGATTCCAGTTCGGTCATACCCATGCTCAGCTGGCAGGTCTTCAGCACATCCGGGTGGATGAACTGATTGATGGTGCGCTTATTGCAGGTCTCGACGCTGCCCAGAGGACGATGGTTTGCATCGGCCATCTTGATCAGGCGGGTCTCGTAAGAGCAATGTGCGGGAGCGGACACCATGTAGAACTTGGCGGGATGCTCCGGGTCAGCGGAAGCAAAAGTAACTTCCTTGGTGCCTTTGGTGATGTACAGGCAGTCCTTATAGCCCAGCTTGTACTCGACACCGTCGGCCACCACGATACCGGTGGAATCCTTGCCGATGTTGAACATGCCGATCTCGCGGCGCTCCAGGAAGTAGTGGGTGCCGAAGTTTGCCCACACGTCGATGCCCTTGTCGATGGACACGGTCTCGTGCACCGGCATGCAGCCCAGCGTGACCATACGGTCCACATGGCTGTACACAGCAACGACCTCATCGGCCTTGTACAGGCCGGTGATGAGCATTTCGTCCCGCATTTCCTCAGTGGTATAGCGCTTGAAATCCTTCTGGTTGCAGGAATAGCGGATATCCATTCTGGACTCCTTCCTGCAATTAGCGCTGGATACGGCCGGAACCGTCGCCGCCAGCCAGCTTCTCGACCTCGGACACGGTCATCATGTTGTAGTCGCCCTCGATGGAGTGCTTCAGAGCAGAAGCAGCAACAGCGAACTCAACAGCTTCCTGAGTGGTCTTGCCGGTCAGCAGGCTGTAGATCAGGCCGCCGCCGAAGGAGTCGCCGCCGCCAACGCGGTCGATGATGTGCAGGTCGTACTTCTTGGAGAAGCAGTACTCGCCCGAAGCAACGTCGTACAGCATAGCGCTCCAGCCGTTGTCGAATGCGCTGTGGCTCTCACGCAGGGTGATAGCGACCTTCTCGAAGTGGAACTTGTCAGCCAGCTGCTTGGCAACGCTCTTGTAGCCCTCAGCATTCAGCTTGCCGCCGTAGATATCGGTAGCCTCGGCCTCGATGCCGAACACGTCCTTTGCGTCCTCCTCGTTGGAGATGCACACGTCAACATACTGGCACAGATCGGTCATGGCAGCGCGGGCCTGCTCACGGGTCCACAGCTTGCCGCGGTAGTTCAGGTCGCAGCTGATCTTCACGCCGTGAGCCTTAGCAGCCTTGCAGGCCTCGCGGCAGATCTCGACAACATTCTCGCCCAGAGCCGGGGTGATGCCGGTGAAGTGGAACCAATCCACGCCCTCGAAGATCTTATCCCAATCAAAGTCGGAGGGCTGAGCCAGCTGGATGGCGCTGTTGGCACGGTCGTAGATGCAGACGGAACCGCGCTGAGAAGCGCCCTTCTCGTTGTAGTAGATACCAACGCGATCGCCGCCGCGGGTGATCATGCTGGTGTCAACGCCGTAGCGGCGCAGGCTGTTGACAGCGGCCTGACCGATGGCGTGTGCGGGCAGCTTAGTGACGAAAGCTGCGTCCAGGCCGTAGTTGGCCAGAGAAACAGCAACGTTGGCCTCGCCGCCGCCGAAGGTGAACTCCAGGCTGTTAGCCTGGACAAAGCGCTCATAGTTGAACGGCTGCAGACGGACCATCAGTTCGCCAAAAGTAACGACTTTCATTGGTTTTTCTCCTTTATTTACAGGTGTTTATGATATCCTGCTGCGGGGCATCCCCGGCGCGGCAGGGCTTTTACGGAAAGCGGGCTGGCGCTTAGGCCTGGACCAGGTGGAAGGCGAAGCCGGCGATCTCGTCTGCAAAGTAGCAGGCGATGGTCTTGCCGTTCTTCACGTTCTTGGAATCCAGATCGAACTTCACGCCGCGCTGAGACAGGTGATAGATGGCACGATCCACGTTGTTGCAGCCGATGGCGATGTGGCCATTGGTGCCGCGGCCGGGCTTCTTCATGATCTCGAACTCCTTGTTGCCGACAAAGATGCTGGAGTTGCCGGGAGCGACCTTCATGTTCAGCATAGCGCCGATCAGGTTAGCCACCTTCATGGCCTCTTCCTCGTTGCCGGTGTTGATGCCGACGTGCAGCAGCTTCAGGCCCAGCATGGTGTCAACAGCTTCCTTGCTCTGTGCGGTGATCTTTGCCCAGTCGCCGGCCTTGATTACATCGCTCTTGCACATCCAGGTGCCGCCCACGGCAAAGATCTGGTCATAGCCCAGATAATCATTGACGTTCTTGGCGTTGACACCGCCGGTGCACATCCAGCGAGCGCCCTTCAGGGCAGCGCCGATGTTCTTCAGCATGCCCACGCCGCCGTTTGCCTCAGCGGGGAAGAACTTCAGAGCCTCGCAGCCCATGTTCATGGCCTGCTGCATCTCGCCTGCGGAGCAGGTGCCGGGCATCATGATGCCGCCCTTGGCGATGACGTGCTTGCAGACTTCGGGGTCGAAGCCGGGAGCAACGATAAAGGAAGCACCGGCAGCCATAGCACGGTCGGCCTGCTCGCAGGTCAGAACGGTGCCGGCACCCAGCAGCATCTCGGGCATCTCCTCGTGGATCTTGCGGATGCACTCTTCAGCACAGGCAGTGCGGAAGGTGACCTCAGCTGCGGGCAGACCGCCCTCAGACAGAGCCTTGCACAGGGGCAGGGCCTCATCAACGCTGTTGAAAGCGATAACAGGGATAATGCCGATCTGATAGACCTTTTCTACGATGGGATTCATAACGCATTTCTCCTTTTTAACATTTGCATGAACTCCTGCGGCTGAGGGCCCCAATGGGCATACCTTCCCCACCGCACATTCGTATCTTTAGTATAAACGAGAGCGGGCCGTTTGGTAATGCTCAACAAGCACAATGTTTTGCATAAGAGCTTGTATACATTGCACAAAAATGACGAATGACCCGAAAAATCGGGGCAAATGCCGGTAAAAATGCTGGAAAATTGCTGCAAAAACTGGCTCAGATGCCAAGGGTTTCCAGTATCTCGGCCACGCCGTCGTGGTCGCAGTCGGCTTTGCTGACAAGGTGCGCCAGCGCCCGGATCTCCGGCATACCGTTGGCCATTACAGCGGCCACCCCGGCCTTTTGCAGCATGGCGCGGTCGTTCTCGCTGTCGCCCACCGCAAGGGTGCATTCGTGCGGGACGCCCAGCCGGTCGGCCAGTGCGCGCAGCGCCTCGCCCTTGTCCACACCGGCAGCGGTCACTTCCACGTTTTTCGGCGACCCCTGTACGATCTCTACGCCCGGGACGGCATGAAAGCGGGGCAAGGCAGCCGCAGCCTGCTGCGGGTTTTCAAAAAACACGCAGAGCTTTTCAATGGCAAAGGCGTTGCGGCTCATCCACTCGGCTGCGTCCCGCAGAATGGTAAAGCGGCCATCGTTGGGCTGGTGCGCTTCGGTGCCGTCCTTCTTTGCTGCCCGGGCAGCGGCCAGCGCAATGCTGCGGGCATCGGTGCAGGCGTATCCGTCCGAGAAAATGCGCAGGTCGGCGTGGCAGCTCTCGCAGACGGCAAAGGCTTCGCGGGCCGTCTCCACTGGCATCAGGCTGTGCAGCAGGCAGACCGGGGTGCTGGTGCGGTGCTCTTTTGCGTTGGAATAGCGGCTGTACACTGCGCCTACGGGGTCGCTGCCCAAATCCCACACGGCGGCACCGTTGCAGGTGATAACGTAGCGGATGCCGGGCAGCTGCGCCACCTCCGGCGGCAGACTGGCCAGCGGACGGCCGGTGGCGGGCACGATGTACACGCCTTTATCCACAGCAGCTTGCAGAGCGGCGCGGGTGCGGGGGGTGACGTGCCCCTCGCGGTTCAGCAGGGTGCCGTCCAGATCCAGCGCGACCAGACGGATGGCGGGAAATTCTTGTGGCATGACGTACTCCTTTTATAAATAAGATACAGCTTATTTTTATTGTAGCGCAGGGGTGGCAATTGCGCAAGTGGATGGAATGTGCTATAATAACACGTCAATTCACATAAAAAATAGGAGAAACGACATGAAGTTTGACCAACTGCGCAGCCGGTGCCGCCCGCACCTGTGGTACCAGCTGTACTGGGTGGTGTACCTGATCTGGTTCTTCTGGCTGGATCTCACCGTCACCGCCCCCAAATATATCCTGCACAGCCCGCTGGACGATCTGATCCCCTTCAACGAGTGGTTCGTGATCCCCTATTGCAGCTGGTTTCTGCTGCTGGCGGGGGTGACGGCGGCACTGTGGTGGTGCGATACCGCCACCTACGATAAGCTTTGCCTGACCATGTTTTCCGGCATGACCTTCTGCCTGATCGTGTACATGATCCTGCCCAACGGGCTGGAGCTGCGCCCTGCCGTGGAGACCCTTGGCAGGGACAATCCGGCGCTGCGGATCATGCAGATGCTGTGGAAAGCGGACGCCGCCGTGAACGTCTGCCCCTCCATCCACTGCCAGAGCTCCGCCTGCATGGCAATGGCTTTCAGCCACAGCAAGCTGGCAGAGGGCAAGCCTCTGCGCAAGGTGCTGGCATGGGTGTGGGCGGCGCTCATCTGCCTGTCCACCGTGTTCACCAAGCAGCATTCGGTCATTGATGTGGCCTGCGGCTTGGCGGTGGCTTTTGTGTGGCTGCCGGTGGTGTACCGCCCAGCGCGGGCACTTCATTGAACAAAATAGCAAAAAATTGCCCTTGATTTTCGGTTGCTCCTGCTATTGACAGCTGCCCGGCAGTTGGGTAATATGGTCATATACTAGTATATCACCAACTGACCCCGAAGGGAGAACACTGCAATGGCATCTTTGAGTGCGAGGGAACAGGCGTATCAGACCATCCGCAGCCGGATCATCACCATGGAGCTGAAGCCCGGCGACCCCCTGAACGACAGGGAACTTGCGGAGCAGATGGGCATCAGCCGCACCCCCATGCGGGAGGCGCTGATCATGCTCAACATTGCCCACATGGTGGACATCAAGCCGCAAAGCGGTACCCATGTGGCTCCCATCGACCTGAAGCGGATGGAGCTGGAGCAGTTTGCCCGCTTTACACTGGAAAAAGAGATCTTGAACCGCGTGCGCGGCCGCTTGACAGAGCAGCAGGAGCAGGAGTACCGGCAGGTCATTGAGAACTACCGCTTGCTGGAAGCCGACCTGACCCAGCCGAACCGGGAGACCCGCCTGCTGGAACTGGACAACCAGTTCCACCGCAAGGCCTTTGAGATCACCGGCATGGAGGCGCATTTTGACCACATGCTCAGTGAGTTGCAGCACGTGGAGCGTATCCGCAAGTTCAGCTTGCAGACCAACGAGAACAAATCCGTCTGCGCTGCGCACACCCGCATTCTGGAAATGGTGCTGCACGGCACCGCCGATGAACTGGGCGAGGCGCTGGAAAGCCACCTGAACCGCTATAAGCTCTCGGTGGAGCAGGCCCGCAGCGTCCACCCGGAGTATTTCACCGAGGAGTGAAAAGAAATTGTTTAAATGTGGAGCCACATTTATTTATACAATATAAAAAGCCCGCCGGCAGAGCAGTGCATCGCTGTCTGTCGGCGGGTTTTCTGTTAAGCAGCAGGGAAAAAAGGTTAGTTCTGCTTGCCGGCCTCAGCCTTCATGGCGTTGTAGCCGATGAGCACGGTCCAGACGTAGGCGCAGGTCTTGGGGATCATCAGCATACCGATCAGGGGGTTCACGTCTGCCCACAGCACCACGGGGATATAGAAGCCGAAGCTCAGCACGATGGTCAGCCACATCCAGCGGAAAGCCTTGTCGTTGTTCTGCTTAGCACTGCGGTAGAACAGCACGATGATCAGCAGACCCAGCAGGGCAAAGGGGACATTGCGCAGGATGCCCCAGGCCAGCGGGGTGTGGTTGGTGAGCCACTGGTTCTGCGGCATCATGCACAGCACAATGCGCACAGCGGACAGGGCGTACACGGCGGCGGTCACGTTCTTCTGCCCCTCGATCTGGTAGCGCTTGCGCCAGACGTAGTACAGCAGCACATAGAACACGGTCATAGTCACAGAGGTGATCCACTTGCCCAGACCCAGCGGCACAGCGTAGTTTTCCAGACCGGTGGTGCACAGTGCCAGTGCGCGGGGAACCAGATGGAAGGAGTCGCCCGCGCCCAGCACAACGGCCATCAGGCCGAACAGGCGGAACTGGGTGCCAGCCTTGCTGCCGCGGATCATGCGGATGCCCACCGTGAGTACGGTGACCAGATAGAAGATGTCGAAAACAGTTTCAATAACAGCTCTCATACGTTTTTCTCCTTTATTTGTTTTGATTGCAGTTTTTTGATTTTATAGCCAACCGGCGCGGCAGAGCCGTACCGGAGGCATCGTAGGGAAAAAGGCTGGTGATAGTATGTTTCGAGGAGCGCAAAAACCAAATTGAACAGCGTTCACATTCGGGCTTAAAAAACCCACAAGGCTTGTGGGATGTTTTTTTGTTTAATAAATGGTTCTGCGCACGACCTCCAGCACCGCAGAGGGGTCAAAGCTCTGCTGCACCACTGCAGACAGCATCAGGGAGAACAGGATGCCCGCAAACTGCTCCGGGGTGAACTGCTCGGTAAAGGCGTCAGGACGGACTTTGGCATCGTGGCGCAGCACGTTGCACAAAGCATCCAGAATGTGCTGCCATGTCTGCCGCATCTGCTGCTTGCCGTTGTCCGTACCCTGCTGCACAAAACCCAGCGCATGGTGTGTGAAGAAGCCGGGATACTGCTGACAGCCGTATTCCATCTGCCGGTACATCCACCGGATGCAGGACAGGGTGTCCTGAAACACAGTCTCATCCTCCGGGTGGTGGAAGATGTCGTTCCAGATGCTTTCCACGGCCGCACTCACCAGCTCGGTCTTGGAGCCGAAGTAGTTATAGATGCAGCCTATGGAGACCCCGCAGGCGGCCGCGACCGCACGGATGTTGACCGCCGCCCAGCCGTTTTGCTGGATCAGCTCTCGGCTGGTTTTCAGGATGTCCGCTTTGGATGTTGCCATTGGATTCATACACGCACCCTCCAACATGAACAACGTTCATGATGCATAGTATACAGCGGCAGTAGGCTGCTGTCAAGGGGGGATGCGGCTCTTTTTCGCCGTCTGCACAGCAGCGGGAAACCGAAAATGCATATATGCAGTCTGCTTCATGTTTCCACGCCCTAAAATGTACCAAATTCATGTCAAAATGGTAACAGTTCTTGTTTCATCGTTGATTTTTGACGAAAAAAGCTTGCTTTTTTTTGTCAATGTGCGTATAATAAGAGAACATCAGCCCAACCAAGGCAGTTGGTATGCTGCCGGGGGTCTGAAACCAGAAAAAAGAAGAAAAAGGAGAAAATCCCTATGAAGCTCAAGACTGTTGCAATTGCCGCTGCCGCTCTGGCACTGGCTGTTGGCATGACCGCCTGCGGCGGCTCTGCCTCTACCGCTGCATCCTCCACCGCATCCTCTGCTGCTGCTTCTTCCGAGGCTGCTTCCTCTGAGGCCGAGGCTACTTCTGCCGAGTACACCGTGTACAACACCACCGGCAGCAAGGTGACTGAGCTGTACCTGTACGATGCAGGCTCTGAGGACAAGGGCGAGAACCTGGCAGGCGAGGGTCTGGCTGACGGCGAGAGCGTCGTCATCACCCGCGATGTCGAGGCTGACAAGCAGGCTGACGTTGTCTACGTTCTGGAGTTCACTACCGAGGACGGCAACACCCAGAGCTTTGACACCCTGCACTACGAGGTGGCTCCCATCTCTCTGAAGAGCGTGGACGCCGCTGCCGGTGCTACCGCTATTGCTTTCGAGGCTCCCCAGAAGTAAGAGCAAACCCTTACATCCGCAAACAGAAAAAGGCTGCTGCACCGTGCGTGCAGCAGCCTTTTTTGGCAGAGTGGACGATTTGGAATGCGCTCCGCGACAGAGTAAAACTCCCTCAGTCAAAGCCTGACGGCTTTGCCAGCTCCCTCTGGGAGGGAGCCTCTGGCGCATCCGTAAACTTTGCGCTTTAGCTGGAAGGTTTATCTTTATGCCAAAGGCCCCATCTCCGAGGGGGCTGGCGCGGCGATAGCCGCGACTGGGGGAGTTTAGCTTGTTGCAGATGCCGTTTACCGCCACGACCCCTCCTGTGAAAAAGTAAATCGGGAAAATCCGCAGATTTTCCCGATTTACAAATAAAATATTCTTTCCGCTAATTATGCGCAGAGCATCGCGGAGCGCATTCAAATCGTTCTCTTCCCATTACATTCTGAACCCACGGAAGCCCCAGCCGCCGCAGCAGCAGTTGCACAGCAGGTTCAGCAGGATCATGCTCCAGCACCAGCGCAAAAGCCCGCCGGGCTGGGCGTAGGTGGTCTGGGTGCGGTAGGTCTGGCCGGGGTTCTGCATCCGGCGCAGGTGCATCTGGTACTCGGTGTTGTTCGGGTCCAGCTGCACGGCGCGGCGGGCGTCCTGCAAAGCGTCCACGCTTTTGCCAAGGCCCTGATTGGCCAGCGAGGAGAGGTAGTACCACCGCGCATTGCGGCCGGTCATGCCGTCCAGCACCCGGCGCGCTTCGGCGTAGCGGCCATTGGCCACAAAGTTGCGGGCGGCCTGCATCTCCGGGGTGTCGGTGCCGGAGGCGCTGGGCCCGGCCTGCTGATAGCCGCCAAAGCCAAAACCGAAGCCAAAGGGGTCGAAGCCTTCAAACCCGTCAAAGCCATCAAAGCCGGTGTAGCCGTAGTTCTGCTGCCCATAGCCTTGCTGACCATAGCTCTGCCGGTTGTAGCCCTGCTGCTGGTAGCCGCCGTAGGGGTTGCCGCCCATCTGGGGGCCGGTATCGCCCTTGGTAATGGCATCGTAGGCAGCCTGCACCTCCTTGAAGTGCTCCTCGGCCGTGGGGTCGTTGGGGTTCAAATCCGGGTGCCAGCGCTTGCACTTGGCGCGGTATGCTTTTTTGATCTCGTCGTCGCTTGCGCCGCGCTGAACGCCCAGCACCTCATAGGGATCTCTCATGCTCGGTATACTTCCTCACTCATTATACTGACGGTACAGCACCGCTGCACCGCATCCGTTTTATTTTACCGGAACATCGGCACAAAATCAAGACGCATCGGGCTTTCCGGTGCGTTTTGCGTTTTTGCAGTTGTATTTCAGCCACACGCCGGAATACAGGATGTTGCGCAGCAGGTCCGCGTCCTCCACGCAGGGCAGACGCTCAAAGTTCTGCGCGCAGCGTGCCAGCAGCAGCTCGAAGATGTCCAGCATCTCTTCCTCGTAGTCCGGGTGGGTGCTCAACTCCCGCAGGGGATTGTATGCGCCCCGGCGCTTGTCGCGGGGCAGGTCGTCGTAGGCGTCCAGCAGGTAGATGAACTTGCCCAGATGGAAGCCGATGCTGCGCAGCTCCGGTGCCCAGCGGTCCTGCCGGTAGTCGAACAATTCCGCCATCAGGGTGCCGAAGCAGCCGGACACCGCGTCAAGGTCGGTGCTGCCGGCGGCCTCGTACTCGGCAAGCTTGGCAAGACACGCACGGATGGCATTGCACTGACGCGGCCAGCGCAGAGCGGCCTCGGCGGTGCTGTTGTCCAGCAGGGTGCTGTAGCCCAGCGCCAGCAGATTATGGTCATCCTGCCATTTGTCCTGTGCATTATAGTAGTGCAGCGCCACGCTCAGGTCGGCGCAGTAGTCGGTGGGGTCGGCACTGCGCCAAAGTACACCGTGTACCGGGTGGATGGGGCAGCGGCTGATGCCGCTGTCTGCGGGGGTCTCGCCCTCGTACAGGCTGCACAGCAGAATGTTTAAAAAGGTCAGGTCATAACTCAGACTGAACCGTCCCCGCAGTCCATGCAGAGCATCAATGCGGCGGCACAGCCCGCAGTAGGCTGAGCGGTAGCGGCTCTGCGCCTCGGGGCTGAGGCTGGCCCGATCCGGGATCACATATCCGAACATGGCGGCTCAGCTCTTTTTGATGAACTGGGTGCCGCAGCGGGGGCAGGAGATCTGGATGCGCCCGCGTCCCCGGGGCACCCGCAGCTTCTGGCGGCACTGGGGGCAGCGGTAGTAGTGGTACAGTTTGCGGTTGGCCCACTGCTCCTTCAGGCTGCGGAACTTGTTATTGAACCGGTCCTTCAGGCTGTAAAAGCGGTAGTTCTCCTCGGTGCGCTTGGAGATGTTGCGGCTCAGGCTGCGGTAGTAGCACAAAATCAGCAGCGCTGCGCCCAGCCATGTGAACAGGGAAATGCGGGTGAGCAGCGATACCAGCAGCATCACGATGGAGCTCATGCTCAAAAACTGGTTCAGACCATCGGTGCCGTAGCGCCCGATCATGAATTGACGGAACTTTTCTCTCATAGGTTTTCGCATCCTCTTCTCTGGGGCTTTACACACGGAAACGCAGGGCAGCAGCGCCGCCCTGCGGAATACTTTGTACTTTTAGGATATCAGCCAACCATGATAAAATTTTGAACAGACTGCAAATCTATCATGAAAGGACGAAAATTAAACGTTTTGCTCCTCCCGGCTGCGCACGGTGAGCACCGCTTCGGTGTCCAGTGCGCCCTCCATGCGGCAGTGCAGCACGGCGCGTCCGGCCTCGCCGGTGGTGGCAAGGTAGGTGCCCGCCATGCCGCCCCGCAGAGGCACCACGCTGGGACCTAAAATTTTCAGCGGCCCTTCCACGGACAGGCAGACGGCCTCGCCGCAGTAGGGCAGCAGGTTGCCGTTCTGGTCGATGGCGCGCAGGCTGACAGCGGCACAGTCCCATGTGGGGCCGTCGGTCAGCAGGGGGTTGTGCACGGTACATTCCAGTCGGACGCTCTGCACCGGCTCCCGCACCACAGTGCGCACGGCGCGGCCATGCCACACCGCCTCGAACCGGTACACCGGCGCGGAACTGCCCAGCACACCGATGTATTTGTAGTACATCCGCAGCAGCTCGTTCCAGCTCAGCCGCAGCGAGAGCATCCGCGCCTTGGAAAGGGGCGAAAGCGCCATGGCGTCCCGCCGCAGCTCGTTGAGGATGGCGGCGACCTGTGCGCCGGTGGCGTGATCCATGCCCTCGTACTTTTCCAGCAGCGAGCCCACAAAATCGTTGATCTCAATGGGCGGGTGGGGCAGGGCGGCAAAGCGTCCCCGGCGGTCGGGGCCAAACTCGGCCACAAAGTCATTGCCGCGGTACAGGCGCACGCTCTCGGCGTTGGTAAACACCCAGCAGGCGGCTGCTGCGCCGCCGGGCAGGTCGCCCAGCGTCATGGCAGAGGAGACCTCCAGCACGATGTCGGAGGGTGCACGGGGCGTTTTCTGGCTGGCGTAGACGGCGGCAGAGAGCTTCGGGTTGCGGAACAGATCCATCACACCATGGTAGCAGATGCGGTCGCCGCTGCCGAATTCCCGGTGGGTGTTGTAGTCGGTCATGCACCAGCCAAAGCTGCCCGCCACGCCCAGCTGGGCAATGCTGTCGTTCAGCACGGCGGCGTGGTGCAGCGCCTGCACCAGACGGTGAGGTTCATCGTCAAAGGGCTTGGCGGGGAAGTTCTGTCCGCCGAACTCGCTGATGAGGTAGCCCTTGCGGGTGTCGGGGGTCACGGCGGCGCGATTCTCGCAGCCTGTACCGCGCCCGGCGTAGGAATAATCGTTGTAGGCGTACACGTCCTCCAGCAGCTGGCTCTTGCGGGCGCTGCGGGTGCCCGCCGTGGGGCGGGTGGGGTCCAGCCGGTGGATGGCTTCGTTGGTGCGCTTATAAAAGGCCTCGTTGTCGGGGCTGCCGCAGATGCGGGCACCCCACAAAAAGATGCTGGGATGGTTGCGGTACTGGCACACCATCTCCCGGCAGTTTTGCAGCGCCTGCGCCTGCCAGACCTCATCGCCGATGTGCTGCCAGCCGGGCATTTCGGGGAACACCAGCAGACCCAGCTCGTCACAGGCGTCCAGAAACGCCGGGCTGGGGGGCGCATAGCAGGTGCGCACGGCGTTGCAGCCCAGTTCCTTTTTCAGCAGCTGGGCGTCCAGCCGCTGGATGCTGTCCGGCATGGCGTAGCCCTGATAGGGGTAGCTCTGGTGCCGGTCAAGACCGCGCAGCTCCACCCGCTGACCGTTCAGGTACAGCCCGCCCGCCACGAACTGCACCGTGCGGAAGCCGAACCGCACCGTTTTTTCGTCCAGCACCCGGTCGGGCAGACCGCCGGTGCCGGGGCGGATGAGCCGCACGGTCAGGGTGTACAGGGTAGGGTGCTCTAAGCTCCACGGGTGCACGTTGTTCAGCGTGCCGGTGATGGGCAGCGAAAGCTCGCCGCTGTACACCGCACGGCTCCCGGCGGGGCTGCGGATCTCGGCCTGCAGGGTGCAGCCGACCGTCTCGCCCACGGTGGCGGTGTAGATGCGGAAATCACCCTCCGCCTTTGCCTCGATGAACACGTCCCGTAGATAGGCGGGCTCCTTGATATCCAGACTGACGGCGCGGTAGATGCCGCCGTAGGTCAGCGCATCCAGCTGCCCGCCGAAGGGCGGGATGTTCAGATCCTCCCGGCTGTCGCAGCGCACAGCCACCACGTTTTTCTGTCCCAGACGCAGCGCGCCGGTCAGGTCTACCGTAAAGGCGGTGTAGCCGCAGCCGTGGTGGAACACCCGCCGCCCGTTGCAGAACACAGTGGCATCGTGCGCCACTGCCCCGAAGGTAAGCAGCACGGTGCGGCCCAGCCACTCTTTGGGCGCAAAAAACTCCCGCCGGTAGCCGCACAGGCGCTGGTAGTCGTTCTCATTGCAGTAGTTATAAGGCAGGGGCTTGACCGTGTGGGGCAGCCGCACCGGGGTAAGGGAAAGCTCCGGGCATTCCGGGCGCACCAGCGCCGGGTCGAATGTGGGGGTGAACAGCCAGCCCTCGTTCCAATCGTAGTGTTCCATAGCAGGATCTCCGTCTGAGTGATAAGCTTATAGAGGTATGGTATCACAAAGTTATGAACGAAAAAAGAATCCGCACCCCTTTTGTGCCGGTTCAGCAGAAATTTTGCTGCGCTGCGAAAGCCGCCGGTGGCAGGTTGACCAATAAACCCGGGGCAAAATTGTATAAAATTGCCCATAGAAATGCAGCCCCGGAACGCCAGCGGCGTTCCGGGGCTCCAAATTTATTCATACCTCAGTGGATAAAGTTGGTCATGGGGCGGGGCGGGTTTTGCAGGTGGTTGATGCCGGCGGCCTTACCGGCCTCGATGCAGTGCAGCAGCCATGCCATGTTGCGGCCAAGCTCCTGCATCACGGCGCAGCCCTCGGCGTCCTGCAGCACCTGCTCGGGGTTGGAGCCGTGAACCATGGCCCAGTAAGAGCCATTGACCAGCGGCATGTGGAAGAACTGGGGGTACTTGACCAGCTGGTCAAGAGTGGAGGTGGTACCGGCGCGGCGGGCAGAGCAGCAGACGGCGGCGGGCTTGTAGGCCAGATACTTGCCGCCCGCGTAGGCCAGACGGTCCATAAAGCTGGCCATGTTGCCCGCAGCGGAGGCGTAGTGCACCGGGCTGCCGAACACAAAGGCGTCGGCGGTCTTTGCCTTCTCAATGGCTTCGTTGACCACGCCGCCGAACACGCACCCGTTGCCGCTGCGGCAGCCGCCGCAGCCGATGCAACCGCCCACGGGCTGACCGCCGACGTGCAGAATCTCAGTCTCGATGCCCTGTGCCTTCAGCTCCCCGGCAATAAGGGAAAGGGCGGTGTAGGTGCAGCCCTTCTCGTGGGGGCTGCCGTTGATGAGCAGAACTTTCATGCTGTATACTCTCCTTTGCTGAAATGCGCCGTAAAATGCGCAAGATTGCTACTATTATTGTAGCACAAAGCCGCCCGCAGCGCAATGCGGGCTCTTGACAATGCTATGCAGTTGGGAGATAATAAAGGATACGAAAGAGTTCAAACTGGCTGCCGCGGGGGCGGCAGCTACGGCAAGGAGGTAACATCATGCGCGTGATCGCAGGAGAAGCCCGGGGCCGCAGGCTGGAAGCACTGCCCGGCACCGATGTGACTCGCCCCACCCTCTCGCAGGTGAAGGAGGCGATGTTCAGCATCGTACAGTTTGACCTGCCCGGGGCACGGGTGCTGGATCTGTATGCCGGCAGCGGCCAGCTGGGCATCGAGGCGCTGAGCCGGGGTGCGGCCCGGTGCGTCTTTCTGGACGAGAACCGGGAGGCCGTAAGCATCGTGATGCGCAACTGCAAGGCCTGCGGCGTGTTCGACCGCAGCCGGGTGAATATCGGCGAGGCTGCGCGGTTCTTGTCGGCCTGCCGGGAGCAGTTCGATCTGGTGCTGCTGGACCCGCCCTTCCGTGGCGGCACGCTGGAAAAGATCCTGCCGGCCGTGGAAAAGTGCGTTGCCCCCGGCGGCATCGTGCTGTGCGAGAGCGAAACAGGCATCGTGCTGCCCGCGCAGGCGGGCAGTCTGACCCTGCAGAAACAATATAAATACGGCAAGGTGCTGCTGTGGAAGTACACAAAGCCCATGCAGCCCGCCGCTGAGCAGGAGGGAGAAGCCTTATGAACGTGAACGAGCTTTTGGATACCATTGAGGATGCACTGGAAGAGAGCGCAAATGTGCCCCTTTCCGGCGGCAAGCGCATCGTGAATGTGGAACAGATCCGGGATTATCTGGACGAGGTGCGGGCGGCTCTGCCCGGCGAGCTGCGGCAGGCGCAGCAGATCGTGAACGACCGTGCGCAGATCGTGGACAGCGCCAACGCACAGGCACAGGCTATTGTGAAAAAGGCCGAGGAGCGCGCCCGCATTCTGGTCAGCGACGCCGAGATCGTCAAGGCCGCCCAGCAGCGTGCTTCTGAGATCACCTCCGCAGCCCAGACCGAGGCACGCACCCTGCGCCAGACCGTGACCGACTACTGCGAGAATATGCTGCGCACCACCGAGGATACCATGGTGGAAAACGCCGCACAGGTCAAAAACATCCGTAACAGCCTGCGCCAGAACGCCAAGAAAAACGGCTGATAACGGTCAACTTTCCACACAAATTCCACAGATTGCGGAAAATGCAGTCCCTGTGAGCAAAAATGACGGCTCACAGGGACTTTTTTTGTGGATTTTTGCGGCCAAAAGCCGCCCGAAAACCCTTGCATTCACGAACTTGATTTGCTACAATAAACATGTATCGGTGGGGCAAAGTGGGTAAAAGTAGGGCACACGCCCTGCAAACGCCCCTGAAAGGGGGAGCAGCGCGTGTTTTTTGGCCGTTATGATTACACCATCGACGCCAAGGGGCGGCTGAACTTCCCCGCAAAATTCCGCGACGCCATGGGCGAGAGCTTTGTGGTGCTGGAATGGGTGGACAACTGCCTGTTCGCACTGCCCATGGAAGAAGTGGAGCGGCTGGCAGACAAGCTGGAAAGCGATGAACTGATGGACAGCTGGGCCATCTCCGGCGACCTGTTCAGCACCGCCTGCGAGGTAGCGCCGGACAAGCAGGGACGCATCCTGCTGCCCGCCGAGCTGCGCGCCTACGCCGGGCTGGAAAAGGACGTGACCATCATCGGCAACCGCAACCACGCCGAGATCTGGGCCACCGAGGTCTGGAACGCCCGCCGCGCCGCCGTGACCAACGACCAGCGCGCCGAGCGGCTGCGCAAGCTGCACCTCTGATGCAAAAAACTAAAACCGAGAAAGGAGGCCGTGCCAATGGCCTTTGAAGAACAGCAGCCCTTTGACCCGGCCTCGTTTGAGCATATCCCCGTTTTGCTGAACGAGTGCCTGACAGGGCTTGCCATCGACCCGGCGGGCACCTATCTGGACGGCACCGCTGGCGGCGCGGGACATTCCCGCCAGATCGCTTTGCGGCTGGACGCCGCCAAGGGCGGCAGGCTCATCTCGCTGGATCAGGACCCGGATGCGGTACAGACCGCGCGTGCCCGCCTTGCCGGGCTGCCTGCCACCGTGGTGCAGATCAATTTCCGTTATGCGGGACAGGCGCTGGAGCAGCTGGGCATTGAAAAAATCAACGGCGCACTGCTGGATCTTGGCGTTTCCAGCCATCAGCTGGACGATGCCGCCCGGGGCTTTTCCTACCGGGCAGATGCACCGCTGGATATGCGCATGAGCCAGCAGGGCGAGACCGCCGCAGACCTTGTGAACACTGAAAGCCGCGAGGAACTGGCCCACATCCTGCGGGATTACGGCGAGGAACCCTATGCGTGGCAGATCGCAGGAAAGATCGTGGAGGCGCGGGAAACTGCTCCCATCCTGACCACCCTGCAGCTGGCAGATATCGTAGCAAGCGCCATGCCCCCGGCAGAGCGCCGCAAAAACAAGAACCCCTCCCGCCGCACCTTTCAGGCGCTGCGCATTGCAGTGAACCACGAACTGGACGCGCTGGAAGAGGGCTTGGATACCATTTTTGATCACCTTGCACCGGGCGGCCGGTTGTGCGTGATCACCTTCCACTCTCTGGAGGACCGGCTGGTCAAGAACAAATTCCGCCGCTGGTCCACAGCCTGTACCTGCCCGCCGGAGTTTCCGGTGTGTGTATGCGGCGGCAAGGCAAAGGCAAAGCTTATCACCCGCAAACCCATTGAAGCTAATACGCAGGAGTTAGAGGAGAACCGGCGCAGCCGTTCTGCCCACCTGCGTGTACTGGAAAAATGCTGAGATGCCGGAAGCACCGGCATCGTGAGGAGGAGAGGAATCATGGGTCAGCCAGCATACGATCGTAACGCGGTGCGCCGCCGCAGGGCACCGCAGCCCCAGCGCAAAGCAAACCTGCGGGTAGCAAAGGGCGGCAAGCGGCGGTTGAACCCGCTGCAGGCCGCCGTACATAACGCCATGAATCTGGTGGCAGCAGCACTGCTGGTGGGCTTTGCCATCAGCCTGCTGTGGAGCGAGGCACAGCTGGTGGAGCTGAACGACCAGATCCAATCCACTAAGGCGCAGCTGGTCAGCGAGCAGAGCCAGTATACCTACTACAACAGCACTCTGAACAGCAAGACCAACATTGCCAGCGTGGAGGAGACCGCAGGGCGGCTGGGTCTGATGAAAGTAGACCCCAGCCAGATCACCTACATCCGCTTGGGGGAGAGCGGCGCACTGGTGCGCCGGGAATCCACCGTGCGGCAATGGACCGACTTTTTGTACACCGGCGCGGTGAACATTCTGGGCACCGTGAGATAAACGGAGAAAGCGTGCGGCAGCGCACGCTTTTTTCGGTTTATGGACACCGCAGTCTGAATAAATAACAGCGCAGGGCGCGCGGAATGCAGTGCACGCCCCGCAGGAGAGAACCAATGCAAGAACCTTTCCGTAACAAAAAAAGCAGGGGCTACCGCCTGCGTCCGGCCTCCGGCCGGGATCGGCTGGACAGCCGGGTGCGGCGGCTTTGCAGCCGTCTGGGCATCCTTGCGGTGGTGGTGGCGGCCGCCATCGTCATCCGCAGCCTGTATAATATCCAGATCATCCACGGAGCCGAGTACCGCCAGTATGCCGCCCAGCAGCAGCTGCTGGATACCACCATCAAGGCCACCCGGGGCGAGATCTATGATGCCTCCGGCATCACCCTTGCCTCCACCAGCGTGGTGTGGACCATCTGGGCAGACCCCAGTTACAGCAGCATCCTTTATACCAGCAAGACCAATGATGACGACGCCGTGACCAAAACGCTGGACCCCGCCATGTGTGCCGAGGTGAGCCGGGAGCTGACGTTGCGTCTGCTCTCCGGGGACGGCGAAAGCATGGACAGCGTGGACACCTCCTCGGCAGAGTATCAGCAGCAGTACCAGACCGTTTACGATGCACTTTCCCGGCTGGATTCTGCCTACGTCACCCTTGCCACCAAGGTGAACAACGCGGTGAAGCTTTCCATTGAAAAGTACGTCACCAGCTTCAATAAGGCGCACAAAAAGGCTACCGATACCTCCCGCAAGGGGCGCATCTCAGTGTCCTCGGAAAAGAGTTTCCAGCGCAACTACCCCTACGGTGCCTTTGCCGCAGCGGTGCTGGGCTTTACGGATGTGGACGGCGTTGGCACCTACGGACTGGAAAAATCCTACCAGTCCACCTTAGCCGGTGTGGATGGCCGCACCATCACCCAGCGCAACGCGGTGGGCAACGCCATTGCAGACGCTAACGCCACCACCTTTGCCGCCAAGGACGGCTCCAATCTGGTGCTGTCGCTGGATGTGAACGTGCAGGAGATCGCGGAGCGGTACCTGAACGAAGCCATTGCAGCCAACACGGTGGAAAACCGCGGCTGCGCCATTGTAATGAACGTCAAGACCGGTGCTATCCTTGCCATGGCCTCCAAACCGGACTTTGACCCCAACGACCCGCTGAACTACACCGCCAACGAGGCCTACCTCAACGAGCTGGTGCACGCAGAGCCGGAGCTTTACGGCGTCTATAAAAAGGACGCCGACGGCAACTACATCACCGATGAACAGGGCAACAAAATCCTGGATGAGGAAGCGGACTATTCCGGCTACTACCGGGATATCCTGTGGAAAAACAAGACCATCACCGAGCTGTACTACCCGGGCTCTGTGTTCAAGGTCATCACCTCTGCCATGGGCATCGACTCCGGTGTGGCGACCATGAACACCACCTTTACCTGCTCCGGCGCTTACGGTGTTGCCAAGGAGACCTACCACTGCGCAGGGCGCAAGGCGCACGGCCTGCTCAATATGGCCGAGGCGCTGCGCAAGAGCTGCAACATCTACTACATCCAGCTGGGACAGCGTGTCGGCTCGCAGCAGTTCTATAACTACTTCGATGCCTTCGGTTTTACCGCCCGAACCGGCGTAGATCTGCCCAGCGAGACCAACTTTATGCAGTACTACCGCGCCGACCAGCTGGGCGAGGTGCAGCTGGCTTCCTCCTCCTTCGGTCAGGCCATGGCCATCACCCCGCTGCAGATGTGCACCGCCATTGCGGCCATCGTCAACGGCGGGTATCTGGTCACCCCCCATGTGGTGGATAAGATCACCGATGCCAACGGCAACGTCATTCAGGAGATCGGCGCAAACGTGCGCCGTCAGGTCATCAGTCAGAGCGCCAGCGAGGTCATCCGGGAGATGATGGAGTACGAGGTGGGCAACGGCACCGGCGGCGGCAAAAACGCTTATGTGTCCGGCTACCGCATCGGCGGCAAGTCCGGTACCTCCGAGCAGCTGAATATGCACCGCCGCGCCGATGGCGACTATAAAAAGGTGGCCTCCTTTGTGGCAGTGCTGCCCGCCAACGACCCGGAGATCCTCGTCTACGTCATGCTGGATGACCCCAACAACGCCCGGACGGACTACTCCTCCATCCTTGCAGCCCCTGTGGCGGGCAATATCATCAGCGAGGTGGCCCCCTATCTGGGCATCGCCACCGACGGCGAGGACCGCAGCGGCACCATCGTCACCGTGCCGAACCTTGTGGGCACCGAGTGGAGCAACGCGCAGGTGAGCCTGAATATTCAGGGCCTGAAGCATCAGCTGCAGGAGAGCCAGAGCAGCCAGTCCGCTGCCCCGGTCACCTACCAGTACCCCCACGCGGGCGCAAAGGTGCCCTACGGCACCACCATCTACCTGTATACCGATACCTACGAGGGCAGCCGCACCGAGGTGCCGGATGTGACAGGCAAGAGCCCGGACTTTGCCCGCCAGATGCTGAGCGCCGCCGGGCTGAACTGCGTGGTGGAGGGCAGCGGCACGGTGCAGGCGCAAAGCGACGAGCCCGGCTCCAGCGTGCAGCGCGGCACCATCATCACCCTGACCTGTGGGTAAAACAGCTTTTTCGGCATCCTCGACCAAGGCTTTCGGCATAAAGCACTGCCGCAAGGCGGTGACGGATGAGGGTGCAGCATTCAATAGAACGAGAGGGGATAGAACAATGGAAAAGATCCATGCAAGCAAGCTTCTGGCAGGGCTGGTGCCTGCCGGAAAACTGACCAGTGACCCGGAGGTGGCACTGGTCACCACCGACAGCCGCGAGGTAAAGCCCGGCTGCATTTTTGTGGCCTTCCCCGGCGAGCGGTTCGACGGCCATGATTTCGCCGCCCGTGCGCTGGAGCAGGGCGCGGAGTATGTGGTGGTCAACCATCCCGTGCCCGGTGTGCCGGAGGAAAAGGCCATCCTTTGCCCGGACAGCTACCACGCCATGATGGTGATGGGCGCAAACTACCGCAGCCAGTACCACCCCAAAATGGTGGGTGTGACCGGCAGTGTGGGCAAGACTACCACCAAGCAGATGACCTACGCCGCTCTGTGCGGCTTTGGCGAGACCATCAAGACCGAGGGCAACCAGAACAATGAGCTGGGAATGCCCCGCACCCTGATGCGGCTGGAAAGCAGCACCGAGTATGCGGTCATCGAGATGGGTATGAGCCACGCCGGCGAGATCGACCGTCTGGCGCGGGCAGCACGGCCGGATGTGGGCATCATTACCTGCATCGGCGTGTCCCATATCGGCAATCTGGGCAGTCAGGAGAACATCTGCAAGGCAAAGCTGGAGATCTGCAACGGTCTGCCGGAGGGCGCGCCGCTGGTGCTGAACTACGACGACCCCTTCCTGCGCAAGGCAGTGCTCCCCGCCCATGTGCGCCCGGTGTGGTTCAGCCTGAGCGATGAAAACGCAGACGTCTGCGCCCTGTCCATCCGGCAGGAGACCGACGGTATGAGTTTTGTGCTGGAAGATCAGGAGCACGGCACCTTTGTGGTGAACATCCCCGCCATGGGACGCCACAATGTGGCAAACGCTCTGGCTGCCTACTGCGCCGCCACCCGTCTGGGGTGTGACGCCAAGAGGGTCATCCATGGGCTTTCCAACTTTGAGCAGACCGGCCGCCGCCAGAAGGTGGTGGACAGCGAGGGCGTGACCGTCATCGAGGACTGCTACAACGCAAACCCGGACAGCATGAAGGCTGCGCTGGCAATGTTTAAAGATTTCCCCTGCAAGCGCCGCTTTGCCCTGCTGGGCGATATGCTGGAGCTGGGCGAGCTGAGCCGCGAAGCACACGAGGAGCTGGGACGCCTTGCCGCCGAGAGCGGGCTGTACTGCCTGATCACTTACGGCGAGCAGGCCAAGCGCACCGCTGTGGTGGCTGCGGCCAAGGGGGTAGAGACCCTGCACGCGGACAGCTACCGCGAGGCTGCCGATGCTTTGCTGGATCGGGTGCAGCCCGGCGATGCCGTTCTGGTAAAGGCCAGCCACGGCATGGCACTGGAAAAAGTGCTGGATATCTTCTACGCAGAGCATAAAGAAGCGGAAGTATAACTATTTGGCGAAATGGAGTGTCTGATCTATGGAGCGTTTCGCCTTGGCAGCGGCGGTGGTGCTGGGCTTTGCCCTTACGGCAGCCCTGTGCAGCCTGTTTGTGCCGCTGCGGCGGGTGCTGGAACGCCGCGAACAACAACAGCAGCCGGTACAGTCTGAGCAGCCCCGGCCTGCACCCCTGCGCGCCCCGCTGTGGGGTGGGCTGTGTGCGGCGGCGGGCACGGTGGCTGCGGTGGGTGTGGGCTGGCTTGCCGCCTGCGTGGGTCAGCCGGAGCTGCTGGGCAGCGAGGGCCGGTTGATGACGCGGCTGCTCACGGCACTGGCCGGAAGCCTTGCCTTTGGGGCAGTGGGTTTTGCAGAGGACCTTGCCCGGATGCGCAGCCCGGCGGCGCTGGGGCTGCGGCGGGATGTGCGGCTTTTGCTGGAAGCACTGGCCGCAGCCTTTGTCCTTTTGCTGCTGCGGGCAGCGGGCTGTCTGCCCCGGGGGCTGGGCGTGCCCGGGGCGGGGTATGTGCTGCTGGGCAGCGCCGTACCCTTTTTGTGGGCGGTGCTCATGGTGGTGCTGGCTGAGTGTGCCCGCGTAGCCGAGCGGGACGAGGGCGCGGTGTGCGGTGCGGCCTTTGTGGCCATGCTGGCGTTGATGATGGTAGAGGCCGGTCTGGGCGTTTCCGGGCTGGCGGTGCTGCCCGGAGCGCTGGCCGGGGCACTGGTGGCACTGGGGCTGTGGGCGTTCCCTCCGGCAAGGCTGGGGGTGGGCTGCTGCGGTAGTCTGCTGGCGGCGGGTGCTGTCGGCTGTATCCCGCTCAGTCTGGACATGACCAGCCTGACCGTGCCGCTGGCGCTGCCCTTCTGGGCGGCGGGCGGTCTTTTGGCAGCGCAGCTGCTGTGTGCAAAGCGCACCGGCAAGCCCTTGCGCTGCTGGGTTAAAAAGCATAAAATGAGCCCGGAGACGGTGTTCCTGTGCAGCTTTGCGCTGAGCGCTGTCGGCTATGTGCTGGCGCTGGCGCTGCTGCGCTGGTGCTGACCGGGCACAGAGAGGGAAGGGAGCGCAGATGGCGACTATCCGCAAAAAACACAGAGCGCCGGTGTCGGTGTTCCAGCGAGACCCGGGCCCGTGGTCCCGGCTGCTGATCGACTGGCTGGCTACGCTGGCTGTTATTATGATCTTTGGGCTGGTGATGCTGTTCAGTGCCAGCTACACCACCGGTTACCTGCGCATGGGCGACAGCTTCCACTACATCAAGCAGCAGGCGCTGTGCATGATGATCGGGCTGGCCTGTATGTTCCTGATGAGTTATATGGATCACCGCTTTTTGCGCAAGATGGTGGTGCCGGGCTACATCATCGTGCTGGCCATGCTGGCCGTCACCCTGACCATGGCCCCTTTGAACGGCTGCCGCCGCTGGATCCGCTTCGGCGGGCTTACACTGCAATCCTCCGAGGTGGCAAAGTTTGAAATGATCCTGTTCAGCTCCCATCTTGCGGCAAAAGCGCCGCAGGTGGAGCGTCTGGACCCGGAGCGCCGCATCCTGCTTACCCCCCGGGAGTGGCTGCGGGTGCGGGTATGGAAGCAGCTGGTGGTGCCGGTGCTGCCCCTTATACCGGTGGTCATCCTGCTGGCGATGGAGCCGCACATGTCCGGCATCGTGCTGACGGTGGCGGTGGTGGGCACCATCCTGCTGCTGTCCGGCAGCGGCGGTGTGCTGACATGGGCGGGTGCCATCACGGCAGGCGCCCTGCTGGAGACCCTGCTCTCCCATGTGGACTCCATCCCTTACCTGCAAAAGCGTCTGGACGGCTGGACGCAGGATCTGAGCAAGATGACCGACCAGACCGTGCAGAGCCTTTACGCCATCGGCTCCGGCGGGCTGAAAGGGCTGGGGCTGGGCAACAGCGTGGAAAAGCAGCTCTGGCTGCCGGAAAGCACCAACGACTTCATCTTCAGCGTGGTGTGCGAGGAGCTGGGCTTCATCGGCGCAGTGCTCATTATCGTGCTGTTCGTGCTGTTCATCGTGCAGGGGCTGCTCATCGCCTATAAGGCGGAGAACCTGTACTGCACCATGGTGGGCATCGGCATCATGGCACAGATCGCGTGGCAGGTGTTCTGCAATATCGCCGTGGTCACCAACACCCTGCCCAACACCGGCATCAGCCTGCCCTTCTTCTCCTCCGGCGGCACAAGCCTGATTTTGCTGCTGGCAGAAATGGGCGTGATGGTGAACATAGGCCGCAACGGCGAGCGGGTGGCGCAGCAGCGGGAGCAGATGCGTGCCCAGCGGGAAGCCGCCCGCGCTGAGCGGGAAGCAGAGCTTGCCCGCAAGACCATTGACTTGGCTTCTGCCCGCGCAGCCCGTACAGAACAGTAAAACAAACCGCAAGCCCGCCCGGCCGCAGGCCGGGCGTTTATAAGGAGGAATCACCATGCGTGTTCTCATTGCAGCCGGCGGCACTGCCGGACATATCAACCCCGCACTGGCCATTGCCGGTGCTCTGAAAAAGGCTGACCCTACCGCCGAGATCCATTTTGCAGGCCGTAAGGAGGGCATGGAGTACCGTCTGGTCACACAGGCGGGCTACCCCTTCCACCACATCGAGATCACTGGTTTTCAGCGCAAGCTCAGCCTGCACAACATCAAGCGCAACCTCATTACCCTGTGGAATCTGGCCCTCTCCGGCCCTAAGGCCAAGGCCATGATGAAAGAGGTAAAGCCGGATCTCGTCATCGGCTGCGGCGGCTATGTGTCCGGCCCGGTGGTGCGCTGCGCCGCCAAAATGGGCATCCACACCGCCCTGCATGAGCAGAACGCTTTTCCCGGTGTGACCAACAAGCTGCTGGCCCCGGATGTGGATATCGTGTTTGCCGCTGTGCCCGCCGCTGTGGAAAAGCTGGGCGCACCGGACAAGACCCTTGTGGTGGGCAATCCCGTGCGGCCGGAGGTGTTTGTACAGGCCGCGAATCGCGAGGCCATCCGTGCACAGCTGGGTGCGGGCGACCGCACCGTCATCCTGTCCTTCGGCGGCAGCTTGGGTGCACGCCGGGTCAACGAGGTGGTGGCAGACCTGTGCGCATGGGAGCAGCACGAGCACAAGCCGGTGCTGCACCTGCACGCCACCGGGCAGTACGGGGTGCAGCTGTTTGAGCAGCTGCAAAAGCAGAAGGGCTTTGCCCCCGGCGACAGCCTTGTGGTAAAGGAATACATCAACAATATGCCGGAGCTGTTGGCAGCGGCAGACCTCGTTATCAGCCGCGCCGGTGCGCTGACGCTGGCCGAACTGGAAGCCGTGGGACGCGCCGCTGTGCTGATCCCCAGCCCCAATGTGGCGGAGAACCACCAGTACTACAACGCCATGGAGCTGCAAAAGGCCGGGGCGGCTGTGGTCATTGAAGAAAAAGACCTGACCGGCGAAAAGCTGGTGCAGACTGTTTCTACTATGCTGGCACAGCCCGGCAAGCTGGCCGAAATGGGCAAAAACGCCCGCAGCCTGTCGGTGGACGACAGTCTGGACCGCATCACTGCGGCGCTGCTCAAGCTGGTCAAGACCCCGTGATGCAGACGTGGAATAAACAGGAAAGAAGGTGCGAATGATGCAGCAGAACCGTGACCGCAACGGCAGACCCCGGAACACGAGACCCTATGATCTGAACCGGGATGTGGCGCGCACCTCTGCGCCTTCGCAGGATCATACGCCCCGGAGCACCGGCAGCAGCCGCTACGGCTACAACGGCGAGCCGCTCAGTCGCCCGCCCTCCCGCAGCGCCAACGGCAGCGTGCGCTCCTCCCGGGCAGATAACAGCATCCAGTTCCCCACCCAGTCCCAGCCTCGCCGCCCGGCGCAGGGGCAGGGAAGCAATACCACTCAGTACCCCTCTGGCAGCCGCCCGGCGGGCAGCAGACCCAAAAACGCGAAGTCTGGCGGCAAGCAGCGCCGCCCGGCAAACAATGCCCGCAGCGGGCAGAACAACCGGAAAAACCAGAACGCGCAGAACCACCCGAACCGGCAGCACCCGGCAGCCAGCCAGAATCAGCGCCTGCGCCCAGCGCAAAGCGCCCCGCAGCAAAGCCCTGCCCGGCGGGAAATGCGCAAAAAGCGCAAGGTGACCCGCGCCACATTGCGCCGCCGCCGGATGCTGCGCCGCTTGACCGCCTTTGCTATGCTGCTGTGTGTCATTGGCGCGGGCATCTACCTGACCATGACCATGCTGTTCCGCATCAACTCCATTCAGGTGCAGACCCCGGACGGCAAACAGGTGACTGAGATCGCGGGCTATACCGCAGACAGCATTTTGCAGCGGATGGGCGTGCAGCTGGAAGAGAACATCTTCAGCTTTGAACCCGGCGAAAAGGCCGCTGTGCTGGAGCAGAATTTTCCACTGCTGGGCTCCATCAAGGTGATCCGGGACTACCCCAACACCGTGGTGGTGCAGGTGACCGAGGCCGTGCCCGCCTACGCGGTGCAAAACGGCAATAAATGGCTTGTGATCTCGGACAAATGGAAGATCCTGTCCGAGGAAAGCACCCAGCCCGAGGGGCTTTGCACCCTGTACGGCGGCAAGCTGCAGGACACCACTCCGGGACAGGGCTTCTGGTTCGTGGACGATGCGGACGCGGCAAGCGCCTCCGGGTCGGAAACCGCCGAAAGCGAAAGCGCGGTGAGCACCGAGACCGCCCGCATGGAAGCCCTGCGCACCCTACGCAGCAAGCTGGAAGAATACGGTCTGTCGCAGGACGTGACACGGCTGGAAGTGGCAGACACCGAGCAGCTCGCATTTTTGTATCAGGATCGCATCAGCGTGCTGCTGGGTACGCTGAACGATCTGGATTATAAGCTGGACCGCGCCCGCTATGTGCTGACCAACGCCGACGGAAAGGGCTGCGGCCCCACCGACACCGGACGGCTGGACTTCAGCCATACCAGCGCCAGCAGCACCCGCAAGATCTATTTTGCACAGGGCGAGCCTACTCTGCCTTCCGGCTATGTGGTGCCGCCTAAGGTCGAGGAACCCGCCCCGGCAGAGGACGCCGCCGACAGCACGGACAGCACAGAAAGCACGGACAGCGCGGATGCTGCCGACACCACCGAACCGGCAGCTGACGCGGACACCGAGCAGCTGCCCCTGACCCACCCTGACCGCATGACGGCCAACGAAGAAGAAAACCCCATGTAAAGAAGCTTTTTGGAGGAGACTGTATGAAGCTGGAACAACTGATGGAAGGCGTGCCCTTTACCCTTGTGCAGGGCAGTCTGGATACTGAGATCGCGGATATCATCTACGACAGCCGCAAGGCTGCCCCGGGGCTTTTGTTCGTGTGCATCGTGGGCACCCAGCGGGACAGCCACGCGTTTGCCGCCGACTGCGCCGCCAAGGGGGTCAGCGCGCTGGTCATCCAGCACGACATCGACCTTTCTGCCATGCCCGGGGTGACCGTGGTCAAGGTGGAGAGCAGCCGCTATGCCATGGCGCTGATGAGCGCCAACCTCTTTGGCAACCCTGCCCGCCAGATGACCATGATCGGCGTCACCGGTACCAAGGGCAAGACCACCACCACCCACATGATCAAAAGCGTGCTGGAGGCCGCAGGCCGCAAGGTGGGCATGATCGGCACCAACGGCATCTACTATATGGGACGCCACAAGGACACCGCCAACACCACCCCGGAAAGCTACGAGCTGCAAAAGACCTTCCGGGAGTTTCTGGATGCCGGCTGCGACACCGCACTGATGGAGGTATCCAGTCAGGGCCTGATGATGGACCGCGTGGCGGGCGTGCACTACGATGTGGGTGTGTTCACCAACCTTTCGCCGGATCACATCGGCCCCGGTGAGCACAAGACCTTTGAGGAGTACCGCAGCTGGAAGGGACAGCTATTCAAGCGCTGCGACGTGGGCGTGGTGAATATCGACGACGAGAACACCGCCGCCCTGCTGGAGGGCCACACCTGCAAGCTGGTCACCTACGGCCGCGATGAAAAGGCCGACTACCGCGAGACCGGCTACGAGCTGCTGCGCACCCACGATTTTCTGGGCGTTGCCTTCCACGTTACCGGCAAGGACGAGATGGACGTGAAGGTGAATATGCCCGGCGAGTTCAGCGTGTACAATGCGCTGGCCGCACTGGCCGTGGGCAAGGTGCTGGGTCTGCCGGATGCCGCCATCCACGACGGTCTGGGCAAGTGCGTGGTGAAGGGCCGTGTGGAGCTTGTGCCCATCAACAAAAAGTTCACCATCCTGCTGGATTACGCCCACAACGAGGTATCCACCGAGAGCCTGCTTACCACCCTGCGCGCCTACAAGCCCCACCGTCTGGTGGTGGTGTTCGGCTGCGGCGGCAACCGCTCCAAGCTGCGCCGCTACGGCATGGGCGAGATCTGCGCCAAGATGGCCGACTTCTCCATCCTCACCGAGGACAACAACCGCTTTGAAAAGGTGGAGGACATCCTTGCGGACATCCGCGAAGGCATGAACAAGGGCAACCCGGACGCAAAGTTCGTGGAGATCCCCGACCGTCTGGACGCGCTGCACTACGCAGTGGATCACGCACAGGAGGGCGATCTGATCGCCGTCATCGGCAAGGGGCATGAGACCTACCGCGACCGCGAGGGCGTCAAGACCCCCTTCCTTGAGCGGGAGCTGCTGGAGGAATACGCACAGCAGATCGGGCTGGAATAAGAAAATATTATTATTGCGGGAAAGGCCGCTGCACAAAGTACCGTGCAGCGGCCTTTTTGCGCCCTGTGGGAGCCCCTATATAAAGAGGAAGCAAACTGTGACAGAAATGTAAAAGATAAAAATTTTTAACTAAAACCATTGACTTATCCGACGGTTTGGCTATAATGGTCGTGTTCGATACATCACAAATTTTAGGTAAATAATCAATACAATCATACAACATAAAGGAGAATACTACCATGACTTTCGAGGAAATGAAGAAGATCGTTGTCGATACCCTGAGCTGCGATGAGGACAAGGTGACCATGGAGGCCAGCCTGACCGAGGATCTGGAGGCCGACAGCCTGGACGCTGTGGAGCTGAACATGGCACTGGAGGAGGCCTGCGGCGTGTCCATCCCCGATGAGGAGCTGGCAAACCTCAAGACCGTGGGCGATATCTTCAACTACATCAATGCCCATGTCTGAGGCTGACCGAGGCGAAACGCGATGAACAGTATCAAAGACCTGCTGCCGGGCAGTATGCGGGAGCGCACCTTCCAGCTGAAAGCCCGGCGGGATGCGGGTGCCGTGTGGAACGACCCGCAGTTCGTGGAATGTAAAAAGTGTGGACGCCGCGCCACCCGCCAGATCTGGAACAAGGCACAGTACGTCTGCCCCAACTGCGGAGTGCACCTGCCCATCGGCGGGTACTACCGCCTGAGCCTCGTCCTTGACAAGGGCAGCTTCCGGGAGCTGGACGCCGACCTTGCCCCGCAGGATGTGCTGCAGTTTCCCGGCTACCCGGAAAAGCTGGAAGCACAGACCGGTAAGACCGGTCTGAAGGAAGCTGTGGTCACCGCCACGGGGCGCATCGAGGGCACCCCGGTTGTGGCAGCAGTGCTGGACAGCCGGTTCTTTATGGGCAGCATGAGCACCACCGTGGGTGAAAAGATCACCCGCGCCGTGGAGCACGCCACCGCAAAGCACCTGCCGCTGATCATCTTCTCGGCCAGCGGCGGCGCCCGGATGCAGGAGGGCATTTTCAGCCTGATGCAGATGGCCAAGACCAGCGCCGCCATCCAGCGCTTTTCCGCCAGAGGCGGGCTGTACGTCAGCGTGCTCACCCACCCCACCACCGGCGGCGTCACCGCCAGCTTTGCCAGCCTTGGCGACATCATGCTGGCCGAGCCCGGGGCGCTGATCGGCTTTGCGGGCCCCCGGGTCATTGAACAGACCATCGGCGAAAAGCTGCCCGCAGGCTTCCAGCGCAGCGAGTTCCAGTACGAGCACGGCTTTGTGGACAAGGTAGTGCCCCGTACCGAGATGCGCGAAACACTGGCGCAGCTGCTGCGTCTGCACGCCTGAGGGAGGGAGCGCCTTATGATCAAGGACATCTTACAACAGCTCGCACCGCTGGATGAAAAGATCGCCGCTCTGCGCGGCGACCCGGCGGACGAGAACATGACCGATATCACCAACCACGCTGCCGAGCTGGCAGAGCTTTCCGCACAGGAGGATGCTTTGCTGTCCGGCTGCGGAGCGCTGACCGCAGAGGACAGGGTCTTTCTGGCACGCCACCCGGAGCGCCCCCACATCGACGAGATCGTGGATGCACTGTTCACCGACTTTTTTGAGCAGTGCGGCGACCGTCAGTGCAAGGAAGATGCTGCCATTCTGGGCGGTGTGGCGCTGTTCCACGGCCAGCCGGTCACAGTCATCGGCCACCGCAAGGGCAGTACGCTGGAAGAAAACCTGCGCTGCAACTTTGGTATGCCCGGGCCGGAGGGCTACCGCAAGGCGCTGCGCCTGATGAAGCAGGCCGAAAAATTTGACCGTCCTATCATCACCTTCATTGACACCCCGGGCGCATACCCCGGCAAGGACGCCGAGGAGCGCGGACAGGGCGAGGCCATTGCCCGCAACCTGATGGAGATGAGCGGCCTGACCGTGCCGGTGATCGCAGTGGTCACCGGCGAGGGCTCCTCCGGCGGCGCACTGGCGCTGGGTGTGGCAAACCGCATCCTGATGCTGGAAAATGCCGTCTACTCGGTGCTGAGCCCCGAGGGCTTTGCCAGCATCCTGTGGAAGGATTCCTCCCGCAGCGGCGAAGCCTGCGAGATCATGAAGCTGACCGCGCAGGATCTGTACAAGGACGGCATCGTGGAGGAAATCATCCCGGAGCCGGTGGGCGGCGCACAGCGCGCCCACGGGGTACTGTTCGGTGATCTGGACGAGGCACTGCGGCGTCAGCTGCGCAGCCTTGCCCGCATGAACGGCCGTCAGCTGGCCGAGCAGCGCTACCAGAAATTCCGTCAGATCGGAGAAATGAGGAAAGCATGAAGGGTTTGCGTCTGATCGCCACCGGCGGGGCTTTGCCCGGCCGCACGGTCACCAACGAAGAGCTGAGCCGCACCGTGGATACCAGCGACGAGTGGATCACCACCCGCACCGGCATCCGCACACGGCACTACTGCACCGAGGGCGAAAACGCCGCCACACTGGCCATTGCTGCCGCAAAGCAGGCGCTGCAGCGCAGCGGCCTTGCCCCGGCAGACATTGCCTGCTGCGTCTGCGCCACCCTTTCCGCGCCGGATGCCACCCCAAGCGTGGCCTGTCAGGTGCAGGCGGCGCTGGCACTGCCGGAAAACCGCCCTGCACTGGACGTGAACGCCGCCTGCTCCGGCTTTTTGTATGGCACGGCGGTGGCGCGCGGCCTGCTGGCTACGCTGGGCGGGCGGTATGCGCTGGTCATCGGCACCGAGGCGCTCTCCCGCCTGATGGACCCTGCCGACCGCTCCACCTGTGTGCTGTTCGGCGATGGAGCCGGTGCGGCGGTGTTTGAACTGACCGACACCTCGGTGCCTTTTGCCATCACGCTGGGGGCTCGGGGTGATGCCGCCATCCATGCCGGCGGCCCCAGCCGCGCAGGCTCGGCACCCATCAGCATGGACGGCAGGGCAGTGTTCCGCTTTGCGGTGGATGCCCTGCCCAAGTGTCTGCACACCGTGCTGGACGAGACCGGCCTTACGCTGGACGGGCTGGACTGGGTGGTCTGCCATCAGGCCAACAGCCGCATCATCGACCACTGCGTCAAGGCGCTGCACGCCGACGGTGCAAAGTTCTACAAAAACATGGATCGCCACGGCAACACCAGTGCTGCCAGCATCCCGGTGGCACTGAACGAGCTGGCTGAGAGCGGCCAGCTGCACCCCGGCCAGACCCTTGCCTGCATCGGCTTTGGCGGCGGCCTGACATGGGGCGGCATGATCGTGGAATATAAAGGATAAAGACCATGAAACTTTTAAACGAGATCTTGGGGACGAAATACCCCATCATTCAGGGCGGCATGGCAAACATTGCCACCGGCGAGTTTGCCGCCGCCTGCTCCAACGCCGGTGCGCTGGGCATCATCGGTGCAGGCGGCATGAATGCCGATACCCTGCGCCAGAACATCCGCCGCTGCCGGGAGCTGACCGATAAGCCCTTTGGGGTGAACATCATGCTCATGCACCCGCAGGCAGATGAGTTTGCCCAGATCGTGGTGGAGGAAAAGGTCGCCGTGGTCACCACCGGCGCAGGCAACCCGGGAAAGTACGTTTCCATGTGGAAAGCTGCCGGCATCAAGGTGATCCCGGTGGTGGCTGCTGCCGTGCTGGCACGGCATCTGGAGCCGCTGGGCATTGACGCCGTCATTGCCGAGGGCACCGAAAGCGGCGGCCATGTGGGCGAGATGACCACCATGGCGCTGGTGCCGCAGGTAGTGGATGCGGTCAGTGTGCCGGTCATCGCGGCGGGCGGCATTGCAGATGGCCGTCAGCTGGCGGCTGCGCTGGCGCTGGGCGCCTGCGGTGTGCAGGTGGGTACCTGCCTGCTGGCAAGCGAGGAGTGCCCCATCCACCCCAACTACAAGGCCGCGCTGCTCAAGGCCGGGGACAGTGACACCATCGTTACCGGGCGCACTGTGGGTGCACCGGTGCGTGTGCTGAAAAACCGCATGAGCCGGGAGTATGTCCGTCAGGAAAAGGCGGGCGCGGATAAGATGGAACTGGAAAAATACACGCTGGGCAGCCTGCGCCGTGCCGTCTTTGAGGGCGACACGGTAAGCGGCAGCCTGATGGCCGGTCAGGTGGCCGGAATGCTGCACGAGGTACGCCCCGTGGCGGACATCCTTGCCGACCTGTGGCAGGGCGGGAGGCAGCGCATTGCCGCGCTGAACACCGAATGCTGACCCTTGGCGGCAAGCCCCTGCAAGTACCCATTTTGCAGGGCGGCATGGGCGTGGGCGTCTCGCTGGGCGGGCTGGCCGGTGCGGTAGCAGCCTGCGGCGGCATGGGGTGCATCTCCACCGCCGATGCAGGTTATCGCGAGCCGGATTTTGCCCGCGACCCGGCGGCAGCCAACCACCGCGCTCTGACCGCAGAAATCCAAAAAGCCAAGGCCATTGCCGGGGGTATGGGTGTGGTAGCCATCAATGCGATGGTAGCCACCCGGGACTATGCCGACGCCATCCGCACCGCCGTGGCGGCGGGGGTGGATGCCGTGGTCTCCGGTGCGGGTCTGCCGCTGGAACTGCCGGGCATCGTGGGCACCAAAGAGGTGGCCATTGCGCCCATCGTATCCAGCGCCCGGGCGGCAAAGCTCATCCTGCGCCGCTGGGCAAAGGGCTTTGACCGCACCGCCGATTTTGTGGTCATCGAGGGCTGCAAGGCGGGCGGACATCTCGGCTTTGCCGAGGAGGACCTGCTGGCTGACCGCTGCCAGACCTTGGACGAAATTCTGCCCGGGGTGCTGGCGGAGGTAAAACCCTACGAGGAGCAATACGGCCACGCCATCCCGGTGTTTGTGGCGGGCGGCGTGTACACCGGTGCCGACATGGCACACTTTACAAAGCTTGGCGCTGCGGGCGTGCAGCTTGCCACCCGCTTTATCCCCACCTACGAGTGCGACGCCTCCCAGACCTACAAGGACGTGCTGCTGGCGGCAAAGCCGGAGGATGTGCGCATCATCCACAGCCCGGTGGGAATGCCCGGCCGCGCGCTGAACACCCCGCTGGTGCAGGCGCTGGCTGAGGGCAAACGCTTCCCGCCCAAGCACTGCGCCCGGTGTCTCAAGACCTGCGACCCCGCCGCCGTGCCCTACTGCATCACCCACGCCCTCATCGAGGCGGTGAAGGGCAACGTGGAGGAAGGGCTCTTCTTCTGCGGCGAAAACGTGGGCAGACTGGACCGGATGCGCACCGTGCGCGAGCTGATGGACGAACTTGTGACCGAATGGAGGCAGAATTTATGAAGCTTGCCGTACTTTACGCCGGTCAGGGTGCGCAGCACCCCGGCATGGGCAAGGAATTTTACGAAGCATCTCCCGCTTTCCGGGCGGCCTTTGACAGCGCAGCGCTGGATTTTGACCTGCACCGCGTCTGCTTTGAGGACCCGGACGGCGTTTTGAACCAGACCGAATACACCCAGCCCTGCATGGTGGCCTTTGCCTGCGGCGTGACCGCTGTGCTGGCCGAAAAGGGCGTAAAGCCCGCCTATCTGGCGGGGCTTTCGCTGGGCGAATACTCCGCGCTGCAGGCAGCCGGGGTGTTCACCGCAAAGCAGGCCATCGAGCTGACCGCCTTCCGGGGCAAGGCCATGGCCGAGGCTGCAAAGGGCCTTGACTGCGGCATGACCGCCGTGCTGGGGCTGGACAGAGAAAAGTTGTCTGCCTGCTGCGAACAGGCTGCTGCGGCGGGCTGTGTGCAGATCTGCAACTACAACTGCCCGGGGCAACTGGTCATCGGCGGTGAAAAAGCCGCTGTGGAGCAGGCTGCCGCGCTGGCAAAGGAAGCCGGTGCCCGCCGCTGTATCCCGCTGAAGGTCAGCGGCCCCTTCCACACAAAGCTGATGGCTCCCGCAGGGGATGCGCTGGCACAGCGCTTTGCGGGCGAAAACTTCGGCACCATGGAGACGCCGGTGCTGTTCAATTGTCTGGGGCATGAAAAGGCCGAGACCGACAGCATCCCGCAGCTGCTGGTAAAGCAGGTGCAGAGCAGCGTCTACATGGAAGATACCCTGCGCCGTCTGGGCGAGCTGGGTGTGGACCACATTCTGGAAGTCGGCCCCGGCAATGCCCTGAGCGGTTTTGTGAAAAAGACCCTGCCCGGGGTGGTCTGCACCGCAGTGGAGACCCCGGAACAGCTGGATGCGGTGCTGACCGCATGGAAGGATGCAGAATGAGTGAAGAAAAGCTGACCCGCGCCGCCATTGTTACCGGCGGCAGCCGGGGCATTGGCCGCGCAGTGTGCGTGGCACTGGCAAAGCAGGGCTGCAATGTGGTGGTGAACTACTGCCACGGCGCAGAGCCTGCGGAGCAGACGGCAGCGCTCTGCCGCGCCGAGGGCGTGCAGGCGGTGACCGTGCAGGCGGATGTATCCACCGCCGAGGGCTGCAAGGCACTGTTCGATGCTGCCGCCGAGGCTTTTGGCCGGGTGGATGTGCTGGTGAACAACGCGGGCATCACCCGGGACAACCTGATTTTGCGCCTGACCGAGCAGGATTTTGACGCGGTGCTGGACACCAACCTGAAAAGCGCCTTTCTCTGCTGCAAGGAGGCCGCCCGCCGCATGGTGCGCCAGCGCTGGGGCCGCATCATCAATCTGAGCAGTGTGGTGGCCCTGCGGGGCAACGCGGGTCAGGCAAATTATGCCGCCAGCAAGGCAGGGCTGATCGGCCTGACCAAGAGCCTTGCCCGGGAGCTGGCCAGCCGGAACGTGACCGTGAACGCGGTAGCGCCCGGCTTTATCGACACCGACATGACTGCCGTGCTGCCGGAGGCAGTGCGCACCGGCATGACGCAGGGCATCCCCGCAGGCCATGCAGGCCAGCCGGAGGATGTGGCACAGGCAGTGGCGTTTTTTGCCGCAGAACAAAGCAGCTATCTCACCGGGCAGGTGCTCTGTGTGGACGGCGGCATGGCAATGTAAAGGAGAACCCTTATGGAAAAACGCAGAGTTGTGATCACCGGCCTTGGCACGGTGAACCCGCTGGGCAACAATGTAGCCGACAGCTGGGCAGCAGCCCGTGCCGGTAAATGCGGCATCGGCCCCATCACCCAGTTCGACACCACCGACTTCAAGTGCAAGCTGGCCGGTGAGGTAAAGGATTTTGACCCCGAGACCGTGGTGGACAAAAAGGAAGTCCGCAAGATGGCACGCTTCACCCTGCTGGCACTGGGCGCTGCCGCCGAGGCCCTTGCGGACAGTGGTCTGGATACCGAAGCGGAAGCCAAAACCACCGGCGTCATCCTGTCCAGCGGCATCGGCGGCCTGCCCACCATTGAGGAGCAGCACGCCCGCGGCGAGGAAAAGGGCATGGAGAAGGTAAGCCCCTACTTTGTGCCCATGGCCATTGCCAACATGGCAGCGGCACAGGTGGCTATCCGCTTTGGTCTGAAGGGCATGTGCACCTGCCCGGTCACGGCCTGCGCCGGCGGCACCAACGCTGTGGGCGACGCCTTCCACCGCATCCGGGACGGCTACGAGTCGGTAATGGTCTGCGGCGGCGCGGAGAGCTGCATCAGCCCCTTGGGCATCGGCGGCTTTACCAGCATGAAGGCGCTTTCCACTGCCACCGACCCGGACGCTGCCAGCCTGCCCTTTGACGCCCGCCGCGGCGGTTTTGTCATGGGCGAGGGCAGCGGTGTGCTGGTGCTGGAAGAGCTGGAGCACGCAAGAGCGCGCGGCGCACACATCTACGCCGAGATGGTGGGCTACGGTGCCAACTGCGACGCCTACCACTTTACCGCCCCGGCTCCCGGCGGCGCAGGTGCCATCGACTGCATGAAGCTGACCCTGGCCGATGCCGGGCTTGCACCGGAGCAGGTGGACCACATCAACGCTCACGGCACCGGCACCCACATGAACGATGCCTGCGAGACCGCCGCCATCCACGCCGTGTTCGGCGCACACGCCAAGGAGATGACCGTGGTCAGCACCAAGAGCATGACCGGCCATCTGCTGGGCGGTGCGGGCGGCATTGAAGCCGTGTTTACCGCGCTGGCCCTGCGGGATCAGTTTGCACCGCCCACCATCCACTATGCCCAGCCTGACCCGGAGTGCGATCTGGATTATGTGCCCAACACCGGGCGGCAGCAGGAAATGCAGTATGCGCTGAGCAACAGTCTGGGCTTTGGCGGTCACAACGCCTGCATCGCCCTGCGCAGATGGGAGGGCTGACCCATGGCAGAGCCCCGTACCGTGCGTGAAAACGCCAACACCCTGAGCAGTGTTCAGATTGCAGAAATTCTGCCCCACCGCTACCCCTTTGCCCTCGTGGACCGTGTTCTGGACTACGAGCCGGGGCAGTGGGCCATCGGCCGCAAGTGCGTCACCCGCAACGAGGAATTTTTCAACGGCCACTTCCCGGCACAGCCGGTCATGCCCGGCGTGCTGCTGCTGGAGGCGCTGGCACAGACCGGTGCTGTGGCGGCACTGAGCCTGCCGGAAAACAAGGGCAAGCTTGCGCTGTTCGGCGGCATCAAGAGTGCCCGCTTCCGCAAGCAGGTCGTCCCCGGGGACGTGCTCACCCTCCACTGCGAGCTGGTGCAGCAGCACGGCGCTGTGGGCGTGGGCAAGGCCTCGGCATGGGTGGACGGCAAATGCGCCGTCACCGCAGAGCTGACCTTTGTGCTGACCGAAGCAGCAGAATAAAATGAATGCAAAAAAGAGATAGACGTTCCCGGAAGGAATCGTCTATCTCTTTTTTGTTGGGGTTATTTGTGCTTATTCCGGCTGGCTTACTCTGCGGCAGCTGTCCCGGCGTCTGCTTCAGCAGTGGGGGCAGACTCTGCCGTGGCGGTTTCGGTTGGGGCGGTCGCCGCCTGTTCCTTTTCCATCCACTCCCGCACGCGGTCGGGGCGGTTGGTGATGTAGGCATCGGCGCTGGTGCGCAGCAGGCTGCGGACGGAATCTTCCGTATCCACCGTCCACAAAGACACCTTGATGCCCATCTCGTGCAGTTTGTCAATGAAACCGGCGTTTTTGTAGGCGGTGTGGTACTCGCAGCTGACCCACTCCGGCACAAAGTCCAGACTGCGGATATAGCCGGGCAGATCCCGCTGCGCCATCAGGTTTTTGTAGATCTCGTTCAGGCTCTCGCCGGGGAAATTTGCCCGCAGCATACTTACCTTGTCGCTCATCCAGCGGGTCATCCAGCTGCAATTTTCCTCGTCTGCTGCGCTCTCCGGCAGGGCGGCATCCATGGCTTCCATGTCCTCCATGCCGTTGGTCAGTCCCAGATCCTTCCAGATGATGGGTGGCGGCAGCAGCATGCTTTCCAGCTCGCCGTATACCAGTGCACCTACCCGCAGTTCGGGCATCAGCTGCTTTGCCTGCCGCAGCAGCGCGTGGTTGAAGGAAACAAGGATCACCTGTTCTACCATCTCCGTCTGCCGCAGCACTTCCAACACCCGGGGCACAAAGTCCGGGTCGTTGTCCATGGTGGATTTCAGTTCCAGATGCACGGTGCATCCCGGCATCTGCCTGCACAGCTCCATGGCTTCCTGTAAGGTAGCAATCTTTTCGTCCTGATAGATGGCGTCCTTCCAGCTGCCGAAATCCAGCTCCTTTAAATCGCCCATGGTCATATCGTAGATCTTGCCGGAAATATCCGTGTGCAGATCGATCATATAGTCATGGTGGATCACAAGCCCGGCGTCAATGGTCTGCTGTACGTCCATCTCTACGCCGTCCGCGCCAATCTCCATGGCTTTTTTAAAGGCTGTCAGGGTGTTTTCCGGTGCAAGATAGGAAGCACCGCGGTGTGCAATGATCTGTGGTGTCATAAATTTTCTCCGTTATCGGTTCGTCCTCACACGTTTACGCCCCGGCGCTGCCATACCGCAAACAGTGCCGGGGCGCTTGCTCAAGCCAAGTCCTCGCCGTCCGAGGCAATGACCTTTTTATACCAGTAAAAGCTGTCCTTCCGGCTGCGGGCAAGGGTGCCGTTGCCGTCGTTGTCCTTGTCCACATAGATAAAGCCGTACCGCTTTTTCATCTCGCCGGTGGAGGCGCTTACAAGGTCGATGGGGCCCCATGTGGTGTAGCCCATCAGGGGCAGACCGTCCTCGTTGATGGCCTTTTCCATCTCTTCGATGTGCGCCCGCAGATAGTCGATGCGGTAGCTGTCGTGGATGGAGCCGTCCGGCTCTACGGTATCCACCGCGCCCAGACCGTTTTCCACGATGAACATGGGCTTTTCGTACCGGTCGTAAATGGTGTTCAGGGTCACCCGCAGACCCACCGGGTCGATGGCCCAGCCCCACTCGCTGACTTTCAGGTAGGGGTTCTTCACCGATGCAGACACGGCGTTGCCTTCCGCATTCTCTGCCGCCATCAGCTCCTTATCCACCGTGATGCAGCGGCTGGAATAGTAGCTGAAGGACACAAAATCCACCGTGCCCTCCTGCAGCGTGCGGTCATCCTCGGGTTGTGTGCACAGCTGCACCCCGGCGCGCTCCATCCGCTTTTTAGCCCACACGGGGTAAGCGCCGCGCACCTGTACGTCGGTAAAGAAGTAGTTGTCCCGGTCTGCCTCCTGCGCCGCCCGCACATCCTCCGGGGCGCAGGTGCGGGGGTAGAACTGCCCTGCCGCCAGCATACAGCCCACCATGGCGTCCGGCATTTTTTCGTGCGCCAGCTTTACCGCCTTTGCGCTGGCCACCAGCTCGTGATGGGCGGCCTGATACTTGACCTGCTCCACATTTTCGCCGGGGTAGAACACCAGCCCTGCGCCGGTAAAGGACAGGTGCAGCAGCATGTTGATCTCATTAAAGGTGAGCCAGTACTTCACCTTGCCTTTGAAGCGGTCGAACAGCACCTCGCAGTAGTGGACGTAGGCGTCCACCATGCGGCGGTCTTTCCAGCCGCCGTATTTTTTGATGAGGGCAATGGGAGTGTCAAAGTGACAGATGGTGACCAGCGGCTCGATGCCGTACTTATGGCACTCGTCAAAAATGCTGTCGTAGAAGGCCAGTCCTGCCTCGTTGGGCTGGGCGTCATCGCCGTTGGGCAGGATGCGGGTCCATGCAATGGACAGCCGGAAGCACTTGAAGCCCATCTCTGCAAACAGGGCGATATCCTCTTTATAATGGTGATACAGGTCAATGGCCTCGTGGCTGGGGTAGAAATGTGCGTCATCGCAGCCCAGCATTTCCATAGAGCCCGTTGCCACCGGAAAACGGTCCGGGCCGAAGGGGGTCACGTCCACCGTTGCCAGACCCTTGCCGTCTGCCTGCCATGCACCCTCGCACTGGTTGGCGGCGGTAGCGCCGCCCCACAAAAAGCCCTTGGGAAATTTGCCCATACTCTTTACCTCCTTGTTTACTTTTGCGCCCCTGCGGAGCGCAGATATACTCATACTACTATGATACCGCAACCGGCGGCGCTTGTCCATGACTGCATTTTGCAAAGGTGGGTGTATTTGGGGATAAAGTACGACTTTTATCGTCAAAACGCCGAAATTCCCTGCGGTTTTTTGCGCACTTTTCACGATAAAAACACAAAACTTGCCCGTTTTTCTTTTATTCTGTTCCTTTTAAACCGCGCGGCAGTATGGTAGAATAGTAAGGTAAGAACTGCGCCGCGCTGCTGCGCTGCTGAGAACATGGAAAAATGGAGTGTTTGATTATGACAGAGTTCAAACCCATCAAAGAAGGCAAGGTCCGCGAGATCTACGACAATGGCGACAGCCTGATCATGGTTGCCACCGACCGCATTTCTGCGTTTGACGTCATCCTGAAAAACAAGGTCACCAAAAAGGGCACCGTGCTCACCCAGA
>ENA-UONY01000283-UONY01000283.1-human-gut-metagenome-genome-assembly--contig:-CS9-NODE-283-length-69789-cov-28.255686_pt1 | contig 69789 bp, 67 predicted proteins | sample MGYA00242465_ERZ724012 | MGnify/ENA metagenome assembly ERZ724012 | reverse complement strand
TGCCCTCCAGATACTCCAGAGAAGCGCCGCCGCCGGTAGAGATGTGGGTCATCTTATCGCCCAGGCCCATCTGCTGCACAGCTGCTGCGCTGTCGCCGCCGCCGATCACGGTGGTAGCATCGCTCTCAGCCATAGCCTTGGCAACTGCCAGAGTGCCAGCTGCCAGAGTGGGGTTCTCGAACACGCCCATGGGGCCGTTCCACACAACGGTCTTGGATGCCTTGACAGCATCGGCAAACAGCTTCATGGTCTCGGGGCCGATGTCGCAGCCCTCCATGTCAGCAGGGATGGCGGTGACAGGCACCACAGTGACATCCACGGGAGCGTCGATGGGATCGGGGAAGTCCTTGATGCAGGCTGCATCCACGGGCAGCAGCAGCTTCACGCCCTTCTCCTTGGCCTTGGCCATCATTTCCTTGCAGTAATCCAGCTTGGTATCGTCGCACAGGCTCTTGCCGACCTCGTAGCCCTGTGCCTTGACGAAGGTGTAAGCCATGCCGCCGCCGATGATCAGGGTATCGACCTTCTCCAGCAGGTTGGAGATGACATTCAGCTTATCAGCGACCTTAGCGCCGCCCAGAATAGCGGTGAAGGGACGGACGGGGTCGTTGACGGCGTTGCCCAGATACTTGATCTCCTTCTCCATCAGGTAACCGACAGCGGTATCCTTGATGTAGTCGGTGACACCTGCGGTGGAGCAGTGTGCACGGTGGCAGCTGCCGAATGCATCGTCAACGTATGCATCTGCCAGAGAAGCCAGCTCCTGGCTGAACTCAGGCATGTTCTTGGTCTCTTCCTTGCGGAAACGGGTGTTCTGCAGCAGAACGACATCGCCGTTGTTCATGGCAGCAACAGCAGCCTTTGCGTTCTCGCCCACAACGTTGTCGTCGTCAGCAAACACAACGGTCTTGCCCAGCTTTGCGCTCAGAGCCACAGCAACGGGTGCCAGGCTGAACTTTGCCTCGGGACCGTTCTTGGGTTTGCCCAGGTGGCTGCACAGGATGACCTTAGCACCATCGTTGACCAGCTTCTGGATGGTGGGCAGAGCCGCATTGATGCGGTTCTCGTTGGTGATCACGCCGTCCTTCATCGGGACATTGAAATCGCAGCGGACAAGGACCTTCTTGCCGCAGTAATTCTGATCGTCGATCGTTTTCTTACCTAAACCCATGGTAACAAACTCCTCTCAAATTCTTTTCGTTCGGAATCGAATTTTGCTCTTCATCGGGGGCCGCGCACTGCGAACTTCCCCGTACATCCTTATTATAAACAAAAAGCGTGTGTATTGCAAGGACGGGAGATGGATAATTTATTAACAAACATTTGTTGCAGAAGCAAAGAAATGTGGTGATTTTGCCGGAACGCACCAAAAAACGCCGTTTTTTCCAAAAAGGACCCGCCGCAGGGAGTGTTCGCTCCCGCAGCGGATCCTGTCCATTCAGGATGTTTTCCGGAACTTCTGCTTCACTTTTTCCAGATATTCCAGCACCAGCGGATTTTTCATGCCCAGCAGGATGACCGCGTATGCAGCCACTGAGCCCAGCACCGCCGCCAGAATGCAGATGAGATTGGGCAGAGCCAGTGCCTTGACCCCGGTACAGACAAGAACGATACCCACACAACCGCAGAGCACCGAGTCAACGGTGCGCCGGTCAGCAGAGACCGTGACCAGACCCCTAGAGCAGCGGATACAGAGCATCATGGAGCACAGCTCTGCCAGCAGGGTGGTAAAGGCTGCCGCATTCTCCCGGAACCGCGGGATGAGTAAGATGTTCAGCCCCACGTTCAGCAGACCGCTGACCAGCGTGATCCAGAACAGTTCCTTTTCTCTTCCGCAGGGCAGAAGCGCGCAGGAATTGTACAGCCAGCCAAACAGGCAGACAATCAGGGCAAGGCTCAGGATCTGCAGGGGCATCACTGCATCCAGATAGCTTTCACCGGAAATAAAGAGGACAACCTCCCGACTGAGGGCAAACAGTCCCACCACAGCCGGAGCCACCACCACGATGAGCGCGTTGAAGATATTGTTGAACAGCTTGTTGAAGTTTGCCTTGTCCCCCACGCCCGCATAATGGGACAGCCGCGGGATAGACACCACCAGCACCGCCGAAAGCAGGTTCTTTACAATGCCATAGATCTTACCCGCCACCGAGTAAATACCCACATTGTAATCTGTTCCCAGAATGCCCAGAATCGTGGTATCCGAGCTGACATAAAGGGTCGTTGCCAGCGTGGATGCAAAGATGATGAGGATGGGCTTGAGGTGCTTTTTCCAATCGATCTTTCTTGTCAGCCGGATGGTGCAGTACCGCCGGGCCCGGAAAAAGTTGAGCACATTGGCACCTACCGCCGCAAACACCGTGATGCCTGCATAGATGCAGTAGTCATCCCGGGTCTTGACGAAGGCAAACAGCATGAAAATGGACAGCACCTGAAACAGCAGACCCCTAATGGTGATATAGGTATACTCCTCAAAGATCGTGAACACCCATTCGGTGCCAATGGTCGTGAAGAAGATCTGTAAACTCAGCACCAGCATCAGGTCGGTATAGGCATGGAGCTTTGTCCAGAAAAGCATCGTCACCGCCAATGCCGCATAGGTCAGGGCCGTGGAGATCATATTGATGGAGAACATCTCCGATGCAAAAGCCGACAGTTTTTCCCGGTCGTTCACATAGCGGGAACCCTCACGCACCGCATAGGAGGAGATGCCAAGGCCTGCAAACAGCAGAAAATACCCGCAGACGGAGCTTGCAAAGTTCACTTTGCCCAGGTTTTCCACCTGAAGAACATTGGAAGCGTAGGGGAATGTGATGAGCGGGAAGATAATATTCATCAGTGTCTTGAACGCACTCATTGCTGCATTCAGACTGAGGGATTTTTTCATTCAGATCTCCACTTCGTAAGTTTTTCTGGCCTGTTTCTTTTTCAGCCAGCTGTTCCAGAGCAGATACGAATACAACGTTTTTATAAAATACCGATACTGCCCTGCACGAAGCCAGCCTGCCAGAAGGGGGCCGGCATTTCTCTTAAACTCCCGTTCCGCTTCGGCACACGCCTGCTCCATAAAAGCATCATCCTTGCAGTATTTCACCACAATTTCTCTGCACCGGAGCGCATATCCGGCCCGTGCAGACCGATACACGAACGGTTCATCTGAAAACACTTCACAGATACGCTGCCATGCCTTCAGCTCTGTCAGTTTTCCTGCCGAATAATGCCCGCTCGTCACCGAATCATCGTTGACATAGTAATAGTAAAGCGCCTTGTCGATGCAGGCAATTTTTTCTGCCTTTCGGATACATTTTGCAAGAAACAGGGTATCCTCACCAATTTTTAAATCAGTATCGAACACAACGTCTTGTGTGACCTCACGGCGGTAAAGCGCACCCCAGCACACTGTATGTGCCTTCCGGCTGTTCCAGTCATATCGTCTGACCGGCATAACACTGACTTTCTCCGTCTCATCGCTTTTCGTCTGCGTTTGTCCGGTCGTGCCCAGAATATCCAGACCGTAGCAATAAGCAATCTCCGCACCGGTCTCATCCAGCACTCTTTTGAGCCGTTCTATGCACTCGGCGTGGAGCGAATCATCCGGATCAGCAAAAGAAATCAGCGTGCCTGTACTTTTTTCCAATCCCAGATTTCGCGCAGAGGAAACGCCACCGTTTGGCTTGTGGTATATCTTGATCCGCGGATCTTTTTCTGCATAGTGCTGACAGATGGAAAGAGAGTTGTCTGTTGACCCATCATCCACCAGAATGATCTCCAGATCCCGATAGGTCTGACCAAGGATGCTGTCCAGACATTTTTCCAGATACTTTTCTTTGTTATAGATCGGCACAATGATACTGACGGTATCGTTCAGCACAAATTTTCCTCCCTTATTTTGCCGCCGGGCCGTTTTTCAGCAGGAACAGTTTTGCATACAGCCTCCGGCTGCATCTGAGCAACTGATACTTCCGCTGGCTGCTGGTGCAGAGCAGCTTTGCCGCCGCCGGGTCGCACTCCTGCAGAAAGGCCTCCATCTTTGCGCGGCGCACCGTATCCTGCATCAGATACGGATAGCAGTGCTCCACCACGCTCAGCATAGCAGCATCATTCTCCGGCATTCCCGGGTATGCTTCCCGGATGGCCTGATATTTCTGATAGCCCATATCCAGCTTATCCTCGTAGAACTTCATGTTCCTGCGGTGAAGGATGCTGACCGGGCGCTGATAGTAATAATACAGCGGCACCGGGCGGTATGCGACCTTGCTGCACTGCTGAAAAATGCGATATGTCGTGCCCTGATCCTCCATCATCCGCCCCAGCGGATAGCGGACATCCCGGAACAGCTCCCGCTTGTAGAGCTTGTTCCAGACAAAATCCCCCAGCTCATCCGAAACAAGGGTGCTGCGGATGGCCTCCCGGCCTGTCAGACACTGCACCGGTACAGTGAGTTCTGCCGGGGCAAGCTCTTCCTCCCGTTCAAACATCCGGAAGCCCACCACAGCCACGTCCGCATCCTGTTCCTGCAGGTCACGGCAAAGCGTTTCCAGCATCCGGCTGTCCAGAAAGTCATCACTGTCCACAAAGCAGAGATACGTTCCCTGTGCCCGTTCGAGCCCCGCGTTGCGCGCTGCAGAGAGTCCCCCGTTTTTCTGGTGGACTGCTGTTACACGTTCTTCCTGTGCGGCATATTCGTCGCAGATGGCTCCACTGGCATCGGTGGAACCATCATCCACCAGCAGGACCTCAAGATCCTGATAGGTCTGGTGCAGGATGCTGTCCACGCAGCGGCGGAGATATCGCTCCACATTGTAGACCGGGACAATGACACTGATCAGCTCTGTCTCCATGTTCTGTTCCCTCAGAAGAATGTTTCTCTGCCAATGTGGAGGATCTCCGAGGTGTACGGGCAAATGGCATTGTTGCCCTGAATATACGCCTGATAGATCCAGATGATGACCAGCATTCCCCACATGGCAGCCTTCAGCAGCTTGCGCAGACGCTCATCCTCCACGCACTTGACCACACGGCCAATGGCGAGATAGCGGAAGAACGCAAAATACAGGCAGATGCGGTAGAGCGGCACATTGATGTTGCGCAGCTGGGCCGTTGCCATCTCGATCAGGATCATCACGATCCAGAAATCAGCATCCGAGCGGGTAAAGCGGCGGCGGCCCTCCCCTTCCTCTTTTGCGTACCAGCGGTATAGCACAATGGGCAGGATCAGGAAGGGCAGACGCACAATGATGGGATTCAGCGTGAAGCCGCCCGCATTGGCATCATAATAATATCCGTAAAGTCGATCAATGAAGTCCACATTCAGGGCCAGCCTGACCACAGCCTTGCTGAAGAAGGCAAGGTAGACCGAAAATGCCGCCAGGCCACCCTTGACCCACCAGTTGTCGAAATGCTGAAGCAGGATATAGATCAGCAGCGCACCAAACGAGATAAAGGTGGCATTGTGGAACAGGCAGGAGACCGCCAGCAGTAGGACCGCCCAGTGATACTTTTTCTTCCACACAAAGCTGAACGCCAGAAATGCCACACCCAGCGCCACAGACTGCCGCTCGGCATTGTAGGTATCGCCATAATACAGGCAGAGGTAAGCCAGCCAGCCATAGGGCACGGAGACATACTCCTTATACTGCACCAGCCCGATCATAAACAGGCCGCAGGCCAGCAGGTCCACCATAAAGTAGAGCCAGTGGACATCGCCAAAAACATGGGCCGCCAGATAGACCAGCGTCATAAACAGCGGCTCTGTTTTGTGCCTCTGTCGGATGCAGGCCAGCAGACCATCCTGCAGCTTTGCATCCGCCACCCATTCCTCATACACCACGCTGTCCGTGCCAATGGACGGATCCCGCAAGCCTGCCAATACCGCCATCACCAGCACCGCCAGCGCCAGGCAGAGATAAAAGCCCTTCTCGTTGTTTTTCTTCGTCCGCAGGTGCTCGCCATAGGCGGCAATGCCCACAGAAACCGCAAAAGTCCCCAGATAAATCAGCATCGGAGCTCTCCTTTTTTCATCACACAGCGTGGTTGTTTTTCATTTCGGCCAGAGTATAGATTAGATAAAAGAGTCCTCTGCCCTTCATCAGGGTCTCTACCTTGATGCGGTCTGCCCTTTTGGCCCAGGACCTCCGGGTCAGATCCCGGTGTTCCCGGACAAAGCGAAGGATCTGCTCCTGGGCCTCCGGGTAGCAGTCAAAGCCGCTGTTGAGGATTCGTTTCAGGGTTTTCAGGTAAGTGACCAACTGCAGATACTCCGCTTCTTCCCGCACCTCAGGCATAGTTCGGGACAGATGTCGGGTGACATCCTGAGCAATGTCCAGGAGCACCAGATTTTTCTCTTGGATGGGCTCGTGCATAATGGATCCGCCCCGCATCCGGTAATAATACAGGGGCTCATAGTCCGCTACCACCGTCCTGCATCCCTGCATGACCTTGTAGATCACAGCGTAATCCTCATAGAGCATCCCCTTTGGGAAACGCAGCTCCGCCCACAGCTCCCTGCGAAACAATTTCGCGCATGCCGTGTGGCCGATTTTCCCTTTTCGCAGAAGCATCCCACGGATGGCATCCTGCACCGTGAGTATCTCTGTTCCACCGGCCGTTCCGGTCTGCCGCCGGGGTTCTGTCTCAAATTGCAGCAACTGCCCCATGGCCACATCTGCCCTGTGCTGCTCACAAAGGCCCACCAGTTTTTCCAGCGCATTCTCTGGCAGCAGATCATCACTGTCCAGAAAGCAGAAATATTCTCCCCGGGCATGATGCATTCCGTGGTTTCTGGCATCAGACAGGCCCCCATTGGGCTTATGGAACACCCGGATGCGGCCATCCTCCACAGCCAGTTCATCACAAAGCTTCCCGCTGCCATCGGTGGAGCCATCGTCTACCAAAAGCAGCTCCCAGTTCTGGTAACTCTGCGCCTGCACGCTCTTCACACAGTCCCGCAGATAAGAATAAACATTATAGACCGGCACAATGACCGATACAAGCGGTTTTCTTGCCTCCAACCGGATCCCTCCACCTTACTTTTTTCCACGCCACTGCGTTTTTTCATAAACCCGCCGGGTCATGGCATAGCCGCTGTAGGAAAGCGCCGCCGCCAGCCGGGCCTTTTTGCGGGCCCGCGGATCCAGCAGAACGTTCCGGCGGTATTTTTTCACTTCCTGCCAGAGGGCCTTCTCTATTTTTTCATGCTGCCTGTCCCGGATCTGGAACAGGATATTGCAGACATTGCTCAGATAGCGGCATTCTGCCGCACGGCTCAACTGGGGGAAATCACGCTTTACGTTTTCCATCAGCGCGTGACAGTGCCGCACACTGTCCAGCTTTCTGGGGTTGAAGGCCATATTTTGGATACTGCTGCCCCGCTGGAAATAGTAGTAATCCCGGTTTGCGATATGTGCCGCCTTATGGGCACGCTTTGTCACCTCGTAGGCGACCGGGATATCCTCATAGAGCTTGCCCACCGGGTAGCGCACACCCTCAAACAGTGCACGCTTATAGAGCTTGGTGGGGGTGGTCACCTCCATGCCCTCCTGATACAGGATGCGGCACAGGCATTCCTCCCGGCTCAGGATCTCGAATGCTTCCAGACGCTCTGTGGGCACGGACTGCACCGGCTGGCCCTCGAACACCTCTTCAAAACAGCTGGCTGAAAAATCCGCTCCCGCCTGCTCCAGTGCCCGGTACAGGTTCTCGATGTAATAGGGTGACACCCAGTCATCGCCATCCACAAAAGAGAGATATTCCCCCTTTGCTGCGTCCACACCAGCGTTGCGGGCATCGGACAGACCACCATTTTTCTTGTGGAGCACCCGCACCCGGGCATCCTGTGCAGCATATTCATCACAGAGGGTCTCGCTGCCATCGGTGGAGCCGTCGTCCACCAGCAGCAGCTCCATGTTCTGATAGCTCTGCCCCAATAGACTGTCCACACAGCGGTTCAGATATGGCTTTACATTATAAATAGGAACGATAATGCTTACCAAAGGGTCCATCTTATCTCCTCATTTCAGCAGGTCGAAGTAAAACTCTTCCAGCTTCTTCGCCTCGGTGACGATATCAAAGCCGCCTGCCCGCATCTCAGCAGAGGTATCCCGCCGCCGGGCATTTTCTGCAGCCCGGATCGCCGCATCCGCCCAGACTGCCGGGCTTTCCTGCAAGCTCAGGTACTGCATCTCGGGCAGGACCTGAGCCTCCTGCGGCACCTCTGTGGAACAGATGACCGGCAATGCCGCCGCTTGTGCTTCGATCAGCACGATCCCAAGCCCCTCATACCGCGAGGGCAGAACAAAGGCATCCATGGCCTGATAGAACTTTGCGGGATCGCTTTGGCGGCCCAGAAAACGGACATTCTCCTGCAGCCCCAGCGCCTCCGCTTTCCGGCGGGAAGCGGCTTCGTTTTCCCCTTCTCCGATCAGCAGTAAAACGGCATCCGGCCGTTGCTTGCAGACCTCCGCCATTACATCCAGCAGAAATTCGTGATTTTTGGCATAGCAGAACCGCCCGACATGGCCCAGCACCAGTTCATCCCCCAGGCCAAGCTCCTGCCGGACGACTTTCCGTTGGGCGGCATCATAAGTAAAGCGGTCGAGCTCAATGGCATTGTTGAACACCCGGAAAGGCTTTTCACCATAAAGCCAGCTGCCTGCCGTTCTGGAGCAGGCACAGAGCCGGGTGGGATACACTGTGGCAAAGGGACGGAGCAGGTACTTCATCACATTTTTTGCCCCTTCTCCCCTGCCCACCGTAGAATGGTTATGCGCGATCCGGTTGGGCACCCCTGCACGCTTTGCCCCCCAGAGGGAAAGCACGCTCAGGGTGTTCATGTGGGAGTGAACGATCTGGTATCTGTTCTGACGGAACAGCCGCCCGATCTCCCGTTCATACTGCGGCAGGTGGGTATATTTTGGCACCACATACACCCGGCCGCCCAGCCGTTCGATCTCTTCCCGCTGGGGCAGGGTCGAGCCTTCCAGCGCAAAAAAATCAAACTGAACTCTGGAACGGTCCATGTGGCGGTAGTAGTTCATCACCACCATCTCCACACCGCCGTAGTTCATATCCGTCATCATCTGGGCCACACGGATGGGCTGTGCATTCTGCTCCATGGTCATACCAGCTCCTTGCGGTCACAATCCTCGAACCAGTCCCGGAAGCTCTCCTCCAGCGTATAGTGGAACTTGTAATCAGTGGCGGCCAGCTTCCTGCCGCAGACATTGGTGGATACCATCAGCTTCCGGACACGGGCGGGATGGATGCCCACCTTTTTGCCCCCGATGGGTCCCAGAATGCCCGCCGCAAACAGCAGCAGTCCGGCGGGCACCAACGGCACATGGCGGTGCAGGCCGGTCGCCTTCTGCATTGCATTGCAGATCTCTTCGATGGTATAAGCCGGCTCGTAGGTACAGTTATAGATCTCTGCTCCGGGGAAAGAATGATCCAGCACCCGGTACTTGAAGAAGCGCACCAGCTCCTTGACATAGATGCACGCCTTGATGGTGTCCTTCCGGCCGGCATAGAAAAAGTAGCCCTTCTTCTGCCCCCTGTACAGGCGGGTCATGTTGCCGTGCTCCCCTTTGCCATAAACGATGCCGGGCCGCACGATGGTCAGCTCCCGGGCCGGATCACGGGCCTGCCAGATCTGGTGGATCTTTTCTGCCACCAGCTTGCTGATCCCATACGGCGTGTTGGGAGTTGGCAGAGTCTCCTCCGTCTTAAGGTCCTCAGACGCGCCATAGGGCGCAATGGAGCTGGTGAACAGGATCTTCCGGATGCCGTATTTTTCCGCAAATGCGGTCACATTTTCCGCGCCCCGGATATTTGTTTCAAAATAGGCTTCTTCCGGGTGGCCGGGGGTGCGGTGGACCGCTGCCAGATCAAAGATCACGTCCTCCGGAGTCGGAACGAACTCAAAATCGATGGGCTTGCGCACATCCAGCCGGATATACTGCACCCCATCGTTCTTTTCCACAACGCCCGGCACCACGCCCTCTTCCCCGGGCATCACAAGATCCAGGTCGTAGATCACGTCGCCGGGTCTGACGCACTCCTTCAGCAGCAAATGAATGAGATGGGTGCCGATAAAACCAGATCCACCAAAAAGAATATAATTCATTTTGCCCCTTTCCGGTCAAACACAACGCCCACCGTCCTGAACAGCAGGTAGATATCCATCCAAATGGACCAGTTGTCGATGTACTGGACATCCAGCTTGACCACTTCTTCAAAATCATCAATATCGCTGCGGCCGCTTACCTGCCACAGGCCGGTAATTCCCGGCTTCATGGAAAGGCGGCGCTTATGATGGCTCTCGTACTGCCGGTACTCATCCAGCGTGGGCGGGCGGGTACCCACCAGGCTCATGGAGCCCCGCACAACGTCAAAAAACTGCGGCAGCTCATCGATGCTGGTGCGACGGATGAAGCGGCCCACCCGGGTGATCCGGGGGTCATCCTCCATCTTGAACATCAGGCCGTTCATTTCGTTCTGGGCCATCAGCTCCTTTTTGCGTGCCTCCGCGTCCACATACATGCTGCGCAGCTTGTGGATGTAGAACACACGTCCATTCCGGCCCACCCGGCGCTGCTTGAAGATCAGCGGGCCGGGGCTTTCCAGCTTGAGCGGGATGGCCACCAACGCAATGATGGGGATGCTGATGATGCACCCCACGATGCCGCCCACGATATCCATGGTCCGTTTCAGCACCTGATCCCGCAGCTTGAGTTCCACCGTGCCCATCGTCACAACATTGCCGCCCGCACAGTGGCTCAGTTCCCGGCTGATGCGCACCGCACTGGTCTCATCGCAGCAGGCTTTTTCGATCCGGTCCAGCACCGGCAGGCGGAAATGGACCGTCAGACCCATGCTCTCCATCTCCTCGAGATAGGGCAGCATATTCTCCTCACTCTCCTGCGCCACATCCAGGTACACTTCATCCAGCGCTGCCTGCCGCAGCCAGTCCATGAAATTATCGAAGTTCGCCTCGATCTTCACCCCATCGATCTCAGTGTGAAGCTGCTCCGGGGCAGCTTCCAGAATGGCAAGACCGGTCACACACTTGGACCAGTCCTTTTTCAGCTCTTCCAGAATAGGGCTTGCGTTCTCCTGCGTGGTCACCACTCCCACAAGGCTCTGAATCCCCTTGGTATAGCGGGAGCGCACCAGCATCTTTTTGAGGACAGCATGAGCGCCCGTCATCACAAAGACATCGATGACGGGCACAAACACCAGAAAATAACGGGAGTGCAGCATGGAAGCCTTGGTCAGCGCCAGACAGGCCGCATCAATGAGAGTCAGCAAAAAATTGAACCGCACCGCAATTTCAACTTCACGAATCGGAGTGCGGTTCACGATATTTTCGCTCTGATCAAATGTAAAAAAGGTCAGGATATAGGCCAGCAGCAATAAAAAACAGGCTTCTACCAGATCGTCCAGCTGGAAGTCCCCCATCTTGTGCAGAACACCTGCGGTCAGTCCCCACGCCAGCCCGATACTGAGAGTCAGAGAGAGCAGATCAATCAGAAACAGGTATCCATACTGCAGTTTTTCACGTTTCGTAATCATACTGTTTCATTGTCTCCATTTATTTTTACCATTTTATCATATCGGGAGAAGGGTTGCAATAGATGGAGATCGAATACGTGCTGCTTTTGTCGGCACACTGCAAATGTGTTGTGCCATTTTACGAAAGCACCTTATCGTGCTCAAAATGGTCAGCAAAAAGCGCCCTTTCTCTCGCATCACACAAGAGAAAGGGCGCAGTCAAACTTTATTCAGCTCAGGAGAAACTCCGATCAGCAGTTCTCAGCGAAGTACTTAATGGTACGAACCATCTGAGAGGTGTAGGAGTTCTCGTTGTCGTACCAGGACACGACCTGAACCTGATAGGTGTCGTCGCAGCTACGCTGAATTTTTGCACTTTTCCAAGTAGTTCTTCACAGTTTCGTAACAACAGTTACAGTACCAGAACATACCGTTGTCGTACCAAAACCGGTTTGTTCGTACCACGATTATATCACGTTTCAGCGTCATTTGCAAGAATTCAATCCGTTTCGCTTCTGGCCTGCATTTTTCAGATTTCAGCGTATATTTTTACGACATTCCACGGTTCAAGCGCCTTGGGTCTAGGGCTTTCGCCGGGGCAGCAGCTCTCCCAGACACTCTCCTCAGAAGCTCTATGACAGCTAGATTGCCAACAAGTTCCTGCTGATTAACTGAAATTTCTCCGGACGTGATTTTGAGCCATGGTGTGGGAAATGTAGCCATTTATGTTTGATATGGAACAATTCTATTCGTTCCGAATCATATCCATTACCATTTATATAAGAAAACCGTGTGAACTGCCAGAGCTATAACTCTACGCTCCGACTGATCCACACGGCTCTAAAATATTTATTTCAGCTTTGCGAGGATCTCATCTGCCGTCATACCGGATGCCAGCAGCTTCTTCAGCACATCCTCAGCTTCGGCTTTCTTTGCGGATTCCGCTGCTTTGGTTTCAGCGTCCTTTTTCTTACTCTCCAGCTTCACCAGTTCTTTGTCCAGTTTTTTGAGCGAGGCCTTCTTGGTTTTCAGGTCTGCTTTCAGAGCATCAATGTTCGCAGTGATAGATGCAATTTCAGCGGCAGCAGCTTCCTTTGCAGCCTGCTTTTCAGCAATCTGCGCAGCAAAGTCAACGGTTGCTTTTACGGTCTTGGGCCTGTTCTTGCTTCCTTTTGGACGGGGCATAAGGGACACCTCCAATGTTTTTTGATGGCTTCAGTATAACACTCGTCTTTTATGTTCGCAAGAGGTGCATTTGGTGGAATAAAAATATATCTTGGTCGAAACAATAAATTGATTTGAGAATATGAATATTTGAGCTGTGCTTATAGCCAGAAGGCTTCGCTTAGCTCCTTGTGAATGCTAATATATACTTGAGCCACCTACCTGCAAAATGACAGCGAATATTTGAGCCACCTAATAGCTTCCCGAGACGCAGACTACTATACGGGAGGCGATAGAAAGGTGGTCACATCGGTGGATGTCTACAAATCAATCCGTGCGCTACAACTCGAAGGCGTAACCAGTCAGCGAGCAGCAGCTAAAATTCTGGGTATTTCCAGAAACACTGTCAAGAAATATTGGATGGGCGATGCGGTTCCATGGGATCGGAAAACCTACCAGCGAGAAGCCTCTGTTGTAACGCCAGAAGTGAGGCAGTTCATTGAGCACTGCCTCGATACAGACACTGCGGAGGGTGTAAAGAAGCAGCGTCACACAGCGCGGCGGATTTACAATCGGCTCGTAGAAGAATTTGGTTACACGGGCAGCGAGTCTGCTATCCGAGCGGCAGTTCATGAAGCCAAGGCAAAGCGCAAAGAGAATGAAGTTTTTATTCCATTGAGGTTTGCTCCTGGTCAGGCACTACAGATTGACTGGGGAGAAGCTACAGTAAGATTGGCCGGCGAGAAAGTAATGGTAAACCTGTTTTGTGCGCGTATGAGTTATAGCTGCGCGCCCTATGTTATTGCTTACTGGCGGCAAAACTTGGAAAGCTTTCTCGATGCCATTATTCATACGCTCAACTATTTGGGCGGTATTCCGCGTTCTATTATCTTTGACAACGCCCGTGTAGCGGTAAAGAGTGGTTTCGGTACTCACGCAGCAGCACAGGATAATTATTCCCAACTGGCCGCACACTACGGATTCCAGCCTGTATTTTGCAATCCAGCTTCCGGGAATGAAAAAGGCCTTGTAGAGAATCTGGTAGGATATATCCGGCGCAATGTATGTGTGCCGCTGCCTCAAGTAGATTCTTTGGAAGATTTCAACACGAAATTGTTAGAACAGTGTGCCAAATACCTTAACCACAAAATCGACGGACGCTCTCAGGAAGTAGGAAAGATGCTGGCCGAAGAACAAGCTTATCTCCATCCGCTTCCCCAATATGTTCTCGATATTTCAAAGAAAGCCTACCCGAAAGTCAATCGCTATTCAACGGTGCTCTTTGATACCAATTACTATTCCATCCCTTGTAAATACAAGGGAAAGGACACCACTGTAAAGGCCTATCCCAATAGAGTTGAGATTTGGATTAACGGTCTTCTGGTGGCAACCCGCGACCGTTGCATGGGGCGAAAGCAGGAATCCTTGGATCTACGGCACTATTTGCCAATCCTAGAGAGGAAAGGACGTGCTATTCGTTACGCTCGTCCGGTTTTGAATGCAGTGCCTACTGAATTCCTGAAGTGGATGGAAAAGCAGCATTTGAACTCCGTGCAGATGGCAAACTCGCTCCGATTTATGCACCCATCAAAATTTCACCGGAGTGAATTTGGAGGTGGGTGTGGGGAGAGGCCCTTATTGTTCGATATGGAACTTTCCGTAAATTCAAAAAGCTGCACCACTCGGTGAATAGTACAGCCTTTATACGACACTACCTCAATTTTGAAGATTTTCTGTTGACCGTCACGTCAGACACCTTCATATTCTTGTAGAGCACGAACCAATATATCATTATCATCCCGATTCCTTACTGCAATACGAATATATTGGTTTCCATTCTTGATTTTTTCCGTCAGATCCTTCACCAGAATATTTTTTTTAAGTAAAGCACAGCACAAATCATGGCTGTTTCCTTTTTTCAGTCGGCACATCAAATAATTCGCCTGTGACGGATAAACAGTAAGAAATAGATTTTTTTCAAGTTCTTCGGCAAAACGTTTCCGTTCTGTTTTAATTTTTTGTAAAGCTTTCACATAGTCCTTATCGTACTTTTCTTTGATCTGAAGGAAAAATTCTCCGAACGAGTTAATATTCCAAATGGAAACATCCTTCTTTAAATACGAAATCATCTCTTCATTACCACTTGCAAGGATTCCAAGCCTTGCTCCTGGAACTCCGTAAGACTTTGAAATGCTCTTGATAACATACAGTTCCTGATAACGCTTTAATACGTCCTCATTCAAGAGAGTAATATCATCCAATGATTTCTCATCTGCAAAGTCCACAAAGCTTTCATCAATAATCAAACGAATATTTTGTTCCTTGCACCAATCAATCAGCTTCAGCAAATGGTCGTAAGGAATATAGTTTCCACTTGGATTATCTGGATTAATTAAAACAAGTGTTCTAATCTCCTTATCCGCATAGAAATCCATTAGATCACTTGCCGTATAACGGAAATCTTCCGTTTGAACAATATATGGGACAATTTTGGCTTTATCATATCGGTTAGGATATTCTTCAAATGTCGGGTAGATGCAGCCAATTTTTTCATCACCTTCCAACTGAATCTTATCCATTAACGATTTAATCAGTTCTGCAGCACCATTTCCAACAATAATGTGCTTTTGTTCAATTCCAAATGCTCCTGCTGCCAACAGCGAATTCACCTGCATTCCAGAAGGATATTCTGTCAGAAGGGTTTCGAAGTTCGACTTGATTTCTTCCTTCATTTTTTCAGGTGGATAATACGGATTCACAAGATAACAGAAATCTAAAAGTTTCGGATAGCGCCAATAACCACCGTAGCGACTTGTAATTTTCCGGTAATGTTCACTTTCATTTTCTGCAAATAGCGACTCTGCAATATTCAAGTCCTGAATATTATCAATTTCATACCAAATCTGACCATTAAGTCGTTTCGCACGAATTTCCTTGGTCTCCAAGAGCGCAATCAACTTAATGACCGATTCATAGTATTCATTTTCACCCATCGCCTTTTCATAGGCAGACAAAAACGGAACATATGTATTCTTTGAAAACCCTGCACTGAACTTGTAAATATTTACTGTTTTATAATAGTTTTCCTTTTCAGAAAATTTCAAATATTTTCCCGGAATGAAGTCTGCAATACAATCATTTTCATCCAACTTCATGCATGTTCCGTCCATCCAGCTTTCAAACTTGTCCACCAATGCCAATGTTTCTCTTTTGTCGTCCAAAAGCGAATCGATGACGGACTCTTCAAACACAAGATCTGATTCTAGCAGAAGTGTATCCTCATTGCAAAGATACTCTTTTGCCAGTGCTAAAGAGTAGATATTATTGGTTTTATTATAAATCGGATTATTTATATAACAGATTGGAGTTGCAATATTAAGGGTCTTGATATATTGAATCAAGTTATCTCCCTTATATCCAACAACGATAATAATCTTCGAAAGATGTTTCTTATCCAAAATACGAAGTGTACGCTCAATCATGGTAACTCCATTGACTTTTACCATGCACTTTGTATTATTGTTTGTCAGTTCTTTCAGGCGTTTTCCCATGCCTGCAGCCAAAATCAATCCTTGCATCTCTTATTAGCCTTTCTTTTTGTAAAGTACAACTGTTTTTTATTTACCATCAATAAAATTTTGCCTCTTAAGCATTTACATTTTCCATTAATTCAAAAAATCTTTTATTTCGTCTCCGTTGAGGAACATTAAAAATTTTTGTATATAAATACAGACTTACTTTTTAATTTCACATATCCTCTATATTAAAATCATTTGGATCACATAACGTATACTTATAATGTGGTACTTGCTGTTTCTCAAGTGGAATCGTCATGCCAAGTACTCAGAATTTCTTTATATGTTGCAGACACACTAAATTTTTTATCTCCGAATAAAAGCTCCACCCCCTTTACAAAAGCACTCTTTCTCCACACATTTCCCAAAATTTCTGATTCTTCAGTATCACATCTTTTCATATATAGAATCTAATCAATTCACATTATGTACATATACCTTATTACTATGATGCGTAACCTGCTTTTCAACCGGAGGTGGTGTCATATAATCTCCAAAAGATCTGGTCAATACCTTGTCGATTTCTGAGGGGGCATAAAAATACCTTCCCTCAAATTCGCTTTCGATTCTATTTTTTAGCCAGTCGCTTTCATAAGGGATACCATCCCATGGGAGTCCCATATATTCTGTAGGCTTTTCATCGAATTTTATGTAACGTTTATGCATTTTCATAAGAACATCATGAGCATCGAATAATTTTGCACCATAAAAAGCTAGATTTTTACGCACTATCTGCATCAATCTTTTCTTCTCATTTAAAGTTTCATGGACTCGATCGTTTTTATATAGATTTTAGAGTTCTGGTTCTTTTCTGGTCACAATCTTATACTCGTGATAAGCTACGCGTTTTTCTACAGGAGGAAGTTCCATATAGTTCCCATAAATATAAGCTAAAAGTTCATCCCACTTTTCAGGCGCATAGAATTTGTGATTTTCAAATTCCAATAGCACTCTTTTCTCAAACCATGCTTTTTCGAATTGCTCCGGATTCTTTTCATCCGACCACACTGGAATGCCAACGTATCGGTTTGTGTTTTTTGTGTTCTCGTGTATATATTCAACTATTTCCAAATCAAATTTTTTCAAATAATCTCTGCCATAAACAACCTGCAACAAAAGGTGATATGGAATTTTCAGACAGGACTTGATGGTCGAGTTTCCTTTTCCATTTACATATATTCTTATTTTCCTATTTTCTTTTTGAATATGTTTCAAAATTTTTTTTGCCTGAGCAACATTTTCCCCATAGAAGTCCAAGGGATAAACGTCAACAAACACACCGATATCAATCGGTTTTTCATTATTGGTATGTATGTATTTATATCGCCGGTCCGAGAATCTCGAAATACCAAAATAATAGTTTTCTTCAGTTTGACGATTTGAAAGTTTATACGGTGCTATCGAGTCCTTGTTCTTTTGGCAATAATCCAGAAATCTGTCATAGTCTTCTCTTGGCATCCAAACGTCTGCATCATCATCCCACGGAATAAATCCATGATGGCGAACAGCCCCCAGCAATGTTCCATAGGCAAGGTAATACCGAAAACCTTCTCTTTCACATAAATCATGAAATGTCTGTAGCACATTCAGCGTAACTGTATGAATTTCCTGTATAGTTAATTCTGTTTTATTCATCTATTTGACCTCCAAAATCGCTTTAGAATGCCTAATGTCTTCTCTTCATGAATCAAGCCGGCTCCACACAATAACAAAACGACTAAGATTCTCAGAATAATATGGTCAATCAGAACATTTCCCAGTATTACTGCTGAAAATATTCCTGCGGAGCATCCTAGCATTACCTTATTTGAGAACAAAATCTTTCCTTCAACCTTTATCGCAATCAGATAATGCAGAAGAAAATAAAGGAAATATGTTGCCAATGTTGTGTATGCAGCGGCAATGTAGCCATATTTCTTTATAAAAACAAAATTCAGAATAATATTTACGATTGCGGCCATAATCGTTCCGCTGGCTATGTACTGAGTTTTTCCATAATAATATTCAACACAGGACGGAATCGTATATAAAAAAGCAAAATACCCCCCTGCAACGATAGGAATCACAGAATATATTGCATCCCAGTAATTTTCACTTGCCAGAATCTTAACGATTTCTGGTGCCATAAAAATAATCGCACTCGAAAACAGTGCCATGTACGATGCATAGTAGCCACTATACTTTCTTATTGAGAATAAATCATTGTCCTTTCTTTTTTGGTAAAACCATGGTCCCCAAACACTATCCAGCGAATTTGCCGTAACCTGTACAATTGCGTAGATATTATAAGCAAAACTGTAAATTCCAGCATTCTCATCCGTTCCCATTTTCATAATCATAATTCGATCAAACTGATTAAGCACAATTTGACTGAGTCCGTGCGGGATAATGGGAATGCTATACTTAACCCCCCATTTCAGGAGAGATAGATCTTTACACGGTTTTTCTCTTTTCCAAAATTCGATGATTATATTGACTGCAACTACCACAATCGCTATTGTCGAACCCAGAATTCGCCCAATATACTTATCCTTCTGAAAAACAAATACGATAAGAAACAGCGAAAGCAGAATGTTAAGTATAGCATTTATGCCAGATACTTTTATGAATTTTTGGTACCTGTAATCGATTCCTGCATCTGTGTTATAGCAAGTCATTACGGCATTTCCAAATGCATACAAAACTAAAAGGTTCAAGCAGACTTTATCCAGCTGCAGAAAATTTTCAATCGCATCTCCAAATATATTTACAGCCAACAGCCAGCCCGCTGTACTGCAAAGCACAAGGCAAATTGTTGTCGAAACATAAGAATGGTAGTCCTTTCCTTTCTCCGCTCCTTCCGAGGCAAGACCATACCGATAACGTGCATTCTTATAGCTACTGTGAATTGCAAATCCGATCAACACAAAAATTATATTTTCATAGGAAAGAAAAACGTTGTACTTTCCATAATCCTGCGTTGTCAGAAGCCTTGTGAAAATTGGGATTGTAAAGAAAGAAAGTCCCTTCAAAAGGTAATTTCCAATTGTGTATCCAATGCCCGCCTTGAGAACACGGTTGCCCGCTTTTTTCTCTCGTGTCTTATCGTTGGTGCCCATATTCTCCATGGACTCCCTTCTTGTAGTCATTGATTCCCCGTCTTATAAATTTCATCCTGCTCTTTTTATCATCCAGCATCAAATAATGTACAACCGGACGTATCGTCACATTTGCAATCAGCCGCAGCCGCATCTTCAAAGGGACATAATTTTCCTGAAGAAGATACAGTGCATCTCTCGTCTGATAGTATTCTCTGAAAGGCTGGCCGACTCTCAGTTTAATAGGACCAACTTTCTTTTCGCCGTTTCCTACAGAATGGTGCAGCACAACTTTTTCTGTCATGCAGCACACCATACCGGCTTTCTGCATCCGCCAACACAGATCCCAATCTGCCAGGTCCAGAAAAACTTTCTCATTCCAGAAATCGATCCTTTTCAGGTTTCCATACCGCATCATCAACGAAGATGTAATGGTATTGCTTACCTCATATGTCTCATCTGTAATATTTTTCTTCTGCCGTGGTCTCTCCGTCCGACCATTGCTCGTATTGTAAAATACAGGCCCCAGACACCCCAGATTCGGAATAAGTGTCTCAATCTTCCGGTATTCATCCTGCAGCGCTTGAATATAACCTTCGCCAATCTGTGAATCCTGGTCAAAGAATATGATCAAATCATCATCTTTCCAGCCATAGGTATCATTTTTTAGTGCCACATTAAATGCTGCACCAAGACCAAGGTTCTCATTTTTTGTTATGTAGATTATGTTTTTTTCATTTTGAAATACGGTCTCATGGGATTCCTGACTATTGTCACATAGAATCACCGTGTCCACCTGTTGAGACAAAATCCTACAATTATTAAATTCTTTTTCGCTTGGATTATATAAAGTCACCAAGGCATGCGTTTCACTCATTTTTAGCCTTTCACTGCCAGAATCAATAAGTTGGCAATTTTATTCAACACAATTAGTAATTAGCAGAACTGCAAATATATGTGTGCTATCAAAACAGTACGGATTAAAAAAGGTGTAAATCAGGTATGTTATATAGCACATAAGTTTTTTTCGCTTTTTTTGTCTAGCATATGGAATAAGTGTCAGTAAATAAAAAGTTCCTAGTCCAATTATTCCAATTTGATTGTAGATATATAGCGTTTGTAATTCGAAATACGTATCGCCATCATACTGCCTCCACACTCCTCCGCCACTGACGTTATGTCCTAAACCACTCCCGATAATGGGATTTGTTTCCGTTAGCACCTGAATTTGTTCTACTCGAACCGCATTTGAAAATTCTGCCTTTACCTTCATCGATCTCAACGAATAGAATCCAAATACTGTAACCATCACTATTGAAATTGGAATAACGAAGATCAATTTCCAGTGTTTCTTTTTAATCCATTTCAGAAGTACCGGACCATAATAAAACACTACAAAAGCAAATATTCCCAAAACGTATGCCGAATTTCCTGCCGCAAGGGCAGTTACTGCCATTAGTGCTCCGTAAAATGTCAATCTGCGTTCTTTCATGAATTCACAGATAAACAGTGTCACAAATATACTTGTTCCTAAAATTTGTACTCGCGGTATGCCGTTTAAAATATAGATATCTCCCGCCCCCGTACTTTTTGCCCACATACGGTAGGATTGATAATCCTGTTTGATGAAAACATCTATCCATGTAAGCAAAACTGTACTCGCCTTAACCACCGCAAGTATTTTAAGAACTATCCATTCTGCATGAAAATTAGGTTCTCTTACACATTGTGCCAATGGAATTGCCAAAAGAATCAAATAAAACCGTAGCATACTTCCAATAGACGAGCCATTTATATACGAAATTATCCCTGAAATTGTCAGATAAAAAAAGAAAAAGCAGTATAATGGCATCCAACTTCTGTACGATTGGAATTTCATATGATTACTCTCGAGCAAAAGAAATGTCGCCAGACATGGGACAATTAATGTTGCAAGCTCTCTCTGGTAACACTGAAACATGTACGCCATCATAGAGACAGTCCAGAATGCACATGCCAATGTATTTTTGTTTATCCTAATTTTCATACACATTTTCCCAGTCCAACGAGATCTACTTTCTCAGCATTTTCTCAAACATAAACCTCCGTAGCCAATTCGGAGCCAACGCTGACCCGCTACGAATCACACAGCTTTTTATGTACTGCCCTTTCCCTATAAAGCCTTGCTGTTTCATAAACTTGAACAGCTTTGTCTGCGCCTTGATATACTTCCAACCGGCACGCCGCAGGTACATATCCAAGCCGGCCCTCATATGGAGCAACGGCTCTTGAATGTTGTAGCCTTGATACCCCGCCATCAGCATCCGGAGCCAAAGGTAATAGTCCTCCAACAAGTAGAAGTCCTGATAAGAACCAACAGCTTCGACTGCGGATTTCTTATACATCACGCAGGGATGATTAAACGGATTGCGCTTCTTTGCAAATTCTACAATTTCCGCATTCGTCTCCGGTGGCACACGCTTCGCATCGACGGTATTCGGATCAGTAGTAAACTCTTCCACGATGCCGGAGCAAATACTCACTTCTGGATGCTCGTTAAACACAGCAAGCTGTTTCTCACAGCGATCCGGATACGCAATATCATCACTGTCCATTCTGGCAACCAGTTCATTTTTGCAATGTTTGATGCCTTCATTCAGTGCATTGCCAAGTCCACCGTTCTTAGCAAGGCGAACCACATTTAAAGTTATCCCCATCTCTCGCTGCTTTTTGGCAATCACCTTGTCCAGCGCATCATTCAGTGGTCCGTCACATACCAGTATGAAATCATCAGTTGGGAACGTCTGTGATTGAACACTTTCAATTGCTTGCTCGAGGTATTCTGGCTTTTCCTTATAATAAACGGACATCAAGACACTGTAATTCTGCATCATTCTTCTGTCTCCTGTCCCATCGCCGTAGTAGCACCCTCTGCCACACCTTCCGTGCTCTCCGGCATAAACAAAATCTTCACGGTCGCCAGCATGATTTTCAGATCCTCGATCAGGCTGGGATGTGCAATGTACATCAGATCCATCTGCAGCTTATCGTAGGGGGTGGTGTTGTACTTACCGTACACTTGTGCATAACCGGTCAAGCCAGCCTTTGCTTGAAGCCGCAACGCAAACTCTGGCATCTCTTCGCAATACTGGGCGGCAATCTCAGGGCGTTCCGGGCGTGGGCCTACAATGGACAAGTCTCCCTTCAAGATATTGAGAAGCTGGGGCAGCTCGTCCAGACGGCAGGCTCGGATGATATGGCCGACCTTCGTGATACGATCATCTTTGTCACCAGTGGAAAGACGCGCCACACCGTCTTTTTCTGCATCCACACGCATAGAACGGAACTTCAAAATCTCAAACTGCTTGCCGTCTTTGGTCAGGCGCACCTGCTTGTAAAAAGCAGGACCACCATCGGATTTGACTGCAATAGCCGTAATCAGAAACACCGGACTCAGGATAACCAGTGCCACCAGCGAGATCACAATATCCATGACACGCTTGACAAACAAGAACTCCGGGCTTGCCATGTAGCGGCCCACACGCAGCATGGGCAGATGGAACATGTGCATCGGCTGTGAACCGCTCATGATCACATCGCCCACACGAGGAATCACGAACACATTGATGCCCTGTCCCACACAGTATTTCAGGATGATGTTGCGCTCATGGCTGTGGACACCGCTGATGAACACGCTCTGCATTCCATCCAGCAGGCTCAGGTCGTTCAGACATTCCTCAACGTTCAAGGTCATCTTGACATCGTATTTTTTCGAGAGGCCATATTCATTGATGAGCTTTTCCAGTCCATGCCGGACATCGTAGACCACTGCGGTGGGCTGAGGCGGAAAAGTCCGGAAATACCAGGTATGGGCGCATCTTGCCCACAGGGTTGCCATCATGATCTGTCCGACAATCGCCGCAATACCCGGCAGAAGATTGCAGAGCCGCCGGGCCATCAGGCAGATGACAATGTACAGAATGCCATCGGTTGCCATGGCTGCCAGTACCTGTCCGTAGATCAACTCTGAAATGCGCTGCAAAGACATCCAGAACGCATCGTAGACTTTACCTAACAGAAAGAACAACACCGCAAACAGACCGATCATGGTCCAGTTGCCCCTCCAGCCAAACTTTGCATAGACCTGATACGAATAATACAACTCCCAACAAAGTGCAAATGGAATTGTAATCATTATTAGATCAATGATTTTTACGACCTTCAACATCACATCATGCTGAAATTTTGACATAATACCCCAATAACTCCTTTAGCTTTTTCTTTTGTTCTTCGCTCAACTTGTCCGGCTCGCCTTGCAGCAACCGCTTCTGGTTGTATATCCACCGGCCAAGCCAGATGCCATCCGCAGTCTTGTATTTTGCCGGAATATCCAGATTTCCATGGCATCTTTTATATTCCTGCGCCAGCTCGTACCGGTGCTGCCACGGGTCAGGTTTCTCCCACTGCATTCCAATGGCATCCAACAATGCAACGCGCTGTGGAGACAAAATCGCATTGCTTTTCTCCGGATTCCGATACGCATACTGCTGTCGCCGCACCCACTTTCCAAGAGCATAGCCCTCCGGTGAAACATAGGCCACCGGGACATCAAGGTTTCCATTTGCCTCAAAATAACGCTTGGCGGCACCATAGACCTCGTTCCACTGGCGATCATTACGGTTTCCCCAATAGATTCCTATTTCTTCCAGACGGCCGAGTTGGTCTTGAGAAAGCATTTCTTTTGCATATGCCGTCCTCTGATTCAAAATCCACGCACCCAGCTTTTCGCCCTCTTCAGTCGTGTAATTGACAGGAACATTCAAGTCGCCGTGCTTGGCGGCATAATTCATAGCAAGTGCATATCCCTGTTCCCATTTGGCATCAAATACGCTCCATATCATTCCCATCTGATCCAGTTGTCGAATGCGCTCTTCCGTCAGCTTTCCATCGTTTCGGCGTTTCCGCGCATTGTTGATCCACTTTCCCAGAGGATAGTCATCTTTCGTTTTGTATTTCGCCGGGACCTGCAAATTCCCAAACTGTTCCCGAAATTTTCTCGCTTCTTCCAGACCACGTTCCCATGCGGCATCGTTGCGGTTGCCCCACTCCATCCCGATGCTGTCCAGCCGTGCAATCTGTTGCTCGGTCAGGTTACCAGAAATCTGTCCTGCACGGACACGGCGCTGGGTCGTCAGCCACTCGCCAAGGCTCAATCCCGCCGGTGTGGTATAACGCTTTGGAATATTCAGGCTGCCATGCTCCGCATAGTAAATGCTTGCTTCCGAAAAATAATGGTTCCAACTGGAAGAAAGGCTTGCCTGCAACTGCTCAAACAGTACCCGGCAGTCATGCACCTGCTCAACAACCTCGAACCGCTCGGTGACGATCTTATCGCCCTCGCCGTTGGCATAGAGCCGATGGACTGCCTCCTGCATCTCGCCTTGCAGACCCGCAATGCTGCATAGTCCTTCGAAGTTGTTGACAACATCGAGGATAAGTGGAGCGGAATTATCCCCCGCAGTTAGTGCACGGCCAATCTGCTGTTTGTAGATAATAGGTGAGATAGTAGGCCGGAACAGGATGACACCTGAAATGCCTTCTACATGAACGCCCTCGTTCAGCATGTCGATGCAAAACAGCAGCTTCAGGCGGTCACTTTCATCGGCCTTGAAGTCGGCAAAAGCCTTGTCTGTACCGGGGTCATCCGAGTAGGCTTCGTAGACCGCCACTTCCGCATTCACCTTTGCAAACCACTCCGGCACATGAGAGATCATTTCGTCCATGTGCTCCTTGTTGGCGCAGAACACGATGTACTTTCCGGACTTGTTCGTGATATGATGAGCGAAAACCTTATCCAATCCATCTACCTGTTCCAAGGCACGGCGCAGGGCATCCAGATATTTTTGATTTACGTCCTGAATCCCAGCAGAACGCAGATTATCCACTCTTGTCTGATAGCGTGCCAAGTCTTTCTGGTACTGATAGACGGTAGTCACATAGTTCGGAGCAGGCAAAATACCCCTGACGATTGCTTCGCCAAGGGTCATGTCGCTCGCAACACGGCTGTCAAAAAGCTCTTCGGCCATGTCACGGTTATTATCCAGATATCGGATGTTTGTCGCTGTCAAGCCCAGCAGTCTTGCGTCCGGGCATAACCTTAATAAAGCCACCGTGCTTTCGCCCCAACATTCCGCACCGACACGGTGGAATTCATCGAGTATAATATAGGCAGGTTTCTGCGCTGCGATATCATCCAGTTGCGCCTGGGTGCAGCACATCAGTTTGGCATAGGTATAAAAGTGAACGTTTGCCAACGGAAAATCCGGGTCGTTCCTTTTCAGGCTCTCCAGCTGGGTCTTGAAGATATATTCACTGGGAGAAAGCCAGATCACGACCTTCTCCGGGTTATCCTCGACCAGTTTGAATGCAATATAGCTTTTTCCGGTGCCGGTGGGGTGGACAATGGCGGCCTTGCCATACTGCTCCATCATCCGGACTGCCGCATGATATGCTTTCTCGTTGTGCTCGAACAGACGCAGTGCCACCTTGTTCACCCCTTTCCGCAATTCAGGGGTATCCTTCACATGGAAAATTGAGGGCCATGAGCGAAATATAACGTTATTCCATTAGACTTGGCGTTTTCCTACTCCTCATTGACACCTGATGGGAGAATATCCGGTTCATCTCCCTGCGCTTTCGGGTCAGCTCAGAGTGCACATAGCGCTGCAAGGTGATGTTGGCGTTGGCATGTCCCAACAATTCGCTGAGGGTCTTTACATCACACCCCGCCTGCAAACAGGTGGTAGCAAAGGTGTGTCGCAGCGCGTGCGGACGTACTTGCCGGACGGTCGCCTGCTTCAGATACGCTTTGATGCTTTTCCGGTAGCAGCGGGGTTCTGTGGGCTTGGACTCGCTGCCGGACAGGAACCATGCAGCATTGCTGGCTTTTCCGCGCAGCTTTTTCAGCATAATAAGCAGCTGATTCGGGATTGGAATTTCCCGGCGGGAGGTGCGGGTTTTGGGTGTCTGGATGACCACCTTTGTATGGCCGTTTCCACAGGAAATTCTGCAGACCGTCCGATTGATGTTCAGCGTGCCGAGTTTCAGGTCAAAATCGCCCCATTGCAAGCCGCAGATCTCACCAATACGCAAACCTAATTCAAGTCCGAATAATAAGCCGATTTTGCGAGGCGTAGGGTTCGCCTGTACATATTGATGAAGTCGCTGCTGTTCCGCCGGGGAGAGAGGCGCAGAAATTTTGTCGCTGGCTTTTGGCAACGCAACTTCCAGCTCCATTGGACGAATCAGACGTAAATGAGCGGCATATTTGCAGATGCGGCGCAGCATGGAGAGACATTCCCGGGCAGAGGAGTTTCCCAGCGGTTTGTGTGCGGCATCTGTGGGCGCAACGATCTGATGCATGGCCTGCTCCAGAAAGCTTTCCTCAAGGGATGCAACGGGCACTTTGCTCAAAACCGGAAGAAGATACTTGTGCAGTGTGTACGAATAATGCGCATAGGTGGATTCTTTTATACTGTTCCGCAGGGAATGCAGCCATACCTCGGCTAGTGCTTCAAAGGTCAGGTCAGTTCGATTCAGGTTGTAAAAGCCCGCCTCGGCTTTCCTTTGAATCAGCACCCGTTTGACCTCCACATAGGCCGTTCCGTAAACGTAACCCCATTGGATCTTCCCCTCTGGTGTGCGCGCCTTGATGTACCTGCCTTCCCACCGACCGTCCTTACGCTTGCGAATGTTTTCTCCCCGTCGCGCCATCGCTGTTTCCTCCTGCTGTTTAGACCCTCATCTGACCCCTTATTTTCTCCATCTTCGTTTACAGCTGGAATTATTATACAGAACTGGGCATGGCACAAAAACAATCCGGCCTTCGCGATGTTTTTTCAGGGTCAAATGTGATACATTTATGATGATTTCTATTGAATCCCAGATATAACCATGATAAAATAGGATGAGACTATAGACAACGATGTCAAAGGAACGGTATCCTCCATTTTCCATGTGGAGGATACTTTTTGCTAAATATATTCTTTGTCGTTACGCATCCATGTATTCTCTACAGCATAAAATACTTTCGTGATATACGCAGTTGCGCACGCAAAACTGCACGAACTTCTGTACCATCCTATTGAGGTGAATTTCATCATGACAGTAAAAGATGCCGTTGCCAAACGCTTTGAACAGCTCTGCAACCAGCATGGGATACGCCCCAACGAGTTAGCGACCCGTGCCGGTGTAACACCATCTACGGTATATAGTATGCTCGACCCATCCCGTCAGCGTGTGTCCATCGCCACCATTAAAAAGCTCTGTGATGGTCTTGATATCACGCTTGGTCAGTTCTTTTCCTGTGCGCTGTTCGATGAACTGGAGCAAGAGATCCAATAGCTCACCGAACGATCTGCTTGGCTTTCCCTGCAACGCGTACTCTCTTTACTAAGTGAATTTTAGAATTTCATATCCATTGTCAGCCTGATTTGTGCTCTTTTGCATGGGTCAGGCTATTTTTTTTTTTTTTTTACGCTAAAAAGCCCCTGCCCATCACATTTCTGTGAAAGGCAGAGGCCTTCTGCTGCTAGATTTTAATCAGGGCTGGGGAGATGGAACAACTATCTCATTCTACCGGGTCAGTGTCCCTTACCAGATTTTTAACTACCCCCGGGGTGTCTGATGCGGTGTTTTCCTGCTCCATTCGAAGGCGCACCGCCTCCATAATGTATTCGGTCAAACTTTGCCCCGCTTTTTGAGCTGCTACCTGAACAGCCTCTTTATTGGGGAAGGCGTCCATCCGAACGTCAAGAACAATCCGCTGGTATGTTTTATCGTTAAATTTCCGTTTGCTGGCTGTGCTTGTTTTTCCGCCCATCCTCGCACCAACTTTCTTTTGACTTTTATAGGTATTATAACACACATCTGTCATTTGTCCATCTCGTACGAGTATGCACTTTGCACAGATAATTGTGCTTTTCTTTGGTGAATATTCCGTCTTGCATACTCGTACGAGGTGCTGTATACTCATGCCATCGGGAACACCGGTTCTCACATCCGACCATTCACCAACGATTTCAAAAGAGGCACACAGATGAGCATTAACGTTTTACTGACCCTTGTCGAGCAGTACAAGGAGGCCGCCCAACTGATTGAAGCCGCACAGGCTGAACAGGAACAGCTGAAGATCCAGATCCGCGAGGCACTGGCTGAGCGCTCCACCAACTATCTGGAAGTAGGCTGCCACAAAGTCCGCCTATCCGACTTCTCCAGCACCCGACTCGACAGCAAAGCCATCAAGGCCGTAGCTCCCGACCTGTACGACCAGTACAGCAAAACGGTCACCGGCACCCGCCTGAGCATCACCTGACATCACCCCAAAAAAGCCCCATACAGCGCCTACCGTCCAAAGTTTTCGCTGTACAGAGCCCAACACACCCGCCGGGGCGGGCTACACCAATATTATACCTGTCCCGGCCTTTTTTATCAAGAGAAAGGTTCGAAAAATCATGAAACAGACTGTCAAAACCTCCCGCGCTGCTGGTCAGCTGGAAAAGATGTTCCGCGAGCTCAACAAGCACTACTTTGCAGGCAAGCTGCCCGAGCCCATCATCAGCCTGAAAAAGACCCCGTCCGCCTATGGTCATATCACCTGTTCCAAGGTCTGGCAGGCAGGCGGTGAGAACAAGTACGAGATCAATATTTCGTCAGCCACCCTTGACCGCCCCATCGAGGAGACCGCTTCCACCCTGCTGCACGAGATGGTGCACGAGTACTGCATGGAGACCGGCATCAAGGACACCAGCAACAACGGGGTCTACCACAACCGGCACTTTAAGGAGCAGGCCGAGGCACACGGCTTGACCGTCGACCACCACGAGAAATACGGCTGGACCATCACGAGCCCATCCGAAGAGTTACTGGACTTCATCATCTTCCAAGGCTGGCAGGATATCCAGATGGGCGAACGGCTGGCATGGTCGGATATGGTAGGCACCGGAGCAGGCAGCAAGGCACCCGGCAGCAGCCAGACCGGCGCGCCGAAACCGCCCAAGGCAAAGAGCAGCACCCGGCGGTGGGTATGCCCCAAGTGCGGTACCATCATCCGGAGCACCAGGGAAGTTCGCGTCATCTGTGCCGACTGCATGGAGACGTTCGTGAAGGCTGACTAAATCATAGCAGGACAGAGAGCGAGGGCACGAGTGAGAGTAGTGCCGGATTTAATAAAAAAGGAGGTTTCACATGGACACCATCAACGATAGAATCTATTTCCTTCGCATACAAGCGGGCATTTCACAGCAGCGATTGGCGGATGATCTCAACCTGTCCCGGCGTGCTATCAGCTTATGGGAAACCGACAGAAGAACACCGGACATTCAATCGGTTCTGCTGCTGGCTGGCTACTTTCAGGTATCGCTGGATTATCTGGTCAAGGGTAGTCGTGCTTAAAAAGTAGCGTGTACTCTATTTTGCAATCCGAACAACCATCAAAAAGTTATAATTTAGGGTCAGTTTTGGCATTGTTTTCAATTGTTACTGGCATCTCTGACCCTATTTTTCATATCAGCCAGTGAGGTTATATTATTCAGTCAGTCAAAAGAAACCAACATAGAATCAGGAGGAAATCGTTATGAGTGGAGCAGTATCGTTTGTTTTAGGGTTATTGGGACTGGGTACCGCTGCAGGTATTGATCTCGGTCAAAGTGTTAGCCAGAAGCGAAAAGAGGCTGAAATGGCTAGAGAGTGTGGCTGGGATGCCAAAGGAGAAAGAGCAAAGATGTATGAGCGGGTTCGTAAAGAGTGGCACAGTATTCCTGATGGCCATCCGAATTGCCTTGAAAAATGGAGGATCGACCATCCATGTGATAAGGGGCCTGCCTATCGAACAAAGTATTGGTTCAAAGATCATTTGGACGCAAAGGGAATTCCTTATGACGATATAATCCTTGATGAAGTAACAGGCGTTAACTATGAAAAACTGTTGAGCAGAAGAATGAGAGAAGTAGGCAAGAAACATCGTGGCTGGTTCTAAACAATTATAACAGGAGGATTTACTTATGAGCCGTAAATGTGAGCACGATTGGTTTGACCATTATATGATGTACAACATGATGAGCAACGGAGGCGGGAAAGGCTCCGGTGAAGCATTCTGCCTTCTGATTGCTGGCGGTCTGGGGCTTTATGTACTGGCTAATGTCCTTTGTGCATTGTTTGTTTGACAGGGGCAAGTTTATGGCTGAAAATAAATTCGTGGTTAAAACGGTATTCCATGACGAAAATGGAGATACCCTGCTTCGTGAAGATTACCGTGAAACACGAGAAAAAGCACAGGAGCTCAAGGATTTGGCTGATTTTGGCTATGCCGGACTTTTTGGCAAAGGTCAAACGAAAGTTACCACCGAGATCATTGAGCACTGACACCAACCACCATTTCCTATAGCACCCCCACAGCAACAGAGCTCTGCCGCTCAGACACGAGTAGCAGGGCTCCTTTTTACAGTATTCGGTCAAGAAGTGCACTTGAAGAGTTGCGTTTAGTCAACCACCCTGTCGCCCACTCCTATCCCCCATCACATCCCCGCTGGTGTACGCCACCGCCGTACATTTGCGACATGTTTCGGCACTTTACGACGCATTTGGACGTTTTTCGCCTGTTTTGCCATATTTTGCGTTACATTATTTCGGACTGGATAAAACTGGTCCAAATATATGTAATGGGGATGATGTCAAAATGGTTACTTCCAATTTATCCGCCCATATCAATGATGTACTGCGCTATGTCGGGATCACCCGTAACATGAACGCCTACATTATTCTATCACAAGCTCTGACGCTGATTGCCGAGGACGAAAACCGCCTGCGAGCTGTAGAGAAAGAAATCTACACGCCCATTGCCGACAAGAAGATGTACGAGCCCAAAGCAGTCCAGAGCACGATCCGCCGGGCATCCAAGGTCGCATGGGATCTCTGCCCCGATCGCGTTCAGGAGTTGGCTGGCTATCCTCTGAATGGTCGTCCCTCTGCTGTGACCATGCTCGAGCTGCTCTATAATGGTGTCGCCCGCTATGACGATCTCTCTATTCTGAAATAAGTGCCCCTCAACAACAAGCGCCCCGCTACTCTATGCCGAGCAGTGGGGTATTTTTGTGTCTTGATGAGGGTGCATTATTTGGTACGGGGCGCATATGGCGATTCCATCAATGCAACAAAGCTTATCTTGACCCATTGAGTTCGATTACCAATTTGGTAATTGAGGTAGGGAGTCACACACGGAACTGTCTTGATTTGGTTTCAACCACCGTCAAAATGACGGGTGTTGATGGTAACAGTTAATCGCAAAAAAGCGAAATACCGTAAAATTGTCCGTCATAACTTGCGTAACATCATAGAAAGCCGTCATCTACTCTGAGGAGTTTTGTGCGCCCCACAAATCGAGGGCTACTGCGAAATAACGACTCCCTATCTGAGCGCTGTTGAACTTTTACCGACTCAGATAATATTCATTGATTGCACCATCAATAAAATACGGATCTCAGCAGTCGTTTTGTCCACCGAGCTTTTCCAACCGTAATCATTTTGATAACAGTTTATCGACCCTCTATTTGAGGGGGTGAGCTTTTGAACTCCGAACGATTTGTGACGCCATCCGCCGGGCAGACGCTTACTAATTTAGCAGTATTCGACGCATCATCGCATTTTCCACACTTGTGCAAAATCGACGCATCATCGAGCTATATTCAAATTCGGGAAACCACCCCACTGCTTCTCATTTTTGACTATTTCACGTCAATTCTTTAACAGGTTCCCTCAGATCGAATCCATGGTGGGTTTTCTTCTTCTCCCACCCCCTCATTTTCTTTCTCTTTTTTCGTAAACACTTTAATATCTCGCAAGCTCGACATCAAAGTATTCACGAATAACAAATCACTCACAAACAATTTCTTCTCTTGTTCTCTATTCTGTTGTCTAAATTTGGCTCATTTTTTGTACCTATTCTATATAGAGCGAGTACAATTTTTGCGCCAAAATCATATCATATCCGAATCAATTTCCAGAATGTTTTATTGCGATTCTCGTTTCTCTTAAATTCTCGAACTGTAATGATCTCGACGCCATAGATTTGAAGCTTACAATTTAATATGACCTGCCCCATCGGACGTCCTTTATACTCTTTGAACACCTTCAAGGCCATGATACTTTCGTACATCTCCTCCTTCAACATCGGCTGATTCAAGTGCGCTTTTATCCAGCCCGCCACCGAGTCAAAGCAATACGGCACCGTTTCCTCTGCTAACACCGGCGCATACTTTGCAAAGACCTGCTTATATGACGTTTCGAGCATTTCGTTGAGCAGCTCCAATTCACGCTTCAATTGTCGGACGCCAAGCAGATTCACGCGGTATTCCCCCTTTGCATCATCGAACTCCATGATCCTGCACTTTCTTATTTTTTTGTTGATACTATCGGGCGTTCCACTGTTTCGGAATACTTCAAATGCCTCCGCCCCCGCAAGATATGCCACTGCTGGCTTTAGCTCTTCTGTCACGATAGCCTTAAATTTCTTCAAGTCACCATAATACCAGTCCGCATCATAATCACGAAAATAGACCGTGCAGGTATCGTCGACATCAAGTGGACGTTTTCGACCTGCTGACTGAATGATGTCCGTTGGCTTCCATTGGTCAATATACAGGTGTTTTACCGTACGGTCTTTGATCTCAGTGCCTATGCCAAACGCCTTTGTGGTGAAAAAATATCTTTTTTGGAGCTCTCTGTCCTTGACACATTCCGTCAGCTCATTGAATCTCTTTCCGTATTTCGGGTTGTTATCGGAGCAGTAATAGGCAGCTGTATCGCCGAATATCTCCTTCATTTTGAGCAGGTCCTCGCCGGACGATACAAAGATAACGGCTTTTTCGTCTTCCGGGAGACTTTTTAGCATCATGACCAGATTTTCCCTCGAATAGAAGTATTTCTGCTTGATATGCCGGTAATCCTGCGGCAGTTGGTAGATGCGGTCTTCTGGAATCTTTGCGGTCTCCTCCAGCAGCTTATAGGTCTCCTCGCCCGTTGCGCTCATATAGATAACCACATGGTCGGCTTCGGCCTTCTGCAGCACTTCCAGCGACAGATAGGTATTGATCCCATAAGAGGAAAAATCCGTAAAATAGTGACACTCATCCGCGACGATGTACTTAAACCTTGCCAAATACTTTTTCAGCGATGCCGGGTCATTCCTGTATCTTGCCTCGATATACTGGTAGGTCTGGACTTCTAGCATGAACTCGTACAACGCATCATAGGTCATTGCTATTTCCGTTGGCTCACCGTCGGACTCGGCATTGGCGGCTTCCATTCTGCGTTGGAGCATCTCGGCGTGAAGGGTCTTTAGCGGGCAGAGGCATAGAACCCGGCCTATGATCATATTTGTCAGCATTTCATCAATGCGCCAACTCACCAGCCTCTTAATGATAAATTCGTTCTTGCCGCGTCCGGTTCCCATGTCCAGAAGGACTCTTCCATTTTCCCAATGCTGGAATGCATCACCGATCAGCCCTGAAGCATACGCCCACTGCTCCTTCTCCGCCGGGGCATCCCCTCCTATCTGTCCCAGTGGCACGATTGCTTCTGCGGGCACCACCTCCGGCGCTTCCTCTGCCTCCTGTCCGGTACAGCACCCTTCCTGCAGCTCGGCGGGCTCTGGCGTCTGGAGACTGGATATCACCTCCGCCTCTGCTGCCTGTCTGGTGGGCTCCGGCTCTGCGTTCAATTGTTCCAGCTCTGCAATCGCTGCACGGGCGCTTTCTGTCCATTCCTGCTGCTCTTTCTCGGTCAATGGGCTCTCCTTGCAGTTGCGTAGATATTCCTCATATTCATGTGTCCCGTTCTGTTCATCGGACGGCTTCAGGAAAAAACCACCGAATGGCCAACGTGTCTTTTCATCACTCATATTGATATCCTCTATAATAATATAAGGCGCACAGCCCAGCCATCCTGCCAGACCATGCGCCGGTTTGTTAGCGTCTACCCAGAAAAAATCTCTGGTCAAACGCTTTGTTCTGTGCTATTATAGGGGCGGGAAAGATCAACACACACTATTCCCGTCTCTATGGCCGCTTTACCTGTTGGCGCAGGTAAGGCGGTTTTTGTTTTACTGTTGCACATGGGACCCTGCCTCGAGTGTTACCGCCGCTTCCGCAAACGTCTGCATGGCGCTGTTGTAGCCGATTTGGAACGAATGCTCGGCAACGGACGCGACCAGCCCTTCCAGAATTTCAGATAGGGTCTCGTTCTGCGCTTCGCTCAGATACGGCCGAACAAGCGTATCCAGCTGATAAAAGCTTGCCTCCACAGCACTTTTGAACTTCTCTTCGTTCTGCTTGATCTCGTCAGCGGTCTGAAATACATCCTTTAAAAAGCTCATTTTGATCTCCTTTTTCATATCTATAATCGTATTTTTTAGCTCTTTCCCGGCGGGGTACGGAGCAACCTTTAGGTTCCACATATTATGCAGCACCTCCCGGGACGTTGTTGACCTTCTGTGCCTCGAATCATGTCTCTGGCACCTCATTGTCCTTGTGCCCTTCAAGTTCAGCATTCATCTCAGGGCTCAGCGTTCTGGTAAACTCCAAGTATGCCTGGATCCCCAGCTCTACAGCGTATTGTTCTGCTTGGGCCATCAGCTCTGCCGACAACCGTGCGATTCTGTTCTTGCCCGCCTCATCAACCGGAAGGTCCCCCAGCGCCCTCTCCAGCGCATCTGCGGCCTTGACCAGCGGCTCACACAGCTCACGCGTCTCACGAGGGATGATCAAATAGCCTTCATCCCCCAGCGATACGCTCAAAATGTCCACTCTACAGGTCTTGTTATCCATCATAAGTCTCCTCCTTATCCTTTACATTCCACACCATCGTGCCGCCCTGGGATTTACAAACTCCGGCTTGAACGTCACATTGGGAAAATTCGCATCCATATAATTTCCGAACTCTTCCGTCGCCGCCTCTTCGCTGTAATCGGCCAGTGCATCCACCGTTTCCAGCGCATGCAACAGACGAATGCGCCCCGTTTTCCGGTCATGCCCCATCTGCTCAAGCTCACTGTCGGTCAGTTCATTGCAAAGATCATACGCGACAGCAATATAGCTTCGCAGCACAGGCTTTGGTTCAAGCGTCACTTCATAATAGTAGGTCGGCTCTTCTGCTGTCTCCTCAACGACATCCCCCATGTTGCAGCAGATCTCCATTTCGGGGTTGCCTTCTACATCTAAGGTAGGGGTAACGGTCATATCCGTACCATCGCAAAAACGCATCGAAAAGCCTTTACCGACCGTGGAATCCCTTTGATCCGGACAGATGCATCCGTCAGCCGGAGTCGTTTTCCCGGACAGTGCCGCGTTCAGAATCAGCGATGCTTCCCGCTCTTCTCCAGGTGTTTCGGCATGGACCTCGGCACCGTTCATGTAAATATCAGTCATAGTCTTGTTCCTCCTGTTTGGTTGATTAAAAGGCTATCAGGGTTAGTATTGTCAAATTTCTTGCTTGTTCTGTAGTACCATGATGCCGCTGCTTGTCTTCTGCTCACTGCTTCACCCCTCCATCATCTCCTCTTCCAGTGCGCTTCGCATTACACGAGCGCCCAGCTCGAACCCTTTCATAAAGCAGAATTCCATTCCCCTGTGTGCTGCCTGTACAGACAGATGGCAGATATCCGACAAGACGCTCTGCGGCATTCCTGTTGCCAGCGCATAGTCCTCCAAGTAGCGTTCAAATGCATCTGCGGCTTCCTTAAGTTCCGCCGACTCTCTGAGGTTCACCAGATCATTCAGGTTCACATAGATTTCCTCCTCATCGTCAAGCAGATTCTCTTTTACGTTATTTTCAACCATGTTATAGCTCCTTTTCCTTGTCGTAATTCGAGACCCTCTGGTACATTTCCTCAACGGTCTCCTCCGTAACGCATCTGATGAGCAGCTCCGGCTCTCCCGCCTCATTCAGGACAGGTCTGATCCGCAGCGTTGTGCCGTCGTTCAGATGGTACAGCAGCCCCTTGTGCAGCGGAGCATCGTAAAAGCAGGGCAGGATGCACATCTCCGTGTCAGCTGTTTTTCCAGCCAAAATGTTGTTGAGTGCCGCCTCTGCATACTGCTCCTCTTCACGGTTCTCGGGCAGGAGATTCGCATCATTGAAGTAAAGTTCGATCATATCAGTTTTCCTTTCATTATGCACATTTGTTGCTCTTCAGAGTTAAGGTCAAAGCCTTGTCCGCCGGGCAGATGGACTGCAACAGCCCCCGCGCCTCGCTCTCCAGCCGTTGGAGTTCAGCACGCACCTGTTCCCATTCCTTCAGCTCCCCGCTGGCGACTCCCTCCCGGATCGTGCGCCTTACAGCTTCTGCCAGCGCCTCCTCCAGCCTTGTATGATAGGTACAAATATTGTACTCCACCCCGCCATCGGCCTTCGTATGCGCCTTTTTCAACGTATAACACACGCGGTTCGCATCCAAATAATAGTTGTTCCAAATTTTCAGCATCATCAACGCCTCCGAATCATTTTTTTATTTTGCCAGAGTCTATGTCCAGGTCCCCTTGTTGGTAGGGCGCTGCCCGGACGCTATGTCCTTAAGGACAACCAGACCTTCACTTTTGCTGCCTTGCCACTCCTGGCCGCTTCAGCAGTATCTTCCTATCCCGTCCCAAAGAACGGAACCAGATTTCTGTTCACGATGAACTCCTCCCTTCTTAAGAATTGTCAACGTTGGAAAGCCGCACAGGCATTCCTGTTTTGTCAACATCGTGTCGTGAGTATACCACCATAAGGTACCTTTGTCAAGAATTTTTTGAAGCAAAATATTTATTTTGAGAATTTTGCAACGTCCGCAATTTCAAATTTCCGTTTTTTGCTTTTTTCGTTCTTGCAATTGTTGACAGCTTTAGAACTCCATGATATTATATAAATACCTATTAGAAAGGAGCGTTTCAGAATGAGCGTCTGCCAGAACATTAAGGCCGTTGCGGAAGCTAGGGGGATTTCCATCAAAGAACTCAGCCGCAGGGTTGATATCCCCTATACCACTTTATATAACATGTTAAATCGCGACAGCGAACGGTTCGACCTCAATCTGCTAGAGCAAATCGCACAATCCTTGGACGTATCCGTTGGAATATTAATGAGCTCCACTGTGCCCAGCGTGGAGCGAATTTTGTGCGACCATTATCCATCACGCAACGAATACCGTGCGCGCCATTCCTCCGATGATGGATTTACCAATCTGCAGAACGCCGATGAAGACGATCCGTACAATACCGAAAAGAACGACCGTTTTCCGTTTGATCCAGGCGACAAAAGGCACAGCTCCCTATGCGAATTCGACCAGCTAAATCCTCTTGGGCAGGAAGTCATTGTGCAGCTTCTGCTATCCATAAGGGCCCATCAGTTTGAGGGTGATTTGCGGCGCGAGTTCATCTTCCTGCTGAAGCATTCCAACAACAAGGCTGTCTTTCAACTGAATCAGGCGCTTATGAGCTTGTCCTATTTAAGTAGCTTCAACGATCAGTATGCCACGCCAAGTTTTACCGAGCTTCTCGAAAATCTGGACAACGAAGTAGATTGATTCCATCCCCCTCATTTCTCTTTTCGTAGAGTAATGAGGGTATTTTTATGCCCATCCACCCAAAAAAGCAGCCCCACCACCCGGCGGGACTGCTCTTGAAGTGTACGATTCAGTTTTTACAGGTTCATCAGGGGGCTGGTCTGGGTGCCGCGATCCACTATGTCCTTATCCTTGATGCCCAACAGATAGCGCTGGGTGATCATGATATTGACGTGCCCCATCAAGCGGGATACGCTGTACAGGTCCAGGCCGTTTTTCAGCTGCATCTGGGCGAAGGTATGGCGGCAGGTATGCGGACTGACGCGTACCGAGGGCGACACTCCCACCTCTTTTGCCGCATGCTTCAGCATCCGGGCAACCGCTTCATCCGTCAAAGGCTTCCCGTTCTTGCTGAGAAACAGGTTCTTGTGACGGCTGGGGTATTCCTTTAAATAGGCATCCCGTAGGGTACAATACTTCATCAGCTGCTTGGACAGCGCAGGCGACTTTGGCACCACGCGTTCCTTGCTGCCCTTGCCATGCTTGACCAGAATATAGTCCGGTTTGATGTCTTCCGGCTCCATCAGGATCATCTCATTACAGCGCATCCCGGTGTCGAACAGTAACATAATACAGAAATTCATCGCGGAGATCTTTCAAACACATAAAAAACACCCTTTCTCTCATGGAAAAACCACAAAAGAAAGGGTGCAAAAATCTCTAAAATGGTTATCGTACCAGATCAGGCTTGTTCGTAGTTGAGCGAGACAAACTCCAGTCGACAAATCATTTAATTTTTATCGCAGCTACGAGATCAGCAGTTCTCAGCGAAGTACTTAATGGTACGGACCATCTGAGAGGTGTAGGAGTTCTCGTTGTCGTACCAGGACACGACCTGAACCTGATAGGTGTCGTCGTCGATCTTAGCGACCATGGTCTGGGTAGCGTCGAACAGAGAGCCGTAACGCATACCGATGACGTCGGAGGAAACGATCGGATCCTCGTTGTAGCCGAAGGACTCGGAAGTAGCAGCCTTCATAGCAGCGTTGATGGACTCCTTGGTGACGTCCTTGCCCTTGACGACTGCGACCAGCAGGGTGGTGGAGCCGGTGGGAACAGGCACACGCTGAGCAGAGCCGATCAGCTTGCCGTTCAGCTCAGGGATAACCAGGCCGATAGCCTTAGCAGCACCGGTGGTGTTGGGGACGATGTTCTGTGCGCCAGCACGAGCACGGCGCAGGTCGCCCTTGCGCTGAGGACCATCCAGGATCATCTGGTCGCCGGTGTAAGCATGAACAGTGGTCATGATGCCGGAAACGATGGGGTAGGTCTTGTTCAGGGTATCAGCCATGGGAGCCAGGCAGTTGGTGGTGCAGGAAGCAGCAGAGATGACCTGATCCTCAGCGGTCAGGGTCTTCTCGTTGACGGAGAAGACGATGGTCTTCAGGTCGTTGCCTGCGGGAGCAGAGATGACGACCTTCTTTGCGCCAGCCTGGATGTGAGCCATGCTCTTCTCCTTGCTGGTGTAGAAGCCGGTGCACTCCAGAACGACATCGACGTTCAGCTCGCCCCAAGGAGCGTCCTTTGCGTCCTTAACAGCGTAGATCTTGATCTCCTTGCCGTCCACGATGATGGAGTCCTCGGTAGCCTCGACGGTGTGCTTGCCCTCGCCGATCTTGCCGCAGAAGGAACCCTGAGCGGTATCGTACTTCAGCAGGTGAGCCAGCATCTTGGGGCTGGTCAGGTCGTTGATAGCGACGACCTCGTAACCCTCAGCATCAAACATCTGACGGAAAGCCAGACGGCCAATACGACCAAAACCATTGATAGCAACTCTAACAGCCATGTTAATAGTACCTCCTAAATGTTCTTACCCTTTTATCGGATAATAATCACGGTAGCTTTATTATAGACCAAATCGCGGAAACCTTCAAGTGCCCGCCAAAAAATTAACAAGGTAATTTCACACTTTTTTGTTTTTGAACGATTTTCACAGCTTTTATGGGAATCTTTTCAGCAATTCAACCAACGGCGTGTCGGGGTATTGCAGGCCTTCCGTCACTTCCTGCCACCCGCGCCACAGTGAAAAGCCCCAGCGTGCCGATGCAGCACATGCCAAAGCCAAACAGCACCTCGGGCAGGTCGGCTGCCGTGATGCCATGGAACAGCAGCACCAGCACCCGGGGCAGTTCCCAGCAGAAGCAGAGCAGGAACGTGCAGATCCCTGCCTCGCACAGCTGGCAGCCGTTGGACGTTTCCGGCAGCCAAAGGGCGCGGACCATCGCCGAAAGAAACACCAGCGCAGCCAGCATCTGCCAAACCATGGCAGTCGGCTCCACCCGGTGCCAGCTGGAGCTGTTCTCCATAAAGCGGCTCAGCACCCCCCAGTAGAACACCGCCGTGCCAAGCACCGCCGGGGTCATGCTCCGGCCGGGCAGACGGTATTCTCCCTTATCCGTCCAGCTGCGGCCCAGTCGGATCAGCCAGACAGCGCACACCAGCTCCAGCACGGCACGCACCAGCGCACCAACGCCGGTCATGCCCACTGCCAGACGCACCGCACCGGCCAGGCCGACACACACGCCGCCCAGCACCGATGTAACTCCCACCGGCCTGCAGGCACTGCGCAGAACAAGGGGCTGGCGGGCAAGCTTCCGGGCGGCGATGATGCCAACGACCAGCGCCGCCCACAGGCCGCCGTACCGCAGCCAGACAGAGCCCGCTGTGCACAGGCCGGTATTCCAGTCCGTCCACAGGGCAAGATCAAGCCCGCGCCCAATGGCAAGGGCACCACCACAGGTGAAAATCAGCACAAATAAAGCGTTCATCAGCGTTCCTCGATTGGTTTATATTTCTGGCGCACGCCCAGATACTTATAGGCGGGCCGGATGATCCGGTTGGCAAAAATGACTTCCTCCACCCGGTGTGCGCACCAACCCGGCACACGGGCAATGGCGAACAGCGGGGTGTAGATATCCTCAGAGATGCCCAGCATGTTGTAGATCAGGCCGCTGAACAGGTCCACATTGGCGCACACCGGCTTGCTGCTGCCCTTCTCCTCGGCAAAGATATCGGGAGCCAGCCGCTCGATGCTGCACAGCATGTTGTACTCTTCCTCAAAGCCCTTCTCGTAGGCCAGGTGCTTGGCGCGCTCCTTCAGGATGACCTCACGGGGGTCGCTCATGGTATAGACCGCATGGCCCATGCCGTAGATCAGGCCGGAGCCGTCGCCCGCCTGCTTGCGCAGGATGCGGCGCAGATACTCGCGCACCTCGTCGTCGTCCTCCGGGTGCTCCACATGCTTGAGGATATCCTGCAGCTGACGGTTGACCATCAGGTTGGCACCGCCGTGCTTGGGGCCCTTCAGCGCGCCAATGGCGGCTGCAATGGCCGAGTAGGTGTCGGTGCCCGAGGAGGACAGCACACGGGCGGTGAAGGTGGAGCAGTTGCCGCCGCCGTGGTCTGCGTGGACCAGCAGGCACATATCCAGCAGTTTGGCTTCCTCGTGGGTGAACTTCTGGTCCGGGCGGTAGGTGCTCAGGATGTGCTCCGCGGTGCTCTGGCCGGGCTTGGGCATGTGGAAGAACATACTCTGCTTGTCATAATAGCGGCGCTTCATCTGATAAGCGTTCACCATCATGGTGGGCATACTGGCAATCAGATTGATGCTCTGGTTCAGGATATTCTCCAGCGTCAGATCCTCGGCATGCTCGTCATAGGAATACAGGCCCAGCACGCACCGCTGCATCTTGTTCATAATATTGGGCGAAGGAGCATTCATGGTATCCATAAAGCCATCGGGCAGGGCGCGGTGCTCTGCCAGCAGCTCACAGAAATCGTCCAGCTGCTCCTGGGTGGGCAAGCTGCCGAACAGCAGCAGCCAGATGACCTCTTCAAACACAAAGCGGTCATTGCGGTAAGCCTCATTCACGATCTCGTTGATGTCCACGCCGCGGTAAATCAGACGGCCCGGAATGGGAATGACATGCCCCTCCTGATCCTTTTTGTAGCCCACAACGTCACAGACATTGGTCAGGCCTGCCAGCACACCGGTGCCATCCGGGTTGCGCAGGCCGCGCTTGACACCGAGACGCTCACTCGTCTCCGGGTCGATGTAGTTGTTTGCCAGATACTCTTCACACAGCGTCCGCATGGTCTGCGGGTCCAGCGACGCTACTTCTGCATGGGTATAGTTCATGCGCGAATTTCCCCTTTCTCTTATTTCTCTCTTATATACTTTCCGGCCATCCACCATGATGGCACACCCTTATGATAGCGCTTTTGTGAAGTAAATTCAAGTCTTGGATGAAATGTGCGCTTTTTCACCCCGCCGGGCTGGTACACTATGCCCAGAAAAATGCCTGTCCGGGAGGGAAAACTACAATGAAAAAGACATTCTTTCTCCTCTGTGCCCTGCTGCTGGTGCTGGGTACGCTCCTGCCGATCGCCGGTTACCGGCTGACACTGGCGGTGTTCGGCCCGGCACAGGGGGCTTCTTCTGCTCCTCTGCCGGGCACTGCGGCTTCGGAAACCGCCCCGGACAGCGCCGCCGTGCCGCCCTCCGATCAGGACAGCGAGAGCTTTCTGCTGGCCGACCAGAGCGCCGGGGCCGTGGTCTCGGTACCACGGCGGGAATATCTGATCGGTGCCGTGGCGGCGGAAATGCCCATCAGCTGGCCGGACGAGGCGCTCAAGGCGCAGGCCATCGCGGCCCACAGCTATGCCCTCTACTGCCGCGACCATGCCGCCGAACCATCTTCCGGCTGGCTGAGCGTGGACCCCGTCCGGCGGCAGGGATACTTAACAGATGCAGTTCTCCGCAGCTACTGTGGCACCGCCTATGAGGAAAACTATGCCCGCCTCTCGGCGCTGGTGGACAGTGTACTGACCGATGTGCTCTACTATGGCAGCGCCCCCGCCGGGACAAGCTACTTTGCCATCTCCAACGGCATGACTGAAGCCAGCGAAAACGTCTGGGGCACTGCCCTTCCCTATCTTGTGGCCGTGGACAGCTCCACCGACCTCAATGCGGACAACTACCTTTATACCGTCCAGTTCACCGCCGAACAGATGCAGCAGGCTCTCGCCGGGCTGGGGCTTCTCCCTGACCCTGCCGCACCTGCCAACTGGTTCGGAGAAGCCGCGCTCACCCCTTCGGGCTATGTAGCCTCCCTGCCCGTCTGCGGGCAGAGCGTCACCGGTCCGGCCCTGCGCAAAGCGCTTGGCCTGCGGAGCGCCTGCTTTACGGTGCAGTATCAGGAGGGCAGCTTTCTCCTCACCACCAAGGGCTATGGCCACGGTGTGGGGCTGAGCCAGTGGGGTGCCAAGGCGCTGGCCGAGCAGGGACAGAGCGCGGAGGAAATTCTGGCGCACTATTTCCCGGGGACAGAGCTGCGGAGGTGAACGGGCTCACCCTCTCCGTCATCGCTTACGCGATGCCACCTCCCCCAAAGTGGGAGGCCTTGGCAGTAAATGCAAGGTTTGCGGTTTTGTCAAAAGCTCTCCCTTTGGGAGAGCTGGACGCGAAGCGGCCTGAGAGGGTGAGGACGCTAACAAAAAAGGCAGCTGACCCAACGGCCAGCTGCCCAGAAGATCAATATTCAGCCAAACAGGCTCGTCCACCAATCCTGACTGCTGCTTTCCTCGCCAGCAGCGGCTTCTGTCTCCGCCGCAGTCTCAGTTTCCGCGGCAGCTTCCTCCGCCTGCACAGCCTCTTCCAGAAGCTCCAGACCATCGTCATTGCCATCCTCGGTGATGTACCAATAGCAGGACGCGCCGCCAATGGATATGCTGGCGGCAGACAGCGGCACACGGCCGGAGGCAACCCCGTTGGAAGGATCGGAACAATAGAACACGCCGTTGGTGTAGTCCGTCAGGAGCACGGCATGGGGTCTGGTGCGGTCGTACAGCACGATGCCCTCCGGATGCTCTGCCAGAATGGAGACCAGCGCTTCCGTCTTGGCCGCCTTGCCCGAGGGCAGGGTCGCATAACCCACATGCATATCGTTGTATGTAAAGCTGTGGGAGAGCCCGCCCGACCAGGCCGTGCTCTTGATGCCGTTTTCGGTCACATCCACCCAGCTGTCCATCCCATCCAGATAGGCCCGGCGGCGAAGCATCATTGCGGCAGAGGCCAGGGTGCAGGTGCCGCCCCGGCTCTGTTTGAAGTAGAACCCAACATCAACGTTCAGGTCCACGGCCAGTGCCCCGGGGAGCAGCACGGCCATCAGGGCCATCGTTGCAAGCAAGGCAGCGAGAGTTTTCCGAAGTTTGCTTCCAAAGTGCTTGGCTGTTTCCACGTCAGTATCCTTTCTTCACAAAAGAGCGTTTCATTCACTGGTGTAAAGTATATCATCCTGTTACTCTTTTGTAAACACTTTTGCAGCCATTTTCTCAATATTTACACGCTTTGGTCACAATTCAAGGGCAGATTGCACAACCGTGCAGTGAAGTGGTTGGTTATTTGCTACAAAAGTCAGGAAAAGTTTTTCATTGTGCTTTCCGCTTTTCTTCCCAACTGCCGGTTTCTTTTTCAACGCAATTATGGTATAATCTGCCCTGAAGTTGATTTTTCAGGAGCATTTATATATGAAAGCAACCATCGTCATCCCCAACATCAACGGCAAAGGCTGGCTCAAGGACTCCATCGAGTCGGTCTATGCCCAGACAGAGCAGGATTTTGAGCTCATCATCGTGGACAACGGTTCCACCGATGAAAGTCTGGAGCAGGCCCGCAGCTACTGCGGCCGCCCCAACTTCACCCTGATCGAAAACGGCACCAACACCGGCTTCTCCCACGCCGTGAATCAGGGCATTGCCCGGGCCAAGGGCGAGTATGTGGTCATGTTCAACAACGATGCCTTTGCCGAGCCCGACTGGCTGGCCGAACTCATCCGCACCGCCGAGACCGATCCCAAAATCTTTGCCGTGCAGAGCCTGATGCTCCGCCACTTTGAACGGGAACTGGCCGACGATGCCGGTGATTACGTCACCTGGATGGGCTTTGCCTGCAAGACCGGCGACGGCCGCCGGGCCAGCCGCTACACCAAACAGAAGCGCATCTTCTCGGCCTGCGGCGGCGCGGCGCTCTACCGCAAGAGCATTCTGGAGGAGATCGGCACCTTTGACGAGAACTTCTTCGCCTACTTTGAGGATGTGGACCTGAGCTGGCGTGCCAACAACGCAGGCTACAAGTGTGTCCTCTGCCCCACCGCCAAATGCTACCACATCTGCGGTGCCAGCACCGGCGCGGTGAAGTACAACGCCTTCAAGAGCCAGCAGAGCGGCCGGAACAGCATCCTGCTCCCCCTCAAGAACGAGCCGCTGCTCATGCTCATCCTGAACTTTCTTCCGCTGGCGCTGGGCTATCTGCTCAAGTGCTACAAGTTCCACAAGCAGGGCTTTGGCGAAGCCTGGGACAAGGGAATGCACGAAGCCTTTGCCCTGCTCAAAGAGGGGCGGCTCGGCAAGCGCCCCTTCCGCCTGAAGGATCTGCCCAACTATATCCTCATGGAGCTGTGGATGATCTGGAACATGGTGCCCTACCTGTGGTATCGTCTGGTCGTGGTCAGGTTCGATCTGAAATAATCAGGAAACAAAAACACCCCTGCGTGGAATGCTTCACACATTCCGTGCAGGGGTGTTCTGTCAGATTTCGGTTTTCGGTTATGCCGCCGGGCTCTCAGAGGAAGCCTCGGTGCTCTCAGCCGGGGTGCTCTCAGCCGGGGTGCTCTCCGCCGCCTCTTCCACCGGGGCAGCCTCGTCAGCAACGGCGCTGGCGGCGGCAGAATCGCCTGCGGTTGCAAGGATGGCATCGTTGACCTCGCTCTCAGCCAGCGGGGCAGGCTCCGCGGCAGAGGCTGCACTGTCGGCAGATTCAGGCTTGGTCTCGCTGTCGGTCAGGCCGGTCAGGTACCAGCTGCCGCTCTGGCGGCTGAACAGGTAATCCATATACTTGGTGGGCGTGTCGGACGAGGTGTTCAGGATGCTGTCATCACTGCTCTGGGTGGGGATATAGCCCACGGTAACGTGGAGCAGGCCGTCCTTCTTGAACAGTCTGGTGACGGTAGCGCGGAAGGTGCCCACGCTGCCGGTGACGGGGATCTTATAGCACTGGGTCGTCTCATCGAACTCGACGGTCATGTCGTCCATCTCAAAGCTCTTGTGGGTCAGCTTGAAGCTGGGGCCCACCAGCTTTGCCAGATAGGCATCCACATCCACCGAGGGCAGCAGCAGCTGTTCGGTGTCAGGGTCCGTGTTGTAGTTATCAAAGCTTCCCTGGGTCTCCTGGATGCTGTACACGCAGCCCCAGACGGCGGCTTCGCGCAGGGTCAGATCATCGATGTTCTCGATACCGTCAAAGGGCAGCGGGTCAAACAGGACCAGACCTTCCAGCCGGTCCTCATATTCCGCTTTCTGCTGGGTGTCGTCAAACAGGGTGGCCACACCCTTCACACCGGCCCGCACGACCGTTACAATGCCCACCAGCGCCAGCACGGCGATCAGCAGGCCAAGGGTCTGCCGGGCGCGGCGGCGGTGGAGCCGGGCGTGTTCTTCCGGGGTCATATAGGTTTTCATATCGTTATCGTCTCCTAAATCAGGTCATCTTTTGGGGAAATACCAGCTTTCAGTATACCACAAACTGCCCGCCGGTGCAAAACCCGGGGCGTGGATTTTTTGTGAAAGCGCGATTTATTCCCACGTTTTCCAGATCTCGGGCTGGTAGCCCACGGTGGCCTTTTTGCCGTTGCGCACGATGGGCGTTTTGAAGAGCTGCTGATTCTCGAACAGCTTGTCCTCCTTCTGCCAATCCACCAGTGCATCCAGCAGGGCCAGCGTCTGCTTATCCTTTGCCGCCGGGTTCACCAGCTGCTCCCAGCCGCCCAGCGCGCGGGCCACGTTCTCAAACTCGCCCCGGCTCATCTCTTTTTCCTTCAGGTCGATCATCTGGAACTTGATGCCCCGCTCCTTGAAATAGCGCTGGGCCTTTTTGGTATCAAAGCACTTGCTGGTGCCAAAGATCTGAATGTTCATCGTTTTTCCTCCTGGATCCTGTGTGCTCTATTGTATCATATCTGCCGGAAAAAACCTAGGGATAATTCATCTTCTTTCCGTCCATACTTGCTTTATCACAAGCCGACCCTGAGATTGAACGAAGGGCGGGCCATTTCAGAAAGAGAGGAACTTCCCATGAAAGCATTCGTTGACCCCGATCTCTGCATCGGCTGCACCCAGTGCACCGGGATCTGCCCCGAGGTGTTCCAGATGACAGGCATCCTGGCCGTCGCTGTGCCGGGCGAGCTGCCGCCCGACACCGTCCCCACCGCCGTGGAAGCCGCACAGGCCTGCCCGGTGAGTGCCATTACCATCTCGGAGTAACACCTTCGCCTGCCTTCCCAACACGGGAGGGCATTTTTGTTTTTTCTGCAAAAATCCCCCGCTGGCCCCCATTTTGTGTTATACTATAAATTGAGTTATAATGCAATGGAGGAGACTGACTATGCGTTTACTGGTCATTGACGGCAACAGCATTGCCAACCGTGCCTTTTACGGCATCAAGCTGCTGACCACCAAGGACGGCCGCTATACCAATGCCATCTTCGGCTTTTTGAATATTATGAATTCCCTGCTCCGGGAGTGTGAGCCCGACGAGGTGGCCGTGGCCTTCGATCTGAAGCACCCCACCTTCCGCCACGAAATGTATGACGGCTACAAGGGTACCCGCCACGCCATGCCGGACGAGCTGGCCCAGCAGATGCCCATCCTGAAAGAACTGCTCACCGACCTGGGCTACCGCCAGGTATCGGCAAAGGGCTGGGAGGCCGACGACATTCTGGGCACGCTGGCCGCTGCCTGCGAGGCCCGCAGGGACGACTGCTTTCTGGCCACGGGAGACCGCGACAGCCTGCAGCTGGTGAGCGAGACCACCACCGTGCTGCTGGCCACCAGCGCCATGGGCCGCAGCAAAACGGAGACCATGGATCTGGATGCCATCCACGAAAAGTACGGCATCGAGCCCAAGCAGCTCATCGAGGTGAAGAGCCTGATGGGCGACACCTCCGACAACATTCCGGGCGTGAAGGGCATCGGCGAAAAGACCGCCATGACCCTGGTCAAGAACTTCGGCACCCTGGACAGCGTGTACGACCATCTGGACAGCCCGATCATCAAGCCCCGGCAGCGGGAGAATCTGCTGGCCTGCCGGGAGGATGCCTACCTCAGCCACACGCTGGGCACCATCCGCACCGATGCTCCCATCGACACAGCGGAAGGGGCCTACAAGGTGACCGAGGGCAACAAGCCCGCCGCTGTCCGTCTGATGCAGGAGCTGGAGATCCAGACCCTCATCACCCGGTTCGGGCTGGACGGCATCGTTCCGGAACAGGACCCCGATACCCTGCCAGAGGTGGACGCAGCCATTGCGTCCCTGCCCGCAGAACCCTCCGGCCACTATCTGGTGGCCGCACGCCCCGCCGTTCTGGGCAAAAAGAGCGCGGTCGTGCAGCCGGAGGCCTGGTACGCCGTGCAGGACACCACCGTGTATCCCCTCTCCGAGGAGGAGCTGGTCTCCCTGCTGGACGACCCCAAAGTAACGCTGGATGTATTCGATTCCGCCCCCCTCTACGCCAGAGCCATGGCCGCAGGCAGCTGGGGCAGCAGCATCGTCTGGGACGGCAAGCTGGCCGCCTACCTGCTGGACGCTTCCGCTTCCCACTATCTGCTCACCACCCTTGCCACCAGCTACCATGCAAGGTCAGCGTTCTCCTGTGAGGAGTACCCCGATGCCGGTTTCCTGGCAGACCTGTTCGACAAAATGAAGGCGGAGATTACCGAAAACGGCGAGGACGAGCTCTACAACAACATTGAATTCCCGCTGGCACAGGTGCTAGCCGATATGACCCGCACCGGCATCCTTGTAGACCGTGAGGGCATCGAAGCCTTCGGCGTGCAGCTGCGGCAGGAGCTGGATCAGGTGCTGACCCGCATCGAGATGGAGGCAGGCACCTCCGATTTCAACCCCAACAGCCCCAAACAGCTGGGCACCCTGCTCTTTGATACCATGGGTCTGCCCCACGGCAAAAAGACAAAGAACGGCTGGTCCACCGATGCCGAGACACTGGAAAAGCTGCGGGACATCCCGCTGGTGGAGGACATTCTCCAGTACCGTGCCTGCCAGAAGCTGAACTCCACCTATGTGGAGGGTCTGCTCAAGGTCATTGGCGAGGATGGCCGCATCCACACCCGTTTCAATCAGACCGAGGCCCGCACCGGGCGGCTCTCCTCTGACAATCCCAACCTGCAGAACATCCCCATCCGCACCGAGATGGGCAGCAAGCTCCGCGCCTACTTTGTGGCAAAGCCCGGCTGCGTGCTGGTGGATGCCGATTACAGCCAGATCGAACTGCGCATCCTGGCCCATGTCACCGGCGATGCGCACATGCAGGAGGCGTTCCTCTCCGGTGCCGACATCCACCGCAGCACCGCAGCCAAGATCTACAACATCCGGCCTGAGGATGTCACGCCCCGCCTGCGCTCCAGTGCCAAGGCCATCAACTTTGGCATCATGTACGGCAAGGGCGCTTACAGCCTTTCCAAGGACATCGGCGTGAGCGTCAAGGAAGCAGAGGCCTTCCTGCAGACCTATCTGGCCACCTTCCCCAATATCGACGGTTATATGGAAAAGACCATTGCGGATGCCCGCCAGTGCGGCTACGTTTCCACCCTGTTCGGCCGCCGCCGCGCCCTGCCGGAGCTGAACAGCAACAACCACAACATCCGGGCCAGCGGCGAGCGGATGGCCCGCAACACCCCTATTCAGGGCACGGCTGCTGATGTCATCAAGCTGGCCATGGTGCGTGTCTGGCGGCGGCTGCGGGACGAAAAGATGGAAAGCCGCCTGATCCTGACGGTCCACGATGAACTGATCGTGGAAGCCCCGGAGGCGGAGGCCGAAAAGGCCGCGCAGATCCTGCGGGAGGAAATGGAGGGCTGCGTGCACTACGCGGTGCCCCTGAGCACCGATGTGCATACTGGCAAAAACTGGCTGGAGGCCCACTGAATTATGATCGTTTTAGGAATCGAATCCACCTGCGACGAGACCGCCGCATCCCTTGTGGAGGATGGCCGCCGCCTGCTGAGCAACGTCATCTCCACCAGCGTCAAGGAGCAGGCTCTTTATGGCGGCGTGGTCCCTGAGATCGCCAGCCGCCGCCACTGCGAGTTCATCAGCGCCACGGTCAAAAAGGCTCTGCTGGACGCAGGCAAGACCATGGACGATGTGGACGCGGTGGCTGTCACCTTTGCGCCGGGCCTGATCGGCGCGGTGCTGGTGGGTGTGAACTTTGCCAAGGGGCTGGCCTATTCTGCCAACAAGCCGCTGGTTCCGGTGCATCACCTGCGGGGCCACATTGCAGCCCTCTATCTGACCCATCCGGAGCTCAAACCGCCCTTCCTCTGTCTGGTGGCATCCGGCGGCCACAGCCATATCGTGGAGGTGCAGGACTACACCCACTACCACATTCTGGGCCACACCGTGGACGATGCCGCCGGCGAAGCCTTTGACAAGGTAGCCCGCACCCTGGGTCTGCCCTATCCCGGCGGCCCCAGCGTGGCAAATGCCGCCAAAACAGGCGACCCCAAGGCCTATCGCCTGCCGGTGCCCCATGTGGACGGTAAGTACAACGTCAGCTTCTCCGGCCTGAAAACCGCTGTGCTGAACGAGGTGAACAAGGCCCAGATGAAGAACGAGGAGATCAACGTGCCCGATCTGGCGGCAAGCTTTCAGGAGCGCATTGCGGGCATTCTGGCCGAAAAGCTGCTGCTGGCTGCTGCCGACACCGGGGCCAAGCAGGTCTGTCTGGCGGGCGGTGTGGCCGCCAATGGCCGCCTGCGCCAGCTGGTGAACGATGGTGCCCAGAAGTTGGGGGCCAAGGTCTACCTGCCGGAACTGAAATTCTGCGGCGACAACGGCGCAATGATCGCGGCGCAGGGCTACTACCAGTACATGGCGGGTCACACGGCGGGCCTTGATCTGAACGGTCTGCCCACCCTGCCCATCGACTACGAATAAACGAAGCAAAACCAAAGCTCCCGGAGCGGTGCGGCATTCAGTGCCACTGCTCCGGGAGCTTTTTGCCCTGCTGCGGGCGCACAACCAAAAAGGCACCCCCGCCTTTCAGCGAGAGTGCCTTTTGTTTCAAGAATAAGAATTCAAGAAAGAACGTTCAGAAGGGATCAAATTACTTGATCTCGACCTTAGCGCCAGCCTCTTCCAGCTTCTTCTTGATGTCCTCAGCCTCAGCCTTGGAAGCCTTCTCCTTGACAGCCTTGGGAGCGCCGTCAACGATAGCCTTTGCTTCCTTCAGGCCCAGACCGGTGATCTCCTTGACCAGCTTGATGACCTGCATCTTGGTAGCGCCAGCCTCAGCCAGGATGACGTCGAACTCGGTCTTCTCTTCCTCAGCGGCAGCAGCAGCGCCAGCAGCAGCGGGAGCAGCAGCAGCAACAGCAGAAACACCGAACTCCTCGCAGTAAGCGTCGATCAGCTCTTTCAGCTCCAGAACGGTCAGGCCCTTAACGGACTCGATGATGGCAGTAATCTTCTCAGAAGCCATGGTAATAACCCTCCAATATCAATGGTTTTGTTTGTTTCAGTTTTGTGTTAAGCAGCGGTCACGCAGCCATTAGGCAGCGGGCTCCTCCTGCTTGTCGGCGTAGGCCTGCATAGCAACAGCCAGACCGGACAGAGTGCTGGTAAGAGCACCTGCGAACATGGACAGCATACCCTCGCGGTTGGGCAGCTTTGCGATGGCGTTGGTCTCGGCAGCGTCCATGACCTTGCCTTCCATGAAGCCAGCCTTCACGACGAACTTCTTGGACTTATCGCCATCCTGGTACTTGCACAGGATGCGGGCAGCGGACATGGGATCCTCTTCGTGAGCAAAGGCAACAGCAGTGTCACCCTTGAAGTTCTCAGCCAGGCCCTCCAGGGAGGTACCCTTGACAGCCAGACGCAGCATGGTGTTCTTCACGACCATGTAATCAACGCCTGCCTCACGCAGCTCCTTACGGAGCTTGGTGTCGTTCTCGACGTTAATGCCGCCGTAAGCGACGACGCAGCCGGAAACCGCACTCTCAAACTTTGCCTTCAGATCAGCGACATAAGCCTGCTTTTCAGAAAGAATCTTTGCACTGGGCATTCGGTTTCACCTCATTTCAAAAACTTGTATCGAAAGCCGGAGCAACGAAAAAGCCTCTTTCCCGCACTGTGTCGAGAAAGAGGCATAAAGCAACTTTACGCGCGTTTCTCGGCAGGCGGTTTGCACCTTACGCTGGACTCCAGCACCTGCTGTCTCAAAAACAGCATCATTATTTTACCGCAAACGCGCGGTGTTGTCAAGCGCTTTTTTGAATTTTTAAAGATTTTTTCTGTCATCCGTCAGGATGACAGAAAAAACTTCAAAGCTTCAAATTAGACACCGTACTTCAGGGTGTTCAGACGGATGCCAGGGCCCATGGTGGTGGCGATGGTAGCGCTCTTGAAGTAGGTACCCTTTGCAGCAGCGGGCTTTGCCTTTGCAATAGCGCTCATCACGGTATCCAGGTTGGTGTACAGCTTCTCAGCGCCAAAGGATGCCTTGCCCACGGGAACGTGGATGATGTTCTGCTTGTCCAGACGGTACTCGATCTTACCAGCCTTAGCCTCGGTAACAGCCTTGCCCAGGTCGGGAGCAACGGTACCGGCCTTGGGGTTGGGCATCAGGCCACGGGGGCCCAGGACCTTACCAAGACGGCCAACGCGGCCCATCATGTCGGGGGTGGTGACAACAACGTCGAAGTCCATGAAACCGCCGGCGATGCGTGCGATCAGCTCGTCATCACCCACGATATCAGCGCCGGCTGCCTCAGCAGCAGCGGCAGCAGCGCCCTTAGCAATGGCGCAGACGCGGACAGTCTTGCCGGTGCCGTTGGGCAGAACAACAGCGCCGCGGACCTGCTGGTCAGCGTGGCGGCCGTCAACGCCCAGGCGGACGTGCAGCTCAACGGTCTCGTCGAACTTGGCAGAAGCGGTCTTGCAAGCCAGCTCCAGAGCCTCGTTCATATCATACAGCTTAGAAAAATCGACCTGCTTAGCAGCATCGACATAGTGCTTGCCATGTTTCATTGTATATCCTCCTATGTGGTCATGCGGGCAGTGTTATGCCCTCCCACTGTTTGTGTCTCAGCCCTCGACGGTAACGCCCATGGAGCGGCAGGTGCCACGGACCATGCTGCATGCAGCTTCCAGAGAAGCAGCGTTCAGGTCGGGCATCTTGGTCTTGGCGATCTCTTCCACCTGAGCGGCGGTCAGAGTAGCAACCTTTTCCTTGTTGGGCTTGCCGGAAGCGGTGTTGATGCCAGCGGCCTTCTTGATCAGAACGGCTGCCGGAGGAGTCTTGGTGATGAAGCTGAAGGAGCGGTCAGCGTACACGGTGATGACGACGGGGATCACATAACCCATCTGGTTCTTGGTACGCTCGTTGAACTCCTTGGTGAACGCCATGATGTTGACGCCCTTCTGACCCAGAGCAGGGCCAACAGGGGGAGCCGGAGTCGCCTTGCCGGCCTCGATCTGCAGCTTAATGTAGCCAGTAACTTTCTGTGCCATGATAAATGCACCTCCAAAAATCTGTGGTGAGTTGCGGCGCCCGTGTAGGCGCCTCCCACGAGCATGAGCCCAATGCCCACGCTCTATAAGAACCGCACTGCGGTCTTACCTTGGTAAACGGATGCCGGTTGGTTACGGCAGCTCGACCTGCGCGATGTCCACTTCTGCGGGCGTCTCGCGGCCAAACATATTGACCTTGAGCTTGACTTTGAAGCTCTCGGTATCGATGCCCTCCACAAGGCCCATAAAGCCTTCCAGCGGGCCGGCGGTGATCTGCACGGTATCGCCGACATTGAAATCGACGGTCAGCGGAGCCGCCTTTTCAACACCCATCTTCTCCACTTCCTCAGCAGAGAGGGGAACGGGCTTGGATGCGGGACCGACGAAACCGGTGCAGCCGCGCGTGTTGCGCACCACATACCAGGTATCGTCGTTCATGACCATCTTGACCAGAACGTAGCCGGGGAACAGCTTATGCTCCACCATACGCTCCTTGCCGTCCTTGATCTCAGGCACCATCTCGGTAGGAACCTTGATATCACAGATCAGGTCCTGCAGATGGCGGTTTTCCACCATGGTCTGTAGGTCGTTCGCAACCTTATTCTCGTAACCGGAATAGGTGTGGACTACATACCAAAGGGCCTCATTGGTCTGTTCTTCCATTTTGGTTAAGCCTCCGTTTCAAGATGAATCATGCGCCGATGATCAGGCCCAGGATGCCGCCGAAAATGGCATCCAGCGCGATCATCACGACGGCTGCGATCGCCACGGTCACGAGCACGACGATGGTGTTGGTCTTAACGTCCGCCTTAGACGGCCACACGACCTTCTTCAGTTCGCTCTTCGTGTCGCGGAAGAACTTGGCGATGTTTGCGCCAAAGCCCTTCATTCTGGCTACAAAGCCCGGCTTTTTCTCGGTTTTGTCTGCCATGATGCGTCCGCCTTTCTTACTTGGTTTCGCGATGAACGGTGTGCTTCTTGCAGAAACGGCAATACTTCTTCATCTCGAGACGATCGGGGTTGTTCTTCTTGTTCTTCGTGGTGTTGTAGTTGCGCTGCTTGCACTCGGTGCAGGCCAGAGTGATTTTAACGGTCATTTGTTGACACCTCCATTATAACGGTTGTTTTGAACCTCCCTCGGCTTGCGGTGCACGCCCTAAAAACAGGGCGCACTTAATAACCCCGCAAAAGAGGTGATATCATTGTATCACGCGTTTTGCCATCCGTCAAGCGGATTTTTTGCGTTTTTTGAGACTTTTTTGATTTTTTTCTCTCCTGCCTGTTTTGGCCTACGCCTTGAATCCGCCGCATAGATATAGTATAATAAAGTGTCTATAACTGCTTATAGAAAATCCGGCCCCGGGCAAAGCGCCCCTTCCGGCCATAAGATCAGGAGAGATCATGATGCATTCTGAAGATAAACTCTGTGTCGTCGTGCTGTTTGGCGGCATGTCCAGCGAGCACGAGGTCAGCCGCGTGTCCGCCGGTACCTTTGTGGACAACCTGGACCGCGCCCGCTACGAGGTGCTGACCGTGGGCATCACCCGGGAGGGCCGCTGGCTGTGCACCGAGGCCACCAGCGCCCAGATGGCTGACGGCAGCTGGGAAGAGCTGCCCGGCAACATGCCCTGCGTGATCAGCCCTGACCGCGCCGACCACGGCATGATCCTGTTCACCCCGTCCGGTCAGGTGGAAAAGCTGCACGTGGATGTGGTCATCCCCGCGCTCCACGGCCTGTGGGGCGAGGACGGCACCGTGCAGGGCCTGCTGGAGCTTGCCGGCATCCCCTATGTGGGCTGCGGCGTGCTGGCAAGCGCTGTCTGCATGGACAAGGCCGTGGCCAACGCCCTGTTCGATGCAGCCGGTATTCCCCACACCAAGTGGCTGAGCGCCTGCCGCTGGGAGATCGAGAGCGACCTGGACGGCGTGTGTGACGGAGCCATTGCCAAGCTGGGCTGGCCCATCTTCGTCAAGCCCGCCAACGCCGGTTCCAGCGTGGGTATCACCAAGGCCCACGACCGGGATGAGCTCAAGCAGGCCATTGCACTGGCCCTTGAAAACGACCACAAGGTGGTGTTCGAGGCCTTTGTGGACGGCCACGAGGTCGAGTGTGCCGTCATCGGCTCTGACCCTGCCGTGGCCACCCGCCCGGGTGAGATCCTGGCCGGTGCCGAGTTTTACACCTACGACGACAAGTACAAGAACGGCGTAAGCCAGGTGGTCATCCCGGCCAGACTCAGCGAGGAAAAGCTGGACGAGGTCAAGACCTACGCCGCCATGGCCTACACTGCCCTGAACTGCGAGGGCCTGGCCCGCTGCGATTTCTTTGTGGAGCACGGCACTGACCGGGTGATGATCAACGAGATCAATACCTTCCCCGGCTTCACCCCCATCAGCATGTACCCCAAGCTCATGGAGCACGAGGGCACTCCCGTGCCCGCCCTGATCGATCACCTGATCGAACTTGCGCTGGAAAGGACGGAAAAGCAGCATGGATAACCGCCCCATCGGCGTATTTGACAGCGGCCTGGGCGGCCTGACCGGCGTGCGGGAGCTGCGCAGGCGGCTGCCCCACGAAAACATCGTCTACTTTGGCGACACCGGCCGGGTGCCCTACGGCAGCCGCAGCCCGGAGACCATCCTGCAATATGCCCGGCAGGACATCGCGTTCCTGCTCTCCAAGGATGTCAAGTGTATCATGGCGGCCTGCGGCACGGTGTCCAGCACCTACCCCGCCGCTGAGGCCGAAAAGCTCCCGGTGCCCTATCTGGGCGTGGTGGATGCCGCCGCCCGGGAGGCCGCCTTTTCCACCCGGAACCGGCGCATCGGTGTCATCGGCACTGCGGCCACCATCCGCTCCCGCAGCTATGAGGCGCTCCTGCGCAGGCTGGTACCTGGTGTGGAGATCACCGCCCGTCCCTGCCCGCTCTTTGTGCCGCTGGTGGAAGCAGGCTATGTGGATCACAGCGCCCCGGACAAGCAGGAGATCACCAAGCTGGTCATTGCCCAGTACCTGACGGAGATCCGGGATGCAGGGGTGGACACCCTGATCCTGGGCTGCACCCACTACCCCCTGATCAAGACCATGATCGGTGAGTTCATGGGCCGGAACGTGGTGCTGGTGGACCCGGCCAAGACTGCCGCCCACCATCTGGAGCGCATCCTGAGCGAGCGGGGGCTCAAGGCCGACCACCCCGCCGGGCAGGCCCATTTCTATGTCAGTGACGCGCCGGACGGGTTCGTGCAGACAGCCGACCTGTTCCTGGGCGAGTACAAGGGCGGCGAGGTGGAGCAGATCGCCATTGACAAATATTAAAGTGAAGGAACACAAAACTGTGAGCACTGCACACAACGAAGATTACCGCATCCTGATTCGAAGCGTCTCGGAGCAGTTCGAGCACACGGAGCCCCTCCCCGCCGAGGAGACAGACAAGATCGAGCTGATGACCTACGGCAGCTTCCTGAAAAAAGCCGGATCCTATTATATTAGCTATAAGGAGACGGAGACCATCGGCTTTGCGGGCTGCACCACCACCATCAAGATCGCCGAGGACGGCAGCCGGGTGGCCCTGCTCCGCTTTGGCAAGGTCAACACCCAGCTGGTCATCCAGCGGGATTACCGGAACATCTGCTACTACGAGACCGAGGTCGGCCCCATTACGCTGGGCGTGACCGGCGACGGCATCGCGTGCGATCTCTCGGAGCCTGCGGGCGGCACGGCAAAGTTCAGCTATCTGCTGGATGCCGATGACCCCACGGCGCTCATCAATCGGACAACGCTTGAGATCCAGGTTGAGAAGGTAAAGTAAGAGAACAACGGATGGGCTTATCCTTCAACACGACCTCTCCGTCAACGCGCATGCGAAACTGAGAGGTTGTACAAAGACGAGACCTGCCCAAAACAAATTATCCTAATGAAAGGGACATTTTAATGACAGACTTTGAAAAGACCTATCAGAACTACAACCCCCGGGCAGCGGCGCTGGCCGAGGCCCGCGCTCTGCTGACTGAGGCTGCCAAGGCCGCCATGGCCGACGGCACTCTGGCCGAGGCCGAGCTGCCCGCTTTTATCGTGGAGATCCCTGCCGACACCAAGAACGGTGACATCGCTTCCAATCTGGCCATGGCCGGTGCCCGCACCTGGCGCAAGGCCCCCAAGATGATCGCCGATGCCCTTCTGGCTCACCTGCCTTCCATCGAGCACAGCGTGTTTGCCAAGGTGGAAGTAGCCGGCCCCGGCTTCATCAACCTATTCCTCGCCCCCTCCTTCTGGGCCAGCGTGGTGCTGGGTGCCTGCTCCAACAAGGAGTACGGTCGCACCGACCACGGCAAGGGTGCCAAGTACAACGTGGAGTTCGTTTCTGCCAACCCCACCGGCCCCATGCACATGGGCAATGCCCGCGGCGGCGCTCTGGGCGACTGCCTGGCCGCTGTGCTGGACTGGTCCGGCTATGATGTGACCCGCGAGTTCTACATCAACGATGCAGGCAACCAGATTCAGAAGTTCGGCAAGAGCCTGGCCGTCCGCTATCTGCAGCAGTTCTGCGGCGAGGAAGCCTATCCCCTGCCCGCTGAGTGCTATCAGGGCGGCGACATCAAGGTGCTGGCCGGTGAGTTTGCCGAGATCAACGGCGACAAGTACGTCGCAGCCTGCTCTGGGCTGGACGAAGAGGCCCTTTTTGCCAGCGAAGCCTTTGAGACCCTGAAGAACGCCCTGGTGGATTACGCCCTGCCCAAGAACATTGCCGCCCTCAAGCGCGACCTGGGCAAGTACCGCATCGATTACGATGTCTGGTTCCACGAGAGCACCCTGCACGAATCCGGCGCTGTCCTGGATGTTGTGAACAAACTGCTGGAGCTGGGTGCCTGCTACAAGGCCGAGGACGGTGCCATCATGTACCGCAGCGCCCAGTATGCTGCCAAGTACGGCACCGTGAACAAGAAAAAGACCGAGGACGGCACCGAGGAGGAAGCCAAGGACGAAGTCCTCGTCCGTGCAAACGGCATTCCCACCTACTTCGCCGCCGACATTGCCTACCACTACAACAAGCTGGCCACCCGCGGCTTTGCCAAGGCCATTGATGTCTGGGGTGCCGACCACCACGGCCACGTTGCCCGCATGAAGGGTGCCATGGATGCCATCGGCCTGAACGGCAACGATTTGGATGTTGTGCTGATGCAGATGGTCAACCTGATGCGTGACGGCCAGCCTGTCCGGATGTCCAAGCGCACCGGCAATGCCATCACCCTGACCGACCTGCTGGAGGAAGTGCCCATCGACAGCGCACGCTTCCTGTTCAACATGCACGACGCAGGCAGCGGCATCGACTTTGACCTGGATCAGGCCGTCAAGACCGACAACGACAACCCCGTGTACTATGTCCAGTATGCTCACGCCCGCATCTGCTCTATCCTCAAGAAGATGGAGAGCGAGGGTGTGGCCTTTGCCGGTGCCGAGCAGGTGGATGCCACCCTGCTGACCGACCCCAGCGAGATGGACCTGATCCGGATGCTGGCCGCCTTCCCGCAGGAGATCGTTATGGCTGCTGAGAAGTACGACCCCAGCCGCATCAACCGCTTTGTCATTGATCTGGCAAGCGCCTTCCACCGCTTCTACGGCAACTGCCGCATCCAGGGTGCAGATCCCGCCGTGCAGCAGGCCCGCCTGGCCCTGTGCATCGGTGTGAAGAACGTTATCTTCAATGTGCTGACCATGTTCAAGATCAACGTCCCCGAAAAAATGTAAAAGAGAATGAGAAGGGGCTGTTGCAAAACAGTGCCAATAAAAAGATGAGATAGACTTCCCCGAAAGGGGGTGCCTATCTCATTTTTTTATTGTATGCTGAGCCTTCCGCCCATATATATCACAGGACTCGGTTCTTTTTGTATCTTCCGTATAAAAAAATTCTCTGTTTTTGTGTTCTCTCACAAAGCATGTCCCATTATATTGACTTTATATTTTCATTTACTGTAAAATATTTTGTGCAAAGCGTCATATTCATTCGCATTATGACGCGCATCGGACAAGTCTTTTACGAAATGCAAAGGAGGATTTTCTTATGAAAAAGCGTCTACTCAGCTTATTTCTGACATTCAGTATGCTGCTGACCTTTTTCCCTGTGGGCACTGTCACTGTTTTTGCAAGCGATTCCCCTATGGCATATACAGATGGTTCTTATCAGTTTATCCTCAATGCTGACAATACTGCAACAATAACAAAGTATACGGGCAATGAACATAGGATCACGATCCCTGCTCAGGTAACACATGGTGCTTACATATATCCTGTATCAAAAATCGGAGACCGGGTATTCTGCAATTACAAGTACGTCCTGACAAGTGTCCAGATCCCCGACACTGTAACAGAAATTGGCAGCAATGCTTTTTATAATTGCACTTCACTGAAAAGCGTTACTATCCAGGACAATAAACCATCCTGCGTGAAAAAGATCGGTCGCCAGACCTTTATGTTTTGCAGCGAATTGACAGATATTCCCATTCTTGATTCTGTAACAGAGATTGACTCTGAGGCTTTTCATCATTGCGATGAGTTAGATACTGTCACCATTCCAGAGGGTGTAACATCCGTTGCAAAAGGCATGTTCCGTTATTGTTACAGCTTGCACACCGTTACTCTTCCAGACAGCGTAACTGCCATTGAAGAGCGGGCTTTTACCGGAACTGCATTGACTCAAATTCATATTCCTGCCAAAGTGACACGGATCGGAACTAATGCATTTTCCGAATGTTTCGCTCTCTCAACGATCACATCAGACAGCGAAAGCTATCCGGCAATAGACAATGTGTTGTACGAAAAATCAGCAAATGGCGATTACGCCTTAATTCGTTATCCTTCTCAAAGGGAAGATCCTGCTTTCAAAATACCCAATGGTGTGGCACGAATTGAAACTCATGCTTTTGACTCTTGTGCGTATCTGGCATCTGTGAAGATGCCAGACTCCGTGGTCTCTATTGGAACCGGTGCCTTTATGAATTGTCCAGCTCTGCAAGACATTGAATTTTCAAGCAGGATAACGGAACTTCCGGAATCAGTTTTTGCAGGTTGTATCAGTTTAAAGAGCATCGATATCCCGGAGGGTATAACACAGATCCTCGATGATGCTTTTGCTGGCTGCGAGCAGCTCGAACGGATCGCGATTCCCAGCAGTGTAACCAAAATTCCCGAGTCAGCATTTTCCAATTGCACAGCATTGAATAACATAGAGTATTCAGGCTCTCGTTCTCAATGGAACGCTATTTCCACGGATTCCGGCCTACAAAATCTCCCTGTAGCACCTGGTTCTATTGATGTTACGGTAACCAGCGACATCCGTACCGTTACCGCCAAAGTTGATGGCAGCAGCGTTCCCATCAACGATGGCAAATTCATTGTCACGATTGGTAAAACAGTGGAATTGACCGTCAGCGATCCCAGTACAGAGATCGTTATACCTGGGCAGGGGGCAGCGGCACTGTGAGTGCAGACAATACCACCTATACTTTTGTTGCAGGTCGCGATGATACAGCCGTAACTCTGACCACTGTCGAACACACAAATTATGACACCGGTGATTTCATCATCAGCGGTCTAGCGGACTATTCCTATGGGGACAATATCGATATCAGGATCGAGCCCAAGGATACACGCATCACAGATTACATTGTAAGATATGTCAGGAACGCAGGCACCTCAAATGAAGAAGAATTCAATGAGCTTCCAAAAGATGCCGGAACATACACCCTGCGAATCATTCAGGGTGATACCGTCCGAATCGACATTCCGGAAAAGATCACGATCCACCCCGTTACCATCACCAATGATACTTTCCAGAACGAACTCACTGTCACCCTTCCAGCAGATGCTGTGGAAGAGGAAGGAAATGATCATACGGCCACAGTGACTGTCCGGGCGGACAGCAGGCTGAATGCTCTTTTACAATCTGACGAGATCAAACTTGAGCTTGTCTATCTCAACGATATGGGAGAAGAAGTCGTTGCCCCCACAAAAGCAGGCAGGTATACCGTAAAGGTAAAGATCCATTCCAATAGTCCCAATCTGATCTCTGCCATCGTGGACGGAGGCACGTTTGAAATTCGCCAAAAAGCTGCTTCCATTGTTCCCACTGCAGATCTCTATCTCCTGACCATTAAGAATGCTGACGTTTTTATTGAGCATGATGGCGAGGAGATCCATGCTGGGAGAAACGAGATTGGTGATCTGGTTGCAAAGGTGCCTGAAAACGCCAGTGTAACTGTCACCTACATCAGCCAGAGCGATGCCATTGCGTTCGATCAATGGTTGGTCAGCGGTTTGGACGATTCGACCGATGTCAAACAAAATCCATTGCGCTTTCAAATGCCCGCAGGTGAAAAGGGCGTAACAATGGAAGCCATGACAAAAGATGCTTCCATCGAAGATGGTGGTTCTGGCATTCTGGGCACCGTTATGGTCATTGGTGCTGCCGCCGTGCTGACATGGCAGGGCTGCCGAATCGGCATGGAGCTTTATCTGAAGCGTATTCTCCCCGATGGCGCAGCGATTCCCGCCAATGCCACCGAACTTGCCGAACTGGTGTGGGTTGATGCCGGCAAGCCTGCTCCCGCTGCTGCGTTGGACAACGATGCCACTGACGCACAGAAGGCTCTCACCTGGGCCTCTGAGAACCAGCTGCTTCCTTCCAATAAAACTGCAGATGCTTCTGTAAGTTACTGGGAAGTGATCCAGATCTGGCGCAAGGCGCAGGCACTCAAGAACTAGCCCCTGGCAGGCAGAAAGCCCCCTGACGATTACACTGTCAAGGGGGCTTCCTGCTGTTTATTGGTGAACCCAATAGAGTGTTCACGATCTTCTTCGTCTTTTTATGATGTACACCACCGGCCTGAAAGTCATGGGCACCTTCTCTTTTTACCGCTTCGCGTGGCGCTCGCCCATGGGGATGACATCACAAAAGACGCACCGGCTCTTGGTGGAAAGGGCCACATCCTTGTGGTAGCAGCCAAAGAACCACTTTTCGTAGGTCAGCTTCAGCAGAACCTTATCAAGAAACAGGTGCAGGCGGTTGGATTCGCCCACCGCGAGAGAAGTAAAATCAAGGAATCTGCTTGGGGCATCGTGGGTCAGCACATAATCTACCTGCCAGCCGTTTGCTTCGAGATTGGTCTCACAGGCGGCGTATTCCTCATCGCTGGGCATCTCCTGCGGCCACCAGTTGTATCCGGCCTCCCGCTCTTCCTTGTCGGGGCTCTCGGTGCCGCCGAAGCAGAGATATTTCTTTCCCTCCAGCTCCAGCACGCTGCCACGGCAGACATGGTACACATTGCCGCCCAAAGCCTGGACCCTGCCGCCAAACCGCTCCTCGACGGGGTACTGGCCCAGCAGGTCGTAATTCTCGTGGGCACCATCAAGGAAAAGCAGGGTATAAGGGCGCTTGCGCAGCCAGTCGAGCTTTTTCTGTTCCTCCTTGCTGCCATCCCACACAAAGCCGAAATCGCCCAGCACCACCACAATGTCCCGTTTGCCCAGCCAGCGGAGCCTGCCGTGCTTGAAACGGTCAAGCTCGCCGTGGGTGTCGCCTGTCAGATATACCATAGTCCCCTCCTGCCGCTTTGTGAAACCGTGGCAAAACCCTTGTCTCTGCGCGGCAAACCTGTTATTATTAAAGGAGCGAATCTTTGTTCGCCATTCTTTGTCATTTCCGGGCGCAGCGCCCGTATTTTATATATTATCGCTTTTTGAAGGAATTGTCCACATGAAACGTATTTTTGCACTGCTTTTATCCCTTGCCGTCCTGTTCAGCTGCCTTGCCGTGACGGCCGGAGCCATGTTCGACCCCAGCACGGTCTACGATGTCAAGGCCCAGAGCGCCTATATCGTGAACACCGACACCAACATCATCGTCTATGAAAAAGACAGCGAGAAGCAGGTGTCCGCCGGGGGCCTGACGAAATATATGACCATTGCGCTGGTGCTAACCAACTATGCCGACCAGCTGGACAGCACGTTCACGATGCCCTTTGCCATCTCGGACTATGTCCACAGCACCGACAATGCCGACATGCGCTCGGGCGAGACCTTTACCTACCGGGAAGCCCTTTACGCCATGGTGACGCGCAACGCCAATGAGGCCGCCATGGGTCTGGCCTACGAGCTCTCGGGCGGCGACCTGGCGGGTTGGGTGAGCCAGATGAACACCCTCTCCCAGCGCATCGGCACCACCAACAGCACCTGGACAGATGCCTGCGGGCTGGACAGCGGCAACACCACCACCGCCGTGGACATGTACCTGATCCTGCGCTACCTGATGAGCTTTGATGCCTTCAAGGAGATCTCCGCTGCCCCCACCTTCACGATGCCGGCCAAGGAAAAGCACGCCAAGAGCTTTGTGCTGCTGAGCCAGAACGTGGCCCTGAACAAGACCAGCGGCGGCAGGTTCTACCGCAGCGCCATGCAGGGCGGCATGTGCGACGTGATGGCCTACAAGAACGACAGCGGCGATCAGAGCTATGTCTCGTGGGCCAACAAGGACGGGGCCACCTACATCTTCTGCATCATGCAAAGCCCCGACACCTGCGATGATTACGGCTATTCCAACCGCCGCCCGGCGCTGTACGAGACCACCAAGCTCATCGACTGGGTGTTCGAGAGCTTTTCCATCCAGGCCGCGCTGGACACCGACCAGGCACTGGCGGAGATCCCGGTCAAATACTCCTCCGATACCGACACCCTGCAGCTCTACCCCGCCGACAGCATGATGACCCTGCTGCCCTCCACGGGGGATGGCTCGGTGACGCAGAAATATTTCCACCTGCCCGATTACGCCACGGCCCCCATCCAGCAGGGCGACGTGGTGGGCACTGTGGAGCTCAAGCTGGCAGGCGAGACCATCGGCGTGGTGAACCTCATTGCCGGGCAGGATGTCCACCAGAACGCATTGCTTTTCACGGTCTCCAAGGTACAGGCCTTCTTCCACAGCCTGTATCTCAAGGTGGTTATCGTCCTCTCCCTGCTCACTCTGGCGGTCTACGGCCTGTGGGTGTTCATCAACCTGTGGAACGGGCGCAGACCGAACCGAAAGATCCATAGAAGATAAACCCCACCGTCATCCCTACGGGATGCCACCGCCCCTGGTAGGGGCGGCCTTGGCAAAACTGGACAGCTTTACGCCATGCCAAGGGCCCCACTATTAGGGGGGCTGTCACGCGAAGCGTGACTGAGGGGTTTCGCCACCGATTGCAAAGAAGCTCCACCTTCACGGCGGAGCTTCTTTCTATTTCTTAGTCGATCGTCGTTTTTGTTCTGCCAATGCCGATCACTGCAGTTGTGATCTTTTTCCAGCTGCTGCAGCCGCACACGCCGTCCACCGTCAGGCTGGTGCGGCGCTGGTAGCCCCTCAGGGCTTCCTCGGTGCGGGTGCCGAACAGGCCGTCGATGCGGCTGCCGGTCTGGTAGCCCAGTGTGGAAAGTGCGTCCTGCAGGATCATCACATAGCAGCCCCGGCTCCCCCGCCGCAGGGTGGGGTAGCCCGCTGTGGTGCCGCTGCAGGCCGGGGTGCCGTAGCGGCGGTCAAAGTGCACCCATGTGGGGGTCTGGCTCAGGGGCTCCACATAGCCCCAGGCTCCGGTGGACCGGGCGGCCTTATAGATGGCTGTGCGCTGGCTCTGGGTCAGGCTCTGGCCCACATCAAAGGCCACGCCGGCGTAATGCTGGCTGCGGGTGCCGTGACCGCCCTCCCAGATGCGGCGGAAGGCATATCCCACCGGGATGCCCTTGCCGTACTTGCGGCGGGTCAGGTTCCAGGCCTCCATGGCGGCGATGGTCGTCCAGAGCACCGGGCTCCCCGATTTGCCCCGGAACTCCCGCAGTGTCAGGGTGCGCTCGGTGCTGTAAGGCATCGGGTCGTTTTCGTTCAGGCTGTTGTAGGTGTACACCTTGTTCTCATAGGCATCGTAGATCAGCAGCCGTGCCATCCGTCATCCCTCCTCGCATTCGCAGCTCTGGGCACGGAGCGCGGCCCAGGTCTCCTCGTTCACCGTGCCTGTTACCAGCAGGTCCGCCCGCTCCTGTGCTGCCCGGACCCCTTCTGTTTCCTTCGGGCCGAAGCGGAAGTTCTCGGTCACATAGTCCTCGCCGCAGTTCCGCATATAGCGTCCGTTGAGCCACTGTTCGATCTGCCCCACATCCGGGCCAACGCTCCCCTCTTTCATGGCGCGGCCAGGGTAAACATCGGCCTGCCCGGCATCTCGGTCAGGGTTGGGGGAAACGGCGGCCAGCTGCAGGCTCAGGGCCTCCACCGTCGTCCAGGTCTCTGCATCCGCGACCCCGGTTTCGGGCAGTTCCAGCAGGGCCTGTGCACTGCGGGTAGAGGCTGCCGTCTCGTCGGTATACCGGTCAGACAGGGGCGGGCTTTCCACGCTGTCGAAATAGTAGGCAATGCGCTGCAAAAGGAGGTTGTAGTAGAGCACCGCATTCCCTGTGGCCCCCACTGCCAGCGGTGTGCCCGGGTAAGGCAGGCGCTTCAGCGTGACCACCGGGCCGGACACCCGCAGGATGCTTGCTTTGCTGTAGAGCGAATTCCAGGTCGTGCGCCCTACTACACCGTCCACCGTCAGCTTCGCAAAGCGCTGGTAGGCCCGCACGGCATTCTCGGTCGCCGCACCGAAGCTGCCGTCGATAGAAACCACAGGGATGCTGCTCTCGTAAGCGCTCATCAGGTAGAGGTAGAACTGCAGCTCCCGCACTGCCGTTCCGGTGCTGCCCCGGCGCAGAATGCCCGGATACTCGCCGGGGCGCAGGCTGGCTGTGAGCAGCCGGTTGGCGATATCGTTGTAGACCTCATACAGCTTGTTCCAGGTCGTGCGGCCCACCACGCCGTCGCTGGTCAGGCCGAAGTAGCTCTGGAATCTCCGCACTGCCGCCGCCGTGCCTGCGCCGAATTTTCCATCCACGGTCAGGGTGTTCAGGCTGGGATACACCGTACGGGCGATCTTGAGCCAGAATTGCACCAGCCGGATGTTCTGCCCGCTGCTGCCCTGCCGCAGGGCCGTGCCCGGGTAGGCGTTGGGCCTGCCGTTGTCGGACTGGATGCTGCGGAACTGATTGTAGAGTTCTGTCCAGGTGGCGCGGCCCACCACACCGTCCACAGACAGGCCGTATCTTCGCTGGAAGGCCCGGACCGCACCGGCGGTGCCGCTGCCATACACGCCATCCACTGTCACGGAGGGGATGCTGCTCTCGTACTGGGCCAGAGTGTTCAACCAGAACTGCAGCTGCTCCACAGCGCTGCCGGAAGAACCGACGCGCAGGACGGTGCCGCCCCAGGTGCCGTCCGAGAGGGTGCCGGCGGCTGTTTCTCCCTCGCTGGTCAGCTCTGCAAGGTCTTTCACCGAGACATAGATATAGCTGATCTTATACCAGGTCTGCCGCCCCACCACGCCGTCAGCGGTCAGGTTGAACTGCTTCTGGAATCTCTTCACGGTCTCGGTCATCCTGCTGCCAAAGATCCCGTCCACGGTCAGCAGGCCAAGGAAGGGGTAATCCTTGGTGATGCGGTTCAGCTGCCGCTGCAGGGTGAACACCGCCGTGCCCCGGTCTCCCTGCCGGAGGGGGGAACCCGGATAGCTTCTGGGGATGGACTGGATGTTGCTGGTGCGGACGATCTCGATATCGCTGCCGTAATAGTACTTGAGGATGCTCAGGGCATTGCGGCCCTGATTTGCCAGCGTGACCGTGCCCCACTGCTTGAGCCCCGGGCAGGTGACGGACTTTCCGTCACAGTATTCGGAGTAGTAGGGATTCACGGTGCCGGTCTTGCGGATGTAGGTGTTGAAGATATCATCCGTCAGCTTTACCATCACATCGAACACAGTGCGGCCATGGACGTAATACTGATCGTAGCTGGTGGAATTGGTGATATTGAAGGTGTAGCCCTTACTGGGATACCACTCGGTGTAAATACGGTTGAGCGCCAGCGAGATCTGGCAGTGGATGTTCGCTTTCAACGCTTCAATGGGCCAAGTCGGGTAGACCTCGCTGGAAGCCACATTGGCGATATAATCCCGGAAGGACACCGTCACGTTCCGGGCCGAGGCGGCGGGCCTGCCCAGATGGACCGTAATATTTTTGGGCACGATGACACGGTCCAGCACCCGGCTGCCGGTGCATGGATTGGTGGGAGCCGGGCCGCTGCCGCCGTTCCCCGCAAACAGAGCGTGGGTGGGGATGATCACAGGCGGGTCGACAATGTCTTTTCCCTCCTCGGTGTCCGGGATCATCTCAGGCCGGGCCAGCGTGACCTGCCCGGCAAAGATCTGGATGCCCTGGATGCGGACGGTGCGGTAGCCCGGCTTTCTGGCCGTCAGGCTGCACACGGCATAGGGCAGGGTCGTGGTGTTGTTCTCGTCCAGCGAGAGGGCGCAGGCCGGGGCACAGATGGCCACATCCTCGGCATTGCCCTCGGCATCGGTGATGCGGTGAGCCGTAAAGCCGCTGCCGGTGATCACAACAGTCACTCCCTCCACCGGAGCCGACTGCCGGGGCCGATAGGTTTGGATACGCAGGATGCCATTCATCATATAAAAAAACTCCTTTGCCGATAAGCTGATTCTCTTACAGCTTATTCCGCAAAGGAGCAGAGGGTGCATTTTTCAGTTGATGTAGCAGCGGTCCTGACCCACCAGCCAGTCCTCGCACAGGCGCTCGGCTTCTTCCACGCTGCGGCTCACACAGCGGAACAGCGCCCCGTTCAGCGAACAATAGGAGTAGCGGACTTTGGGCACACCGTTCGCATCCTTAAACTGTTCACAGCGTTCCTGCCCGGGCATCAGATAAAATGGTTCCATTTTCCACGCGCTCTCCTTATTTTTGTCATGTTACGGCATTCTGCGGCACCGCCGCGCAACACCTTGCCTATTGTATCACCATCCGGCGGCAAAGGCTATTCGCCGATTGGACAAAAAGAACCGTGATTCTTCGGCCATGATTGCCATTGACAAGGTGTTTTTCACATTCACCCTTACACGACCATGCACCACAGCGGTGTGGTGATGAGGGAGAGCACCGTGGAGACCGCCACGCACTTGCTGGCAAAGGCGGAATCCCCGCCGTACTTTTCCGCCAGAACTGCGGTCACACCGCCCATGGGCATGGCAGCCAGCACCACGGAAACACCGGTCACAAGGCTCTCCGCGCCGCAGAGCCTGCAGCCCAGCAGCACCGCCGCCGGGATAAGCCCCAGCCGGATGATGCAGTAGAGAAAGCAGTCCTTATCCCAGAGTTTGCCCATCCGGCTGCTGCCGATGATGGCACCGATCAGGATCATGGAAACACCCATGTTGCAATTGCTCAGGCTCTTGACGGTGCGGCCCAAAAAGCCGGGCAGCGGCAGCTGAGAGGCCATCAGCACCATGCCCACCAGGACCGCCAGGATGCAGGGGTGGGTGAATGTTTTCCGCAGCACGGCCCTGCGGTCTGCCCGCATCTCCTCTTTGGAAGCGGGCTTTTCGTCCTGCAGAAAGTAGCTCACGCCCACCGACCACATTGCCACACGCTGGGGGATGAGGTAGATGGAGCTGAGCAATAGGCCGCTGCTGCCCCAGATGCCGTCCACCAGTGCGCTGCCCAGAAACGCACCGTTGGAGCAGACCGTGCCATACTGGTAAACGCTCCGCCTTGCAAAGGGCAGCCAGTTGTAGCCCAGGGCACACAGCACCACACAGCCGATCTGCAGCGCCAGCGAGATCACAAGGATCGATGCGCTGCTCTTCAGCACATCCCAGCTGAACTCCACCAGAAACGACTGGATGATGTTCGCGGGCAGGATGACATTGATGAGCAGGTCGGTCAGGCACTTGCGTCCCTGCGCGTTGATGATGCCCTTGCGGGCCAGAAAAAAGCCAATGAGGGTCAGCAGCGCAAGCTGGCCCTGCAATGTCAGCAGACTTGAAATTTCAGCCATGATTCCTCCTGTGTTTTGCACCAAAAAAAGACTTCTTTGTTCAAAGTATAAGAAATCCGGCCGGGAAAAGCAAGGATTCCGATCAATTTTCAGCCCAGCGGCAGGTACACCACCGCTTTGGCACCGTGGGGGGTGTTCTGTCCGAACACTGCCCTGCCGCCATGGGCGGCGGCGATCTGCTGCACTACATACAGGCCAAGAATATGGGGCGCATTTTCGGCAGGCTCCGCAGCGTTCAGCGCCGCCAGAACGGCAG
>ENA-UONY01000276-UONY01000276.1-human-gut-metagenome-genome-assembly--contig:-CS9-NODE-276-length-70964-cov-186.864813_pt1 | contig 70964 bp, 54 predicted proteins | sample MGYA00242465_ERZ724012 | MGnify/ENA metagenome assembly ERZ724012 | reverse complement strand
TTTATTTACTGCCAGGGCCGCTTAGGCACTGGAAAAATTAACGAACTATTGAAAAACTATAACAACGCCATCCTGGAAGGTAATTTTGAAAAGACATTCATTAACTCTTCCGCTCCACAGTTCTTTAGACAGCTGTTCCAACCACAGCGCAGTCTCATTTCCATAACGGAGAGCACTGTACACCATTCTCAGAGAGTGGATTTTGCTTGTCAATATCCATATGACATCGTTGATATCAATGGGAAACAGTATAAGGGTTGCGTTGTCGAGCTTGATGGCGTGTATCATTCAAATGAGAAGAACCGTCTGAATGTTGCCAAGCGGGCAGAAGACATTGAGCAGAGCGGTTGGAAATGCGTTAGAATCTCAGACTATAAGCAAATAGGCAATGAACTCAAAGATCTTAACAACGAGTATTTCACTACGGTAAACAAGGCCTACAAGAAGGAATTCACCGAGGACTGGAAGCGTAGCTTGCAGATGACGATGAGTCCGTTGGGCATTGCCCGTGTGGAGAAAACTCTACTCGAGGCCTTGATGACCGGCAAGTTAAAGATTGAGAATGCCGAATGGCATATTCTTGCGATAGAGCGAGATGTGCCTTGTGTGGCGCTTGCCATAAGGGACCTCAGTCAGATGTTCAATAACATAACCGCATTGAGCAATGATTATCAGAACCTCAAGTTCCCGTCAGTCCATCTGGACATAGTCAGCTCAAAGGAATTTGTCGACTCTGCTCTGCATACTTTCGGCAATGGTTCATCCACCATTGAGGTCAATATTTTCAACTCCGAGGACGCTGCCGACAGCAGTAGAAAGTATGATGTGGTGCTTGATGTGGCTATCCTCAGAAGGGCTGAAATTGAGAATAAAGCCTTCAGTAAGTTCAAATGCCCGAGCAGGTGTTATTTCTGCATCAGGACATCAAACTACGTGAGGGGTGATAGACATATCTATACTACAGACACGATAGAGTACCAGCCTCTGGTGAAAAAAGATATGCAAGGCAATTATGAGGATATTCCCGACAAGAAAGCATTACTGCAATATTTTCTGAGGCTGATATTCAGAAAGGAGGACTTCCGCCCCGGACAGATTCCTATACTTAGCCGTGCCCTACAGAATAAGAGCGTAATCGGCCTCCTGCCTACCGGTGGCGGCAAGTCACTCACATATCAACTCGCTGCTATGCTCCAGCCAGGCGTTACGATTGTCGTGGACCCATTGAGGTCTCTTATGGCAGACCAGTACGATGGACTTTTGAAAGCCAGCATCGATACTTGCACGTTCATCAACTCGACCATAGATGCAACTGAAAAGGAAAGAAGGGCATCAATGATGGAAACATCAAAGGTGCAGTTCGTATTCCTCTCTCCAGAGCGTCTGTGTACATATGCATTCAGAGAGAAGCTGCGCAATATGCATCAGCTTGGAGTCTATTTCACCTATGGTGTCATTGATGAAGTTCATTGCGTTTCAGAATGGGGACACGATTTCCGTTTCACATATTTGCACCTTGGACGCAATCTCTACCAATATGTATTGCCAAAGCAAGCCGGAGCGGAAAAGCATCTGACATTGCTCGGACTCACAGCCACGGCCTCCTTCGATGTACTTGCCGATGTGGAGAGGGAACTTTCCGGAGATGGGGCATTTGAACTCGATTCGGATACAATCGTGCGCGATGAAAATACGAACCGCCTGGAGTTGCAGTATAAGATTGAAAAAGTGCCGGTAAAGTACGAAGATGACCAATACTACAACCAGAAAGGGTACATTGACGAGAGTCTCCCGAGAGCCGTAAAGATGACTGATAAATGGACCGTGTATGAGTCCAAAAAGGAGTTTCTTAAAGATTATCTTGACAGACTCCCCGGATATATTGAGGACCTCCAGAACAAGGACTCTATCAAGACCATAAAGACAAGGTTCAATGAACGTCAGAACATCGATGGTGTAATTTATACAGACTTAACAACGGATCTTCCTGAAGAATTCTTCGCGGAAAATGAATCCTATACGCAGGCCGGAATCATATTCTGTCCACATAAGAATAGCACTGGCATTTCAGTGAATGCGAATAAAGAGTCTCTTTTAGGCAAAATTCAGGATATCGGAACATTTATGGGCAGCGGTGACGGTGATGATGCCGATGAGATTGACCGAGAATCGTTCAAAAACCTTGATCTGTTCCGTGAGAATAAGCTCCCATTGATGGTTGCAACCAAAGCATTCGGTATGGGTATCGATAAACCGAATGTTCGCTTCACCGTCAATATGAACTACTCCAGTTCCCTTGAGAGTTTCGTTCAGGAAGCGGGGCGCGCCGGGCGTGACCGTAAGATGGCCTTGTCGACAATATTGTTGTCTGACTATCGTCTTGTCAGTATAAAGAAATCGTGCACAAATAATCAATTCCCAATGATGATAATCAAAGGGAAATGGTTCCGGGATGGAGATCTGCAGGTAATTCTTGATTATTACGACATAAATGTCAATGACGATGATTTGGTGTATTGCACGCCAGACAAGGATATGGTTAAGCTCCGTTGCGATGTTTGCAATATCCGCTATGCATTCAAGCTTTGCGGATCAATCTGCACGCGATGCAACAAGGGGCCTTGCCAGATCCGATGCAGTGAGTATGAACACTGTCAGCTAAGGAAGGTTCCTGATGAGGGGCGCGGATATGTGTATACAGAAGATCTCAAGGAAGTCCTCCGTGAAAATGACCTGACCATATCACCTAGACATTACGAGTATCAGAATGTTGACTATGAAACGGTGATGTATTTCTACAACAACAACTTCAAGGGAACCCTCATAGAAATGAGGACTATGATGGAGTTGTTGAATGATTGCGACACTGACATATTCTATGGAAATGATGCGGAGTTGAAAGATACAGTCCCGGTTCGCCATTTCCTTCAGAAGGTGTTGGCTTCGGAAGTAGATACGGAGATAGTAGCTCTGATTTCAGCAATATCTATTTATGAGACAAATGTAAACGGCATTACGGAGAAAGTGAGAGTCCTTAAGGTTGGAGACAATAACAATGCAGTCAAGAATATTGAAAATCAAAAGGAATTCTATGTGAACAAAAAAGACCTGACTCCTTATAGAGAAAAGTCGGATGTTGCTAAAGCTATTTACAGAATGTGCTGCATAGGCCTTATTGATGACTTCACTGAGGATTATGGAAAGAAGGTATACCGAGTCGTGGCCAGAAGGAAGCCGGATGGTGCATATTACAAAGCACTGCAGGCTTTCCTTGAGAGGTATTACACCAAAGAAAAGGCTGCTGAGATGGCGGAGGAAATTCCGAATGCTCCGGGAGATAATGAAGTGCACAAATGCCTTGCCTACCTTACGGAGTTTATCTATGATAAGATAGCCGTCAAGAGGAAGCAGGCGATTGATGATATCAGAACATTCTGCATAGAGGGCACAAGCTATGGGCAGGATTGGAAGCGAGCTAATGAAGAGATGAAGGATTTTATCTATTACTACTTTAACTCAAAATACGCCAGGGCAGACTACAAGACAGAAAACGGAGAGCCATTCTCTCTTACTGACGAGTCGAACAGAGGCCGCACTTGGGCCTACGATCTTTTGTTCAAGTATATGAGAGTCATCGACGATGACGTACTCGGTACCAGTTCGCCCAAAGATAACATAAAGCATCTTCAGGGTGCTGTGCGTCTGATTCGTAGGGCCGTGACAGAAAGCAATCCTGTGCTGGACTTCGTGAATGTATATTGTCTGCTATACCTGAAGGTTGGGAACAATCAGAATCTTCAAGAGGAACTGCAGAATAGCTATATCCGAGGATATCAAGCTTTCTATAAGGCAACTGCAAGCAAAGAGGATTTCTATTCGAAAATGGAGAAATTCAAGAAGGAACTGCGAGCCAATGGAAGGAACGTGGCCACCAAGAAAGAAATCGAGGTGTTGAAGGAGTGGGATATGCTCAGTGAGGTCGATATCCACGCTGACTGGGCCGCTGATTTCAAGAAGAAATATGTTGATAACAAGTAAAATACGACAATAAATGGACAATTCAAACATTCTGACCACATTGGCCAAACTTGAAGAAAGTATCGCTGGCATAGACTCTGCAAAAAAGCAGGTTGATGATGTTGTAAAAAGCAATGGAGAGGCTAAAAAAGTATTCGATGACCTTGCCAAATCGATGTCAGGAGTCAAGAAATGCTTAGACGATGTTCTCAAAGCAATCAAGGAGAAAGCAGAATCGCTTGACTCTGAATCAAAAGCGATATTGACTATCTTCCAGACATCCAGCAATACAATTCTTGAAAAGACAGAAGTTGCTCTAGTATCTGCGCAGAAATCAATGGAAAACGGTGTTGAGAAGTCAGTTGCTCGTCTCAATGGAGCTATTGATTCATTGAGTTCCTGTGTTCAATCTCTCAACCAACTGAAGGAAGAGATTTCAAATGCGGTAAAGCAGGTTTCAGAAATGAGAACAGAACTGAAATCCGTTGAAACCAACATAAAAAATGAATTGTTGGAAAAATCGGATTCGATAGCTGGAATGATTGATTCAAAGTCAGCAGATCTTTTAGACAAGATCGAATCTGAATCAGCGACTCTTAACTCCAAGATTGAGTCCAAATTTGCGGAGATATCCTTGGCAATGGACGATAAAGCGAAAGAACTCATAAATTCACATAGCGACCAAGATAAAAAACTCAAGGATATTGCAGCCGCCATCACCGAAGTCAAAGCAGAGGAGAACAAGACTCAAAATCAGATAGTTCTACTTATTAAGCATCAGAAGGCAACTAATATCATTGCAATCATAACTATGATTCTTGTCATTCTCGGTGTTGCAGCCCTGAAATTCGTATAGCAGACTTAAAACGAGCTTCGCCATTCACGATATCGATTCCGTGAAAATATCCTGTCTCCCGTTCGGTAACACTTTCGGCCTCTTTTGTTTCCCAAGAGTGCATCCTGCACTCTTGGGAAACATTTATCCCACTTTTCGTCTCCCGAGGGTGCTGTTGAGCACCCCTATGAGAGACATTGTTACCCTTATTCGCTTCTGAAAGGCCATTCGGCATCCGCAAGGATAACTGCGCCGCACACTTGGCACTTATCGTTCCCGGAGAGTGTCCGGTTACTCTTCTGAGTAACGCACGCCCTCATTTTTGTCGTCCAAGAACCGGCGGAGGAGAGGCTTGTTATTATTCATTGATTTGACCCGCCACATAAATTTGGGCGGTTTAGGAGTTTTTCGTATATTTGTGACTTGTTATGCGGGACGGCAGCGGAAAGAGATGTAGGGGAAGCGGGAGATGAAGAGAGATGAAGGAGCGCATTTGGCGGCCGAACAGGGAGCCGAGCGGTGACTGAATGAAATATTAATAACACAAATATTTAAAAGTAAAGCACATTGTATGAAAGGACATCCTAAAGGACTGATTTCAGCGGCGCTGAGCAACATGGGCGAGCGCTTCGGGTACTACATTATGAATGCGGTTCTCACACTCTTCCTTTGTTCGAAGTTCGGGCTGAGTGACGAGACTGGAGGACTCATCTACTCATTCTTCTATGCTGGAATCTACATTCTGAGCCTCGTGGGAGGCATCATCGCCGACCGCACGCAGAACTACAAGGGAACCATCCAGAAAGGTCTCATCATTATGGCGTTGGGCTATGTGGTTCTCTCCGTTCCGATCCTCGCGACACCTGAGAACAAGGCGTGGCTGCTGCCGCTGACCTGCTTCGCTCTCTTCCTGATCGCGTTCGGCAACGGTCTGTTCAAGGGCAATCTTCAGGCGATCGTCGGACAGATGTACGACAATTTCGAGGCCGAGGCCGCCAAGCAAGGTCCCGAGGCACTCAAGGAGGCACAGGGGAAGCGTGACTCCGGATTCCAGATCTTCTACGTGTTCATCAACATCGGAGGCCTCGTGGCTCCGTTCGTGGCTCCTCTTCTTAGAAGCTGGTGGCTGAAAGTCAACGGATTCATCTACAACTCACAGCTCCCTAGACTCTGCCATGAGTTCATCAGCAACGGCACCACCTCGCAGAACTTCATGGACGAGGCCGTGAAGGCGGGCGCCGATCCTGCGATGCTGGCCCAGGGCGGAGAGGCCGTAGGCACTTTCTGCACGAACTATCTGGACGTGTTCAACGCCGGTATCCACTATTCCTTCATCGCCTCCGTCGTGGCCATGATGATCTCTCTTGTGGTATTCCTTGCCAACAAGAAGAAATTCCCTACTCCTGCCAAGAAGGCAGCCTCCGCCAATGCCGGCTACACCGCCGAGGAGAAGGCCACCATGGCAAAGGAGATCAAGCAGAGAATGTACGCCCTGTTCGCGGTTCTCGGCGTTGTGATCTTCTTCTGGCTCGCATTCCATCAGAACGGACAGTCCCTCTCGCTCTTCGCGCGTGACTTCGTCAACACGGACAAGATCGCTCCGGAAATATGGCAGGCGGTTAATCCATTCTTCGTGATCGTGCTGACCCCGATCATCATGTGGATCTTCGGCGCCCTCGGCAAGAGAGGCAAGCAGATCTCCACCCCTCGCAAGATCGCCTACGGTATGGGTATCGCCGCCACGGCCTACCTGTTCCTGGCCATATTCTCAGGCGTGATGGGTTACCCTTCAGCCACCGATTTCAGAGGTATGGAAGTCGCCCAGCAGGCCACGATGAAGGCCGGCCCTTGGGTTCTGATCGCGACCTACTTCTTCCTCACGGTAGCGGAACTCTTCATCTCTCCTCTGGGTCTCTCGTTCGTGTCGAAGGTCGCCCCGAAGCACCTTCTCGGACTTTGCCAGGGACTCTGGCTCGGCGCGACCGCCGTCGGCAACCTCTTCTTGTGGATCGGGCCTCTGATGTACAACAAGATGCCTCTGTGGGCCTGCTGGAGCGTGTTCCTCTGCATGTGCCTCCTGGCAATGGGCGTGATGCTCGGCATGGTCAAGTGGCTTGAGAAAGTAACAAAGTAACATAGTATGTTCAAAAACCAACCGAAAGGTTTATTCGCGCTCGCCCTCGCCAACACGGGCGAGCGCTTCGGCTACTACACGATGCTGGCCATCTTCATGCTGTTCCTCCAGGCCAAGTTCGGATGGGAGCAGTCAACGGCCAGCCAGGTATATTCAATCTTCCTCGCGGCGGTCTATTTTATGCCGGTCGTGGGAGGATGGCTCGCGGACAAAATCGGATTCGGAAAATGCATCGTGACGGGCATCTGCGTGATGTTCATCGGTTATCTGGTACTGGCAGTCCCTACAGCGGCCAACGGGTTTGGAGTCACCGTGATGCTCGCGGCCCTGCTGCTCATCGCTGTCGGAACGGGTCTATTCAAGGGGAACCTTCAGGTTCTGGTCGGCAACCTTTACGATGATCCACGGTACGCATCCAAACGGGACAGCGCGTTCAGCCTGTTCTATATGGCCATCAACATCGGTTCGATGTTCGCTCCTGCCGCCGCCACCGCCATCACAAACAAGTTCCTGGCAAAGGCGGGGCTCATATACAAGGCTGCGATTCCGGCGTTGGCCCACCAGCAGATAGCCGGCACGATCACTCCGGAGGGAGCCGAGCAACTGAACGGGCTTATGGCGATGATGCCGGACGCAAACGCGGCCGGAATGGGGCTCGACCAGTTCTGTCCGTACTACATCGACAAGCTTTCTGCTTCTTACAATATGGGATTCGCGGTGGCGTGCATCTCACTCGTGGTCTCGATAGCGATCTATTTCGCGACAAAGAGCTGGTTCAAGCACGCTGACGTCAACGCCAAACAGGCCAAGACCTCCGGAGGCAATTACGTGGAACTCACTCCGAAACAGACCAAGGAGCGTATCGTGGCCCTGTGCCTCGTGTTTGCTGTGGTTATCTTCTTCTGGATGGCGTTCCACCAGAACGGCCAGTCGCTGACCTGGTTCGCCCGTGACTACACCCAGAGCACAGCCGAGGGCTGGAGCAGAATCGGATTCAACATCTGGGCGCTGGCTCTCATCGCGACCTCAGTCTATACTCTTTTCGGAATATTCCAGTCTGAGAAGGCTTCCGGCAAGATAGGCTGCGGAGTCGTGACCGCCGTCCTTTGGTGCGGAGCGTATGCGATATTCAGAGGCCTTCCTAACCCTCTGGAGATTCAGCCACAGCTCTTCCAGCAGTTCAATCCGTTCTTCGTGGTCGCCCTCACACCGGTGTCTATGGCCATATTCAGTGCCCTCGCCGCGAAAAAGACCGCCAAGCATCCTGAGGGAATGGAGCCTTCCGCGCCGAAGAAGATCGGAATAGGAATGCTTGTGGCGGCCTGCGGCTATCTGGTGATGATCTTCGCCTCCATTGGCCAGCCTTCACCGGCTTCGCTCAACGGCACGGTAGCTCCGGATCCAGTGGTGCCGATGTACCTGATCGGAACCTACCTGATCCTGACTTTCGCCGAGCTTCTGCTCAGCCCGATGGGCATCTCCTTCGTGTCGAAGGTGGCGCCTCCTAAGTACAAAGGTCTTATGATGGGCCTGTGGTTCGCGGCGACCGCTGTCGGCAACTACCTCAGTTCCATCCCTGGACTGCTTTGGAAAAAGGTTTCCCTCACGGCCAACTGGAGCATTCTGATGGGACTTTGCATCGCCGCCGGTGTGGTGATGTTCGCGCTGCTTAAGAAACTGGAGGCGGCGACGAAGGATTAAAACAAAATACTTCAGGCTCGGCAAAAATGACTTCTAAATGACAGAAGAGACAAGACTAACTTTGATCCTGTGGGCTGAGACCTACAACGACCCTCAGTACTTCCAGGAAGATCCGATAGCTTTCCCGACCTTGTTCGCGCAGCGTTTCAAGGCCGGGAAACGCTCATTGGCCGACGTGGAAATCGCGGCGGTCTTCGCGGCGCATTTCGCCTGGGGCCGCAGGGCGATGATCATCAGGGACTGCGGCAGACTTTTCGAGGAAATGGACTGGAAGCCTTATGAATATGTGATGCGCGGCAAGTGGCGGGACGACGGCACCAGCATCCACCGCACGATCAAATGGAGCGAGGTGGCTGGAATATGCTCCCGTCTGAAAAGCGCCTATGAGGCAAACCCATCCCTCGAATCTCTGTCCCAGGACGAGTTCAGGACGAATGTCTTCGGCCAGAAATCCGACCTCAAGGCTCCGAACAAGAAGATCAATATGATGAGGCGGTGGATGGTCAGGAACGATGGCAAGGTGGATTTGGGAATATGGAAGGACACGGATCCAGCCTATCTTCTCATCCCGTTGGATGTGCACGTCTATGACGAGGCGATTGCGCTCGGGCTCACGACCAGAAAGCAGAAGGACATCACGACCGTACGGGAGATCACCGACTGCTTCGCGGACATATTCCCCGGCGATCCTTGCAAAGGGGACTTCTCCCTCTTCGGCTACGGTGTGACACATCCAAAGCCGACCAAAACAAAATAACGAATATATTCGTATAATAATAAATGTGGCCGACAGTTTGCAATATTCGCAAATGATTGTCCGCCCTTGGGAATTGATATATGCCAAGACTTTTCATCATAGCAGGTTGCAACGGTTCCGGGAAGACCACGGCGTCCTACGCGCTTCTGCCGGGGATGCTGGAATGCAGCGAGTTCGTGAACTCCGATGAGTTCGCGAAAAGCCTTTCGCCGTTCCATCCGGAAAGCGCCTACGTCGCCGCCAGCCGCTATATGCTGATGAAGATGAGGTTCCTGCTCCAGAGGAAGGCCGATTTCTGCATCGAGACCACGCTCGCCACACGTTTTCTTCTCAAGGTGATAAAGGACGCGAAGGAAGCCGGGTACTATGTCACGATTCTGTACTTTTGGCTGAACTCCCCGGATCTTGCAGTCGCAAGAGTGGCCGCAAGGGTGGCCACCGGAGGGCATAACATCAAGGAAGAGACCATCCGGAGGCGCTACAATGTCGGACTCCACTATCTTTTCCGGGACTTTATGCCGATCTGCGACAGATGGCTTCTCCTTGACAACTCGAATGTGCCGTTCTCAATTGTGGCCGAGGCGTCGGAGGACGGAAAGATAATCCGGGAGCCGGAGAAGTTCAGCAAGATCCAGGCGATCAACGAAGAATATGAAAAACATCTGGAAGAAGAAAAAAGGAAACTAAAGAATGTACAAGGATAAGAATTTCTATCTCAACCTGTTCCAGGTCAGCGAAGCACAATTGGAAAGGCTTGCGGCCGATGGTCTGAAAGGAGGCGGAAGCTACTGCGACCTGTTCTTCGAGAACACGTCCTACAACGATCTGCTGCTGCGGGACGGAATCGTCTCCTCAGGCGGATTCCATATCGACTACGGTGTCGGAATCAGGGTTCTGAAAGGAGACAAGACCGGCTATGCCTACTCCGAAAGCACGGATTCCCGCTCGATGGCCGAGGCGGCCCTGGCGGCCTCCAAGATAGCGGAAGGCGGCACCGGAACAGCGTCTGCGATTTGCTGCAGAACCGTCACAGCGCCTAAGGACAGATATTCTTATGAATATGATTGGAGATCATCCGACGCGACGCAGCTTGTCCCGTGGCTGGAAAAATTGAAGGAGAAGATTGCCGCGAAAGACTCCAGAATAGTGAAGATCATCGTCTCGTTCTCCGGACAAGTAAGCGATATCCTGATGTTCAACTCCTTGGGAGAATTGACATTCGAGACAAGGCCGATGGGAATCCTGTCAGCCTCAGTCGTGTTCAGCCAGGACGGCAAGATCGAGAGCAAGAACACCTCCAGGGCGTACCGAGCGGGCACAGAGATGCTTACGGAATCGCTTCTGGACGAGATCGCGGACAGCATTGAGGCGGGGATAGACGACCGTTTCGTGGCCAAACGCCCGAAAGGCGGGCAGATGCCTGTCGTGATGGGTGCCGGAGCTTCGGGGATATTGCTGCACGAGGCTATGGGACACGCTTTCGAGGCGGATTTCAATAGGAAAGGCCAGTCAGTCTTCTCAGAGAAAATGGGACAGAAAATCTGCGACGAAAGCATCTCGATCGTGGATGACGGCACGATTCCGTTCAATAGAGGTTCCATCAATTTCGACGACGAGGGCGTTCCGGGACAAAAGACATATATGGTAAAGGACGGGATTCTGACCTCATACCTGCACGACAGGATCAGCGCCGGATTCTACGGGGTCTCCCCTACCGGCAACGGACGGCGGGAATCATTCCGTTACGCTCCGATCCCGAGAATGAGGGCGACATATATGGAAAGCGGCAAGGCCGACAAGGAAAGCATCATCGCATCCGTGAAGAAAGGAATATATGTGGATCAGTTCAGCAACGGTGAGGTTCAGATCGGTGAAGGAGATTTCACGTTCTTTGTCAAGAGCGGATTCCTGATCGAGAACGGACGGCTGACCCAGCCGGTCAAGGACATAAACATCATCGGTAACGGGCCGCAAGCATTGGCCGACATTGTGGCCGTGGGGAATGACCTGAAGATTGACGAGGGGGCCTGGACGTGCGGAAAGGGACAGAGTTGCCCGGTCTCCTGCGGAATCCCTACCGTGCTGATCAACAAGCTTACAGTTGGAGGAGAATAAGATGGAAGAGATAAACGGAATGTTGACTGCGGAGGAGATTCTCGTCGCGGAGAAATGTCTGGAGAAGTCTCTGGCACTTGGAGCGGACAAGGTGCGCATCACGCTGAACAAGAGCCTGATGGAGCTGTTCGGAACCCTTAACGGAGAACTTGACAAGGTCTCGCACTGTCTGGACAGATCGATCAGCGTCTGCCTTTTCGTGGACGGAAAATTTGGCAGTTTCTCCACCAACCGGCTGGTGGAAAGCGAATTGGATGATTTCCTGAAAAAGGCGATCGCAACGGTCAGGATGCTTGCAGAAGACCCTTGCAGAGACTTGCCGGATCCGTCCAGAACGGCGAAAAACGCCGTGACCGGCAAGGAACTCGGACTTTATGACGAGACTTATCCGGCCCTGACATCGGACGAAAGACTAAGGATGGCGATCGACGCGAGCATATTCAAAATGCACTGTGACGAAGGACTCATCTCGGAGGAGGGGGAATATTCAGATTCCATCTTCGACTCGCTTGTGCTTGATTCCAACGGACTTAAATGCCGCCACACCGAGACTTCCTTTGAATATGGGGTCGAGGTGACCGTGCAGGATGCGGACGGGAACAGGTTCAGCAGTTACTGGTGGGACGCCACACCGATGCTCAAGGATCTGAATATCAAGGACTGCGGTGAGATAGCGTTCAAGCGGGCGATGTCACAGATAGGCCCGGTCAAGATCGAGAGCGGGAAATATTCGATGGTCATTGAAAGCGAGGTGGCATCGAGGCTTGTGACGCCTGTGCTGAACGCTCTGGGAGGATATTCATTGCAGCAGAAGAATTCGTTTATGCTGGATTCGCTGGGGAAGAAGATGTTTCCGGAGTGGCTGAATATATGGGACAGGCCGGTGAGCGTCGGGGAGACGGGGTCGAGGCTGTTTGATTCTGAAGGGGTTGCGACCGCGGAGATGCCGATTGTTGAGAACGGGGTTGTGAAGGAATATTTCGTCAATACTTATATGTCGAGGAAGATGGGGGTCGAGGCTACGGTTGAGGACGCTACGAGACCGGTGGTTTTGCCTTGTTTCGCGCCATCGGTCGCTGAGCCTGTCGAAGCGACCTGCGGCAAGGAGGAACTGATGCGTATAGTCGGCGAAGGCATCCTTGTCACCGGCTTCAACGGCGGCAACAGCAACTCAGCCACCGGCGACTTCTCCTTCGGAGTCGAAGGCTTCCTTTTCAAGGACGGAAAGATCGTCCATCCGGTAAGGGAGATGCTCATAACCGGCAATCTCCTCACCCTTTGGAACAATCTTTTGGCCGCCGGAAACGATGCGAGGTTCTGTAAGTCAAAACTTATTCCTACCTTAGCGTTCGGAAATGTTGATTTCAGCGCGTGACGCGGATTCGTCAGCAGTTCATAACAAACAGAAAAATAAATTCATTAACAATAAGACATCATTATGAAAGTACAGAAAAACAATGTGGTCGAGCTGACCTACGAACTGATTGTGGACGGAAAACTCGCCGACAAGGCGACGCAGGAGCGTCCGCTTGGCTACATTCACGGGACACATATGCTTCTTCCTAAATTCGAGAGCGAGGTCGAGGGCAAGGAGCCGGGCGACGAGTTCGCGTTCACCCTCACTCCGGAGGAAGGCTACGGCACATTCGACGCCAGCCGTCTCTTCGAGCTGCCTAAGGCCGCTTTTGAGATCGACGGGAAAGTTCGCGAGGATCTTCTCGTCGTAGGCCAGATCATCCCTATGCTCAGCAACACTGGCCAGGTCGTACAGGGAACCGTTCACGAGGTCAAGCCAGACACCGTTGTGATGGACTTCAACCACCCGATGGCCGGCAAGACCCTCAACTTCACCGGCAAGGTGGTCAGCGTCAGGGAAGCTACGGAGAAAGAGCTTAAGGAGGGTCTGCACGGAGAGTACCTTCCGCAGGAGGAGCATGAGTGCCACTGCCACAAGGGCGAGGGCGGCTGCCACGGAGAAGGTCACAAGGATGGCGAATGCTGCCACGGAGAAGGTCACAAGGATGGCGAGTGCTGCCACGGAGAAGGCAAGAAGGATGGCGAATGCTGCCACGGAGAAGGCAAGAAGGATGGCGAATGCTGCCACGGCAACGGCGACTGCCACAAAGAGTAATAAAGGAAGATGCGCACGGCGGTTGTCATACTGAACTGGAACACAAAGGAATATCTTGAGCGTTTCCTGCCTGGTCTGCTGGCCTCGGCCACGGACGGGACGGAGATCATGGTCGCTGACAGCGCCTCCACGGACGGTTCGATGGAGATGCTGTCCGAGAAGTTCCCGACAGTGCGGCAGATCCGCCTGGACAAGAACTACGGCTTCACCGGTGGCTACAACAGGGCCTTCAAGGCTGTATGCGAGCTGCCGGACGCCGGAGATCTTGAATATTTCGTGCTCATAAACTCTGACATCGAGGTTCCCCAAGATTGGTTGAAACCGCTCACCGACTGGATGGACAGCCACCCGGACTGCGCCGCCTGCGCCCCGAAACTCCATTCGTGGTACGAAAAAGACTTCTTTGAATATGCAGGAGCGGCCGGCGGAATGCTGGATCGTTTCGGCTATCCGTTCTGCCGCGGAAGGGTTCTCAAGAGAGTTGAGAAGGACAACGGCCAGTACGATTCTCCGGCCAAGGTCTTCTGGGCCACAGGAGCGTGCCTGATGGTCCGCAAGACGGAATATTCAAAGATGGTAGGGCTGGACGACAGGTTTTTCGCCCATATGGAGGAGATTGATCTCTGCTGGAGACTTCAGTTGGAGGGAAAGAACATATTCGTTGTGCCTCAGTCGGTTGCGTGGCATCTCGGAGGCGGCACACTGCCGAACGACTCCCCGTGGAAACTGAAGCTGAACTACCGGAACAATCTGCTGATGCTCCAGAACAACCTCGCGAAGACATATTCATTGCAGGAAGTGAGGGAGCTGACGCCGGAAAAGGCTGCCGTCAAGGCTTGCAGACGCGCCCGAGGCACCATATTCCTAAGAATGTGCTTGGACGGCTGCTCTGCGCTTGTCTATCTGCTGACAGGCAAGAAAGACTGCTTCAAGGCGGTTTGGGAGGCGCACAAGGAGTTCCGGCGACTGGAGGTCAGGCCAGATGTCAAGGCGATTCAGGAATATGCCGACACACACCGCAGGATTGATGTTCCGGCGCTTTTCCCGGAGTGGATCGTGCCGCTTGCTATGCTCAAGGGGAACGGAATTTTTGAATATTTAAGAAAGTTGATATGAAAATCGTCATTCAGGGAGCCGGCGAGGTAGGTTCGCATCTGGCGAAGATGCTTAGTCTTGAGGCCAATGACATAACCGTCATTGACGATGATCCGCAGAGGCTTGCCAACATCAGCTCGATAGCCGACGTGATCGCCATCGAAGGAGCGCCATCCTCGCTGAGGGTGATGCGCGAGGCCGACGTGCAGGACGCTGATCTGTTCATCTCCGTAGTGCCTTTCGTGCCGCAGGATGTGAACATCGTGAGCGCGCTGCTCGCCAAAAATCTCGGAGCCAAGAAAGTTACTGCCAGAATCGATGACAACGACTTCCTGTCAGCAGAGAACAAGCTGCTGTTCAAGCAGATGGGCATCGAGTTGATGTTCTATCCCGAAAGGCTTGCGGCCGACGAGATATTCGATCTGCTGAAGCACTCGTCCTCGACCGAGTCGATGGATTTCGCCCGTGGAAAGCTTCAGGTCGAGGTGTTCAAGCTGGAGGAGGACTCCCCTCTTCTGGATATGAAGCTCGCTGAGTTCGCCGCCATAGCGACAAGTGACGAGTTGCAGTTCCGTGTGATCGCTATCTCACGCGGTGGCAAGACCATTATGCCGAAGTACGACACCAAGTTTATGTTCAATGACTTGGTCTTCATCATAGCCACCCGCGAAGGTATGGCATTCCTGATGAAGTTCCTCGGCAAGAGCAACATAGAGATCGACAAGGTGATGATCCTCGGCGGATCGGACATCGCCGAGCTGGTCGCCGCAAGGCTCAGCCAGAAAATCAGTTCCGTGAAGATTCTGGAGCGGGACAAGGAGCGTGGAATGATTCTGTCGGAAAGGCTGCCGGACAATGTGATCATCGTCATCGGTGACGGCAGGAACTCCGACCTGCTTCTGGAGGAAGGGATCAAGGACTACGACGCATTTCTGGCCCTGACCGGCAACGACGAGGCCAATGTGCTGGCCTGCGTGGTGGCGAAGAAATTCGGCGTTGACAGGACCATTGCCGAGGTCGAGAACATCGAGTACATCCACCTTGCCGAGGAGATGGGCGTGGACTCGGTCATCAACAAGAAACTGATCACCGCCGGCCGCCTGTTCAAGTTCACCCTAAGCGGCAAGGCCCGCCTGGTCAAGTATATGAGCGGCACGGACGCGGAGGTTCTTGAATATACCGTCGCCCCGAACAGTGCCATCACGAAAGGCACCCTGAAAGACATCTCGTTCCCGAAAGACGCCGTGATCGGCGGCCTCATCCGAGGCAGCGAATCCTACATCGCGATCGGATCCACCCGCATAGAACCCTACGACCGAGTCGTCGTCTTCGCCCTCCCGCACACCGTCAAGGACATCGACAGGCTGTTCAGGTAGATTAACTCTCAGAAAACAATTGAGTTTTTCTGTTGCCTTCCAACCATCTATTTGATACTGATGAAGGTAAGGAGAATCACAGGGAGGTAGTCTTTCAGGCTGGACTGGAGGGCTTTGCGGACGAAACGGATGTTGTTGTCAACCTTGTCTTCGGAGATATTCAACAACTCGGCGACCTCCTTGTATTTCAGGCCTTCCACATTGCTGAGGAGGAACGAGCGGCGTTTTTCCTCAGGCAGTCCGTCGAGGCATTTCTGGAAGATTGTGATGATCTCATCGGTGAACACGTCCGACAGGTCGTTCTCCTCGACCAAACGGTAATAGACCGGGTTCTCTTCCTTGTCAACCTCACGGGACTTCAACTCATTTCCTGTTTTCCGCAATGGGACACCCATTTTAGCAGTTGGCCGAGATGATGTCAAGCAACTCGGTGACTTCTGGCTCCTCTTTGGTGTGCAGGAGCACTGACTTTCGCTTGTTGTCGTATGGATTGATGTAGTCAATCTGATATATTTTCTCCGCGAGGAAGCGGGCCCTGTCCAAGGTGATCCTAGTACCGGCAGTTTTCAGGATGCGTTCCAACTCCAGCATGATCGTGTACGCCACGAAACATATGCAGACGTGGGCCTCGATCCTGTTGAGGAGCCTATGATACATCGGACGGATGTCAAGGTCCGTCTTGCAGAGGCGGAAGGCGCGTTCTATCATGAAGAGGTATCCATATTCCTCTATCACCCTGTCATCCGGAAGCGAGCTGTTCGTGGTGTAGCCCTTGTAGCCGTCCAGGCGCTCGTCCCTAGCGACCTTGTCGTAGTCTATCCCGACCGTGGCGTCCCCCGTCATGGTGAGGAAGCGGTTGTAACCGCGGTTGTTCAGCTTGTCCTTGGTGATCCTGCCCGTCCTGAAGCGTTTCTCAAGCCGCTTGAGGCCCCTCTCGCGTGGCTGTAGGGCCGATTGCTGGACTAAAAGTCAAAAACTGCGGAAAATAGGAAGAAAAATATTTCTGTTTTTTAAGACGATTTTTCTGTTTCTTATGTTTTGAATATGTTTCTTTTCGTTTTTTACGTTTTTTGTCCATATTATTGCGGTTCAAATATTTAACACCTAAATATATGGACTTCTTTAAAGACAAAAATGAGCTCGCCCCGTTCGTCAACCTGCGGAGCGACGTCGGATTCAAGGCGGTGTTCGCCGACAAAAACAACAAGGACATCCTCATCGGAGTGCTGAACCAGATCCTACCGCCAGAGGCAAGGATCGAGGACATCAAGGAATATTCAGACCGCGAGCAGCGGAGGGATGTCCCCTACGGGAAGAAAACGGTCCTCGACCTGGTCTGCGTGGACAAGGACGACAGGACCTTCATCGTCGAGATGCAGGCAGCGGAAGAGGACTACTTCTTCGAAAGGTGCGTCTATTACGCATCAGGACTCTATCACCTGGAGCTGTCGGACGGGGAACGGTACAAGGGGCTGCGTCCTGTCTATGTGGTGTCGTTCCTGAACTACCGCCTGAGGCACGACGACGAGTCCCTCTGGGACACCGACCACTTCATCTCCCACTGGAGGTTCACCGAAAAACGCACCGGAATGGTTGCGGATCAGACAATTAGTGTTATCTTTGTGGAGATGACGCTGTTCACCAAGACGCTGGAGGAGTGCGTGACGGAGTTCGACAGGCTGTTCTACATATTCAGGAACAGTGAGGGCTTCCAAAGGGTCCCCGAATGGATCGAGGAGGCCGGAGGAATTTCCAGACGGCTCGCCGAGGCGTGCGAGGTCGCGGCGTTCGACAAGGATAAGAAACTTAAATACGAAATTGACAAGATGAACGAGTGGGACATTCTGGCGCAGCGGGAATTCGCCGAGCGCAAGGGCTTCGAGGCGGGATACGCCGACGGAGAGGCAAAGGGGATCGCTGACGGGACAGCAAAAGGAAAGGCTGAAGGAAAGGCTGAAGGAAAGGCTGAAGGAAAGGCTGAAGGAAAGGCTGAGGTAGCCAAAGCTATGCTTCTTGGCGGAATGGCCAAGGAACTCGTGATGCGGTTCTGCGGACTTACAAAGGAACAAGTTGATAATCTGGCCGACGAGTTAGCGTAAAGTCAACATTGATTCGATTGTTGACCAAGTGGTCACAGTATTCTTCACAATCATAATGTGGAATCACACCCATTGATTCAGTGCGAGTTACGAAAGGCTGCCGGTCATTTTCAGAGGGCAGCCTTTACGAACATATTCATTTACAACACATTACAATTCACGCCTCCATAGCCTGATTCTATTGAGGATGGTGCAGAAAGTGACAGATGGAGGGCACAAGCCAGCAAGTCCCTTGCACGACTCTTTCGATTTGTAGGTACAGGAGATGTCAGACGGAGAGCTCAAGCCAGCGGGTTTCCTTGGTGTCGAGTTCCGAGGAGACCTCGGCGAAACGGGTGGTGACCTTCTGGAGCTCGGCGGGGTCGGTGAGGCCGCCATTCATCTTGGACTCCAGGTCGGACTTCTCGGCGGTGAGGGACTCGATGTCTTTCTCGAGTTGCTCAAGCTCACGCTGTTCCTTATAGCTTAGCTTGCGGGGAGCATCGGGACGGGAAGGCTTGGATGAAGCACCGGCGTCAAGCGGAGACGAGGCTGAAAGTGAGCCGGCAACAGCGGCGGACTTAGAGGCACGTTCCTCCTCACGGGCCTTGGCGCGTTTCTCGGCCTCATAGTCCTTGATGAACTCACGATACTGGCTGTAGCTGCCGATGAAGTCCTTGACCTCACCATCGCCGCAGAAGACAAACAGATGGTCCACCAAGCGGTCCAGAAAATGACGGTCGTGGGAGACAAGGATCAAAGTGCCCTTGAACTCTTTCAGATACTCTTCAAGAATATTTATGGTCACGATGTCCAGATCGTTCGTCGGCTCGTCCATTATCAGCAGGTTCGGCTGCCTCATCAGGATGGTCAGCAGGTAGAGGCGGCGTTTCTCTCCTCCGGAAAGCTTGCTGATGCGGTTGTTCAGCATATCGTGCGGGAAGAGGAACTGGCTCAACAGATGAGTGTCGTTCACGGTCTCCAGAACAGTCTGGTTCTCATCGAACTGCATTCCGCTCTGGCGGTAGTAGCCGATCTTCAGAGACTCTCCCCTCTCGATCACGCCGGTGGTTCCACAAAGCTCACCTACCGTGGTTCGGCCAGGCTCACCAACCGTAGAAGAACCAGAATCCGACTGATCCATATTCCCGATCAGAAGATTGATGAATGTGGTCTTGCCGACACCGTTCTTTCCCACGATTCCGACCTTCTCGTAGCGTTGGAAATTATAAGTAAAATGGCTCAGGTAGCAGTCTCCGCCATAGTAGAAACTGACATCCTTGCAGTTGATGATCTTCGTCCCGAGTCTTGAGGCCGGTCCCATCTCGCCGAGGCTCACGCTGTCAGTCCTGTAAACCTGATCGGCCCTGTCCTTCAGCTCGTAGAAAGCGTTCTTGCGGTACTTGGCCTTGCCGGTTCTGGCGCACGGACTGGCGTGCATCCATTCCAGCTCACGGCGCAGAAGATTCTTGATCTTGTCCGTCTCGGCATTGTAGTTTTCGATGCGTTCCTGCCTCTTCTCCAGATAGTTCTGATAGTCGCCTTTATAAATATATACGGCTCCGTGATCCATCTCCATCACGGTGTTAGCCACGGAATCCAGAAAATAACGGTCATGGGTCACCATCAGAAGCGTGCATCGGGCGTGAGACAGATAGTTCTCCAGAAACTCGATGCCGTCGATGTCCAGATGGTTGGTCGGCTCGTCCATCACGAAGAAGTCCGCCTCGCTGGCAAGCATCACGATGATGGCCGCCCGCTTGATCTCCCCGCCCGAAAGCACCTTCATCTTACGGTCATATTCAGACATCCCGAAGGAGGTCAGAAGGCGGCGGACGCGCTGCTCATATTCAGCAAGATGTTCAGGATCAAGATTCTTCGTCCACTGTTCGCTGTTCCGCATAATCTGATCCCACACGGTGGATTCGGGATCATATTCATACTCCTGCTCAAGGAACGCGATGCGGATGTCCTTGAGGAATATGATCTTGCCGCCGGAATCGGAGCTGTCCTTGCCGGCCAGAATGCGCAGAAGGCTGGTCTTACCGGTGCCGTTCGGGGCGATCAGGGCGATCTTGTCGCCCTCGTTGATGTTGAAGCCGATGTGCTCAAACAGGACTTTCGGCCCGTATGACTTGGAGATGTTCTCTATCTGAAGGTAACTTGGCATATTCGTAGTAAAATGTAACCGTCAACAAAATCTTCTAAAACAACCAGCCCCGCTTTCCTGCCGCCTGCAAAATTAGCGATTAATCGCCGAATATTCGCTATTCGCCCCTTCAAAATCTTCCCAGCCTCCGTCCGCATCTTGAAGTAATTTCACAAAACACGTTCAGCCGAAGTGGCAGCGGAAGGCGGTAAAACAATGAATAAGCTGAATAACTCGTGGTAAATCATCTGAGTTTTTCAACATATTCATTAATAGGCAACGTTCTAAGGCACATTGGCATGAACGTGTTTTGTAAGATGCTGCGGCCATCTGCTATAGCCGCTGAAGGCCTTTGAACATCCGAAGCATCCGAAGCGAATCATTACGTACTGTTGTTTGTGTTTTCAGAGTAATTTCATATCTTTGACGTGATTATGAACCAGATCCATCAGGAGCACACGATGGAAAGGAGACCGGAAAGCCTTCCCTGGCGAGGGTCATTCCGGCTTATGACGACAAGAGAACCCTACTTTCGGAAGAAAACTAACAACCAAAGAATATGAATAAATACATCATCACCATCATCGTAGCCCTTATGGCTTTAGGAATCGGTGCCAAGGCGCAGACCGTGTATTCATGTCAGTACAAAAGCGAGGCGGACGTGAAAGTCCATGTCACCAAATACAAGTCCGAGGCGGATCTGGTCGTCTACAAATGCAAGTACAAGAGCGAGGCCGAGGACAACAAGGGGCTTTGGTTTTTCGTGAACTACAAGAGCGAGGCCGACATTGTGATTTATTTTACTGACTACAAGAGCGAGGCCGGATGGAGGAACAATAGCAAAAAACATCTGATGTACTGACGTTTAGAAAGTACGACTTGTCATTGATCGCGGCTCTGGTGGCCGCGGTCGGTGTTTCCGCCCAGAGTCACATCCGGCTTTGGACCGCGCGGCCGCACAAAATATTCGCGCCACGCAGTAGTTCTCAGAGATAGACCGAAGAGTTTTTCCACCAACTTCCCGTCAGCATTCATCCTCAAACGGGATTTCTTTTGCGCGGAGGGGAGAAGAATCACGTTTTTTGTGTAAGTTTGCAGTCCCAACGGAGAAGGGGGTGTGCTATGGGCGATGCGGCTGGAGGCCTTCCCGTCATGTGCGGGGATGGAAAAGCGAATAGGGATGTTGAATATTCACGAAAATTAAATGATTGAGAATATGAGGTTTACGAATAGGATTCTGATGATGGCACTGCTGGTGGCGGGTCTTTTTGCGGTGTCTGTCGATGGGTATTGCTGGGGGCAGAAGGGGCATGATGTCACTTGCGCTGTCGCGCAGCGGCATCTTACCCGAAAGGCGGCAAGGAAGATTGACGAAATACTTGACGGGAAGACCATTGTGTACTGGGCGAATTGGATGGACAATGCCAGCCACACTCCTGAATACCGGTACACCAGCTCGTGGCATTACAGGAACACTGACGAGGGCGAGACTTTCAGCGGAGCTCCCCTTAACGAGAACGGCGATGTCGTCCGCGCCGTCAACGAGCAGATAGCAGCGTTGAAAAGCGGGAAGCTTGACAAGGAGGAGAAGGCGCTCTCTTTGAAGTTCCTGGTCCACCTTATGGGCGACCTGCATTGTCCGATGCACATGGGACACAGGTCGGACCGCGGCGGCAACAGATGGCAAGTGCAATTCTTCAACAACGGTACGAACCTTCATTCCATCTGGGACACCGGAATCATCGAGAGCGCCCACAAATGGACATATTCGGAATGGGTCGAGCAGATTGACACCAACCCTCGGGCCGAGAACAGAAAGATGGCGGAAGGGACTCCTGAATCCTGGGGCGAGGAGACCTACGGGATCTGCAGGACAATCTACGCCTCGACTCCTGTCGGCTCCAAACTGTCCTATGACTACGTGGGCGAATGGACCGGGACGGTGGAAGTCCAGCTTCTACGCGGAGGCCTGCGGCTTGCCGCTGTCCTGAACGACATTTTCGGATAGCCCGGAGGAGCATCAGAAACCGAAATAGTTCCGGGCGTTGTTGTAGGAGATGTCGCGGACCATACGGGCGACAGTGTCAATCTCGGATGCCGGAATCTTGCCGGCCTCGACATCGGTGCCGATGATGTCGCAGAGAATGCGGCGGAAATATTCGTGGCGCGGGTAGCTGATAAAGCTGCGGGAGTCGGTCAGCATTCCAACAAAACGGCTGAGGAGGCCGAGAGAGGACAAGGTGTCCATCTGACGGCGCATTCCATTCTCCTGATCGAGGAACCACCAGCCGGAGCCGAACTGCATCTTGCCGGGAACCGTGCCGTCGTTGAAATTGTAAGCCATTGTGGTCATTACCTCATTGTCCTTCGGATTGAGGCAATAGAGAATGGTCTTCGCAAGGTTGCCGGTCATGTCCAAGACATCGAAGAATCTGTTTCCGGCCACGGCTATTTGCTTGTCATTCATCGAATCACAACCTGCGTCAGGTCCGACACCATTGAATAGCCTCGTACAGTTGTTGCGCAAAGGCCCTACGTGGAACTGCTGCGTCCACCCGGACTCCGCGTCCATCACGGCAAGGTCGTACAGGACGGCACTCTTGTACTTGACAGCGTCATATTCATCAACAGGCATTCCTGAAAGGGTGGTTTTGAATATTCTTTCAATCTCGCTTTCATCATATTCCTCAGCATAGAATGTGTCGAGACCGTGGTCCGAAAGGCGGCAGCCCATCGACCCGAAGAAGTCGTGACGCTTGCGAAGAGCCTCGATCAATGTTGAATATGACCGGATCTCAACACCTGCGGCCTCGGAGAGTCTCCCAAGATATTCATTTAATGACTTGACATCCTCGATTCCCATCACCTTGTCAGGCCTCCAGGTAGGCAGCACTTTGGTGCCGAACGGATGCTCAGCGATCTGTTTGTGCCAACGCAGGTCATCCGCCGGGTCATCGGTCGTGCAGACCACCTCCACGTTGAACTTGCGGATAAGCGCCTGGCCGCGGAACTCCGGAGTAGCCAGTTTGGCGTTGCACTCCTCGAAGATCTCACGGGCTGTATCCGGCTTCAGGATTTTGTCTATTCCGAAAACACGGCTCAGTTCCAGATGCGACCAGTGGTAAAGCGGATTACGCATCAGGTAAGGCATTGTCGCCGCCCATTTCTCGAACTTCTCCCAAGAGGACTTGTCTCCGGTGATATATTCCTCCGGCACTCCGTTCGCCCTCATCGCGCGCCATTTGTAGTGGTCGCCGCTGTGGCCGTCCACCAGCCAAAGCTGAGTGATGTCGCGGAACCGGACGTTCTCGGCGATCTCCCGTGGTGAAAGATGGCAGTGATAGTCTATTATCGGCAGTTTCTCGGCCTCGCCGTGGAACAACTGACGTGCCGTCTCATTGGACAGCATAAAGTTTTCGTTGATGAATGCGCTCATTGTCTGTTCTTTAACATTTGGATGTTCTTTCGGTCCGGAAGACTTGTAGCCTAAGTCATTCCTCCGTCAGAACCTGGCTTGACAAAGTTAACAATGGTAACGCTAATTCGCAACATAAATATGGTCTGACATTATGTCAGCGATTATGTAATTGGCAGATAATTTGATACCTTTGCAGTCGCTTTGGATGGTCCGGTGACTGTCCAGAGCGTGGATTGTTTTGATTATAAGGAGTATCAGATATGAGCAAAAAGAACAAGGAAGTAAATAATAAAGAGCAGGAAGAGCCTAAGCAGGCCGGCAAGACTGCCGAATCGGCGGAAAACAAAGCCGGAAACGAGCAGAAAGGCAAGGAAGAGGCTCCGGAGGTTGACGAGGAGGCCAAGAAGATTGAGCAGAAACTCAACACTCTTCTGAAAGAAAACGAGGAGCTTAAGGCCAGCGTGGCAAAGGAGAAGGATGACTACATCCGCCTGATGGCCGATTTCGAGAACTTCCGCAGACATTCCGCGGAGGCAAAGCTTGAGCTTGTCTCGTCAGCGGCGGCTGACACGATCAAGGGTCTGCTTCCGGTGCTGGATGACTGCGAGAGGGCGATGAAGATGCTGGAGGAGAACTCGGCCGATGAGGTGGCCAAGGAAGGCACAGCATTGATATTCAACAAACTGATGGGATATCTTAAAACCAAGGGACTTGAGGTGATCAAGGCCAAGGGCGAGAAGTTCGATACGGACTTCCACGAGGCTGTGGCCCAGTTCCCGGTTCCGGAGGAAGACAAGAAAGGCTTGGTGTATGATGTCGTCCAGACGGGCTACACCCTTTCCGGAAAGGTCATCCGCTACGCCAAGGTTGTTGTCGGAATATAGGAGATAGACGAATATGGCAGAAAAAAGAGATTACTACGAGGTGTTGGGGGTCGCGAAGACAGCCAGCGCCGATGAGATAAAGAAAGCCTACAGGGCTGCCGCGATGAAGTGGCATCCTGACCGTTGGGTGGACGGCACCGAGGCTGAGAAGAAGACCGCCGAGGAGAAATTCAAGGAAGCTTCGGAGGCATATTCAGTGCTCAGCGACCCTGACAAAAAGGCAAAATATGACCAGTTCGGATTCGCTGGTGTGGACGGCCAGTCTGGGCCGGACTTCAGCGGAGGGTTCGGAAACCTGAACGACATCCTGAACGACCTGTTCGGAGGAGGCTTCAGCGGATTCACCGGCTTCGGTGGATTCGGCGGAGGTCAGGGACGCACTCAGCAGCAAAGGGTTATGAAAGGCCGTGACATCCGTACAAGGATTCGTCTTACCCTTGAGGAGATCGCCAGCGGAGCGGAGAAAGAGATCACAATCGAGCGCAACAGACCTTGCCCTGACTGTGGTGGACGTGGAACCAAGAACGCTTCCGACGTCAAGACCTGCCCTACCTGCAACGGTACAGGACAGACACAGCGTGTGGTCAACTCGCTGTTCGGAAGGACGGTGACATATTCAACCTGCCCGCAGTGCGGCGGCGAAGGGAAAGTCATCAGCAATCCTTGCCGTACCTGTGGCGGCACTGGTTTAGTCCGCAGACGCGAGACCGTGAAGGTCAAGATCCCGGCGGGTGTCGAGGATGGTATGCAACTGACAATCAAAGGCGAAGGGCACGCCGCCCCTCACAACGGTGTGAACGGTGACCTGCTCGTTATCATCGAGGAGATTCCTCACTCATCATTGAAACGCGACGGCAAGAACCTGTTTTATTCTACAGTGATTTCCGTTACCGACGCCATCTTGGGAACCGAGATCACGGTACCTTGTCTGGATGGGTCATACAAAGTGAAAGTCGATCCCGGCACCCAATCCGGCACCGTGATGAAGCTTCGCGGAAAGGGACTCCCTGCCGTGAGCGGGTACGGAAGCGGAACAGGAGACCTCTACGTGAAGATTCTGGTCTGGATTCCAAAGAGACTCTCCTCTGATGAGAGGAACGCCCTGGAGAATATGAGGACAAGCCGTTCGTTCACCCCGGATCCTTCCCGTGACGACAAGGCGTTGTTCGACAAGATGAAGAACATTTTCTAAATGAGAGGCAAACTAATAATCGGCGTAATGGCCTTCCTGTGCGTTTCGTGCGGGAGGGCTGTTTCCGTTCTTGACAGCGACTTCAAACTGGATCACGTGCTGGAGGTCGAAGGCCGCCAGGGGGTCGCCACCGACGGGGATTTCTACTATATTTCCGGATCCACCGCACTCTATAAATATGATATGGAGGGCAATCTGGTCGCCAGGAACGAAGCCCCGTTCAAAGACCTTCAACTGGAATGCAACCACATCGGCGACATCGACGAATATGACGGAGAGATCTTCGCCGGTTGCGAATATTTCCTTGACGGTGTCGGCAAGAACATCCAGACCGCCATCTACGATGCGAAGACCCTTGAATATAAGCGTTCAATCCCTTGGGTTCCGGAATCCGGCCAGGTCGAATGCTGCGGCCTCACCGTTGACCGTGACCGCAAGGAGGTCTGGATGGCCGACTGGGTACAAGGCTCGGAACTTTACTGCTACGACCTCAAGACCGGGAAGTACCTCAGGAATCTGACACTCTCCCCCGCCCCGAGACTCCAGCAGGGTATCTACTGCGTGGACGGGCAGATGCTCGTCTCCTGCGATGACGGTGACGCCGAGAAAGACGAGCCTGACAACCTTTACAAGGTAGATCTGGAGACAGGTGAGGTAACGTTGTTCCGCACGATGGACGATTTCATCCTGACCGGTGAGATAGAGGGGCTTACGATGAATCCCAAGAACGGTAATCTCATCGTGATGTCCAACAGAGGCGCAAGGATCATCCTCGGCATGCCGAAGGGCTTTTACCCAGGCTACGACCGGGAGATCCACAACATCTACATTTACACACCAGAAAATAACAACGAACGATAATGGCAAAAGTAATCACATTCGGCGAGATTATGCTCAGGCTCTCCACCCCGGGCTACCTGAGATTCTCGCAGGCAAAACAATTCGAGGCCACTTTCGGAGGCGGTGAGGCCAATGTGGCCGTGTCTCTGGCCAATTTCGGAATAGACACGGAATTCGTCACCAGATTCCCCGATAACGACATAGCGCGAAGCTGCATCCGCGACCTTCACTCCTACGGGGTAGGCACGAAGCACTGCGTCTTCGGCGGAGAGCGCCTGGGAATATATTTCCTTGAGACCGGTGCAGTGGCACGTCCAAGCAAGGTAGTTTACGACCGTGCATATTCATCAATCTCAACCATCCAGCCGGGAATGATCGATTGGGAGAAGGTCTTCGAGGGAGCGGACTGGTTCCATTGGACCGGTATCACTCCGGCGATCAGCCAGAGTGCGGCGGATGTCTGCCTTGAGGCGGTAAAGGCCGCGAACAGACTTGGAATATTCGTGTCCTGCGACCTCAACTACAGGAAGAACCTTTGGAAATATGGCAAGACCGCGGCTGAGGTTATGCCGGCCCTCGTGGAAGGCTGCGACCTCATCCTTGGCAACGAGGAGGACGCCGAGAAGGAGTTCGGTATCAAGCCGGAGGGATTCAACGCCGAACAGACGGATGGAGCCATTGACCAGAGTCGTTTTGAGAGCGTCTGCAGACAGCTTATGGCAAGGTTCCCGCGCTGCAAGAAGGTGGCCATCACCCTGCGCGGCTCGATCAACGCCAACCACAATACCTGGGGCGGGGTAATATTCAATGGAGAGAGACTCTTCCAGTCCCGCCGCTATGACATCACACACATCGTTGACCGTGTCGGCGGAGGAGACTCGTTTATGGGCGGACTCATCTATGGCCTCCTGACCTACAAGGATGACCAGCAGGCGATTGACTTCGCCGCGGCGGCATCTGCGCTGAAGCACACCATTTTCGGTGACTTCAACCAGGTCAGCGTCAAGGAAGTGGAGAATCTTATGAAAGGAAACGGCTCAGGCCGTGTGTCAAGATAATTTTACGGATATGTCAAAATACAGAAAGCTTGAGACCTTGACGGCGATGAAAGAGACGGGAATAGTCCCGGTCTTCTTCAACAATAATGTGGAAATCGCCCAAAACGTTGTCAAGGCCTGCTATGAAGGCGGCATCAGGGCCTTTGAGTTCACAAACCGCGGAGACTTCGCGATCGAGGTTTTCAAGGAGTTGTCCAAGTTCGTTTTGGCCGAGTGCCCCGGGCTTATCCTCGGTGCGGGAACCATTCTGGACACTCCAACGGCAGCTCTATACATTCAGATGGGCGCGAACTTCATCGTGTCGCCTTCTCTGAACCCGGAGGTCGCCAGACTGTGCAACAGACACGGGATCCCTTACACCCCTGGATGCGGAAGCGTCACCGAGATCAGCAACGCGCAGGAACTCGGCTGTGACCTCGTGAAGGTCTTCCCTGCCGGAAGCGTAGGCGGACCGAAGTTCGTGAAGGACGTTCTCGCACCTCTGCCTTGGTCTATGATCATGGCCACAGGAAGTGTGGAGCCGACCGAGGAGAATCTCTCGGCCTGGGCCAAATCCGGAGTCACCTGCGTCGGGATGGGCTCTAAACTGTTCCCGAAAGAGATGATCGCGGCCGGAGAATGGTCAAAAATCACCGATTTGTGCAGATCAGCGCTGAAATTTTTCAAATAATCTCAAAAAGTTTTTTGGAATTAAGAAAATATTCGTACATTTGCAGTCCGAAAAAACAAGAGCAACCGCTTACGGGTCGTTATCAAATGTGCGTAATGTTGCCACAAAATTTATTGAGAGATGGATTTGATTAAAGTTGTAGAACAGGCTTTCGCTAACGAGAAAGTCGCTACGTATCCAAAATTCAAGGCCGGTGACACAGTTACCGTAACCTACAGAATTAAGGAAGGTGACAAGGATAGACTCCAGAAGTTCAGAGGCGTGGTTATCCAGCTTAGAGGTGCTACTCCTCAGACAAAGACTTTCACAGTCCGCAAGATTTCAGGAGGTATCGGAGTTGAGAGGATTTTCCCGATTCAGTCACCATTCATTGACAGCATTGAACTGAACAAGGTCGGCAAGGTTCGCAGGGCAAGAATCTTCTATCTGCGTCAGCTTTCCGGTAAGAAGGCAAGAATCAAGGAAAAGAAGCTTGCCATAGTTAAGGAAGAGCAAGCATAGTCCTTGTAGAGATAAAGTCGGAGCGGGTCTCCGACAAACTGGTCCCCTAGCTCAACTGAATAGAGCATTTGACTACGGATCAAAAGGTTACAGGTTTGAATCCTGTGGGGATCACAAAGATGCGAGGCTATTGAACACAATCAATAAGTCTCGCATTTGTTTTGCGGAATTAGCTCAGTTGGTAGAGCGTTGGCTTCCCAAGCCGAAGGTCACGAGTTCGAGCCTCGCATTCCGCTCCAGATTAAGGTCAAGGAGACAGTCCTTGACCTTTTTTGTTTTCTATACGTTGTAACTCTCGGCCAATGTAAGACTTTGCAAGAGGCCAATAGCGAAAGGAAACGCACAAAATTCTATCCATCAATAAATTACAGCGACAAAAAATATCCACTCAAAACACTTTTGTAAAACTTTTTCAAGGTAAATTTGCTGGCGCAAGCTATTAAAACAACGTATTACGATCAGCTAACATAACATTCACTGCAATGAAAAAGAGAAAAACGGCGATGCTCGCATATTCATTGGGAATCATCCTCTGTGCGGCAAGTATTGCATCCTGTGGGAAAAGCCCCCTGGCAAATTCATTTGACTACAGAGATTTTGAGAATGCGCCCACGTTGTCGCTGTCAGAAGTATTCGAGCCGATAAGATTCATCCCCCTTAAGACGGACGAGGCCTACAATCTTTCAAACATCATTAAGGTTTGTATGTCGGAGGATTCCTTTTATCTTCTGACCGTCAATCCACTCGGAATATTCCGCTTCGCGCTTGACGGCTCTCTGATCTCAACAATATCTGTGGAGGGACGCGCCGAGGGTGAATATCTGATTCCGACGGACATCGCTTACAGCAAAGCGGACAATGTCTTGTATGTCGCGGACATCGCCAAGGGAATAATGAAGTTTTCCAGCGATGGCACATATCTTTCAACTATCTCTACTACTACGAGCTACAAAAACCGGCAATTTGTGGTTTCCGATTCCGGCTCAATAATCGAGAATGTGCTGAACATCATTGGGAATGAGCGTGATGCCATAGTTGAGCTAAGCCAGAAAGGAGACACACTCCATTATATTCCGAATACCTTCTTCTTTGACTGTGAGAACCCCTTCGCGCTTCCGAATCACCATTCCCTACGGAAGTACGCAGATGAGATATTGTTCAACCCAGCGTGCCGCGACACTATCTATTCGTACAGCGCGGGACGGTTGACCCCGAAATATTCATTCTTCTTCCCTCACTCTGTCACAAAGGAAGACTTGAGGGACTTCAACAGCAATGTCTCAGACACGCAGTTTATCGTGGAATATGCTGAAGACAACAAGAATCTCTATCTCAGCATCTTCGACAGGAGCTGGGATTATAAACACTTTGTCCTAAAAAAGACTGACGGAATCATTTACAAGGGAGATTTCAGACTCTCTGACAGTTTTGGCACAGAATTCAGCCCGAGATGGCAATGCGAGGGTTGGCTGATTGATGTTCTTGATCCTTCGACTATCAACTATGCATACTACCGGGACATCACCGATGAGGCCCGTCAGAAAGCATACACCTACCTGTCATCCGTTGGCGTGGATGGAATCACTGCCGAATCGGATCCGATCATTATGCTCGCAAAGACTAAATAGTTTGTCCGGTAAACAAGCGTTTCACCGGAGAAACTGCTGTCATCTCCCGCTTTGTCCGGGCAGAGAGGCTTTTACCGGAGGAAATATGTTATTTGCAAACTTTATCCGGGCAAAGGCACTTATACCGGAGAAAAGTCTGACAATCTGGCGGCAGGACGGGAACGGAATGTCAGGCAGCAAGACGGGAGCGGAGCCAGATTCCGAGGTTGGTGTCGTGCTCGGTCAGGCCGAGTTTGCGGCGGATGTCACTGCTGATTATGTAGTTGCGCTTCTTCTTGAGATAGTTGCCGACATCCTTGCCTTTGAGCCCGAGGACATAGAGGCAGCAATAGCCGATCTCCCAATCCGTCAGGCCGTGGGACTTCAGCTCGGACACGAATCCGGGATGGCTGTCACGGAAGAGCACCATCGTGGAACACAGGAAATCATCCTGATCCGAGACCAGGCGGTCAAGCTCAGCCTCCGCTGCCCTGTCGAATGAGCAGTCCGAGGAAAGCCTGGACGCTAAGAACTTGTCCAGCACCGACATCCTTTCCCGGATTATGGCCAATGCCTCATCGTCCGGCTTACCCATCAGCTCTCGGTGGGTTCTTCTGAACAGCCTTACGACAACAACCAGAACCGCAATCACAATGACGACCAAAAGGCAAAGCAGCCAGATGGACTTGCCACGGTCCACAATCGCCTGCTTGTCGGTATAACGCTCCTCGATGATCTTCTGTCTCTGAAGGGCAAGGGTATCCTTGTGGACAGAGGCGGCGTTCTGATCGATTATATTCTTGTAATAAAGGGCTTTCTCTTTCATCGCCTCATCCCCAGACGTGGAATAATAGTCAACCGCGATGTTGATTATGCTGTCGGAGGTGATCTCCATTCCGACCTTTTCCAAAGCGATCGTGTAGAGCAGGGCGTGGCGGGCACGGAGTTCCTTCGTGCCAAGCAGACTACGGTCCAACGAGTCAAGCTCGACGAACGCGCTGTCAGGCTGTGTCTCCAGTTTTGCCTCAGCCTCATCGAGAAAACGTTCCGCCAGACTGAACGAGCGGCCGCAGGAAGCAAAGCACAAGGCAATGACAGCAAGGAATATGATGGTTTTGGGGCTCATCGGGTTCTAAGATAGCAAAAAATTGTGAGATGTAAGACTTTGCAATGAGCCAATATTAGCCGATAAAATATAATAAGCTAATTATCAATATTTTATCATAAAATTAATAGCGATCAATTCTTGCTGATGTAAAACTATTTCCGGATAATTTTGCTAAAAAGAACATCAGTTATGAGAATCAGAAGACTATTTGCCGGAGTGGCAGTTGGCGCGGTCTGTGTGCTGGTCTCCGCTCACAGTTCGGTCGCCGGGTATGTCGAAGTAAGTATTGTAGAGACAGAGACAGCGGGGAGGCCATGGCAGACCTTCCGACAGGAGCAGGAAGCGAGCGAAGTTCTGGGGCAGGCAATTCGACAGGAGCAGGAAGCGAGCGAAGTTCTGGGGCAGACCTTCCGACAGGAGCAGGAAGCGGATAAATCTCAAGAGGAATCACTTCGACAGGGACAGGAACCGGATGAGGCTCAGGAGCAGGAATGGAAACAGGAGCTGGAACAAGAACAGGAAAGAGCGGACACACTGAAGGCGGCGGTGTTCACCGGAAGAAGTGTCAGGCATTACAGCGACCATCAGAAATTCTACCTCGGAAAAGAAGACCGGGAAGGTAGCGCGACAGCATTGGAGACGCTCAAGCTGATTCCGGGAATCCTGGTCAGGGATGACGAGATCTCGATGATGAACGGCAAAGGCCTGACAATCCTCCTCAACGGACTGCCGACCACCAGCGCTTCCCTATCCCTGCTCACCCCGGCGGACATCAAAAGCATCGACTTCTACCAGAACGCCCCGGCAAGATATTCATTCGCCGGCAGCGGCTCGATGGTCAACATCATCACCCGAAGACCCGGAATCGGCGGCAGCCTGATGCTGAACCTAAAGGAGGCGGTCACAACCCCTTGGGGCAACAACGCCGTCTCCTACCGCCAAATCCTGAAAAACACGATGATCGGCATTGAATATTCCGGGAAACCGACCAAAAGCGGCGGCTACGGCATCGATGAATTTCTTGAATATGAAGCCGGCGGCAATCTTTACACAAAAGTGAAAGAAGGTCTGGACACGGATTTCACGCGGAACCAGCACAACGTTTCTCTGGATCTGGTCAGGATGAAAGACGAGAATAGCGCCTTGAAAGCACAATTCACGTTAGGCTACGAGAAAAAGGACTGGCCCGCAAGCCAAAGCGCCCTCAAAACCGTCACGAATCTGACAACCCAAGAATCCACGACATCTGAAGTAACTGACCACAAGGACGATTGGTCCGAATATCTCTCCCCGGCACTCGACATCTACTGGAACCGCAGATTCTCCGACAGACACGAACTGTCTGTAAACTTCGTCGCCACCGCCTACGACACCAAAAGCCGCAAAGGGTTTTATGAATATGCCGGAGCGACTCCCCTGTTATCCTCGACAAGCCTGACCGAAGGGCGGAAATATTCAGGAATCATCGAGGCCGTCTATGGATGGACGCTGTCCGAGAAACATAAGCTTGGTTTCGGAGCCAGAACCACAGCCAGCCTTGCCGAGCAAAACAGTGGTAACGGAGAAGTCACCGTCCGTTCGGACATCAACACCGATCTCGGCAGACTGTGGTGTGAATATTCAGGAAACGCAGGAGGGTTCAGCTATTCTGTCGGAGCGGCTATGGAACATTTCAGCTACGAAACCAAGGCATCCGGAAGGCATGACAACATCTATTTCCGCCCGCTCGTCCAGATAAACTACACATTCAACGATCACTCCTCGATGTATTTTAATTACTCAAGCAATACTTCGACTCCGAAGATCGGATGGATGGGCGATGCGTCATATTACAAGGATGACAAATGGCTCGTGAGGAGCAACCCTGAACTCGAAAGTTACACGACACGGGATGCGATGATTGGATATTCATTCAACAATTCTTGGCTCTACATCAATCCATACATCCTTGTTTATCACAATGACAATCAAATAATTCCTATTTTCAGCCACACTGACGGGCTGCTTGTTGAAATGGATGAGAACTCGGGTAATATGCTTGCCGTGATGGCCGCTCTCGGAAGCAGGATCAAACCGTTCAGGAATATTCCCCTCTCGCTTACCGTCTATGCTATGTACAACGACCAAAGGTTGACAGGAGGCGGTGCGGACAGATCGGTCAAGAGTCTTGGCGGAATGGCGATGTTGAGATATTCAGGAAAGAAATGGACAGCCGAGGCTATGTACAACCAGCCCTTCAAATCGATCAGCGACATCGGGATCTCGAAGGGCGAGAACTACGGTTACTTTGAGTTCTCTCGCATGATCGGAAAAAACCTCCGCCTCGGAGCCGGAATGCGCTACCCGTTCTACCATTGGAAAGTCAGTGAGGAGACCGCACCCGGATCGCCTGTGACAATGAAAAACACAAGCAGGATGACCAGCCAGAAAAACACGGTCATCCTCACTTGTGTCTATAATTTCTCTTACGGAAAGAAAGTCCGGGCCGTCAGCAAGAAAATCAATAACTCCGACAGCGACTCCGGACTGTTCTAAAGCGATTATTTGAACACAGGATAGGATGCGGACATCTCCCAATGGCGAAGAGCCACATCCGGCTTGGTCGGAAGGATATCCTTCGACATCGCGGCGAACTCCTCCGCACCTTTGCCGAGAGCCTCGGCGAAGCTTACCGCAGTCTCACCGGTCGAGGCGACCGCCACAGGACCGTCCTTCATCTGCTCCAATGTGAGCAGACTTCCGGTTGTCACTTTCCAAACGGTCCCGGCCTTCTTATCATTGGCCACGACAACTCCAGCCTTGGAGGCATTGCAGACGGTGTTGCCATAAACGTTACGTATGTTGCCTATCTTACTGTAACCGACAGCACTGCAATACGTTCCGTTGGACTTGATACTCTCAATCGTGGAGTAGCAGTTCACGACGAAACTATTATTGCCGACAAACCCGACAACACCGCCGATGTTGTTGTTGCTCGACTCGATACGCTCGATCCAACTGTAGCAGTTGATGACATAGTGCCCCTGTGCCACCGCACCGGCCACACCACCACAGTTCTCGGATTTCGTCGCGTCAGCGGCAAGGATCTTTCCGCCGAGGTTGGCGGAGTTCACGATGACTCCCGTGTTCATTCCGGAGATGCCTCCGATGCAGGAGGCTCCATCCTTTCCCGTCAGAGTTCCTCTATAGAATGCGCCGTCAATCAATCCGTTGTTGGTTCCGGCCACTCCGCCAAGATTCTTGAATGATGACGTGAATGAAGCCTCCACAGAAATATTCATTATCGTTCCGGCGTTGACACCGATCAGACCGAAAGAATAGTCGTCAGTCTCATTGGCAGCCGTTATCCCGGACAGTTTATGCTCCCCTCCGTCAAGCACACCGTCAAACTGTTTCCAGATTGAAAACTGCTTCTCAGAGAAATCAATGTCATTGAGAATCTTGTAGTACGCGGACCTTGAGAACTCCGGTGACTCTTCAGCCGGATCCATCGACGCGGCGATCTCATTCCAATCCGAGACGCTGTTGACAAGGTACGGTTCCTCTGCGGTGCCCTTTCCTTCCACCTCGTCAGGAATGTACGTGACGGCAGCCGTCACCTTCACCGGACAATGGTCCGACGGATAGATGCTCCCGTAAAGACTGTCATCCACCTTGTAGGACTTGACATCAATCTCTCCGTTCACATAGATGTAATCTATACGTCTGCTCTCCTGGGAAAGATCCACTGACGGATTATGGCTCTGGAATGTCCCTAATGGTCCGAAGACCTTGTCCGAAGGGGCAGCCGACCTGGAATCAGACCAGTAAGAACGGAAAACCTGCGAAGCCTGGTCGGAAGGAGAAGCGTTCATATCACCGACAATGACGGACGGCATCCCTTTAGGATTGTACATTTTCGCGCGCTCCACAAGAAGCGCCGAGGCCTTCGCCCTCGCATCCGAAGAGAGAGGAGCGTGGGTCACCATCATAAAGAATGATTTATTGTAGATTCTGTCCTTTACAACAGCACAGGCCGCCACCCTATGGTAGGCTTTCTCGTCCCAACCGTAACTGATGATATCCGGGGTCTCCGACAGCCAGAAATAGTGTCTGTCAGTCAATTCAAAACGTTCCGGGTTCCAGGCCAGTCCGACAGCCTCGCCGCCACGGGCGTCCTGAGAGTCCCTGCCGACAAACCACCACTCGTACTTGCCTCCCTTGTTCCCGACAAGCACAGGCAATTCATTCTGTATGGTCGCGTCTGCCTCCTGAAATCCGAATATGTCGAAATCATTATCCACGATTGACCGCGCCAGGACTTCACGTCTGGAAGTCCAGGAATATTCAGCTACACCCTTTGTGGATATCCAAAGATTATACGAGCCGATTGACAGTTCCTCACCCTCCTTGCCTGGTTCGTCGCCAGGTTCTGGTGTGTCATCATCCGACTGGGCATATTCAGTGTTCAGGACTGTCGGAAAGTCGTCCTGACAGGCCGTGAACGACAGGCAGGCCAGCGAAAGAGCGAATAATGTTATCTTGTTCATAATTGATTATTTCTGATAATTGATATGTCCAGGGTTCTGTCCGTACTGCCCCCACGCCGACTCAGCCGGTCCTGAAACTCCAGGGAATGATATTGAATATACCTTAAGGACATCAGCCGCGGCGTCCTTGCCCACAAAGTACGACGCTCCGTCCACTGATGAGATGGTAGGCGAGCCGTCGATGCTGTCAGCCACTTTTCTCTCGTACACGACAGACGCCGCTGTCCCGCCGTCCTTCAAAACGTGATAGACACCATCCATCGTGCAGAAATGAATCTGACCGAGATTGTCTATCGCGGGCACGCTCTGGCTCTGCGACTCCAATGAATATGACCACCTTACGGAGCCATTTGCCGCATTCAGCGCATAAATGTTGTACGGAGCCGCCTTGTCCGTGATCACATACACCGTCTGGCCGTCAGCGCTCAGCGATGCACCGGTCCTGTTGAAGCCGGCGTCAAGAGTCTGGGTCCATTTGGCGGTCTTGACAGTCTTCGGATCAACGGCGGAGCAGTCAAAGCAGGCGATGTTCCAGGTTCCATTCTTAATTGTTCCGACAACATAGACACAGCCATCAGCGTCGATGCAGATCTGATTCTGGTTGCCCGTCAAGATGCCACCCGGAGTCAATGACGCGTCGTAAGGCACCGCTGACCAAGTGAAATCAGGGTCTGAGACCATAAGACCATAGCCATAGTTGCCGCTCAAGGACATAACAGCTGTGTTGTTCTTCAGCAACGCGGCGGCTGAATTGACTCCACCTTTGGACGGAGTCACCGTGGCGATGACCTTGCCGGTGTTCTTGTCAAAGGCCTTGAGGCTTCCTGACGTGCCTCGGTTGCCGACAGCGACAAAGTCAGGCGTGATCGCAGGAGTCATAAACGAAAGTCTTGCACCCTGAGCGTATGCCGTCGTGTTTTTCCATAGCGGAGTCGTCCCGTCGGAGCCGTCAAAGCAATACATAACGGACTTGGAGGTCGCCGGACCGCCTACGCCATTGGCCGCCCAATAGACTTTACCGTCGGAATCAACGGACGGATATGCCACATAGCCTTTAGCATAAATGCCGTCATTCGCCTCGGCGTCATATTCCCAAACCTTGTTTCCAAGAATGTCCAGAGCCAGGATCCTGCCGTCACCGGAGGCAAAGAATATGTTTCCCATTCCGCTCACAGCCACGACAGACGCCGGGCAGTTTGCCGAACCGGAAGCCACTGGAACCGACCAGTTTACAGTAAAGTCATTGACATCCGCTCCACGGACGAACAAAGCCTTTGTCAATGAGGACTCCGCGCCCCTGTCATCCACGACAGTCAGAGTGACCTTGAATATTCCCGCGGACGCGAAAGTGAACGACGCCTGCGCGCCTTCCGCTGTCGTTCCATCCGGGAACAGCCATTTCCGTGAAATCACCTCACCATCCTCATCCTTCGATTCATCAGTGAATGTCACCGAATCCCCGGCCTTGACCGAAAGCGGTGAATATGAGAACGCGGCCACAGGAAGAACGTTCGCCGCGAGAACATTGATGACATTCTCGGCCGTAGCCTTGTTGCCGTCCGCTCCCCAGACTGTAAGTTTGACCGTATATTCACCCGGAGTCTTGTACAGGACCGGATCAGGGTTGGCATCCTCGGACCAGTTCCCTTCTCCAGAGAATCCGAAATGCCAGAAGTATCTCGCGACCTCAGTACCTTCCACCTTGGTCGTGTTATTGAAATTGAGGTATGTCTCACCTGCCACGATGTCACCCTCGACTTCGTATGTGAACGAAGGATCCAGTTCAGAAGTATAAACCGGCTCGCCTTCCTCTTTTTCGGAGCAGGCCATCGCGACCGCGCCGAGCAGTATCGCTGTTAAATATTTTAAGCTTTTCATTATCTTGTCATTAACGTTTTCCAATAGATCTCAGATGTTTGTCCATCTCAACCGGGTAATCGCACTGGACCATATCCAGTCCTGCGCCCACAAACTTGTCTATCAATGTCGTGTTTCCTTCCTTGAAAGCCTGACCGTTGTCATCAAGAATGTTGGTGATTGTAAGTCCGGCAGCCCCTGCCGTCCTGAGCCACGAGATATCGCTCTGCAATGTGGCCGTGGAGATCTGGACGAAATAGAACGGACGGAAAGATGTCATCGCCGCAAGCTGCTTGCTGCTGTTCGCGTGTGGAGAGATGATCGCCGGGCAAGGCTGTTCCGTAAGCCATTTCGCGTTGGAAGTACCTGAATTGCCGACATAGAACTGAACCCTGTCCAGACATCCGCACTCCTTCACGACATCATAGATCTTTGAGATCATCTCTATGTCCTTGTCCGTGTCGGAGCATTTGTCCAGATTGAACCATACCTTTCCCCTTAGTTCCGTCAGGACATCCTTCAATGTCGGGACAATCTGGTCCGAGACCTTTCCGTCCGTGGTCTTGATGCGGTACTTCTTGATCTCTTCGTACGTGAACTGACTTATATACCCTCGGTCAGAGGCATAGGAACTGTAGTCCGTGAAACGGCTCAGATAGTTATCGTGCAGACAGATTACAACCCCGTCTTTAGTCACCTGGGCGTCAGTCTCGATGAAATCCACGCAACCAGACTCCACGCATTTCCGGAAACCGGCAAAAGAGTTGGGAGCATATTCGTAGCCGGCATCGACATTGCCACGGTGAGCCATAATCCAGACTTTTCCTTTGTTGAAATTCTGGCATCCCCAACTAAGGCTTTCCCCCTCGACCTTGACTGTCCGAGACATATTCAAGGTCTTGCCTCCGGTCATTGAGACCTCTGCCTTGACCTCATACTCTCCGTCGGCGGAATATTGATGGACAGGAGACAGACTTGTCTCTGTGGTTCCATCGCCGAAGTTCCACGACACAGACTGGATTCCAGGCACAGATGTCACTCCGAACGTCACCTTTTCCATTCTGGCCGGCCAGACATTGCTGACAAGGACCGCGGCTTCCGTGTCCGAGACCGTCACCTTTGCCGTCACCTCCTTCATTCCGCCCGCTTTCAATGTCAGGTATGCCTGAACGTTATAAGACCCTGCATATCCATAGATATGGGTGACGGAGGAAGCTCCATCGGAACTTTTTGTGCCATTGTCTCCGAATGTCCAAAGGATCGACCTGACATCGTTCTCCGCCTCAAGGACAGAGAAGGTCACCGTCTCCCCTTTCAGCGGAGATTCTGGAGTCCAGACTATCTCGTAGCCCTCAGAGACCGGAGAATCCGGCTCACCGGAGGTTCCCGAACACCCGGAGATGACAACGGCCAACGCCGGGATGAGATATATCAGTTTAGTTGCCATAACCAGGATTCTGATGAAGTCCATCCGGATTCTGGATCCGCTCATTGTAAGGGATAGGAAGCAGCAGATCCTTAAGGCCGAAATTGCTGTTGATGGCATTGTAGTGGGCGATCATCTCCTCTCTGGAATACATCCTGAGGACATCCTGCCACCTGAGCCCCTCCTGCATAAACTCGTGCAGACGCTCATCATAGATTCCTTGGCGAAGGTCGGCTCCGGACCAAGCAGGAAGCCCTGCCCTCGCGCGGACCATATTCATCCAAGTCCTCGCCTCGTCTGCATTGCCCTGCCAATAGCAAGTCTCGGCAAGCATCAACGCGACATCAGCGTACCGCAGGACAACCCAATTATTGCCTCCGAAACCATCGGTGCCGCAATCGAGGTCAACATATTTCATAGTATGGTAATATGTCTGGCCGGCGGTCTCGAAGCGGCGCAGGAAACCTTTGCGGACATCCCCGTCCTCAAACGAGTCGTACACGGCTGAAGTGGTGATGTTCTGCATATTACCAAGTTTCTTCGATGTGACTCCGGTGCTGTTTGGACCGAACAGCCAATTCCAAGACGAGCTCAAAGACTCGTTCCCTTGAATGCAGTTGATCTGGAATATGTTCTCGGGGCACCCCTTCTGCGTGCTGAGTGACCAGATGTCTGAATATCTCACATCGGTCAGGCTGCTGAACTTCCTCAGATCCCAAGCCTTCCTAAGGTTCGTCTCCGCTGATTTGAGCAGGTCATCCTTCCCGCCGGCGAAATCCTCATCACAGGCCTGCTGAAGGAATACTTTTCCCAACAGGGCATAAGCGGCCGCCTTGCTGGCCCTTCCGCACTCTGACGCGGACGGGAAATCCATAATCGGACTCGATACCACTGCTTCAAGGTCCTCGGCGATGGCTTTATAGACATCCGCCTTGGGTGCCCTGACATTGTTGGCCTTGACCTCGGATGTCGTCGTGAGATCCTTCAGCACAAGAGGGACATCCCCCCACTCCGTAACAAGATAGAAATATGTCAACGCCCTGAGGAACCGTGCCTCCGCCTCGCAGACATCTCTGGTGTCAGCCGACTGCCACGTCACATCATCAATGTGCGCAAGGACCTTGTTCGCCCTTGAGACAGTCTTGTACATCTGAGCGTAACGATTATAGACATAAGAGTTCTCCTCCGTCAGCGTGAAGTTGTAGAACTGGTACGGGATTCCGCTCACGGCACCGGCGTCCTTGACGATTGTGGCGTTGGCTCGAACATCCGTGAAGTAGTGGTTGTAAGTGAAATAATAACTCTGGGTAAGTGCCGAGTATATTCCATTGACAGAGGTTTCCACATCACTCTCCGTCTTGTAGAAGTTTCCTGTGGTCACGGAGTTAGGATTATATTCATCCAGGAAGTCACAGGAGCCAAGAGCCGCCACCGCGAACACACTTATCAATATATTTCTTGCTTTCATAATGTAATCGTTTAAAATGTCAGATTAAGTCCGGCGGACCAGATTCTGGACAGAGGATAGCATCCCCAGTCGAATCCTGGCATAAGGTTGCTGCTCTTGTAGGACACTTCCGGATTGTAGCCACGGTAAGGAGTGATGGTGAACAGATTGTCGCCGCTCAAGTAAATACGGCAGGATGCGATCTTTATCTTCTCCATCCATTTTGAAGGCAATGAATATCCAAGGGTGACATTCGTGCACCTGAAATATGAAGCGTCCTCAACATAGTAAGACGAAAGCTTCAGCGAACCGTTTGTCGTGGATATTCTGGTTGCTATAGGAACATTGTTCCTACCTGGCTCTGCATCGGAGATGTAGCGGTCCTTCGCGATGGCGTACTGGTTGGACGATCCTTCCATATTATAAAGGTAATAGTCCTGGAAGTTGATCACTTCCCCACCGTATGAATACGAGAAGCTTGCCGCAAGATCAAAGCCGTTCCAGCTGAGGTTTGTGGAGAAACCGCCCGTGAAATCAGGATAGGCATCCCCGATGATGGTCTTGTCGTCAGTGTTGATGACTCCGTCCCCGTTCTGGTCTTTCCAGATGACGTTACCGTAGGAAAGGTTGTCCAATGAATATGATCCCACCGCAGGTCCCTTGAGGACATACCCCTCAGGGAACTTGTTGCCGTTGGCAACGTACACCTTCCTGTCCAGCAGCGCGTTGGCATAGTCGGCCTCCGACATTATGCCGATCGCCTCATAGCCATAGAACGAGCCTATAGGGTAGCCCTTCTTGGTGATATGTGAGCCCACGGACCTCTCTGTGACAGATATGATGTCGTCCAGACCACCCATATCCACAACCTTGTTCCTGTTCACGGAAACGTTGGCGCTTAAGTTCCAGTCCACCTTACCTGTGAGGATCCTTGTGTCCAATTGGACATCGAAACCACGGTTGCGGATCTTCGCCCCGCTCATATTGGTTGTTGTGGATGTGGAGCCGGAGATCACGGAGATCGGAGCCTTGTACAGGATGTCAGAGGATATTGAGTTGTAATAGTTCGCTATCACATTGATCCTGTTGTCCAGAAATCCGAGATCCACACCGATGTTGGTCTGGGTCGTGGTCTCCCAGCCAAGAGCGGTGTCTGTAAAAGCCCCCTCGGCGGTCGCGGAGACAGCCGTGTTGCCGAACGCATAGCCACCTGTGGAGATCGACGCGATGCTGGAGTAGTTTCCGATGTTGTTGTTGCCGCTCTTTCCCCAGCTGGCACGCAGCCTGACGGATGCGATATCGTCAAGTTTATCCTTCAAAAAAGGCTCATTGGACAATGTCCATCCGGCCGAAACCGAAGGGAAGAATCCATACCTGTTGTCAACTCCGAAGCGTGATGATCCGTCAGCCCTGACTGTACCGGTAAGCGCATACCTTCCGTCATAGGACCAGTTGAGACGGGCGAAGTAGGACAAAAGCGCCCACGCAGCCTTTCTGGTACTGTAGAGAGAGATGTCAGATGCGTTCGTTCCGTGAGCGGTGACCTCGTGGATCCTGTCATTGGCGAATCCTTTCGCCTCGACACCAACGCGGTCGTAGGTCTTCTTCTGCATCGTGTAACCTGCCAGAGCGTTGATGCGGCTCTTGCCGAAGTCCTTCTTGTAATCCAGTGTGAACTCACTAAGTTTGTCAACGTCATACACGGATGTCGTCCTTCCAACATTGTATGCGGACAGCGCCGAACTGTAGGCAGGAGCGCCATCACGGCCTATACTCATCGGACGATAATAGAAATAGCGGTAATTGTACCACTGCTGTCCGAGCCGGGCCTGGAACTTCAAGTCCTTAAGAATCTCGTAAGTGAAATTGACATTGAGATTGTGCCTTGAACTTTTCTCACTGATGTCCAATTCGTTGGCTATCACAAGAGGGTTTTCCGGGAAGTTGATGCCCCAGTCGTCACGCATCTTGATCATCGCGCTTCTGGCATAATCACCGTTCTCGTCATAGGCCGGCAGGTTCGGCAGGTACATCAGCGCACTCTGGATGATGCCGTCATTGATCATTCGGCCTTCGGCCTGAACCACCTTGTTCTTGGCATCATACATTGAATATGAAAATTCCGCCGAGAGCCTCTTGGTCAACTTAACATCCAGATTGAGTCTGGCGTTTGTCCTCTTGTGGTTTGACGGGGAGATGATACCGTCCTGGTTCATATACCCGATGCTGGCCATATACCTTACATTCTTGGTACCCCCTGTAGCGGAGACATTGTGCCTCATCATTCCGGCGTTTGAGAACACAAGATCCTGCCAGTCCGTATTGTACTGCTGCTTTACAGGAGTAAGAGTCGTGAAATCAAAGAACATAGGATGGATACCCACTTCCGAGAGTGAGAAACCTTTCGCCGCCCTTACGGTGTTGTCGTCATTCGGGCTCCACTCCACACCTGCGGCGGTAGCGCGGAGACGGTATGAATTGTTTCTGGCGGCGATGTACAAGTCACGGAACTGGTCAGCGTCAAGAAGTCTCACCTTCCTGTCAAGTTGCTGGATCCCGTAAGAGAAATCGTAGGAGATCTTAGCCCTGTCACCCTCCTTGCCACGCTTGGTCGTGATCAGGACAAGACCGGAAGCACCTCTGGATCCGTAGATCGCGGCGGAGGCGGCATCCTTCAGGACATCGATGCTCTCGATGTCGTTCGGATTGATATAGACATCCTCGGAGGCCGGATAGCCGTCAATCACGTACAACGGCTCGGAACTGGCTGAAAGAGAGTTCACTCCACGCACACGGATCTGCACACCCTGTCCCGGAGCGCCGCTTGTCTGATGGACTTCCACGCCGGCCACCTTTCCGACAATCGACTGCCCCACAGTCGGAGATGTAAGCGACAGTTCCCCTGCCTTAATCTGCGCGACGGAACCTGTGAAGTCGCTTTTACGCATAGGGGTGTAGCCGACAATCACAGATTCCTCAAGGGACTGCATATTGTCCCCAAGGACAACGTCCACAGTCTGCCTGTCAGCCGGCACAGTTACCCGCATATCAGCGAAGCCGAGACACATAAACATCAGTTCCGTCTCTCCGTAAGGAACCTCGACGCTGTACTTCCCGTCCAGATCGGAAGACACTCCGTTCTTTGTACGTGAATCCACGACGGCGACTCCAGGCAAAGGTTGTCCGGATTCATCCTTGATTATTCCGGAGATTGTCTTAAGAGTCACTTGGGCTGTTTTCCTTTCCGGCTTTTTCAGCAGAATCTGCTTCCCGGTCAGTTCGAATCCGACCCCACGTGGAGTGAAAATACGTCTCAGGACATCTTCCAACGGCATATTGCTGCAACTGAATGTGACAGTCCCGGTGGCAACGACCGAATCGTCGAAGATGAAAGTGTAGTCCGTCTGCTGTTCTATGGTTCTGATGCAATCCACAACACTTGCCTTATTCAGTTCAAGTGAGACTGCAACCCCTTTCCCTTGCCCGTGGGAGGCAATGGTGACAAGGCCGAACAGCAACGAACTCAAGATAAACATTAATCTCTTGTTCATACTGTTATTAGTTATGTAAAAATGAGTTCTAGTTCGTAAGTTTTAGTGTGACTTTCTCACCGTTGATGTCGTAACTGAACGGAATCAGTCTGTCCAGTTTGTCCAACATCTCCCGCAGGGATTCTGTCTTGATTGTCATCCAGAACTGTCTCCCGGCATCATATTCCCCGGACACTGTTATCCGGACCCCGTACCAGCGTTCCATTGACTTGAGGACCTTGTCGAATGAGGCCTGATCTATCACAAGCTCGCCCATACGCCATATTCCCTCAATCCCGGCGTCGCATTTCACCAGAGATTTGTCGCCCGTGGTCTTTTCCAATGTGAATTTCTGCCCCGGGAACATCTCGGCCCATCTTCCACCCTCAGGAGAGAGCACATCGATGTGACCTTCCTCCAGCGCGACATCCACCTCCGGGTCTTCGTCATATCTCCTGACATTGAACCTGGTGCCATAGACCTTAACGCCAAGTTCACCGGCATCAAGCAAGAACTTGCTGGTCTCGGATTTCGCAACATCAAAGAACGCCTCTCCACGGGTCAGGGAGACATTCCTGTTATTGACATTATAATCGGCAGGATAGGTGATCTCGGACTCCGAGTTCAACCAAATACGGGTGCCGTCCGGAAGTTCGACCTCGGATTTCTGCCCCGGCATCGTCCTGACCGTTATCATCTGCGAGGCATACAACTTTTCCGTCCTGTCCACCTTGACAAAAGCGAACGCAAGCACGGAAACCAACGCGACAGCGGCTGCGATACCTGCCACACGCCTGAATATGCCGGCTCTGCGAGTGTGACGGCTTGATGAATATATACGGTCTTTCAAAGACGACCAAACATCATTCCTCACCCGGGAATACTTCTCGGATGAAGACACCGCCGACCATTCCTGCGACAGTTCCTCAAAAATCTTTCTGTTTTCCGAGCCTTCATCCAACCATCGCTCAAGCGTCCGCTCTTCCTCCGGCAGACACTCTCCGCTGAGATACTGGGCTATCAGCTCATACGGGATTTTGTCCATATCTGTTATCTGTGTTGTCACAATATAGACACTTGATTCCGGAAAACCCTTAAAAAGATTTAAGATTTTTTTTCACGTATTCACGGATCTTTCTGAGAGCAATGCCCATCTGCGATTCAATCGTCTTGATGGAAAGCCCTTTGGCCTCCGCTGTCTGCCGATACGACTTATGCTCCATCTTCACCATACGGAAAATCTCACCGCAATTCTCAGGAAGCCTCTCCACTGCATCATTGGCGCACTTGATCAATGCCTCCGTGTCTGTCACGTCAGGCTCATCCGACTGCATAGAGAGCTCAGTGAAAACTTCCGAAATAATCCGTTTTCTGTTCGCCTTGTCCCTCAAACGGTTGTACAATGCGTTTCGAGCGCAAAAATAGACATATCCCCTGACATTGGAGATAGATGAAATATCTATGCCTCCCTGAAGAAGTTTCAAGAAGACATCCTGAAGAATATCCTCGATTTCCTGACTATCCTCGGTCACAGAATGAAGATACAAGTAAAGTTCGTGGAAATACTTATCATATATTTCCTTGAACTTTACATTGTTATCATTTATTCCTGATTCTTTGGACACACCTGTGGAAAATAGAACTAAGCCTCAGGGATCTCGTCGTTGGCGGGTATGGTGAACGGGGACTTGCCGGAAGCCACGGTGAAGTCCTCCTCCTCTTTTGGAGCCGGAGCAGGGACCTCGTACATTCCAGGACGGGAGCCGGAGGTGAGCTGATTGAACTCTTCCTCGGTGATCATCTTGCAGTTACCGTTAAACTTGGCATCCAACTCAACCTGAAGCCGGCGGATGTGGAGATCACCCTCTACAACACAGGTGTCCTTAAGGGAAAGAGTATCCTTCACGAAGAAGTTACCATTGATCTTTCCCCAAAAATCAGCGTTGTTGCAGATGATGTCGCCTTTGATCACGGCCTTCTCGCCGACAACAACCTTTGCCTGGGAGAAAATCCTTCCTTCGAAAGTACCGTCAATCCTTATGTCATTAGGGGAAGTGATCTCTCCTTTGATTACCGAACCGGCTGAGATCCTGCTGATGTCGTTCACGCTTGCAGAATCATTGGAACCATAATTCGCGCTCATATTCCTTTATTATTATATTCAGTTAATATATTCATTAAACCAGACCCGCGCCGTGGCAGTTCTTGTACTTCTTGCCGGATCCGCAAGGGCAAGGGTCATTGCGACCGATCTTCTTGTCCACGTGAATCGGAGTCCTCGCCTTCTGCTCGCCGTTTGTGGTGAGGTCATTGCGCTGGGTCCTCATGTTGCTCATATCCTGGCTTCTCGGAGCCTGCGCCGGACGGGCCTCACTGTCCTCACGAAGAGGAACAAAGGCTCTGAGGAGGAATGAGAGCACATCCTTGTTGAGTTCCTCAAGCATTGTGGCGAAGAGGTTGTAGCTCTCCAGCTTGTAAACAACGAGCGGATCCTTCTGCTCGTAGGCGGCGTTCTGCACGCTCTGACGGAGGTCATCCATATCACGCAGATGCTGCTTCCAATGCTCATCAATCTGATAGAGGATGATGGAACGGCTGAGAGCCTTGGCGATCTCCTTGCCCTGAGTATTGTAAGCTTTCTCAAGATCCACACTGAGTGTCAGCATCTTGCGGCCATCGGAGATAGGAATCGCGATGTTCTTGTACATATTCCCCTGCTTCTCGAAAATCATCTTGATGAACGGATAGACCTTCTCGGCGAGGGTGTTCATCCTGCGCTCGTAAACCGTCTGCATCTGCTTGCAGAGAGCGTCAGTGAGCTTGTCGCCCTTGGCGTTGGCGTAGAAACTCTCATCGAATCCGAGGTCGATTGACAACTGAGCCATAACATATTCCTCGAAATCCTGATATGGCATTCCCTCCGCGCGGCCTGCGATGATAGAGGCGGAGTCGATCATCATATTCCTGACATCGATCTCGATCCTTTCACCGGAAAGGGCGTTGCGCCTTCTGGCATAGACGGCCTCGCGCTGGTAGTTCATCACGTCGTCATACTCAAGGAGTCTCTTACGGATTCCGAAGTTGTTCTCCTCGACTTTCTTCTGGGCATTCTCGATTGATTTAGAGAGCATTCCGCTGACAAGAGCCTCGTCATCGGCCATTCCGAGTTTGTCAACCACTCCGGCGATCCTCTCGGAACCGAACAGACGCATCAGCTTGTCCTCAAGGGAAACGTAGAACGCTGACGAGCCAGGGTCTCCCTGACGGCCGGCACGACCTCTGAGCTGACGGTCAACGCGGCGGCTGTCGTGTCTCTCCGTACCGATAATCGCAAGACCGCCGGCCTTCTTCACCTCCGGGGAGAGCTTGATGTCGGTACCACGGCCCGCCATGTTCGTGGCGATGGTCACTGTACTTGACATACCAGCCTGAGCGACGATCTCCGCTTCTCTTGCATGTTCCTTGGCATTGAGGACGTTGTGCTTTATGCCCCTCATCCGGAGCATTCGGCTAAGGAGCTCGGAAGTCTCCACATCCGTAGTGCCGACCAGAACCGGACGGCCTTCCTTGATGAGTTCCTCAACCTTATTGATGACGGCTGTGTACTTTGCCTTCTTTGTCTTATAAATAAGGTCATCCTGATCGTCTCTGATGACAGGACGGTTGGTCGGGATGACAACCACATCCAGCTTGTAGATGGACCAGAACTCGCCGGCCTCTGTCTCAGCCGTACCAGTCATACCTGCAAGCTTGTGGTACATTCTGAAATAGTTCTGAAGGGTGACAGTCGCGAATGTCTGTGTGGCGGCCTCGACCTTGACGTTCTCCTTTGCCTCGACGGCCTGATGCAGACCATCGCTCCAGCGGCGGCCTTCCATAATACGTCCGGTCTGCTCATCCACAATCTTGACCTTGTTGTCAATCACAATGTAGTCAACATCCTTCTGGAACATAGCGTAGGCCTTGAGGAGCTGGATGACGGTGTGGACACGCTCGCTCTTCAGGGAGTAGTCCTCCATAAGGGCATCCTTCTTCTCCTGCTTCTCCTCGGCGGAGAGTTCCGTGTTCTTCTGGATCTCGGCAATCTGGCTTCCAACGTCAGGAAGCACGAAGAAATCCGGGTTGGAGACAGCATTGGCGAGCAAGTCGTGCCCCTTGTCGGTCATGTCCACGGAATGCTGCTGCTCGCTGATCACGAAATACAGTTCGTCGGTGACGATGTGCATCTCGCGCTCATTGTCCTGCATATAGTAGTTCTCGGCCTTCTGCATCAGCTGCTTCATACCCTGTTCGCTGAGGAATTTGATCAGAGGCTGGTACTTCGGAAGACCCTTGTAGGCACGCAGAAGAAGCATTCCTCCTTCGTCCTCCTTGCCGGCGGCGATCGCCTTCTTCGCATCGTTCAGGACCTGTGTCACGAGTGTGCGCTGCTTCTGATAGAGGCTCTCGACATAAGGTCTGAACTCCATATACTGCTCGTCGTCCTGAGCCTTGGCCACAGGACCGGAGATGATCAACGGGGTACGGGCATCATCGATGAGCACGGAGTCCACCTCATCGACAATGGCATAGTGATGCTTCCTCTGGACGAGGTCTGTCATGTTCACTGCCATATTGTCACGAAGGTAGTCGAAACCGAACTCGTTGTTCGTACCGAAAGTGATGTCGCAGTTGTACGCTCTCTTGCGCGCGTCGCTGTTAGGCTCGTGCTTGTCGATGCAGTCCACCGAAAGGCCGTGGAACATATAGAGAGGTCCCATCCACTCGGAGTCACGCTTGGAGAGGTAATCGTTGACGGTCACCACGTGCACTCCCTTGCCAGCCAAGGCGTTGAGAAACACAGGGAGGGTCGCCACAAGGGTCTTTCCCTCACCTGTCGCCATCTCTGCGATCTTGCCCTGATGAAGCACAATACCACCGATCAGCTGGACATCGTAGTGGACCATATCCCAGGTCACCTCGTTGCCGCCGGCGATCCAGTGATTCTGATAGACAGCCTTGTCGCCCTCGATGTGCACGAAATCGTGGTTTATGCTGAGCGAGCGGTCAAAGTCATTGGCACTCACCTCAATAGTGGCGTTCTCCTTGAACCTGCGGGCCGTGGATTTCATGATGGCGAAAGCCTCCGGAAGAATCTCCTCCAGAACCTTCTCTATCTCCGCGTCCTCTTCCTTCACAAGCTTGTCGGATTCAGTCGCAAGACTCTCTTTCTCATGAACAGGAATATCCTCGTCCAGCTTGGCCTTGATCTCGGCGATCCTCTTCTCGAACGGAGCCTCGCACTCACGCAGCCTTGCCTTCAACTCTTCCGTCTTAGCCCTCAGCTCATCGTTGGAGAGCTTGTCTATAGGACCGTAAGCCTCCAGAACCTTGTTAAGAACAGGTCTGATCTGCTTGAGGTCTCTGTCGGCCTTCGAGCCGAACACTTTTTTAAGAATACTAGCTATAGCCATAAAAAATCAAATGTCTCTGATAATCCTACAAATTTAATGATAATCAAAGACATTTACAATTTTTAAGCCCCGAATGACGGAATGACCTTTTGTCAGTCAGAGGCCTCATTCCTTAAAAGGTCGCCTATCCACGCATTAATACACTATGAATCAGCGCATTACGCATCATAGACACCTATTCCGCCGGTTCAATCCACCAAATAATTCAGCAGTAGTTTACGAATATTATCGGAAATGCGCTTGTGCGCGTCCGTGGCGTTTTCCAGCATCTCCGCCAGATTCTTGTACTTGATCAGTTCACGGGTGTTCTCCTCGTTGCCGAATATGTACCCCATGTACTCCTCATAAGCGTCATCCGCCGCATGTTCCAACTCCGTCACACGCTCGCAGGCCATCGAGACAGCCGAAAGGTTCCTGCGAAGATCCACAAGAAGAGGTATCGTGTCATGAATGACCTCCGACTGGGACTTGGCCATCTGCGCCAGATCCTTCAACTGGTCGTCCAACTTGGCGGGACGGTAGATCAGGACGGCCTTGGAAGTGTCCTTGATGACATCCAGGCAATCGTCCATCGCCATCGCCACAGCCTGAAGGTCCAGTTTGTTGACCTGAATGAACGGGCGTGCGGACAACATCTCGTGAAATTCGGTCAGAAGGGCATCCCCCTGCGCCTCGCAGGATTTGATCTCCTTTTCCATCCCCGAACGGAGTTCCACATCATCCGTCCCGAACATTTCAACCAGAAGAGAGGAGGTCTTGCACAGAAAATCTGTCTGCTGCGCAAGAATCGGAACAAAATCGTGGCGTGTCCCACGGAACAACATCCTAAATCTTTTCAAAAGCCCCATAAATATTTTCTTATACCCGATAAACTTTTTTTGTCACGGCCCAAATTTACAACCTATTTCGCGATTTCGCCACAATTCGATAAAAAACAGAAACTTTTTCATCGATTTTCTTTTTGAACGGCGCTCCATGTCACCCACAGAACTATCTTTGCATCAGGGTTTTGCCCGGCAGAGACTGTCCGACATGATTCTTTTCACGCTTGAATCCCGCCTGAAGGCCGGCCGGTCAGACACCGGTTCACAACAACACTAAGCGGCGTTCTGCCGCGGTATCCACTCAAAATTTCGAACTTGCTTTTACTCTTCGTCGGAGTCTCGAAGGTTGGCCGGCGGGAAGATGCGTGAAATGATCCGAACACTTTGAATTCCAGCATAAAGTTCGTAAATTGGTGGCGTAAAAAGACCAAGCTATGCGACTTGCATACTGCATACACGCCCTGAACCTTTCCGGTGGCATCGAGAGAGTACTCACAACAAAGGCCAACTACCTGGCCGATGTTATGGGCTATGAGATACACATCATCACGGCCCGGCAAAAAGGCCGGAAAGAGTTCTTTCCACTAAGCGGGAAGATAATCCGCCACGATCTTGACGCCAATGACAGGATGTTTCTCATCAAGTACAGGAAACGCCTTGACGCGCTTTTGGCCAAGATCCGTCCTGACATCACCGTGACCGTCTGCGACAACAGTCTCTATGCCCTCACAAGATGCACTGACGGTAGCGTGAAAATAGGGGAATTTCATTTTTCCCACGAGAAATTCCTTATGAAATACGGCACCAACGCCATAGGTAAGCTATACGCCTCCTTCAGGACACGAAAACTGGAAAATGCTGTCAGGAAACTGGACAGGTTTGTCGTGCTGACCAAGGCAGACAAAAATGACTGGCGGAAAGTGACTCCTGAAGTCGAGCAGATCTACAACCCGCTCCCGTTTGTGTCTGACGAAGTCTCCCCCCTCGACGAAAAACGCTGCATAGCCGCCGGACGGTTGGAAAGCCAGAAAAACTTCAAGGATCTGATCACGGCCTGGAAAACCGTTGATGCCAGGCATCCGGACTGGAAATTAAGCGTTTACGGCGATGGCAGCCAAAAAGAATCCCTTCAGGATCAGATAGACTCAATGGGCTTGAAAGGGAAAGTGACTCTGAAAGGGCGGACAAACGATGTCAGGAAAGAACTGCTCGGAAGCTCCTGCCTGGTGATGTCATCGAGGTTCGAAGGTTTCCCGATGATCCTTCTCGAAGCCCTTGCGACCGGATTGCCTATCGTAAGCTACGACTGCCCTAAAGGGCCTTCGGAAATTGTCACCATCGGCGCGAACGGCTACCTTGCGAAAGTTGGCGACACCGGCACGCTTGCACAGGGAATATGCAGCGTCATAGCCAACGAAGAGCTGCGGAAAAGGTTCGGGGCGGAATCAAAAAGGCGCTCGGAGAGCTTCTCTCTGGAAAAGACGATGGAGAAATGGGACGCTTTGTTCAAAAGCGCCCTGAAACGGTAAACCTCACTTCTCGTAAACTGACTTCTTTGGAAGAGCCGCGTCAAAGGAATCCAACAGGATGCGGCGTTCCGAAACATAAGCCTCGTCCTTAAGATGCACGTCATTGATGCAGACAAGCTTACGTGACGGGTGTAGAAGATATTCCCTGATTGATGACGCGGAAGACGTGGCTATGGAAAAGAACTTGCCGGAGAGACGTTCACGGATGGCCTTTCCCTGATGGTACATATAGTCCAGAAACAGGTACTGGTTCAGGTTATCCATAGTACGGACCTGTGAGACGGTGGAGAAAATCTCCGTTCTCATCTTAGCGTAAACCTCCTCGCAGGCGCTCCGGAACATAGGTGAGCAGATATGCTGGGGACGTATGAAAAACGGAGTGTGTCCAAGCCCGAGAGCCTTTCTCGCCAAACGGTCCGAATTCCGGCACTGACGCTTGTACATCCCGGTCGCTAAAAGATGGGTCGAGAACCCTATCACAATCTTCCCGTCACGGAAAAAATCCTCCTCACGGCAAGGCGACACCGGGAACATATCGTCATTGAAATAGATGAACCGTTCGTCCAGCCCCGGAATCCGGTGAAGGAACATCTCGATGGTCGTGCTGTTGAATGTCGGCAGGAACTCCTCCGGAATAATGTCCCTGTGGGTCACCACTTTCAAGCGATCCGACGCCCATTCCGGAACCTGGGTCTTCCCGGAGACCACCAGATGGACATTCCTGACAAACGGCATATACGTCTCCACTCCGCGGAGCAGATACCTCAATGTTCCCCAATCCCGGAACCTTTTGTCCAATGCGGGGATATTCAATGCCCGTGAATATTCTTCCCTCCAAACAGGGTCAAGGCCGTTGACGTAGGTTATAACGACATCCATAGAGAACTAATCATCAAGAAGATAAACAGTAAGATCGTGAGTTTTACGCTCATTCTCGGGAGGCAAGGTCATATAGTCCCCGAACTCCTGTGACAGCCATTCGTCCCAACGCCTGAACGCCTTGAACGCCGCGCCCTCGAATTCCAGGTCAACATATTCCTCGAACATATTCCTGTCAAAGATTTCCCTTGTGCCGTTGTATGTCACAGAGACGGTTCCGGCAAGGTTTGAGGTCTCGTAAGGGTACTTCAGCATCTCGGTGTTGATCTTCCTCCACCAATATTCAACACCCCTCGCGTGCGCCTCAAGCTTTGAGAACAGCGGCTGATGGAAATTGAACAGGTCGAATCTGGTGCCGCAGATGTTCAGCCTGTGGGACCAATGCGTCAGCAACCGCTCCCTTTTTCTTTGAAGCACAGCGTCCTCAGGCTTTCCGTCAACCGGGAATATGTCGAGGTTCAGACCGAAATCATAGTCAAAACCACGTCCTTGCAGGCTTTTGGTACGAGTGTCCTCAACCTTGGCGAAAAAATGGACAAAACGGTCCCCCTTCACCCCTTCCTTGTGGCAAAGGCAGCGGTAACGGGAGTCCGGATCCTTGCCGAAAGTAGCGACAAAGCGTTCATAATCAGGACGTGGCATCAACAGGTCAATGTCATCGTCCCAAGGAATGAAGCCTTTGTGGCGCACCGCTCCGAGAAGCGTTCCGTAAGCCATAGAATACCTGATTCCTTCCTTCGCGCAGAAAGCGTCAACAGCCTTCAGGATGTCCAGGAGGTAGAGTTGAATCTCTCTATGTGATAATTTTTGCATTATAAGTCCAAAATATTGCCGAATATTCACAAATATAACTGATTTTTGCTAAATTTGCGTAATCTGTAGCGAACCGAGTATGCATTCTTATGTTTTTCCAGGAGATCTGGACAAGGAAATAGCGGCGGTCGGGTCACAGCCGATCCCATATATGAGAACCGAGGAGTTCTCAAAAATCAATCTCGAATCCGAGAGAATCCTGTTGGACCTCATCCATTGCCATGGAGGAAGGACAATCATCTACACGGGTTCCGGCACCGGCGCGATGAGCGCTGTTGTGGAGAACTACGTCAGCACGAAGGGCAAGGCGTTGGTGATCAACGGCGGCTCGTTCGGCAGGCGCTGGGTCTCACTCTGTGAATATTACGGAGTTCCGGTGGTTGACTTCAAGGTTCCCTTCGCCAAGGACATCGACTATGACGAGCTGGAGCGGACAGTGGAGGCCGAGAGCCCCGAAGTGTTCCTCTGCCAGCACCACGAAACCTCGACCGGCCAGATATTCAACCTTGAGAAGATCTCAGGGATATGCCACAGGCACAATGTCTCATTGGTTGTCGATGTCATCAGCTCATTCCTCGCCGAAGAGCTGGATATGGACGCGCTTGGAATCGACATCTGCGTCACAAGCACCCAGAAGGGTCTGAATATTCCTCCGGGACTGTCGATCCTGTTCATCAGCAAAAGGCTGGAAGGCTATGAATATGCCCACAGAGGCTACTACTGGGACTTTGAGGACAACCTGGGCAATCTCAAAAGGGGGCAGACCCCGTTCAGCCCGGCCACCCTCATCTACCTCCAGCTTAACGCCAGGCTCAGGCAGATTCAGGAGCAGGGCGGAGAGGCGTTCAACATCTCCGAGGTACGGCACAGGGCTGAGGTGTTCAGAGAAGAGTGCCGCAGGTACGGCTGGACAATGCCGGCCGAGAATCCGTCCAACGCCATCACGGCCATCCAGACAAAGGACACAGCCGAGCGCAGGATATTCAGAGGACTGATAGAGCGTTACGAGACATTCATTATGCCAGGCTCGCTTCCGGGATTCTACAGGATTTCCCACATGGGGCTTCAGACTGACGAGGAGCTCCGGACCTTGGCAGAGCGCATCCACTTAATCGAGACAGAGATTGATGAGTAAGGATATTCCCAACATAGGCGGCGACCGCCCGCACGGGAGGATTGTCATCACCTACGGTACCTTTGATGTACTGCATCAAGGGCATATCAATCTGCTGCGCAGGGCAAAGGAGCTTGGTGATTGGCTGATTGTGGGGGTGACCACTGACAACTTCGATCTTGAGCGCGGGAAGATGAACACAAGGGACAGCGTGATGAAACGTGTCCAGGCGGTCAAGGAGACGGGCTACGTCGATGAGGTGATCATCGAGGAGTACAAAGGGCAGAAGATCGACGACATCCAGAAATACAACGTGGATGTCTTCGCCATAGGATCGGACTGGGAAGGCTACTTCGACTATCTCAAAGAGTACTGCGAGGTGGTCTATCTGCCACGCACACAAGGCATCTCAAGCACGATGCTAAGGGAGGAGCAGATCTCGGTGAGGATCGGAATAATCGGGACCGGCAGCATAGCCGGAAGATTCGTGCCGGAGGCGAAGTTCGTCAGCGGCAACACGGTCAGCGCGGCCTACAATCCCGATCAGGAGGAATGCCGGAAGTTCTGCCTGGCGAACGGGATACCGATGGCGGCCCGGACACTTGACGAGCTGCTGGCCAACTGCGACGCCGTCTATGTGGCCTCTCCACACTACACTCATTATGAATATGCCAAAGCGGCCCTTCTGGCAGGGAAGCACGTGCTGGCGGAGACCCCATTTGTCCTGCATCTTTCCGAGGCGGAGGAATTGTTCTCGATAGCCGGGACCAAGGAGAGGACCCTGATGGTGGCGCATAAGACAGCATACTGCCCGGCGTTCAGACACCTTGTCTCTATGCTGAAATCCGGCGTGATCGGAAAAATCGTGGACATCAACGCTTCAGTGACCACCCTGACCGACGAGAACTCCTCGAAACTCGACCACGCAAGATTCGGTGGCAGCATGAACGAGAACGCGTGCTTTCCTCTCCTGCCTATAATAAAGCTGTTGGGGCGCGACATCCGGAACATCAACTTCTACTCGATAATGAAGAATGATGTAGATATGTACACCAAGGCTGTGTTCCGTTACGACAACGCCACCGCTTCATTCCAAGTCGGACTCGGAGCCAAGACGGAGGGAAATATGGTCATCTCCGGGACACAGGGCTACATCTATGTCCCGGCCCCGTGGTGGAAGACGGACTATTTCGAGCTTCGGTTCGAGGATCAGAACATGAACAGGAAATGTTTTTATCCATTTATGGGAGAAGGGCTTAGATACGAGATCAGAGAGTTCGTCTCACAAATTCTCAACCCGGAGCAGAACCTTTATCTTCTGACAAAGGAGGAGATCATCGCGATGGCTCGTGTCCAGGAGGACTACATCAACGGAAAGAATGTCTACAAATTAAGCTAAACTACGATGAAACACCTCACACTCAAGGAACTGCAACAGTTAAGTCTTGACATACTCAAGGATGTGGCCGGATTCTGCGAAAAGAACAATATAAGATATTCATTAGGCTACGGCACTATGCTCGGCGCGGTCCGCCACAAAGGGTTCATTCCGTGGGATGACGACGTGGACATCATGATGCCGCGCGAGGACTATGAAAAGTTCAGAACCATCTACAAGTCAAAGCTGTACTCATTCATAGACAGTCGTAACACTCAAGACTGCTACATCGCTTTCGGCAGGGTCTGTGACACCAAAAAGACTCTTGCGTCAAGTTGCATTCCATGGGTGAAAAAGGATGTCGGGGTCTGGATTGACATATTCCCGGTTGACAGGGTACCTGACGACAAGGACACTTTTGACAGAATCTACGATTCCCTCCTTCTGCTCATGAAGTTCAATGTCGGAATACGCAGAGTGCACACAATCTCATCATCCAGATTATCCGTTAGGAAAAGACTGAAAATTTGGGTCTTGAAAAGGACTCATCCACGCCTTATCAAGCGAAATCCCGCCGACATTGTCAAGGACATGAACACATTGATATCATTGGTCTCCCCCGCCGAAAGCCATCATTGGTCGCAACTTTGTTGTCCAGACTCCGGGACCAACGAGTTTTTCGATGACGACGAGATCAGTGAATATGTCAAAATGCCTTTCGAAGACAGCGAGTTCTTTGTCTGGAAAGGCTACGACAAGATACTGCGCGACTCCTACGGAGATTTCATGACCCTACCTCCGGAAAACAAACGGAGACCTCTTCAGAATTACATCTCGTTCTACTGGAAAGATTAATCATGTCACTTCGGCAAGCTCAAATCTGGTCACTTCGACAAGCTCAGTGACCAGAAATAGTTACAATTCAGTGACCATCGACAAGATTTGTCGACCAAAAATAGTGACAATAAAAGAATATACCAGATTCTTTATCAAGGTCAGAAAAATCAAATTTCAAATTTTGGTAACGTGCAAAATTTGGAATTTGCCTTTTTTTTGACCTAAAAAGCATTGCAGTATCCTACCCACGAAGGTACTTCGCGGTCCAGGACAGTCCATTCTTGACCATGTCCTCAGGGGTACCGGCGAAGACCACTTGTCCGCCATTGTCACCGGCCTCCGGACCGAGATCGATCACCCAGTCCGCCGCCTTGATCACATCCAGATTGTGCTCCACCACAATCACGGTGTGCCCGTTACGAATCAGGAAGTCAAAGGCTTTCAGCAACTTCTCCACATCGTAAAAATGCAGGCCGGTCGTCGGCTCGTCAAAGAGGAACAGAATCTTTTTCCGGCCGTTCATCGGATCTTCCTCGTTCTTGGACAGGAACCAAGCCAGTTTGATCCTCTGACTCTCTCCACCGGACAAGGTTGACGAGCTCTGCCCGAGTTTGATGTAGGAAAGCCCCACATCCACAAGAGGCTGAAGTTTGCGGGCGATCTGTTTGGAAAGGTCCTCAGGCTGCGATCCGAAGAACGAGATCGCCTCCTCGACGCTCATGTTCAGGATGTCGTCGATGTTCTTGCCTTTGAACCTGACCTCAAGGATGTCCGGCTTGAAGCGCTTGCCGCCGCACGTCTCGCAGACCATAGTCACGTCAGCCATGAACTGCATCGGAATGCGCACGAAACCGTCCCCTTGACATTCCGGGCAGCGGCCGCCGTCCTGGTTGAACGAGAAGAAGGACGGAGTGTAGCCGTTGATCTTGGCGTACTGCTGCTCGGCGAGGAGCTTGCGGATGTCATCATAGACCTTGAGATAGGTCACGGCGTTGGAGCGTGAGCTCTTCCCTATCGGGTTCTGGTCGACATATTCAACATTCTTGATGCGGTCGGTGTTGCCGGAGATTTTCCTGAATATTCCCGGAAGGTCGCCGGTCTGGTTGATCATGCGGTAGAGCGCAGGATAGAGGATGTCCCCCACAAGGGACGACTTGCCACTGCCGCTGACTCCCGACACGACGGTCAGCACTCCCAGCGGGAACTGCACATCTATATTCTTAAGATTGTGCTCCTGAGCGCCTTCCACGGTGATTGAATATGTCCACGGATGTTTCTCCCTGACATAGCGGGAACGCCGCCCCGTCAGGTACTGGAGCGTCAGCGAACTGTTCATCACCTTCTCCGGAATCTTATCATCGGTCCGGCCTTGGAAAACTATCCGGCCACCGTTCACTCCGGCGTACGGTCCCATGTCAATCAGCACATCGGCCGCGCGGATGATCTCCTCATCGTGCTCCACCACGACAAGCGTGTTGCCGATGTCCCTGAGCTTGCGCAGGACTCCGATAAGCCGGTCCGTGTCACGTGGATGCAGGCCGATGCTTGGTTCGTCAAGGATGTACATCGAGCCGACCAGCGAGCTTCCCAGAGCTGTCACCAGATTGATCCTCTGACTTTCGCCACCGGAAAGGGTGTTGCATGCCCGGCTCAGGGTCAGATACGCCAGACCGACATCCTTTATGTACCTCAGACGAGAGACGATCTCTTCAACGGCCTTGCGAACGATCGTGTTCTCGTAGTCTGTCAACTTCAAGTTCGAGAAGAAGTCAAGAAGCTCATCCACGTTCATGTCAAGCAGTTCCGTGATCGTCTTCCCTCCGACTTTCACGTACAATGCCTCAGGACGGAGTCTCGTGCCGTGACAAGCATGACAGGTGGTCCTTCCAGAGAATCGGCTCAACATGTACTTGTACTGGATCTTGTACCTGTTGGACTCCACCCACTTGAAGAACTCGTTGATTCCGATGAGGGTACTGTCATCCCCCTCAACACTGTGTGTGTCCCAGATGATGTCCTTGACCTTTTGCGGCAGATTGCAGTACGGCTCAAAAATCGGAATCCCGTAACGAGGAGCCACCTTGATAAGATGATCCCTGAACCAGCCCATCGACTCACCCTTCCAGCAGGCGATCGCACCATCGTAGATGCTCTTGGTCTTGTCCGGAATCACAAGGTCCTCGCTGACCCCGATGATCTTTCCGAGGCCTCCACAGACCGGGCACGCCCCAAGAGGGCTGTTGAACGAGAAGAGATATTCATCAGGCTGGCGGAACGTCATTCCGTCCAGTTCAAAGCGGTTGGAATATTCCTCAACGGAATTGTCCTTGCGGAGGATGAGTCTGCCCTCGCCCACCCTGAACGCCGTGTCAATCGAGGAGCGAAGTCTTGTCTGTAGATCCTCCCAATCGTTCTGTGGCCACGGAGAGCCGTCTTCCGAATATGGCAGACACTCTTTGAATATGGGCAGTTTCAGACGGTCGATCAACAGGTTAAGATGTTCAGGATATTTCCCCTTGTCAGCCATCCTCATTATATCCTCGATGCGGATGATGCCATCGTCGCCAAAGAAACGGGAATATCCTTCCTCCTTCAGGCGGAGCATCAACTCGACCTTGTCCTCCCTGGCGGACCAATTCAGGTCGGCGAGAATATACGTTGTCCTTGAATCTCCGCTTAATATACTGGCCATCACATCATTGACGCTGTGACACTTGACTTCCTTGCCGCTGACCGGGGAATATGTCCGGCCTATCCTCGCGAAGATGATGCGGAGATAGTCGTAGATCTCCGTGGTGGTAGCGACCGTGGAGCGTGGGTTCTTGACATTGACCTTCTGCTCAATGGCTATCGCCGGAGGGATGCCTTCAATGGACTCCACATCCGGCTTGCTCATCCTTCCAAGAAACTGGCGCGCGTACGAGGACAGGCTCTCAGCGAAACGCCTCTGTCCCTCGGCGAACAAAGTGTCGAAAGCCAATGACGACTTTCCCGAGCCCGAAATGCCTGTCACCACCACAAGTTTGTTCCTCGGAATCTCAACCGTGATGTCCTTAAGGTTGTTGACCTTTGCCCCTTTGATGATTATCTTTCCTTCCTCCGTCATAGTTCAGCGATTAGCGAACCGCAAATTTACGAATATTTCCCGGCTTGCGTTGAATAATGTTGCTGTTTTCAGAAAAGACTCAGAGCAAAAAGCCTATTCTCCCCGCAAGGTTGACTCGCATCCTTTTATTGGCTACCTTTGCCCATCCAAATCAATACGGTCATGAATCTGAATGTTGAGCCGAAGGACATCATCGATGCGTACAGCACCCCGATAGTCCAACAGACATCCTTCTGGTCGAAAGTGAAGGAAAAGCTCGGGATGGACTGAAACGCGCTTCTGGTGTAACAACAAGGACAAGACGTCTGGTTTTGGTTAGGGGAAGAAAACAGTGGGCGACATTCATTCATCAACCTTGGCGCGTGGCATTGTCGGCTCAGATCCAAACAACTATTATTCCGGGTGAAAAAATGGTGGTTATACACCCGGAGAGACATCCCTGATTGGAGTCGGGTGCGGAAAGCCACCTTTTTCACCCGATGCATAAGCCAGGGATCTTCCGCTACACCTTGTCTTATTCTACGATGGAGATTAGGTCCTTTACATACAGATTCTTGCGCAGGAATATCGATGGGTCGCAATTGTTTACATATCAGTGCCATAAGAGAAATGTTGGCCAACTCCTATAATAGTCCCCTTAATAGATTTCAATCCGCATTCCACAAAATATATATGAATATCATTGTGGATTATCAAAAATATTCATTACTTTTGTGATTGTAATCGCACAGCAGAATGCACTGACACATCATTCCTTACATACGCACAAAGCCGGACGAAGGTCCCAAGGAGGGTGTATTGTACCCCGACGGCAGGAACCGGGTGGCCGGTGTTATGTGGTTGGCCGACAGCGTCTTGTCAACCATTATGTTCTTTGAAATATTTTGTGCGTATGAACAACGACAAATGCCAGCTTGTCGCCTGGACGGAAGGCGGGAATGTGAAGATGAGCCTTGACCTGATCAAGGAAATGTCCCAAGAGTATCTCGAAAGGATCAAAAGTCTTGAGAGCACGGTCTATAAACGTCACAAGGCCGGCGAGGAAGTCCCGTTCATCCTTGCGCTCAGCTTCGCGCGGGAGGAGTACGGAAACTTTCTGAACGAGTCAGGCCTTACATTCCTGGCGCTCAGGCAGTACATCGAAGCCTCAAGTGTCTGCACTTCAGGCAGTGACCTCAACTGGTCCGACTGCGATGAGGGCTTCGTCCTCTGTGGTCCGCTGAGAGCCAGATTTCTGGAGATGTACACCAAAGTCAGGAATATGGTCGCCGAAGATCCTTCGCTCGGCTTCGCTTTCGACCACAGCGGACTCAAGGATGAATATCTTGACATCACCTCCTGCCAAAGATCGTGGCGGAAGGAGTCCGATGAGAATCTGGCCGCCCTCCTTGCCTGGAGATTCGGCCGGTCCTGACCAAAGAAAACCTCCGTCAACAAGTCTGGCCCTTTAACAAAAACGAGCTCCCTGCCGGATTTCCGTGCCAGGGAGCGCGTTGTCTGTTATCGCGGGACAAATTACTCTATATCAAATCCAAAGAGCATCTGACTTCTCGAATCACGTGCATTTGTCCGGTCCGCGACAGTACGGCCGGAAATTTCCGCACTGCTCTTAGCGGCAACGGAAGCCGTCTGAGCGTATTTCTCGAAAGAGATGTTGACCGGAATCACAGCGTCAGCCCTGCCCACAGGATTGCCATCAGAATCAAAGGCGACCCAGCAATATCCTTGGAGAGTGTATGGACCTCCGATCGCTCCGTTGTCAGCGAACTCAATCTTTCCGTCAGAATAGGTACCGACAAGTCCGGTCCAATCATAGACATCCGTGGCCTTGAGTTTATATCCGTTGCGGCAGACATATTCATAAATTCCGCCCTGCTCTTGTTGGTCAATCACGCTCCACTGCGTGTCATTGGCGTGCTTCATAAGATAGTAGGCGGCATCAGACGAAGGAGTGCTGACGGAATGAGCGGTGGTCGCCTTGACATCGGACTAGGCAAAAGCGAACATAAAATCTTTCACAAACGGCACCTCGATCACCGTTCCGTCAGCCAGGACCAATGTGACCTTGGAGGAGGACTCATCAGCCTTGACACTTTCAAAGAAGGAGACTCCGTTCTCTCCGGAAATCCTGGTCCAGGTCTTTCCTCCGTCAACCGAGATGTAGGTAGCATCCTGAACATAAGGCTCACCCAACGAAGCCCCGGAAGCGAGACGAGGAAGCTCCGCGTCTGTCCCATTGTGGATCGTGGCCTTGGTTCCGTCCGAAAAGACAATCTCATAGCCGGATGCATCCTGAAGAGGGGTTACACTTGAGACGGAGACATTGGAACTCAACGCGTCACAGATTTTACTAAGCGCGTCGATGTTCGTGTTCATCTCCTCGATTTTCTTCTCCACCTGCGACAACCGGTCATCGATGTTGTCAATGGAGTTCCAGACATCTGAAAGGTCTGTCTTGCACGCAGGGAGCACACAAGCCGAAAGCGCGGCAAACAGCACCCCCCCACACTTTTCCCGGGAAAGTGGTTCATAAGAATATTTATTAAGTTCGTCACCGACCCGGCTCCGCACTCAGCAATAACACACGTTGAATATGAAGCCGCCTCATCATCAAGACGAGGATATCCAGAATTGGGGGCGTAAATATATCAAATAATCTTTAGCGAACAATGCGAGGACATAAAATATTCACTTCAAAAGCCTCGTCATGAATATTAATTCGCCGTTTCAGAACGTGATGTGGTAAGCAATCCCTGGCTTTGTGTCGAATTCCAGGGTGGTCTGACCGTTGCGGAGGGCGCATCGGGAGCTGGCGCGGGAATGGATGACGGCTTTTGTCAGCCTGCCGGCGGACCATTCGAGATCGACCTCGAAGCCGCCTCGGGCAAGAAGGCCGGTGACTATGCCGTCAGGCCAGGCGGAAGGAAGCGCCGGCAACAGATGTATGAATCCCAAGTGGCTCTGCAACAGCATTTCGGTGATGCCTGCGGTGCCGCCGAAATTGCCGTCGATCTGGAACGGAGGATGGGTGTCCCACAAATTGTCCAGAGTACCGTTCCCAAGAAGATTCCTGAACAGTTTGTAGGCTCTGTCTCCGTCATACAATCGTGCCCATTGGTTCAGTTTCCAGCCCATACTCCAGCCTGTGGCCCCGTCTCCCCTATGGTTCAAGGTGACTCTGGCGGCCTCGGCGAGCTCGGGAGTAGCCAAAGGAGACAGAGTGTGGCCCGGATGAAGTCCGAACAGGTGGTTGACGTGCCTGTGATGGTCATCAGGATTGTCTATGTCCTTTGACCATTCCATCAGCTGACCGAAACGGCCGATCTTGTACGTAGGCAGGGCTTTTTCCACGGAAAGCCATTCGGATCGTTCCTCTTCATCCAGACCGAGAATCTCAGCGGCTGCCGCCGCGTCCAGCAGAATCTCCCTCGCCACCGCATTAGAGAAAGTGGCACCCTCGTCAACAGGGCCGTGTTCCGGCGATGTGGACGGAGCGGCGGAGTACGAACCGTCAGGCTTATGCCAAAGGTAATCGACTGTAAAACGGGCACTTGAGCGGAGGATTTCATAAGCCGTGTCACGAAGGAATGCAGTGTCACGTGTAAAGTCGTAGTAATCCCACAGATGTGTGGCGAGCCACGGACCGGCCATCGGACAAAGGTTCCAGGTCATATCCTCGGAAGTCAAAGGGGAGGCGAACCCGAAAGGATTCCCGGAGATCGACGCGGTCCAGCCACGAGCTCCGTAGTACGAGCGTGCCACCCTCTCTCCCGGCCTCACGAGCGAGCGGACATATTCAAAGAATGGCTCGGCGCATTCCGGCAGGTTGGCGGAGCAGGACGGCCAGTAGTTCATCTGGATGTTGATGTTGTTGTGGTAGTCCACATTCCACGGGCCGTCAATGCCATTGTGCCATATTCCTTGAAGATTGGCGGGCAGGTTGCCGGGCCGGGAGGAGGCGATCAGCAGATAGCGGCCGAACTGGTAGTAAAGTTCCTCCAAACCAGGATCGGAAGCACCGGAGCGATAACGTTCAAGGCGTTCAGGAGTGGACAGATCGACTGGAGCGGAATTTCCTCCCAACGACAGATCGACCCGACCGAACAATGAGGAATAGTCGGAAATATGCTCGTCCAGCAGAGCATCGTAGCCTTTCGCAAGCGCCGCCTTCATCCTTCTTTCGGTCGTCACTAACGGCTCCACTCCGACATAGGCCTTAGGGTCGCCAAAATCCGGATCATAGTTCATCCTGTAATCGGTGTCGGCGGACAGATAAAACACGGCCTCATCCGCACCAGAAGCCTCCAGCACACCGCCCCTATTGGAAAACGAGCCACCCTTGACCGTCATCCTGACGCGCACGGCGTACTCCATCTGATTGTTTTTCAATCTTCCTGAATATACAAGGCCATCCTTCCCGTCAGGCTTTACACTGCCGTCAGCGGTGGGATTAGGTGAATATTCAAGCCTTAGACTCTGCATTCCGGGATGGTCGGCACGGAACCGCATCACCATCACGTTCGCCGGGTACGAGATGAAATATTCCCTTGAATAGTTTACCCCTCCGCTGCTGAAAGTCACCCGTGCCACGGCATCTTCAAGTAACAGAACCCGGTGATAATCCGTGACAGAGGCCGAATCAATCCCCGTCCAGATTTTCAGTTCCCCGGCAGTCGTGTAACTGCCGAAACGGAATTCCTTCTCTTCCGAACTGTCGTAAGCCACAAGCCCGTTGAAGTTCTTCCGGGTCAGTTCCGCCGCCTTGTCGTAATCGCCAGCCTCGAAAGCGCCGCGGATTTCAGGAAGGACTCCGGCCGACTCCTTGTTGGCGTTCCAATAATGTTCCGCCCCGCCGGAAGTTCCCGGACCGCCTCTCCAGAGACTTTTCTCATTGAGCGTGATCCTCTCCGCCTGAATAGACCCCAGCACATTGGCCCCGATGCTCCCGTTCCCGAGCGGCAGCGACCGTGACTCCCATTCCGGATCCTCTCCCCCACACCACGTCGGCTGCCGCCGAAGCGAGGCCGGAGTGTCAAAGCGAATCTCGTACCTGTGTCTCTCCTGTCTCTCCCGCGCCCCGCAAAGAGCGCAGACACAAATCAATAAATATGTTATGAATATCCTCCTGTCCATAAACATAAACGCTTTCCAATATCACGCAAGATAAGAATTTGTTCCCGTAATTGGAACAGATTCAAGAATATTCGTTGGGTTTTCCAAGACTTACTTCCCGAGCGATTTAAGCATCTTGGAAATGCAACGCTTCTTTTGCTCCATATTCGGATGCACGTACAGATTCAGAGTTGTCGTTATGTTGGCGTGTCCGAGCAGCACACTGACAGTCTTGTAGTCACAATTACTCTCGATGCAACGTGTCGCGAAGCTGTGCCTGAGCCCATGATATTTCAGACGTGGGATTCCGAGGCGTTTCATCAATCGATGATAATAATTGCGGTATGTCCGTGGTTCCGTTGGCTTTTCCTCATTGGTCAGCACGTAGAAATCATCATTGACAACTTTCTTCAAAGGTTTGACTATCGCCATCAGTTCCTTGCACATCGGTATATCTCGGCAGGAGTTCTTTGTCTTGGGAGTATTGACAATGAGTTCCGTGTGTTTGTTTTCGCCATCGATGATGTATATGCGCTCAATGGTGCGCCTTACTGTTATCGTACCGTTAACGACATCTATGTCGGACCACTTCAATCCGCAGATCTCACCGATGCGTAGCCCCGTAGTCAAACTGATGTAGATTCCGAGGTTACGGAACGTGAAGTTCAACTTGACGAACTCGAGAATCTTCCTATGGTTCGCCACCGTCAGTACCTCGATTTCATTACTGGACTCTGTCGTCGGATATTTGATATCCCATTCGCAGTAGTTCATCCACCCGTTCTTCACGCCGAACCTCATCACCATTTTCAAAACAATGAGAATGTCCTTCACCGTCTTGACGCAGAGTCCGCTGTCCAGTTTCCGTAAGACGAAATCCTGTACCCGACTATCATTCAGAGTATCACACTCGCCAAATGAAGGCAAGATGTGATTCTCCAGAATAAGCACATAAGCAGCGAATGTTGACCGCTTTACATAGCATCGCTTGTCATCTTTCCAAGCTAATGCGATCTCTTTGATGGTTTTTGTCTCCATAATGATTCCTAATTTTGTGAAAGGTAATTATAATGGAACGGGAAATCGACTATGATTTAAGTCTTGTGGAAAATCATCTTTACACACAGCTAAAGGATCATAAAAAAGCGATATTGCTCCCGTCGACGTCAAAAGTTCATTCGACGGCAGCATTATCTAAGGGAAATGCCACCGTTGTGGTAAGCGTGGATTATCCAGCGACGTTTTAGTGTGATTTCGTTGCCGAAGAGTGTCACGTGACACGCTATGGAATCATTATGTGGCGAAAACGTTGCCCGAAATCCGCCACTCATTTGAACAATTAAAGATAATCTTGCCTTTTGAGCCCGTCTCTCAGATTCCCGGAGTTCACCGGGGAGTGGGAGAAATGCGTGTTGGGAGATTACGGAAAAGTTGTAACAGGAAATACTCCTCCAACTAAAGATATTGAGAATTATGAAAATGGAACATATCTTTGGGCTTCACCTGCTGACTTAGGTACACATAAGTTGATTTCAGAAACAAAGACAAAGCTGTCAAGCAAAGGCTTCACAAAAACGAGACCATTGTCGAAGGGCAGTGTTCTTGTTACTTGCATTGGCTCAACTATTGGTAAAACAGGAATGGCTACAAGGGAAATGTCTACCAACCAACAGATAAACTCTATTGTTGTTAATGAAAATAACGACAATGAATTTGTTTACTATGTAGTGCAAAGTGCATTTCCTCACTATTTATCTTCTATTGCAGTTCAAGCCGTTCCTATAATATCTAAATCGTCATTTGAATTGCTACCAAGCAAGAGACCTTCCTTACAGGAACAAAATAAAATAGGAAAATTTCTTTCATTACTCGATGAACGCATCTCTACCCAACACAGGCTCATTGACAGATTGCAGTCCCTAATGATAGGGATTGCACAGAAGATAGCACATAGCAATAAACCGAATGTTCGTATATCCGATTGTTTAGAGTGCAGTTCCTCTGCTTTGCAAGAGAGCGAGGTCAATAAAACTGGTAAATATCCTGTATATGGAGCAAACGGGATAGTAGGCTATATCGACAAGTACCACACTCAGAATGAAGCCATTTATATCATCAAAGATGGTTCCGGGGTTGGAGGCGTTTCGTATGTCACTGGCAAGTGTTCCTCAACAGGAACATTGAACATCTTGCAAGCTAAAAATGGCCATTCGCTCAAATACCTTTATTACCTACTAAAAGTGTTTAACTTTGTACCATATAAAACAGGAATGGCTATACCTCACATATATTTCAAAGACTACGGCAAAGCCAAAATCTTTTGTCCAGCATACCCTGAGCAGCTTGAATACGCAAAATTATTATCCTCAATAGATGGTAACCTACGGATAGCCCTGGATAGTCTAAAGAACTTTAACTTGCAGAAACAATACCTACTCCGTCATATGCTCATATAAACATTTGACGGAGTAGGTATTGCCGTTGAATATTATAGTATTCAAGTATTGCTTTTTCGGCCCGTATCTTTTCAGCTATACAATCCAACATTGCAGAAATGCGTTTTTGATTATCCAATGACGGAAGTTTTATACTTGCTTTCTCGAAATCCGCCTTACAAAGATTAAATCTTGTGCTTCCTTGAGCAAATGGATATATGAACTTTCTAAATGCCGTTGATGTCACGTAATATGACAGGTATGGCGAATAAGCAAGTTGATTTCTTTCAATGTGAATGCCAAAGCAAAAACTGTTCAGATACACTTCTTTTTCTCCCAGATAAACTGAACCAATTCCAACTTCTTCAGGTGTTTCTGAAGATAGAGTGAACAGTACATCACCTGTTCTGACTATATTCTGTTTTTCCCCATCATTGATACGAACATATTGATAGTCCGTTTCATCCACAATAATGTTTGAATAGACATTCAGGTATGTTATGAATGGTTTTCCGGAACCAAAATCTTTTGCCGATTTTCCAGATAACCCGGAATAAGAATATCCCAACTCCATAAATGATGTCGTAATATCGTTCCCATATTGTTCGTACAAAGAATTGTTTAGCCCTATCATTAGGGAACATTGCCAAGGTTTGTAGCTATGTCACGGCTTTAGACACCCTATCGGAACAACCAGAACTCCATCTTCTGGACGTTTGTAGGCGAATTTGCCTATGCCAGTCAAAACCATCATAAACGAAGGTGTCTTCATTCTGGTAGAATCGATTTTTGAAGATAATGTCTTAAGGCTTTCCGCACCCTCTCTGATTGGTTCGGTTCCTCCTATCTTCACTTCTACCAATCCATAAGAACCATTCCTTAGATGTATGACAGCATCACATTCAAGGTTGTTCTTGTCCCTATAATGATAGACCTTGCCATCCAGTGCATCCGCATATACGCGAAGATCTCTTATGGCCAATGTCTCGAAAATAAACCCGAATGTCGCCATATCATTTATCAAGTCCTTAGGCCCCATACCCAATGCCGCAGTGGCTATTGACGGATCAATAAAATACCGCGTGTCTGAAGTTCTTATTGCCGTCTTGCTCCTTAAGTTTGGATTCCAGGCAATAGAATCCTCGATAACGAAAATCTCTTTTAATGCCTTGATATAACTGTAAACAGTACTGTCTGACATCCGCTCATCCCCGTTGCTTTTGATGTCCGCAAGGATGGTTCCGACAGTTGCCTGTGTGCCTTGGTTTCTGGCATATGAGCGCATAATCCGCTTTGTCAATTCTTCATCCCTGTCAATATCATCAACCCGTTTAATATCATTGCTTACAACAGAATCATAATAGTCGAATGCCTGGGCCAACGCCGCCTTCTCACTCTTTTTCAGAACAGCCTTTGGCCAACCTCCACGACAAGTAAGATATGCGAGCCTGTCCAAGTCTATGTTACTGACGCCATCAACAGTGCCTGGATTGATGAACAATTCCTCCAAACTGACATCTCCTGTGGAATCCTCCGACTCCCATAGGGACATAGTACGTAATCTCAGGCGGGAGATACGTCCGGTCCCAGTGTGATGGATATTCTCCTCCTCAATGATGTTTCCACTCTCATCTTTCTTCGGTTTTGGCGGTACAGCGGAACCAGTGAGCATAAATTGACCGTCCTCGTTACGCTTATCGACCTCATTCCTTACCGCATCCCAAAATTGAGGCGCAATCTGCCATTCATCAATAAGCCTGGGTGTTTCTCCCGCAAGAAGCCTTGAAATGTTCGTTCTCGCCAGAGCGAGATTTTGGCCAAGAGTGTCCGTGTCGGCCATTGATAGAATGCTTCTGGCCTGTTGCGTTGCCAACGTCGTCTTTCCGCAATACTTAGGCCCCTCTATGAGAACGGCACCGAAGGCTTCTAGTTTCTCTGCAAGCAGGCGGTCTGCCACTCTATTTTTATATCCATTCATCCAACAATAAATTTTGGACAAAAATAATGATTTATCTTGTTAAAAACAAGGATATTAAATAAAATCTGATGCGACAGTTGGCCGATTTTTGATTCGACAGTTGGCTGATTTTTGATGCGACAGTTGGCCAGAGATTAAGGATTCTCTGCAAGGTCGTACTGGGAACTGTATATTTTAGCCCTGTTTTGATTCAAGTACTCGAACAATTTCAGCCGGGGTCACCACGAATGGTCTGATAGGGAAATGCTTGATATTTCCAGTTATGAGGTAAGAATCCTCTTTTGACAATACTATCTCATAAAAGACGACATCTTTTGGATCTGGAAACTCTACATCCACCGCAGGTGTCCTGTCAAGGCATAGGCCATCTGTCACAATTGCTTTAAGGACTGTCTCAATCAAGGTTTTATCCAAATGAAATTTTTCCCTTGAAAGGACAGACTGATACTCCTGAAGAATCTCATCATTATACAGTGGGACAATCTGTTCCGTCACAATAGCCCGAAAGACTTTCATCGGGTTGGAATCTATTGATTTTGAAATCAGTGCTGAAACAAGTACGTTGGTATCGACTACTGCAAATATCCTATCGCTCATTGCGCACCTCCTGAATCTCCGCATTGATTTCATCCAGAGACATATCCTGCGCGCCGGCCTCTTTAGCCTGCGCCCTCATTTCGATAAATGCGTTCCAGGCATCCTGATTTATCTGTCTCTTTGAAGATGCCTTTATCTCAAACGGAATCTTTCTTTCCCGTACAACAGCTTTCATAAAGACAGTGATGGCAGCGGTGCTGGTGAATCCAAAATCATCGCATATCATATCGAACTTCTTCTTCAGAGTCTCATCCACTCTCATAGATAATGTTGACTGTGCCATAATTTAATATTATGTTTTGATACAAATATAACACAATGTATTGACAAATGCAATACGAATAATTCTTGACATCAAAAACACACATCAAGCTCGCATAGTTCCTCACAATCTCTAATGTGCGCGATTGTTGAAAAGTTATATTCGGAAATCCAAGGCAAAGAATATTCTTAT